>Ga0099364_10000561_pt1 | contig 63262 bp, 45 predicted proteins | sample TergutTh196P3_FD_73070 | JGI IMG/M metagenome (GOLD analysis project Ga0099364, IMG submission 73070) | Microcerotermes parvus P3 segment gut microbial communities from Pointe-Noire, Republic of the Congo - Th196 P3 | ecosystem: Host-associated > Arthropoda: Insects > Digestive system > Gut ... | reverse complement strand
TATTTTAAGGGGTCTTTTTAGCAAGAGAGATGCCCAATTGGGCATCTCTCTTGCTAAAAAATATCATACTTTTTGACCATTAAGCCTTTTTTAGGGTAAATTCATCATACTTTTTGACCATTAGACCTTGTTTTATATAATCTAACCTAAAAATTACAGAGAGATGATAGTACTGAATCTTTTTAACCAATACGAGCAGTCGTCGGCCATTCTTTTTGAGTTGTTCAAAAAACTGCAAATAAACGTAACCCGCCGTACGATAGATGACGCACTGCAGCAACACCCCGATTATCCGAGCATTCTTAGCCTTAGCGACAGCCTGAAAAAATGGGGCGTAAACAATGCAGTGCTCAGGGTCGAACCGGAAAAATTGGCTGAACTCCCCTGTCCGTGCATTGCCCATATAAAGACCGGCGGAGGCAGTTTTATCATTATAGAGGCCGTAGAACAAAATCAGGTGCAATGTACCGATTGGAAAGGTAAAAGTTCTTTCATTCCGGTGGAAGATTTTCTAAAAATATGGTCGGGCGTTGTCTTGGTAGTTGAAAAGAACGAACATTCCGGTGAGAAAAACTATAGCGCCAACCTTCGGAAAGAATGGGCTACAACACTTTTTTCGTTTGGTTTACTGCTGCTTCCCTTCTTTCTGGGCATCGTTGCTATTGCTGCCATGGTACTATCAGCAACGATTGAACTAAGTGTCTGGGGATTTTCGCTGAATATATGCTTAAAGGCAACAGGTATTATTGTTTCCGTCCTGCTCTTGTGGCATGAGGTGGACAGAAACAGTCCTGTGCTGCAGCAAATTTGCACGGCAGGCAAAAAAGTAAACTGCGACGCCGTATTGGATTCCAAAGCGGCTAAAATATTTTCATGGCTCAGTTGGAGCGAAGTCGGCTTTTTTTACTTTACAGGAGGTTTTCTCGCCCTGCTCTTTGCCGGAAGCCAAGCCTTTACCATTATTACTATTCTGGCTTACCTGAACGCATTGGCCTTGCCCTACACTCTTTTTTCCGTTGTTTACCAATGGAGGGTGAGCAGGCAGTGGTGCCCGCTGTGCCTGTTGGTACAAGCGCTCTTGGTTTCCGAGTTTACAGTATCCCTGTTTATCGGCAATTTAAGCGCCCTGCAGTTGACTTTTGCTGATTTTGCACTGCTGATTCCTGCCTTTGGGCTTCCCGCAGCGCTATGGTATGCCATGAAGCCTCAACTCATGGCCGCCCAACGGGGGAAAAGGAATTTTAGGCAATTACAGCGCATTAAATATAATCCCGAAACCTTTGAGGCCTTGTTGCAAAAGCAACAGCAGATGAGTGTTGCTGCGGATGGTTTGGGCATTAGGCTGGGTAATCCACAGGCGAAAATAAGTTTGATAAAGGTTTGCAACCCTTATTGCGGGCCATGTGCAAGAGCGCATACCATCATTGATGAACTCTTGAAAGACAATCGGGTGAGCGCACAAATAATTTTCACGGCTACCAACGATGAGAAAGATTATCGAAGCTTGCCGGTAAAGCATTTACTGGCCCTTGCTGCGCAAAACGACGGACTGTTAACCAAGAATGCCTTGGACGACTGGTATGGCGCAAAGCTAAAAGACTACGAAGCCTTTGCCGCCAAATATCCGCTAAGCAAGGAAGATATAGACAGCCAAAGCGAGAAAATTGAAGCTATGAAAAAGTGGTGCGACGAGGTAAAAGTGGCATATACCCCCATGATTTTTATGAATGGATACCTGCTGCCGAGTATTTATAATGTAGCAGACCTGAAGTATTTTTTAGAGGAATGACTTCTCTTATTATTAACCCATTAATCCGCTTGAAAGGAGGCGGTTGTCGCTAACTATACTTGTGCTGAGGCGATATGAAAAGCAATAAGGCATAAGTAAAAACAACGAGAGAATGCAAATATCGTGAATTTTTTACTATCTTTGTAAACCTCCAATTATTAATTTTAAGTTTAATTATTATGGAAAAAATTTCAAACATTGGAAGAGCCTTATCAAGAAATGAGGCTAAAGAAATTGTTGCCGGTAGAGCCGGTATGACATGTGCTACGCATGCTGATTGCCCGAGTGGAGTAATGTGTATAAATGGTCTTTGCGGAGGAAGCAGTGGAAACTGCTGGTTAAGGTGCGACCAACATGATCCTAACGACAAAGGAGTAGCAGTTGCTGATTGTGAACGAGCTACTGTAGAAGCTATTTGTAGCGATTTATCAAGAGCAGTCTGTGGCTGTTAAGTGTGAAGCAGGTACTGTGTAAATGATTTGAATTTGCACAGTACCTTGTTGCTGTTTATCACCATTAAAAATCATTATATGCAGAAAATACTGTTATTTATCGTACTTAGTCTTATCTTTAATGCGGTTTTTGCACAAAAAACCGTTGTGTTTCAAGAAATATACAGTGATAGTACGCAAAGAGCGCTTTCATTGGTAAAAAACTCTCCCTTTTGGTGGAGCCCTAAATATTTCAAACCAGATAAGCCCTTAGCCAAAACTACAACAGGTCAATATATATTGGATATTGACAAGCCTCAACGACTATCTCTTCGGATGGGCACTAACTCGCAACCAGTATTTGCATCTCCCGGTGACACAGTTAGTTTCATTATAAATCCATATTTGACAGTTGGTCATATTACCTATTATTCTATGCATTTTTCCGGCAAAAATGCTGCTCAGTACAACTATGATCATTTGTCAGACTCTCTGTTACCCGACAAAAATCTATCCTTTAAAAAAATACAGGATATTCACAACTATAAAGACAGTGTAACACTATGGAAAAACCAACGGCTTCAGTTCTTAGAAAATTATCAGCAAGAATTTCACTTGTCCGACAGTTTTATGGAATATGCAGTAGCAAGCATTAATAGCACATACGCTTGGCTGCTATACAATCCTTTATTTTACAAATATATCCGGCGCGATAGCTTGCCGACTGACTATTTTACAGTAGTTGATCAGATTCAATTTAACAACGACCAACTATTGGACTACCATAAAGGAGCTTTAGTTATGCGCTATATAAACTGTTATATGGAGGATACCTGGTCGAATTTTGACATCATCTATCAAAACATTCTGCATAATTTCACAGGAAGAACACGGGCCTATTTATTAAGCGCTATGATTGGAATCTTTGCCGAACATCAAGACCAAAGTTACGCGGCACAACTTTTTAGCGCTATAAAAAGCGCTCCTCAGTACGTAAAAGAACCCGAATATTTAGATTATATTAAAGAAAGCGAAGAGTATTACCTTAAATTAAATCAGGCAATACCCGACAGTATATTGTTGACTACTTACCTAAAACCATACGGCGCTTCTTCTTTTATCTCGCTTAAAGATGTGCTGGAAAAATATAAGGGGAAGGCATTGTATATTGATTTTTGGGCCAGTTGGTGCTCCCCTTGCAGAAATGATATTGCTGAGTCGCACGAGGCCAAAGAGTTTTTGAAAGAGAGGGATGTTATACTCCTGTACATGTCGCAAGATACCGATGAAAACAAATGGATAGACGCAGTGATTGAAGACCAGATAAGAGAACATCAACATTTAATAAAAGATCCGAAGGAATCTCCATTGCTAAAATACTTCCAAGTAAATGAAATCCCTCGATACATTATAATGGACAATATGCATAAAATAAAAGAATTACATGCGCCGCGCCCTACGGGAACATCTTTACCTGCGTTTAAAACAAGCATTATAAACGCAACACGAAAAATTGTCAGGTATGATTAGATTAGTATCGGTAATTTTTTGCTTGAAGACGTACAGTAATACCCTGTAGATTTTTTCTTAATTTAATAATAAGTGAAAAAACCATTTCCCTTACATACCCAACTTGACTCCATGGATTGTGGCCCCACCTGTTTATCCATGATTGCAAAGTATTACGGCAGAAGTTATACTTTACAAACCTTACGCGCCAAAAGTTATATTACCCGGCAAGGCGTTTCCATGCTCGGCATAAGCGATGCAGCCGAAAGCATCGGCTTCCGTACTATGGCCGTACGCCTGAGTTTTGAACAGTTAGTGAATGAGGCGCCCTTCCCCTGTATTTTACACTGGAACCAAAACCATTTTGTGGTTTGTTATGGCGTAAAAAAGAGAAAGAAAGGCGCAGCTTCGTCCGGATATGAATACGCCATGAAAATAGCCGACCCGGCAGGACGTAAGTACCGATTGAGTAAAGAGGAATTTTGCAAATGCTGGATAAGTACAGTGGACGCCGGTAAAGACTCCGGAATAGCCCTGCTCTTAAACCCCGCGCCGGAATTTTATACGGCCGACGACGATGCGCAAAAGCAGCAAAAAAATCTGCTGTACTACTTCCGATATTTACTGCCCTATAAAAGCCAATACGGACAATTACTCCTGTCTATGCTCGTGGGCAGCATGCTCGCCCTTATATTCCCCTTTTTAACACAGGCGGTGGTTGATCAGGGAGTAAGAAACAATAACCTCAGCCTTATTACCTTGGTATTTATAGCGCAATTTGTACTGACTCTGACACAGGTGGCTATAAGTTTTATCCGAAGCTGGATTACCCTGCATACCAACACGCGGATAAGCATCTCGTTGATATCCGATTTTTTGGCAAAATTAATGAAACTGCCTTTACGGTTTTTTGATGCCAAAAACATTGGAGACATTATGCAGCGCATAGGAGATCACAGCCGAATACAGTCATTTTTGTCGGGAACTACGCTTACTACCCTTTTTTCATTTTTTAACTTTTTTATTTTTGCAGGTATATTAGCCTACTATAACCTTACTATTTTGGGAATTTTTATTCTGGGAAACAGTTTGTATGTGGCGTGGATCCTTCTTTTTATGAAATACCGCCGTAAACTCGACTATGCGCGGTTTACGCAGTCTTCCGCCAATCAAAGCAACATGGTGCAACTGATTACCGGCATGCAGGAGATAAAATTAAATAATTCGGAAAAGCAAAAGCGGTGGATATGGGAAAAGATACAGATAAAACTATTTAAAATAAGCATCAAAGGAACGGCTTTAGGGCAGTATCAGGAAATCGGTTCTACCTTTTTCAGCCAGGGTACCTCGCTTGCCATATCTTTTTTAGCCGCCAAGTCGGTAGTTGACGGAAATATGACGCTGGGCATGATGATGGCCGTAAGTTACATTATCGGCCAACTATCAGGCCCTATAGGGCAGGTGATAGGCTTTGCCCAGTCGTTTCAAGATGCAAAAATCAGTCTTGAGCGGCTCAATGAAATACATAATAAAGACGATGAAGAACAATCCATGGACAACAAGATAGATTTTATCCCCGAAAGCGAATCTATTGCCATTGAAAATTTGTGCTTCAGTTATGATGGTGCGGAAAGAGATTATGTATTAAACGATCTGAAGGTGGAGTTGCCGCGGGGGAAGGTAACGGCTATAGTCGGTGCAAGCGGCAGCGGTAAAACAACCCTTGTGAAACTGCTGCTTGGTTTCTATGAGCCTGTAAAAGGCGCTATGAAGATAGGCGGCGCCTTGCTCAGCGATATTAACCCGCACCTTTGGCGGCAATCTACCGGCGCAGTAATGCAAGACGGCTTTATATTCTCCGATACTATTGCCAGTAATATTGCCGTTGGGGAAGAAGTCGTGGACAAGAAACGCTTGCTTCATGCCGTAGCCGTGGCAAATATCAAGGAATTTATAACATCGTTGCCATTGAAATATAATACTAAAATAGGTATGGAAGGCAGCGGCATAAGCCAGGGGCAGCGCCAGCGCCTTTTGATTGCCAGGGCGGTATATAAAAATCCCGAATTTCTGTTTTTTGATGAAGCAACCAACGCCCTTGATGCGAATAATGAAAAGATTATAATGGAAAACCTGAAGGAATTTTATGAGGGCAAAACCGTTGTTATAGTAGCGCACAGGCTTAGTACCGTGCAAAATGCCGACAATATAATCGTACTGGAGCATGGATGCATCATTGAGCAGGGAACGCATCAGGAATTGACTTTAAAGAAAGGGGCATATTACACACTGGTTAAAAACCAGTTGGAGTTGGGGTGTTAGATTGTAATAAAAGCGCACAAAGGACGCAAATATAAAATACCGACTATGAGCGAAGAAAAAGACATAGAATTGCGCAGTGAAGAACTGCAGGAGGTTTTGGGAGCTGTGCCTCATTGGATACTCAGGCGGGGCGTTGCCATATTAGGCTTGGCAGTATTGATAATTATTGCAGGCAGCGTAGTGTTTAAGTACCCCGATACCATAGCGGCGGAAATAACACTGACGGGAACTACGCCTCCTGCCGGCATAGTAGCCAAGGTTTCCGGCAAATTAGACGAACTGTTGGTAGATGACAATCAAATGGTCGTAGAAAACGAATGGTTGGCAGTGATAGAGAATCCGATAAACACTAAGGATATTCTTTACCTGAAAAGCCTTATAGCTGTTTTAAAGATAGACGAAATCGCCACACTGCCGCGTAAAGATTTGAGATTAGGAAACATACAGTCTCTTTATTCAGCCTTTTTCTCTAATTTACATGATTTTATAGAATTTAACAGGATAAATTACTATCCTTCAAAAATAAAGATGGCCAAAGAACGCATACTGCAATACGAAAAGCAATATGAACGTTTGGTATATCAAAGCGGTTTGGTAGAAAAACAACTTGCAATATCAAAAAAACAATTTGAGCGTGATTCCCTTTTGTTTAAAACCAAGGCAGGCTCTCTGCTTGAATTTGAAACGGCGCAAAACCAATACCTGCAAGCGTGCATATCTTATGAAAATATGTGTACATCAATAAGTAATATGCAGTTGCAAATAAAACAAACGGAAGAATCGCTTTACGACCTTGAACAGCAATATACCGAGAAGAAAAATAATTTCACCGGACAACTGTTGAATAATATCAGTCAAATTAATGCAGAAATACATTCATGGGAAATGAATTATGTGCTGAGTTCGCCTATTTCGGGAAAAATAACGTTTACCAAATTTTGGGTAAAAAACCAGAATATTGTTGGCGGAGAAACGGTATTTACGGTAGTTCCTTCCGAAGAACCTGAGTTGATAGGTAAGGCTACCATGCCTATAGCGCGTTCCGGCAAGGTAAGGCCCGGGCAAAAAATAAATATCAGATTTGATAATTTTCCGGATGCGGAATTTGGGACAATAAAAGGAGTCGTTAAAAATATATCACTAATACCTGCACAGGTTGATAATACGTATTGCTACACGGTTGAAATTGTTTTCCCGCAAGGCTTATTGACTACCTATGGTAAAACGCTGCCCTTCCTTCCCGACATGAAAGGGCAAGCCGATATTATTACCGACGATATTACTGTTTTTCGGCGTTTCATAATGCCTTTCCGACAAATATGGCAGAAGGGAATGGAGTGAATTTTCCAACTGCCGAATAACACAGGCGGCATCAAGAGCCTCAGCCACTCCTTACTTATTACATATCTTCCTGTAATCACACATCGTACAGGTGTCGGCATCGGAGGTTTGTACAAAGGGCTGCTGCGGGTTGAAAATTTCCGAAAGGACGGCCGACAGCGCTGCCGTGAAACTTTCCATGCAGGGCGTAATTTCCGTAATGCTTTCTTTCGTAATCTTGTCGGTAACAAGGAAATCGGAATCCTTATACAACTCACGCATGAAATACAGCTTGGGTGTTACGTCTCGTTCGGGTTCCTGTTGTTTAAGTAAAATACTGTAGAGCATGATTTGCAATACTGCCGGATTGTGCTGCTTGGCATCGGCCCCGAATAGCGCTTCTATACTTTTAAATTCATTGTTTACCTTACCTGTTTTATAGTCCACCACCGATAAACGTTTGCCCTGTCGATCGAGTCGGTCAATAATCCCTCCCAAATGAACTTGCTTTGTTTCCTCGCCCGATTTAAACGGAAAACGGCATAAGATACGCAATTCTGTGCCTTCGAGCGTGAAAGGCGCCTGAGCGGTATCGTAGCGGATAATTTGGCGAATATATTTTTCAACTACTTCGCGCAGCAGCACTAATTTTCCATCTTCATCGGCCTCGGCAGGCAGACTGTCTTTGTGGTAATATTCATCGGCCAGCGCCTTGTTTAAGCTATTTTTAATAAGTTCGTTATTCTTGGAAAGCGCCTTTAACCAATCGGCGGTGATGAGCTTGTTTTCGGCGGTATTATAAAGGTTTTCCATAGTACGGTGCAACAAATTGCCCAGTAACAATCCGTCAACATCTTCCAACATCTCCTCAGGAGGTTTGAGCCGTGCGATATACCGAAAATAAAACCGCAAACTGCAAGCTAAATAAGCATTAACGGCGGAGGGGGTTAGGTAATTGAGAATTGAGAGTTGAGAATTGAGAGTTGAGAATTGAGAATTGAGAGTTGAGAATTGAGAATTTTCTTCTACCAAATATTTATGCAATTCCTGAAGTACCTTTTCGTCTTTAGTAATGATGATAGGATCGGCGGTATGCAGGCCAATGTGCAAACTGACGCTGCTTTCCTGCACCTGATGCCCCGATTCCGCCTTTAGTTGCATGATATAGCGGCTGGCCTCGCCGCTGCGCAATTCATCGGTTTTGGTATTATAGACTAATGTGATTTTTTTTGCCCTTTGCAATAATCGGTAAAAGTAATAGGCATACACGGCTTCGTGCTGTTCGATAGTCGGAAGGCCGAAACCGCGGCGCAGGTTGTAAGGAATAAAGGAAGGAGCGTTGAAACTTCGGGGAATAATCCCTTCGTTGGCCGATAGCATGACAAGATGCTCGAAGTCGAGATTGCGGGTTTCGAGAACCCCCAACACCTGCAAGCCCGACAAAGGTTCGCCGATGAAAGGAATGCTTTCATTCGACAGCAATTTATACAACATATTGCTATAAACCGCTAAGGAAAGATGTATGCCGCTTTCGTCAAGCGCTTTTTTTAGTTTGTTTAACTGTCGGTTGCAGTGCAGCAGATAAGCATGCATCATTTGCTCATTCTCATCTGCTAAAGGAACAAGGGCAATTTGCTCGAACAGGCAGACAAGCCGTTGGTGCAACTCGCCGTAAGTAGCGGCAGGAGTGAAGATAGCTGACAAAAAGGCGTGGTTGGAAAAATCATTAGCTGCCGCATACACTTTATTTTTCTTTATAATCTCGTTGGCCAATGTTTCGGCGGCCTGTCCTGCTGCGGCTTTGATATAAGGGTGGTAAAGAACGGCAAGTACATCGCGGTGGTAATAGCGGACACCCGAAACGCCGACCTTAGCCTTACGGTGTGCTTCCATCAACAGGGTTGTTAACGCATATATCGGTGTTTGCCGTAGCGGATAACCCATAGTTACATTTATCTCGGAAGCTGCGGCAGGCAAGGCATGCAGGGTAGGAATAAGCAATTGCTCATCGGCCAGCACTACGGCTGTTCGGTTATCAGCAGGCGCCTCCATTTCTTTGAGGAGTTGCGGTACTAACTTGGCCTGTATAGCATCGGAAGGCGCAGCTACTACCTTAATGTTTTTCTCTGCGGTAAAATTGGAAAACTGCTCTGCCGTCAAGTGAGAGGGAAAATCGGCTACATTCTGCCGTAAAAACAGCCCTGCTTCCTGTTGCTTGTCATTCAGGTAATAGTTATCGTAATCCCAATAAAACTCAGCCTTTCCGATTGCTTTCAATTTTTTAAACAGCTTTTTTTCACACTCATTGAGCGCATTGAAACCGATAAATATATAGGTCTCGCTATGGAGATTATCGGGCAATTCGCTTTCGGCTACTTCACGGTAAATCATGCCCTCGTAAGCCATGCCCTTTGATTGAAGTTGTTCGCGGAATTGGCGGTAAACAGGCCATAATTTTTCCCAAATTGTGAGAAATTCTTTTTGCAGACTACTCTGGTCGGGATTAAAATTGCTCCAGAATTGCCGAATGTGGGCTATCTGCTCTTCGCTAAGAAAAGAAAAATCGCCTTCCAATTCTTTTTGCGCCTTTAAATTACAGAACAGTTTTTCGGCATTAATGAGATATTTATCCACCAAGTCGAAATCGTGGAGCATCACCTCACCCCAAAAATAAAACCTGTCGAAAGGCTCTTGGCGTTGCAGGTTTTGCTTATATACCTCATATAATTCTAACAGAAGTACAAAAGCATCAGCCTTTTGCTGTCCCGAAAATTCTTCTATAATTTCTTCTATAGCGCTATATTTAGCTTGCCATAAAGGTTTGTCTATCAATAAAGAAAGGCTTTTGGCAAAGAAAAGGCGGCTGCGGCGGTTAGGAAATACCAAACAGCAGGAAGATAGGCGGTTGCCGTAACGTGCGTAAAGATCGGCAGCTACAATATCAAGAAAGCTTTTCATAATATTATCGGTAAAATTACAACATTTTTTGTAAAATCGGGAATTTGTTGTAAATTTGCACTGCTTCATTATGTAGTTTTTTTATGGAAGAAGTTTCTTTAGATATAGTAGATCAACTGAAAGACAAGTGTATACGGTTAATAGACCGTTACGAAGAAACCTGTGTCGAGGTAGGGCGGCTAAATCAGGAGATAGCTTCTTTAAAGGAAGAATTACAGCGTGAGCAAGAGTTCATTACAGTATTGAAAGAAAAAAATAAGCGATTACAATTAGCTGAGGCATTTAAGGCATCAAGTGAAGATACTAATGATGCAAAAATGAAAATAGGACGGATTGTGCGGGAGATCGATAGATGTATTGCTCTGTTAAATAGATGATAAAACAATGGAAGAAGAAAAACTTTCCATAAAGATCAATGTAGCCGACCGCTTTTATCCTTTGAAAATAGCGGTATCTGATGAAGAAAAAATCAGGGCGGCGGCACGGCGGATTAACGACAAGGTAATTCAATACCGTCAGCGTTATGCCGACCGCGATATGCATGATGCATTGTCAATGGCTACCTTGCAGTTTGTTATCAAACTTATTGAATTGGAAGAAAAGCAGACCGTAGCTCCTTCTGTGCTACAGGATTTGGCCGATTTGGATAAGCAAATGGAGGAGTATTTACAGCAAATAGGTGTTTAGCGCTATACTTTGCCTGCATTGTTGTGTTTTTTGCGAAACTCAACACTAATTGATTAAAGGAGTTAAACTCGGCTATCAAGAACAGGCCTGTTTGACCTCCGGCTTGCCGGGTGGAATTCCGAAATATCGGGACGTTGGACGTTCGAAGTAAAACCGGTAGCTCCGCCTTTGATTTTCGGGGTTTTCGTCAATCGGACAACGATGCGGGCTTTTTTGTAATTCGTGAATAAAATGTTAACCAAATGAGAAAAGGACTTACAACCCTTTTCTTTATTATTTAATTTATATACAATATATTATGTATTCATTATCATTACCCATTTTAATTATGCTCCTTATCGGAGTTGTAATAGCAGGCGGCGTTATTTCGTATTTTGCCGCGAATGCTATGCTGCTGAAGAAACGCAGATTAACCATCAAAGAAGCCCAGACTGAGGCAGATAATACTAAGAAAGAAGCACAACTTGAGGCGGAAAACAGGCTCTTGCAATCTAAGGAACGCTTCCTGCAACTGAAAGCCGAGCACGAACAGGTTATCAACGAACGAAACAACAGGGCGGCCCAGGCCGAAAATAAAATTAAACAAAAAGAATCCCTGCTTGGCCAGCAAATGGCTGATGTTCAACGTAAAATAAAAGAAAATGACGCTATCCGCGAAAATCTTTCTACCCAGGTCGAATTAGTGGAAAAGCGCGCTGAAGAATATGAACGCCTGAGGCGGCAGGAAATTGAAAAGTTAGAAACTATTGCGGGCTTATCGGCAGCCGAAGCCAAGCAAAATTTGGTAGAATCACTGAAGGCTGAAGCAAAAACCCAGGCCATGTCCTACGTCAACGAGGTGATGGACGAGGCACGCCTGAACGCTACCAAAGAAGCGAAGCGTATTGTTATCCAAGCCTTGCAGCGCGTAGCACAGGAGGCGACTATTGAAAACGCCGTAACGGTGTTCCATATAGAAAACGATGAAATGAAAGGCCGTATTATTGGTCGGGAAGGCCGTAATATCCGCGCCTTGGAAGCGGCTACAGGCGTGGAAATCGTAGTAGATGATACCCCTGAAGCCATTATTATTTCAGGCTTTGACCCTGTGCGCCGCGAGGTGGCGCGTTTAGCCCTGCACCAGTTGATTACAGACGGACGTATCCACCCCGCCCGTATTGAGGAAGTGGTGGCCAAACTGCAAAAACAGGTGGAAGAAGAAATTGTAGAAGTAGGTAAGCGTACCACTATTGACTTAGGTATTCATGGTTTGCACCCTGAGTTAATTCGTTTGGTGGGAGCTATGAAATACCGCTCGTCATACGGACAGAACCTCTTGCAGCACTCGCGCGAAGTAGCCAGCTTCTGTGCAATTATGGCCGCCGAATTAGGATTGAATACGAAGACGGCCAAACGTGCAGGCCTCTTGCATGACATAGGCAAGGTCTCGGCTGAGAATCCGGAAATGCCCCATGCCTTGCTGGGTATGCAATTAGCCGAAAAATATAAAGAAAAGCCCGAAATTTGCAACGCTATCGGCGCGCACCACGAGGAAGCGGAAATGACTTCGCTGATTGCGCCCTTAGTATTGGTGGGCGACGCCATTTCCGGCGCACGCCCCGGCGCACGCCGCGAAGTGGTAGAATCCTATATCAAACGGCTGAAAGGCATGGAGGATTTAGCCTTGTCGTATCAAGGTGTTATCAAGACCTATGCTATTCAGGCGGGTCGCGAATTGCGCGTGATTGTAGGCAGCGAGAAAGTTTCGGACATTGACGCCGAACAGTTGTCGCAGGATATAGCGCGTAAAATTCAGGAAGAAATGACCTACCCCGGACAGGTGAAGGTTATGGTTATCCGCGAAACCCGCGCGGTAAGTTTCGCAAAATAATTGATAATTGACAATTGAATGAAAAAAAAATTGGGCTTTAATTCACATGTTATTCATGCGGGTGGGCAGAAAGACCAATGGGGGAGCGTTGTTACCCCGATTTATCAAACATCAACTTTCTCGTTTAGAGATGCGGAGCATGGCGCAGCCTTGTTTTCAGGTGAAGAAGAAGGTTATATCTATTCACGGTTTTGTAACCCAACCATAACCGATTTGGAAAATACCATAGCCGAAATGGAACACGGTTACAAAGCCATTGGTTGTGCCTCAGGCATGGCGGCCGTTTCGATGGTATATACCGCATACCTCTCGGCTGGAGCGCATGTAGTAGCGCATAATGCCCTGTATGGCGCATCGCGGACTATTTTGGAAACTATTTTTAAAAAATTCGGCGTAGAAAGCACCTTTGTGGATAGCGCTGTTTTAGACAATGTAAAAAACGCTGTCCAAGCCAATACAAAATTGATTTTTTTAGAAACGCCGGCGAACCCGACTATGGGAATATGCGACATTAAAGCGATTTGCGACATAGCAAAAAAACACCATATAAAGGTTTGTGTTGACAATACTTTTTGCAGTCCTTATTTGCAAAAACCTTTAGACTTGGGCGCTGATGTGGTCTTACATTCCATGACAAAATTTATTAACGGACATGCCGATATGGTCGGAGGCATTGTGGTGGCGAAAAACAAAGAAGAATATGAGCGTTTGTTGCCGTCTATGCGCAATTTAGGATTGAATATGGACCCGCATCAGGCATTTCTGGCGCGCAGAGGATTGAAAACATTAGGTATCCGCATTGACCGCGCACAGGAAAATGCCGAAAAAGTAGCCCTTTTCCTGGAAAAGCACCCGAAGGTAAAAAGCGTGTTATATCCCGGACTACCATCGCACCCGCAATACCGCTTGGCACAACAACAAATGTCGGGTTCGGGCGCCATGATCAGTTTTGAACTGAAAGGCGGTTTTGAAGCGGGAAAAACCATGATGAACAGCGTAGAATTGGCGGTTTTGGCCGTTTCCTTAGGCGGAATTGAAACATTAATTCAACACCCCGCCTCCATGACACACTCAAAATTATCGCAAGAAGCCAGAGATAAAGCCGGCATCACAGAAGGTTTGGTACGCCTGTCCGTTGGAATAGAAGAAGCAGAAGACATTATTGCCGACTTAGAACAGGCTTTAGAAAGAATTTAAATAAATGCTCCGCTACTCCTTCATATTTTCCTTATTGTTGCTGCTTGGTTCCTGTAATGGTGCTCAGAAGCAAGGCGCGGCACAGCAGAACATGACCGTCTTTGCTTACCTTCCTGCCGAAATAGATACGATTCGGGTGCTCCACCGCTCCGACGATTGGGCTTCCTTTGAGTTAATTCGGGAAGAAAATACGGTTTGGATAATAAAACCATTGCTTGAACAGCCTTTTAAGAGCTTAAATGATAATCTGTTGCGGCGGTATGTAGCCTATTATACGCAAGTAGCGGTTGATAATATTATTACGTCTGATAATAAAGAACTTACAGATATTATAGCCTCTGAAGACTGGCAATACAGCATTCGTGTGGCCGCTCGTAATAAACCCGATCGTACTGTGCAATTATATGGCATTCCCGCTGCTAATGAAGAAGGATATGACACGGATAAGTGTTTGGCTTATATTCCTGAAACTAAAGAAATTGCGCAGGCCTCCTGGATTTCTTTCGACATATTATTGAAAAAATTTCAGGACTTTGTTGAAAAAAAATAGGCATTATATTCGGTTATCTGCTTAAAATGTCGTATTATTGCAGTTTAATTTATACTATATAATTTATGAAATTCATTGTATCCAGTACCGACTTGTTAAGTCATTTGCAGTCCATAGGCCGTGTTATTACTAATAAAAACACGATGGCTATTTTGGATAATTTTTTGTTTCGTATTGAAGACAATACCTTAACGATTACAGCGTCAGATTTAGAAACAACGATGGAAACCTCGTTGCATCTTGATACGGTAGAAAAGGAAGGGGCTGTGGCAATAGCTGCAAGGTTATTGCTTGATACCCTGAAGGAATTTCCCGAACAACCCTTGTCCTTTACGGTAAATTCTTCGACTCAGGCAGTAGAAATCAGTTGGCCCAGCGGAAAATTTAATATTCCGGGCGTTTCGGCCGATGATTATCCTGCTAAGCCTGCCATGCCTGCCGAGGCTACGCAGGTCTCGTTCCCTACCGAGGTCTTGTTGGAAGGCTTGAACCGCACGCTTTTCGCTACAGCCGACGATGAGTTGCGTCCGGTGATGAACGGTATTTATTTCGATTTACAGGAAAACGGCGCTACCTTAGTGGCTTCCGATTCGCATAAACTGATGTACTACAAACGTACTGACATCGTTCGCGATGCAGCCGCTTCTTTCATATTGCCGAAAAAACCCGCCGCCCTGTTGAAGAGCAGTCTGGCGAAAATCAATGATACGGTTACCTTGGCTTTCGACGATAAAAATGCTGTCTTTACTTTCCCCGGTTATAGCCTGACCTGCCGCTTAGTGGAAGGCAACTATCCTGCCTATCGTACGGTAATCCCTACCAACAACGACAATAAGGTGTTAATCGACCGTGTAGAATTGTTGAACGCCGTGCGCCGTGTTTCTGTCTGTTCAAATCAGGCCAGCAATCTCATTAAGTTAACGGTAAACGAAGATAATATTGTTGTGTCTGCGCAAGACCTCGACTTTTCCGTGAGTGCGCACGAGCGGGTGAACTGCCGTTTCAACGGCGAAGAAATTGAAATAGGCTTCAAATCAACCTTCTTGAGTGAAATTTTGGCTAATCTTTCCTCCGCTAATGTTAGCCTTGAGTTGGCCGATCCTTCGCGTGCAGGCTTGATTTTGCCGGTGGAAACAGAAGACGAAAACGAAGAAACCCTGGCATTATTGATGCCTATGACAATAGGAGTATAAGCTCTATGCAACTGAACCTGAAAAATCCGCTGGTGTTTTTCGATGTGGAAACCACCGGCTTGGATATTGCTGTTGACCGAATTATTGAAATATCGCTCTTAAAGGTGATGCCGGGCGGTGCGGAAGAACAGAAAACCTTCAGAGTGAACCCTGTTATTCCTATTTCTCCTTCGGCTACAGCAGTGCATGGAATTACCAATGCCGACTTGGCCGCTTGTCCGAAATTTCATGAAATAGCCCAAACCTTGGCTAATTTTATGGAGGGCTGTGACATTGTCGGTTATAATTCTATCAAATTTGATATTCCTATTTTGGCGGAAGAGTTTTTACGCGCCGATATAAAATTCGACTTTCGTAAACGTAAATTGATAGATGTGCAGAATATCTTTCATAAGATGGAACAACGCACCCTGAGCGCCGCTTATAAATTTTATTGTGATAAGGAGTTGAAAGACGCCCATCAGGCTGCCGCTGATACTTATGCTACTTACGAAATTTTACAATCGCAACTCGACCGCTATGCAACTTTGGAAAACGATGTAGCTAAACTGTCGGAATTTTCTGCAAAAATACGTACGCTCGACTATGCAGGTCGAATTGCCTTGAATGAAAAGGACGAAGCGGTGATTAATTTCGGCAAGTATAAGGGTAAATTGGCCTTAGAGGTTTTAGAGAGAGACCCCGGCTACTATTCCTGGGTTATGGCAGGCGACTTTTCCCTTGATACCAAGCGGGTATTTACCGAACTGCGCTTACAGTCAAAAACAAAGAACACCCTGTTTTGAAACTGATATGTATATGTAACACAGCCGAAGAAGCGACTTTCTACCTTCGTCCCGATACGGCCTTGCTGCGTAATAATCAGCCTTTCTATTATCCGGATTTTACTCGTGAACTTTACGGCGAATTGTGTTTGGCATTCCGCGTTTGCCGTTTGGGACGCAGCATTGACGAACGCTTTGCCAACCGTTATCTTGATGCCGTAGGCCTGTCCCTGCTGTTGACGGCAGCCGATATCCGCAGGCGTTGCATGGAACAGGCCTTACCCTGTGCTGCTGCTGTGAGCTTTGATTATTCGGCAGCGCTAAGCCCCGAATTTATCCCCTTGAATACAGTGTCGGAATGGAACTATCAGTTGAAAGCGGATAACACGGAAATTCCGCTCCTGCCTTTTGATTTCGGCAGATTGACGAAAGTTATTATTCCTATGGTTTCGCAGTTTTTAACCTTGAAAATCGGGGATTATATTTTTATGCCCGTATCGTCGGAATTTAGTTTGCAGCAAGGGCAAACAATAACTGCTTTTTTAGAAAACCACAAATTTTTACATGTAGAAATACGGTAGAATAAATATCAAATAACCAAATAAACCGTATCTTTGCAGCATGATAAAGCTGACTTTTTTGGGTACAGGAACTTCGCAGGGCGTGCCGGTAATTGCCTGCGACTGCAAGGTCTGCCGCAGCGCCGATACGCATGATAAGCGGCTGCGCGCCTCTGCTTTGCTGGAGGTTGACGGGAAGGTCTTGTTGATTGATGCCGGTCCCGATTTTCGTCAGCAATTGCTGCGCGCCGAAGTAAAACGCTTAGACGCTATTCTGCTTACCCATGAACACAAAGATCACACAGCAGGCTTAGATGATGTGCGCGCTTTTAATTACATTACTCGTCGGCCTATGGACATTTATGCCGAGGCGCGAGTGCTTGAGGCTATAAAACAGGAATATAAATACGTGTTTGCCGAATATAAATACCCGGGTTCTCCTGAAATGGCTTTACACGTTATTGATAACCAGTCTTTTGAAATTGCTGGTGTGTGTATAGAACCTGTGCGCGTGTGGCATTACCGCTTGCCTGTCTTTGGTTTTAAAATTGGCGCTTTAGCCTACATTACCGATGCCAAGACTATAGACGATAAGGAACGGGAGAAATTAAAAGGCTTGGACGTTTTGGTAGTGAATGCAGTGAAGCACGGAACGCATATTTCGCACTTTAGTTTGGAAGAAGCCTTAACGTTCATTAATGAGATGAAACCGCGCCGCGCTTACATTACCCATATCTCGCACCGCCTCGAACAATATGCCGAATTACAATTGCGGCTACCTCAAAATGTCTTCTTAGCCTATGATGGGCTTATAGTGAATTTAAGTCAATAAAAAAACCTGCCTTTAATTTTCGGCAGGTTTATCCCATATCGTATAGCATGATATTAAAATCTATCTTCGTCAGAAACAGTGAGTTTCTTGCGGCCGCGACGACGACGGGCGGCTAATACACGACGGCCGTTGGCAGTGGCCATACGTTCACGAAATCCATGCTTATTGCGACGTTTACGTTGTGACGGTTGAAATGTACGTTTCATGACTTCTTAAAAATTTTGGACTGCAAAGATAGAAAAAATGTTTTTATCCGCAAAATAAAAAATAATTAACGGGCTAAATAAATGAGTTTTTTTGTTATAAAAAATTCATTATCAAACCATTTACTTATCATAAATTCTTCAGGCGGAAGAGCGTTTTTGGGCAATTTTTTAACAGTTTCGGCCAATTCTACCTGCAAATCGCCCCCCTTAAGGTAAATAATACCATTAGGCGCAGCCTGTTTAGCCCCAATTTTGATTAAAGGCCATACCCAACTTACAAAGGTAGGCAAGTCGGTAACGGCCCTGCTTACCACAAAATCAAATTGTTGCTTCAGGCTTTCGCAACGGAGATGCAGGGCGGTAACATTCTTTAAGCCAATGGCATCGCTTATAGCTTGTACTACCTTTATTTTTTTTCCTATACTGTCAACTAAGGTAAATCGGCAGTCGGGGAAAAAAATAGCTAAGGGTATGCCGGGAAATCCGCCGCCGGTGCCAACATCTAAAATAGTAGCGCCTGCGGCAAAGCGGCAGAATTTGGCAATAGCCAAAGAATGCAATATATGATGCTCGGCCAAAGCATCAATGTCTTTGCGTGAAACGACATTGATACGCTCGTTCCATTCCCTGTATAAAGGTTCGAGCTGTTCAAATTGTTGCTGTTGAAGGATAGAAAGCTCCGGAAAATAACGATGAATAACACTTAGTACCATACGCCACGTCCACGGCTTTTTTTAGCGGGAAAAATCGAACGAATTACTAAGGCAATGTAAATAAAGGGAAAAACTAAATCCCACAGGAAAAGCATGGGAATAAGCCGTTTTTCGCCCAAACGCCTTTGAGCGCGTACAAATACAATGATTTGCAGTGTAAAACGGATAACAAACAGGCCTATCAGTGAAAATAATATAGGATAGTATTCCGCTTGCAGCAGACTGCGTTCCCTTTGTTGAACAATAGCTAAGGCCAAGGACGCGAAGAATATAAGCCGGACTAAAGCCTCGCTTAGTTCAGGAAAACGGTGCTGTTTTTTGCATAACTTGAAGGAACGTAACTCTCTGAGACGCTCGCGGCACCAACGCTGCGCCGATATGCGCAAGTTGCTGACAGTCGTGGCCTCCGATCTTAGCGCTACCTTAGTATTAGTACGGGTGGCTACTTTATTGATGAAAATACGGTCTTCACACAGCCTTTCGGTAATACGCCCATCGAAGCCCTTGTTATCGAAAAATAAATTTTTGCGGTAGGCCAGATTACTTCCAATGCCCATATAAGGTTTACGGCGCAGGGCTTTTCCAAGGTAATGAAAAGCCTGCATGAACCTGTCGGCTCTTAACCATAGAGGGTTGTTTTCCAGACGAGTATAGCCTAATACAATCTCGGTTTTATCTGTAAAATAGCGTTGCATAGAGCGCAACCATTGATCCCCCGAAGGACGGCAATCAGCGTCAATAAACAGCAGCAAATCATAGCGTGCAGCTTTTATGCCTACCCCCAAGGGCATTTTTTTGCTATGGGAAAATAGCTTATCCTGAACCAAGGTGCGGAAGCTTAAATGAGGGTATTGCGCTTGTGTAGAGGCCAATAGCATTTCAGAGTCATCTTCGGAGCCATCGTTTACCACAATAACTTCATATTCAGGATAATCCTGTTCAAGCAGGTTTTTCAAATTTTGCTGAAGCGCCTCATATTCATTGCGGGCGCATGTAATGACCGAGACAGGCGCCGGAGCGGGAGGCGGAGCCTTTTCTTTTCGGGACTTAAAAGCTACACGGCCGAAAACGCCTGTGTAATAATATAATTGTAAGCCAAAAGTTGCGATAACAAGCAGTAAAACAGCATATTCAAACGAAGAAAAACAAAACCCGAAAAACTCCACCATATACGATATATTTACTGCAAATTTACACTTTTATTTTTAATGTGTATCTTTGAAGTTTGAAATTTTATTAAAAATGACTTTTAAGCTACTACATAGCGACCAACAAACTTCGGCTCGGTGCGGTATTTTAGAAACTGCACACGGCCTTATTCATACACCCATATTTATGCCTGTGGGTACGGTGGGTAGCGTAAAAGGCCTTTTTCACCGCGATCTTGTTGAGCAGGTGAAGGCCGAAATTATTCTGGGAAATACCTATCATCTTTATTTGCGGCCGGGAATTGATATCTTGCAGCAGGCGGGAGGCTTACATAAATTTACTGCATGGGATAGGCCCATTTTGACCGACAGCGGCGGATTTCAGATTTTTTCTTTGGCCGAAAACCGAAAATTGACGCCGGAGGGCTGTACTTTTCAATCGCATATAGATGGTTCAAGGCATACTTTTACGCCCGAAAATGTAGTGGATATTCAGCGGGCTATAGGCGCCGATATTATCATGGCCTTAGATGAATGTCCGCCCGGCACAGCCGATTATGCTTACGCCGTCAAATCGCTCGAACTAACCCAAAACTGGTTAGAGCGCTGCATGGAGCGTATGCGGACTACCGAGCCGCTGTATGGCTATGAGCAGACGCTGTTTCCTATTGTGCAGGGCTGCGTTTATCACGATTTGCGTAGAAAGGCGGCCGAACATGCCGTAAAACAAGATGCCGACGGTTATGCCATCGGTGGTTTGGCCGTAGGCGAGCCGGCAGAGCTAATGTACGAAATGATAGAACTCCTACACCCTATGTTGCCTGTCGGTAAACCTCGCTACCTTATGGGCGTGGGTACGCCGGTAAATATTCTGGAAGCCATTGCACGCGGAGTGGATATGTTCGACTGTGTAATGCCCACGCGTAACGGTCGAACGGGAATGTTGTTTACTTCCGAGGGAATTATCAATATTAAAAATCAGAAATGGGCAAACGACTTTTCGCCTATTGACCCGACAGGCGCTGCCTTTGTTGATACGACGTACAGCCGAGCCTATTTGCGCCATTTGTTTATTGCAGGTGAAATGCTCGGCCCTGTAATAGCCAGCTTGCACAATCTTTCGTTTTATTTGTGGTTGGTGCGAACCGCCCACGAACACATTGCTTCAGGCGCCTTCGCCGAATGGAAAAATGTCATGGTAAAAAAACTAAATACACGTCTTTAACCTGTTAATATATTATGGATTTGAATAAATTAAAGCCTAAAATCATTGATTGGTACATTATCCGGAAATTTATCGGGACCTATTTCTTTTCCATTTTGGTAATTAGTGTCATTGTGGTAATTTTTGACCTTAGCGAGAAGGTTGATGATTTTGCTAAAACCAAACCTTCCCTGTATGCGGTGGTAGTGAACTATTACATGAATTTTATTCCCTATATTGCGAATATGTTCAGTCCGCTCTTTGTGTTTATTACAGTTATTTTCTTTACTTCCAAGATGGCCGGGCACTCGGAAATTATTGCCATTTTGTCGGGCGGCGTGAGTTTTCGGCGATTGATGTATCCGTATTTTTTATCGACTTTGATAATTTTTATTATGACCTTAGCGTTGAGCCTCTTTGTGATTCCCCCTGCCAATAGTCAGCGGCTGAGTTTTGAAGAAAAATATGCCGGTAAAAAGGTTAGCAACAGCAATAATAACATTCATTTTCAATTAGACGACAATCGTTATGTATATATGGCAAGTTTTGCCACTTGGGATAATTCGGCCCACAGGTTTTCATTAGAGGAGTTTGAAGGGCAGAAACTCAAGTCGAAACTGACTTCCGACAGGGCTGTGTGGGACACTTCTTTTAACGGTTGGCGGGTGCAGAATTATGTCATACGTACAGTAGAAGATTCCGTTGAAGTAATTACCCGCGGCGCAACGCTTGATACGATAATCGGCATCACTGCTGCCGACTTGCGCCGTTATAGGGAATTTAACGAATCGTTGAATCTTTGGGAACTGAATGAAAACATAGAACAATTGAAAATGCGCGGAGATAACAGTGTGAAATTTGCACTGATTGAAAAAAACAGGCGCATTGCCATTCCGTTTTCCGTATTTATCCTTACCCTGATGGGTGTTTCCCTTTCTTCCCGTAAAATGAGGGAGGGAATGGGGATAAAGATAGGCGTAGGCATTGCCTTGAGTTTTTGTTATATTTTATTTTTACGTTTTTCCGAAATGTTTGTCTATGCCGACACCCTTCCTCCCTTTATAGCGCTTTGGCTGCCGAATATTTTATTTGCCATTGTGGCTATAGGCCTGTATATTAAGGCGCCGAAATAGTGATATTCAGTAAAATCAAAAAATCCTGTAATTTTTCGATTTTCAAATATACTTTTTGATTTTTTTACATATGGAAAAATAGCGCGAGCAAAAATTAAAAAAATGATTGATTAGTTATGAATAAAATGTTGTAACTTTGCGAAATCATAAAAAAGTAAAATTACGTTTGTCTGAAATTCAAAATAGTAAAAGACATTGACGAGATTAACAATTAAAAATAAATTAAAAATGAGACTAACAAGATTTTTTATCATCGCAGCAATTGCAGGCTCAATACCGGCAAGTTGCTCAAGCAATAATGATATGACCGACCCCGGCGAAACAACTGATACAGGTGTAATCATTAAGGGCATTACATGGGCCACGCGCAACATAGATGCCCCCGGTAAATTTGCCAAAAACGAACAAAGTTTCGGCATGTTGTACCAGTGGAATCGAAAAAAGGGGTGGCCTGCCACAGGCATCACTGTTTCAGGTTGGGATTCAAATCCAGACTTAAGTCCTGACTGGACAACCTCTAACAACCCCTGTCCTGCCGGCTGGCGTCTGCCTACTAAGGAGGAGTTTGAGAAACTGTGTGAGGTAGAATACGTATGGACATCGGTACATGGCGTTTGGGGTGGACGCTTTGTCGAGGGAGACAATACCATCTTCCTGCCGGCTGCCGGCTATCGCACTTGGGAGAATGGCTCTCTTTCTTCATCGGGTTCTTATGGAGACTATTATAGCAGTACACCTTATGAGTATAGTGACGATACAGCATTCGTTCTCTCCTTTACTTCTGAGGATTGGCGTGTGGGCACTTATCACAAAGGAACAGGCAGGTGTATCCGCTGCGTGAAAGAGTAATTCGCGAATAAAAGAACAAATGGGCTCTCGCAAAACCTCGTTTTGCGAGAGCGAGGTAACAGGGCGGTGGAGAATAAAGCAGAGAATTGAACGTTAAATAAAATGTAAACCGTCCGCAAGGATACAATTGAATATGAGAAGGTTATTTTTTGTAATTGTTACTTTATTGACAGCCAACTTGACTTTTGGACAAGTTGATTTTTTCGTACAATTGGCAGATTCTGCCTATACATTGACAAAGCAAAGAGTTACATACGCCCCCTCTTACGTTCGGATTCCTTATCCGAATGGAGATGTACCTGCAAATACAGGAGTTTGCACAGACGTTGTGATACGAGCCTACCGAAAATTAGGAATTGATTTACAAAAAGAAGTTCACGAAGATATGAAAGCAAACTTTGATAAATATCCCAAGCAATGGGGGCTTTCTCGACCTGACAAGAATATAGACCACAGACGAGTTCCTAATTTAATGGTATATTTTTCCAGACACGGCACAGTAAAAAAGCTGTCACAAGATACAAACGACTATCAATCGGGCGACATTGTTTGTTGGGATTTGAATGGTCGTGGGCTAACACACATTGGAATTGTTTCGAGTAAAAAATCAACAGACGGTAAAAGGAATCTCATCATTCACAATATTGGCGCAGGACAAGTTGTAGAAGACTGCTTATTTGATTGGAAAATAATTGGACATTATTCTTATAAAAAATGAATAACAAAAATACCGACGCTTAACGTGGGGTGGTCAGACAGTGAACAAAAATTAGGAAATTAACAAACGAATGACGATAGAATTTTGTGAAAGTAAATATACAATGAGAAAAGCAATAATTAAAATAATACACAAAAATAAAATACGCCACAAAATAGAATATTTTAAAAAAAATGCCTATCTTTGACAATAAAAGCAGGCGTATGAAAGTTTTTATTGTAGAAGATGAAATACCGGCTCAGATACAGTTAGAGCGCCTAATTACTACGCATTACCCTCATTTTGAAATAACAGGTAAAGCTACTTCTATAAAAGCAACCGTCGACTGGCTCAATAAACATACCGCCGACCTCATTTTCATGGACGTGGAACTGTCTGATGGCCTTTGCTTTGAAATTTTTAAGCAAACTACGGTGAAATCTCCGGTGATTATTGTTACCGCTTATGATAATTATGCAGTGAAGGCATTTAAAATCAACAGTATAGATTACTTGCTGAAGCCCGTTCATAAAAACGATTTTGTTGATGCTGTAGAAAAAGTATTGAAACGAAATGCGCCATTATCGTCATTGGACGTAACGGCCTTAAAACAAATTTTACAGCCGAAAATTGCTTATAAAGAGCGTTTTACCATTAAGTTGGGAGATAGGATTATTGTTCTGAATGTAAACGATATAGCTTATTTTTGCGCAGAAGACAAATCAACCTTCATTATTACCTGCGAAAATAAAAAATACCTTTCCGACCTGAGTTTGGATTCAATAGAAGAACTCCTTGACCCTAAATTGTTTTTCCGACTTACTAGAGGCTGTATCGCCAATATTAATGCCATTCAGTCCATTGTAAAATATTCCGGCAGCCGTCTTAAAATTTCATTACAGCCTGCTTATAATGAGGCTATTTTAGTCAGTCGGGTGCGTATTCCTCTATTTCTTGAATGGTTGGAAGGAAGGTGAAGTTCGTCCTTGAAATTCTGAAGTTCGTCCGGTTTTATTTTAACATTAAATTAACATTGTTAAAATTTGCAGTATCTAATCTAATGCCCATGACTAACAAACCTGACCTTCGTTTTTGGCAAATTTGGAACCTTAGCTTTGGTTTCTTTGGCGTTCAGATAGCCTATTCACTGCAGAGTGCTAACATCAGCCGTATTTTTTCCACCATTGGCGCCGACCCCCACAGCCTGAGTTACTTTTGGATTTTACCTCCGTTGATGGGCATTCTCGTACAGCCTATTGTGGGTACGCTGAGCGATCGTACCTGGACACGCTTCGGTCGCCGCATTCCTTATCTTTTGGTGGGGGCTATAGCCGCTGTGGTAGTTATGTGTTTGTTGCCCAATGCCGGCAGTTTTCATTTGTCGATAGCTAATGCAATGATATTTGGCTTAGTGGCCTTGATGTTGCTCGATACTTCCATTAATATGGCCATGCAGCCTTTTAAGATGCTGGTAGGCGATATGGTAAATGAAAAACAAAAGGGCTTTGCTTTTGCTATACAAAGTTTCCTGTGTAATGCCGGAAGTTTGGCCGGCTACCTTCTCCCTATATTCTTTACTTTGATAGGAATTTCCAATATAGCTGCTCCCGGCGTGGTGCCCGACTCGGTAATTTATTCGTTTTACATAGGAGCTGCTATTTTAATTTTATGTGTGATTTATACCGCTATTAAGGTAAAAGAAATGCCCCCGCATGAATATGCGAAATTCCATGGCTTTGAAATACAACCGGCAGCTAAGGAAAAAAGTAATGTTATCGTTTTATTGAAAAAAGCGCCTAAGGTATTTTGGTCGGTAGGATTGGTGCAATTTTTCTGTTGGGCGGCCTTTATGTATATGTGGACTTACACTAACGGCGCCATTGCCAAAACGGTATGGAATACTACCGATGTGCATTCGGCAGCTTACAATGAAGCAGGCAATTGGGTGGGCGTACTCTTTGCCGTACAAGCCATAGGTTCTATAATATGGGCCTTGCTATTGCCTCGCTTTAAGTCTTATAAGGCAGCATATTCTATCAGTTTGTTGATTGGCGCCGCAGGTTTTATTTCCACCCTGTTTATTCACGACCAATACTTGTTGTTCGCTTCTTATTTGTTGATTGGTTGTGCCTGGGCGGCTATGCTGGCCATGCCTTTTACCATTCTGACCAACGCCCTTTCCGGCAAAAATATGGGAGCCTACCTTGGTTTGTTTAACGGTACTATATGTATTCCGCAAATCGTAGCAGCCCTACTGGGAGGCTTATTGTTATCCTTAGTGGGAAGCGTGCAGGTAAACATGCTGGCATTGGCCGGTGTACTTCTACTGCTCGGCGCCCTCGCCATACGCTTTATAAAATTGAGAGTTGAGAATTGATTGCTTCGCCGCTAAGGCAGCTCGCAATGACGATGAACAATGAATAACAAATAAGTAAATAGTAAATAGTAAATTAAGGAAATAAGTAAATAGTAAATAAGTAAATCAACAAACAATCATAACCCATAACTCATAACTCATAAATATGTCCTCTTCTCCCTTCACCTTGTACCCTTCGCCCTGCGCTTGCATCTTCGACCTTGACGGCGTATTGGTTGATACAGCAAAATACCATTATTTGGCGTGGAAACGTTTGGCAGAGGAATTGGGATTTTACTTCTCGAAAGCCGATAATGAACGTTTGAAAGGAGTGAGTCGCATGGCTTCCTTAGATATATTACTGGAAGTAGGCGGCATTACCAATCTTGGCGATCGGGAAAAATCGACTATGGCCGACAGAAAAAACGCTTGGTACGTGGAGTATATTGCTAAGATGACTCCTGATGAAATACTGCCGAACGCCTTAGACTTCTTGCATGAACTGAAAACGGCAGGCATTAAGATAGCTTTAGGTTCGGCCAGTAAAAATGCAGGAATGATTTTACAGCGGGTGAATATTACTTCCTTCTTCGATGCCGTTATTGATGGAAATAAGATCACCAACGCCAAGCCCGACCCTGAGGTGTTTTTGCTGGGCGCACGCGAGTTGGGCGTACAACCGACAGAATGTATAGTCTTTGAAGACGCCGCCGCCGGTATTGAAGCTGCTATCCGCGCCGAAATGAAATGTGTTGGTGTAGGCGATCCCGACATTCTCCGCCGCGCTGACATCGTTATCCCCGGATTCCAAAGTTTCAGTTGGGATAAGCTGCTGTCTTTAATGAAACAAGATTGCTTCGCCGCTAACGTGGCTCGCAATGACGATGAAAAACAATCTTCATCAAATAAACAAATAAACAATTAAACAAATAAACAAACACCCATAACTCATCATGACTCACCCCTGGAAAATCATTGAAACCCGCTTCGACCCCAATCGCGTAAAAGCAGCTGAAAGCCTCTTCAGTATTGGTAACGGTATTATGGGGCAACGCGCCAATTTTGAAGAAAACTATACCGGTGAAAGTTTGTCGGGAAGTTATATCGGCGGAGTGTATTACCCCGATAAAACCCGCGTGGGCTGGTGGAAAAACGGCTACCCCGAATATTTCGCCAAAGTGCTGAACTCTGCTTTTTGGATAGGAGTGGAGGTGAAAATAAACGGCGAACCTTTGGATTTGCATACGGCAAAGGTTCTTGATTTTTATCGTGAATTAGATATGCGGCATGGCTTGCTTATCCGCCGTTTTACGGCCGAATTGCCGAATAAGGTAAAAGTAGAAGTAGAGGCTGTTCGTTTTGTAAGCATGGTGCGCACCGAACTTGGCGCGCTTAGCTATAGTCTGAAAGTCTTGAACGGCGATGCCGAAGTGGAACTTATGCCCTATACCAATGCCGATGTGAAGAACGAAGACGCCAACTACGATGAGAAATTTTGGGATTTTGTAGAACAATCGGCGCTGCCTTCGTCTAATTATGTAACCATGCGCACCAAAAAAACCGATTTCTCCGTATCTTGGTTTTCGCAGTATGAGGTAGCGGTGAACGGCAAGTTGTCGAACATCGTTTTTAGCCCTGTAGAGAAACATGCTTGGGTAGGCGCTTCAACTGTCCTCAAAGTTCAGAAAGAAGAAACAATAACATTCTATAAATATGTAGGCATTGCTTCGTCGTTGAATCACCATGCGGAAAATTTGGCGAAAGCTGCGCAGGAAGTCGCTGTTGAAGCGCAAAAGGCAGGCTTTGCCGCTTTGCGCGAAGAGCAAAGCAAGGCTTGGGAAGAAAAATGGGCGCAAGCCGATGTGGAAATCGGCGGAGACGACGAAGCGCAGCAAGGCATTCGCTTCTGCATCTTCCAATTATTACAGACCTATACCGGCAAAGATACCCGCCTGAATGTAGGGCCGAAAGGCTTTACAGGTGAAAAATACGGCGGTAGCACTTACTGGGATACCGAAGCCTATTGTATCCCCTTCTATTTATCTACGGCAGGCGATAAGACGGCGCGCGAGTTGCTGAAATACCGCTATAATCAATTGCCGAAAGCTATTGAAAATGCCCAAAAGCTCGGCTTTACCGATGGAGCGGCCTTGTATCCCATGGTAACCATGAACGGCGAGGAGTGCCACAACGAGTGGGAAATTACCTTTGAAGAAATACACCGCAACGGAGCGATTGCTTATGCCATCTATAACTATATCCGTTATACAGGCGATCGGAATTATTTGGCCGAGTATGGCGTAGAAGTGCTCTTGGGCATTGCGCGTTTCTGGGCGCAGCGCATTACATGGAGCGAAGAACGCAGTAAATATGTGATGCTGGGGGTTACCGGGCCTAACGAATACGAAAACAATGTAAACAATAACTGGTACACCAACTATATTGCTTGTTGGTGTCTGCGTTATGCCAAGGAAAGCATGGAGTGGGTGAAGCAAACGCAGCCCCAACTTTATGCCGAAATTGTTAAGAAAACACATTTCGATGAATTGAACGAATGGGCTCAGTGGATAGATATTGCAGAAAAAATGCACTTTCCCGAAGATAAGGAGCGGCAAATTTTCTTACAACAAGACGGTTATATGGATAAGGAGCAAATTTTGGTCAAAGACCTTGACCCTGCCCAACGTCCCTTAAATCAAAAGTGGAGCTGGGATCGCATTTTGCGCTCTTGCTTTATCAAACAGGCAGATGTATTGCAAGGCTTATATTTCTTTGAAGATAATTTTGATATTGATACCATTCGCCGTAATTTTCATTTCTATGAAGCGCGGACGGTGCATGAATCCTCTTTGTCGCCTTGCGTACATGTTATTCTGGCGGCCAGAATTGGCGACATGGATAAGGCCTACGAACTGTACCTGCGCACCTCGCGCCTTGATTTGGACGACTATAATAAGGAAGTGAACGAAGGGCTGCATATTACCAGCATGGCGGGGTCGTGGTTGGCTGTTATTCAAGGATTTGCGGGAATGCGGGTGCGGGACGGCCAATTGACATTTGACCCCAAGCTGCCCAAGCACTGGACAGGGTTGTCGTTCAAAGTGAATTTCCGCGGCGAGATAGTGGAATTTAAGGCGTAAAACTATAAATAACTAATTAAAAAAGTTAAACTAAATATTTTTTTATGAAGCGATTAATTTCATTTATGCTGTCCATGCTGCTTATTAGCAGTATAGTTATGGCTCAGCAGTTGACATCTGTAACAGGTGTCGTTAAAGATGAGACAGGTGCGCCGGCAGTTGGCGCTACTGTGATGGTGAAGGGTAATCCCAACCAAAGGGCTACTACCGACCTGAACGGTGTTTATACCTTGTCGAATGTTGCTCCGGACGCTGTTTTAGTGTTCTCGTACTTTGGCTCGGCAACGCTTGAAATAGCGTGTGACGGGCGCTCTGAGATAAATGCTTTTCTCAGAGATGATGCGAAACTCTTAGACGAAGTGGTTGTAATTGGCTATGGTCAAGTAAAGAAAAGCGATGCTACCGGCTCTGTTACAGCTATTAAAGCCGATCAGGAAGGACGGGGACTTGCTCCTAATGCGCAAACCATGATGACCGGTAAGATTGCCGGGGTTACTATTACTTCCGACGGAGGTTCTCCTACCGGCGGGGCCAGTATCCGTATTCGCGGAGGCTCTTCGCTCTCGGCCAGTAATGATCCGTTAATTGTGATTGACGGCGTTCCTATTGGCAACGAAGGCATTGGAGGGGTTGGGAACCTTCTGAGTACTATTAATCCTACTGACATCGAAACTTTTACCGTATTGAAAGACGCTTCTGCGGCAGCTATCTACGGATCGCGCGCTTCCAATGGGGTAATCATTATCACTACCAAGAAAGGAGTGTCCGATAAACTGCGTATTACCTACGATAGTAATGTATCGTTCAGTACGCCGATTAAAAAAATTGATGTATTGAACGGAGACGAGTTTCGCGAATTTGTACAAAACACCTTTGCTGGCAGGTCAAATGAGGCGGAAGTAGTGGGCAAGCTGGGTAATGAAAATACCGATTGGCAAAATGAAATTTTCCGTACGACCATTAACACCGAACACAACCTGAGCGTATATGGTAGCGTAAAAGATGTTATGCCTTACCGCGTATCTTTTGGCTACACCAATCTGAACGGTATCCTTAAAACCTCTTCCATGGACCGTTATACCGGCAGCTTTGCTTTGTCTCCCACACTATTGAATAACGATTTGAAGGCAAACCTGAATGGTAAATTCATGTACGTTAAGAATCGTTTTGCGAATCAGGGAGCTATTGGAGCAGCAGTGGCATTTGACCCCACGCAGCCTGTGTATGACGAAAACAGTCTTTTTGGCGGCTTTTGGTCCTGGCTTGGAGCTGATGGCTCTTTAAATACCGTAGCCGGAAAAAACCCGATGTCGCTCTTGGAAATGCACAGCGATAAATCAACCGCTTTTAATTTTATCGGGAATGCACAAATTGATTATAGGTTGCCTTTCTTACCCGAATTACATTTCAACCTGAACCTGGGTATGGACTATTCGCACAGTTCCGGTAGCAGGTATGTTTCGGAATGGGCTCCGGCCGAATGGGTAAATGGCGGATTTGACGGCAAATGGGATCAGGATCGTAGAAACTCACTGCTTGATTTTTATGCGCAATACAAAAAAGACCTTGACTTTTTGAATAGTAATCTTGATATAATGGCCGGTTATTCATGGCAACACTACTGGGTTAAAGGCAGCAATCAGGATTATCGTATCGCGAAATTTGACCCATTTGGCAATCCGGAGGAAATTAGCGTTAACAGCTATGAAAATGAACATTATATTCTTTCGTTTTTCGGACGTCTGAACTATACGATTAATAATAAATACCTGTTTACCTTTACGCTCCGTAACGACGGATCCTCGCGTTTTCACCCCGATAGGCGTTGGGGACTTTTCCCTTCAGCCGCTGTTGCATGGAAAATCAGCGACGAAGATTTCATGTCGCCCATTACTCCGGTGATGAACAATCTGAAGCTGCGTCTCGGCTGGGGGATTACCGGTCAACAGGACATTAACCAGGGCGACTATCCCTATATGGGGCAGTACCAATATAGCGTGGGTCAACAAGCCTGCTATATTCGTGGTTATGACGCCTACGGAAACCCTATATGGTCTGACCTCATTCGGCCTTTGTCCTATAACGAATATTTGACATGGGAATCTACTACTACCTATAACGTTGGTATAGACTATGCTTTCCTGAAAACGCGTATTTACGGGGCTATTGATTTCTATTACCGTGAAACAAAAGACCTGATTAATGCCGAAACCAAGGTGGCGGCAGGTACAAATTTCAGCGAATATGTGCCGGCTAATATTGGTTCCTTGAAAAATACAGGTATAGAATTTTCTATTCAGGGAGTAGCTGTAGAAGATAAAGATTGGCGTTGGGAAATCGGCGCTAACTTTGCATACAATAATAATGAAATTACCAGCCTCAGCTATGGCGATAACAAAAGCGCCATACGTCGTTACGGACATACCGGAGGCGATGGCGGCTTTCAATTAATGGTGCATAGCGTAGGCAATTCCGCCGGCATGTACTATGTCTATCAACAAATATATGATGCAAACGGCAAGCCTATCGAAGGTTTTTACAAGGATCGTAACAACGATGGACAAATCAACGAACAGGACTTGTATATCTTCCATAAGCCTACCCCCGACTGGACACTTGGATTTAATACCAAGCTCATGTGGAAAGATTGGGATTTATCTATTGTAGGCCATGGGAGCATTGGCAACTATAACTTCAATGCCGTAGCGGCCAATAATGCCGAATTGGCTCCGGCGCGCGTATATGCCAACGAATTTCTCGGTAATCGCGTGCGCAGTGCTTTTGAACCCGGCTTCCTCTTTAAACAGGTATTGTCTGATTACTACATACAGAATGCTTCGTTCTTCCGTATTGACAATATTACCTTAGGTTGGTCGTTTAAGAAATTGTGGAACCTCCCGCTTTCAGGACGTATTTACGGCTCCGTACAAAATCCCTTTATTTTCACTCCTTACAAGGGAATGGATCCTGAAGTGAACGGCGGCGTGGATAATAATTTCTATCCGCGTCCCTTGACCTGCATGTTGGGTGTAAATATTAACTTCTAAATCACAGGAACAATGAAAAAAATATATAAAATACAGATACTTGCAGCTTGTTTGTTATTGTTTGCCTTTACCTCTTGTATAAAAGACTTGGATACGGAGCCGAAAAGCGAAAGCATTCTTTTACCGGAAGCAGCTTGGGCTAAGGCAGAAACCTATAACCAATTTATGGCTAAAATGTATGCCTCCTTTGCCCTTTCGGGAAATGAAGGACCTTCGGGCATGCACGATATTGTTGGTGCCGACCAGGGCGAAGCAACCTTTCTCCGCTCCTATTGGAATTTACAGGAATTGACTACCGATGAGGCTGTCTGCGCCTGGTCTGATGACGGCTTGAGCGGCTTGCAGTATTGCAACTGGACGTCCAGCAACCGATTCTGCGAATTGAGCTATAACCGTATGCTGCTGAATGTAGCTTATGTCAATGAATTTTTACGCCAGACTACCGATGAAAAAATGAATGCGCGCGGTATTGATGCTGCCACACAAGAAGCGGTACGTACTTATCGCGTGGAAGCGCGCGCAATACGGGCTATGAATTATTATTTTCTGATAGATTTGTTTGCCAATATTCCTTACATAGATGAAGCCGACGGCGTGGGTGCATTCCTGCCCGAACAGAAAAACCGCGCTTTCTTCTTCCCTTGGATTGAAACGGAATTAAAGGCTTGCGAAGGATATTTGCCGACTAAATCGGCAGCTAATTACGGTAAGGTAAACGACCCCACAGTGTGTATGGTATTAGCTAAATTGTACATGAACGCAGAAGTATATATCGGACAGCCCAAATATACCGAAGCCCTTACTTATTTGAATAAAGTGATCGCGGCAGGTTATGTTCTCGAACCTGTATATAAACACATGTTTGGAGCCGATAACGACAGCTCAACCGAAATTATTTTCCCTATTATATTTGATGGTAAAAGAGCTACAACTTATGGCGGAACAACTTATCTAATGGCTGGCGCTTATGCTTCCGATATGAGCCCTGCTACAAATTTTGGATTGGTACAGAACTGGTCGGGCATTCGCGCTAAGGAAACATTGAGCAGTCTGTTTACCGTCGGCGATAACCGCGCCTTATTCTGGAAAGACGATCGCACACAGGATACTCGTTCGTTAAACGACTTTAAGTCAGGTTGGTCGGTGATTAAATACACCAACGTAAAAAGCGATGGCACTTTTGGCTCGGATCTTACTTTCCCCGATACTGACTTTCCCTTGTATCGCTTGGCCGATGCTTATCTGATGTATGCCGAAGCAGTGCTTCGCGGCGGACAGGGCGGCGATCGCCCAACCGCTCTTGGCTACGTGAACGATATCCGTAACCGTGCAGACGCCGGTACTATAGGTGATATGCAATTGACCCTCGAATTTATAATTGCTGAACGTGCGCGTGAACTTTATTGGGAAGGCCACCGCCGTACGGATTTGATACGTTTCAATATGTTTACGGCTAATTATGCATGGCCTTGGAAGAACGGCGTATATACCGGAACTACCAGTCTCGACAGTAAATATAAAATCTTCCCGATTCCGGCTGCGGAATTGACGGCTAACTCAAACATTAAACAAAATACAGGATATTAATATGAAAGCACTTAAAACATATTTATTTATCATAGCCTTGCTGCCGCTGTTTTTCGGGTGTAGCAAGGAAGACGCCTCCCCGGTATTAACCGGTATTGAACCCAGCGTGATTGATCCGTTGCCTTTTTCGAGTGCAACATTAACCATGCCGGAAACCGGTACTAATCCATGGCTGCTGACGGTAACTTGGACAGAAACAAAATTCTTCTTAGACCATGGTGCCCGTCCGGCTCCCGTAGGACCGGTAAGATATACACTGGAAATGGATATTGTCGGTAATAATTTTGCTGATGCACATACTATCGGCTCAACAGAGGCTTTGGCTTTGAATATTTTCGTAAAAGAGATTAACTCCATGTTGGTTAACAATTTTGAGCAAATACCGGGTACGCCCGCTAATGTGGAATTTAGAGTAATAGCTAACTATGGACTTAACCAACCTTCGCTTACTGCCGTATCGCAAAACCAAAGGACTATTACCCTTATACCCTATACGCCGCCTTCCGATATAGAAGCCGTATATATAATCGGTAATCCGAATGGTTGGGATAACAGCGGCAAGGAATTTATCATGTATCGTGATGACAATTCTTTGACTAATCTTGTATATACTTATACCGGTCTTTTCCAAGATAGCGGCGATGGTTTATGCTACTTTAAATTTGCCAGTGAATCCAATTTAGGCAGTTGGGCAACCTTGTATTGCATGGGTACAGGCGGAGCAATCACTTTTGGCGATCTTGACGCATTTAACGTAGCTGCAGGTTATCACACCATTACGCTCGACCTTGGCGCCATGACCTACACCATTGAACCTTATGATGCTTCCGCTAAACCTGTGTATGCAGTGATAGGCGCCGTAGGTAGCTTCTGCGACTGGGATAATGACCCGGAAATGGTGAAGTCAAGCTATGATGAGCATAAATGGACATTGGAATATACCTTTGATACTCAAACAGCCCTGAAATTCCGCGCCGATCATGCCTGGACAGATAACTGGGGCGGTCAGGCCGAAGATTTCCCTTATGGCATAGCTGTTTACGACGATCCGGGTTCCGCTACGGTTCCTGCCGGCACCTATATGATCTATTTCAATGACCTTACGGGGCATTATGCAGTTATAAGGAAGTAATAAAACGAAATTTAAAAGAAAAGATATGAAAAATTTGACCTATATATTGAGCATCTTCTTGCTGCTGATAAGTTTTTCGGCTTGCGAGAAGAATGAAGGCGACAATGGACTTTTCAATACCACAAGCCCTGTGGTGAGTCCGCTGGGGCAAACCGAATGGGTATTGGATAAGCCCGAACTCGGCGACGATATTTTCCTTTTCCGAATCAACTGGACTAAAGCGCGTTTTACCTATCCCTCCGGAGATCCCGCTTGTGTGTATAATGTAATTTATACAGCGCAGATTGATTTAGCCGATAACCAGTTTTCTCAGGCTATAGTATTAGAGGCTACCGATAAATTATACGCTGATATTTATGCAGAACAACTGTTTGATATCTTAGTGAGTCTTACCGGCAACGAGCATTATGGCCTGCAAAATCTGGCTATAAGAGTGAAAACAGAATATCCGAATGGCGAAGTAGTATATTCTAATGAAATTCTTTTCACTGTAAAAGAACCGGCGCCGATCAATGTTCGTTGGACTATTACGGGAGGAAGCTGGGCCGAAATGGCCGTTTATGTATGGGGCGACAGTGACTTGTTCGGCAGTTGGCCAGGAGAGGTAGTAACACCCGATGCCGACGGCTGGTATGCTATTACCGTACCCTACAAGTTTAATGCGAATGTAATCATCAATAATAACGGCAATGGCGAGCAATTGGATTTGGTAAGCATTCCTGCTCTGAACGCCCAAGATGTTGACTTGTATGTAAATTTGGAAACAGGCGATGTTTACACGAGCAGACCTGTTACCGTAACGTGGATTATAGTAGCGGGAAGCTGGGCGGATATGTATGTGTATGCGTGGGGCGACAATGAATTATTTGGCAGTTGGCCCGGAAGAGAACTGACTGCTAATATCGATGGTTCTTTTTCTGTTGCCGTCCCCAGCGAAGGAGAGGTGAATCTTATTATCAATAATGACGCAGGCGATCAAGTAAACTTAATTAGTAACCCTACCGATAATGTTACACTGTATGTTGACTTAAATAGCGGCGATGTTTCTACCGGCCCAAAGGTGGTGAAATGGAAAGTGGTGAACGGTTCATGGGCCGATATGTATGTATATTCGTGGGGAACCGATAACAATTATCATGGCGCTTGGCCCGGCAAATTGCTAACCCCCGATGTTTATGGCTGGTATTCTGTCAGCATCGCTCCCGGCTTTGACCAACACCTGATTATTAACAATAATGCGGGAAGCCAGCACGATATGCCCTATCCTACAGTAGATGCCCAGTATGAGGTTGACCTTACTGCCGGAACCTTTGTTCAAGCTACAGAATGGTCTATCACTATACGGTGGACGCAACCGGCTGATGAATGGAGCGGGCAAATGGCTATTTATGCCTGGGGCGGAAACCCTAATTCTGATACTTTCGGCGGCTGGCCGGGACAGGTGGTAGCAGCCGATATGAGCGGCTGGTATTCGGTTACGGTGCCTCCGGGACAAACAGTTGGCAATGCTATTCTGAATAATAATAGCGGAGGACAACAGTTCGATATTAATCTGAATATTACTAATGATGTTTGTCTGGAAATAACCGGCAGCGGTTTTTCAATGGTTACTTGTGACTAAAAAATGATAAAAATCGTTCAATATGTCTTATTTGGGCTTGCGCTGCTGATGGCGGCGCAAGCTTGTAATAAGTCGTCCGATAATCCTGCTCCGGACCCGGATCCTAATTCGAATATCAAACCTGTCAGCGAGAATAATAAGGTTATCTATGAAGTTAATATCCGTAATTATTCTACAGCAGGTAATTTTAACGGACTGAAAAATGACTTGCCCCGCTTAAAATCACTGGGCGTAGATATCCTTTGGTTGATGCCTGTTCACCCTATAGGACTGCAAAACAGGATTGGCGCTAAAGGCAGTCCTTATGCCGTGAAAGACTATAAGGCCATTAATCCGGATTATGGAACGTCTGAAGATTTGAAAGCCTTGGTTACAGCCGCACACGAGGCGGGCATGGAAATTTGGCTCGACTGGGTGGCCAACCATACGGCATGGGATCATATATGGGTAAGCAGCCATATTGATTATTATGCTGCCAACGGATATGGACAACGGCCTTACTCGCCAATGGATTGGACAGACGTTATTCAGCTTGATTTCAATAACCTCAGTATGCGGGCAGCAATGATTGATGCCATGAAATACTGGGTGGCAGAGTTTGATATTGACGGTTATCGCTGCGATGCTGCTACGCTCTTTATTCCTCTGTCGTTTTGGACGGAGGCGCGTGCAGCAGTCAATGCTGTAAAACCCATTAAATGGCTTTGCGAAGGCGATAATGCAGCTTATATGCCTGCCTTTGATTTCGACTATGCCTGGGCTTTCAATACAGCCTTGAATGATTTTGGAGTCAATAAAAATGTGAACCAACTGAAAACGGCATGTAATACCTTGTTCAATAATACGGCATATTCCAATAAGGGACGTATGGTGTACTTGGCTAATCATGACCTGAATGCATACGACGGCACGGAATTTACCCGTTATGGTAATTTTCTTTTGCCCCTCACGGTTCTGTATTTTACAATATACGATATGCCGTTAATTTATAATGGACAGGAAGTTGGAATGAATAAAACGATGGGACTTTTTGATGTGGCGCGCGTCGAATGGACGCCGATAAACCCTGTTATCAATAGCTTGTTAAAGAAACTTACTGCTTTGAAAAGAACCCAAAAGGCCCTGGAAAGCGGAACAAATCGCGGAATATTAACTACTTACACCACCACTGATGAGACTAACGTGTATGCTTATTCACGAAAACGCGATACTAATGAAGTGCTGGTATTGCTTAACTTTTCCAACGCTCCGGCAAAAGTTAAATTTACCGGTACTATGCCTGTCGGAACATTTACCGATTATCTGAAGTCGGGTCAAATCCAATTTACGGCGCAAACCGAAGTGTCGTTGACAGCTTACGGCTATGCCGTGTATGTAAAGTAATAACCGAATTTAAACAACAACTGGCTCTCGGCGGCGGAGCTGCAATGTATATATTATGAAAAAAGTACATCTTATATTATTTTTAGTATTAGCTTTTCCTTTCTTCTGGGCCTGCGACAAGGAGAATGGCGACGGCGGAAATACCGGTTCAACGCCTGACCCGATAGAATGGGACGGCATAAAGCGGGGAAATGTGTATTATGAAATATTTGTCCGTTCCTTTGCCGATGCTAATGGCGATGGCATCGGCGACCTGAAAGGTATTACCGATAAATTAGATTATTTGCATAGTCTGGGGATTCGTGGAATATGGTTAACCCCCATTCACCCTTCACCTTCTTATCATGGCTATGATGTGAATAATTATAAAACAATACACCCCCAATTTGGTACTATGGCCGATTTCGATGCGCTTATTACGAAGGCTAATAATTTGAATATAAAAGTAGTGCTGGATTGGGTCGTCAACCATACCTGTAAGGAGCATCAATGGTTTGTGCAGGCTTGCAGCAGTACAAGCTCTCCTTATCGCGACTTTTATCTGTTTGCCCCCTCTAATCAGGTGCAGGCTTATGTGCAGAGTGGACAAGTACCGTCTACTACTTATTACAATGCTTATGAATGGCATAACGTAGAAAGCGGTACTACCGATTATAAATATTTCGGAGCCTTTTCTTCATGGATGCCCGATATTAACCCTACATCAGCCGTTGTAGATAGTTTATACGAAGCGGCGAAAATGTGGTTGGATAAGGGAGTAAGCGGCTTCCGCTTCGATGCAGTGAAACACATTTATCAAGTAGAAAGGTCGCAGGATAATCTTAATTTCTGGCAAAATTTTCTGGGTAAACTTAAAAGCTATAAACCTGATGTATATTTAGTAGGAGAAATGTTTGATAATAAAGACGGAATGGCCTACTTCTATCAGGCTTTTCCGGCATTGTTTAATTTTCCGAATTGGAATAATCTTGAATGGGCTTTGAATAATAATACAGGTAAATATTATCCTAAAGATGTAGCGGAATGTATGAGCGCCTTTGTCGCCGCTAATCCGGATTATATTAATGTACCCAAACTTTCCAATCATGACGAAGACCGTACGATGAGCGTTCTGAATTATAATGTAAATAAAGCAAAGATAGCGGCTGCCGTATTGTTGACTATGCCCGGACAACCTTATCTCTATTATGGCGAAGAAATAGGCATGCGCGGACTAAAACAAACCGGCGATGAAAATGTGCGCGAGCCTTTCTTATGGGCACCAAAGGCGGGCGACGGCTATCGTACTTCATGGCGTACGCCAATGTTTAATACCGATGATCAGGTAACGTCTCTTTCGGTTCAGCAAGCTGATAAAAATTCACTCTATTCGGTGTATGCTGCTTTCATTAAACTGCGAAACAGTTATCCGGCTTTAGCCGAAGGCTCCTTTGCCTATCCCGATCCGTCTGATATGCCTAATGAACTTATGGTATATACACGACAAAAAGATAACCAGCGAGTGCTTGTTATTCATAATTTGGGCGTGGTGCCGCGCGTTTATCGCATCAATGAGCAGGTTAAGCGTATTCTGGCGGTGATAAATGCTGCAATATTGGAAAAGGCAGGAGATGCTTATAATGTTAAACTGCCCTCCTATTCGTCTATTGTTTTAGAATATTAGCGTCTATGAAAAAAATCGCTTTTTTGCCCCTATTGCTCTTAGCGGCTTGTACTACACCCTTGCCCTCTGTTCCTGAATCTTCTTTTGACCGACTTGACTTGGCAAGCGTGGTGAAATTAAATGCCGATACGGTGTTTGTACGGATTCAGGATTATTTTCCCGCCTTAATGCAAATCGACAGCGTAGTCTCCGATGATCTATTAGTATTGCCGATTGGCAATTATGACGAAGTAGCGTTGATTCCTTATGCCAATACGCCGTGGATTTCAACTATGGAGGTGTGGAGCGAAGGGGTTCAGGCTACCTTAGTAATGCAAAAGGAAGAGCTCCCTTCTCTAAAAGGAGCGGATAGAACTAAGGCCCCCTTGTTGCTGACAAACAAAGCGTCAAAAGAAGCATTTGAAGTCAAAGTCGATAATACTCCCGCTGATTATGTGGCGCTGTGGCAAAATACCCGCCTGCCCGAAGAATACCTGAGGCTGAAAGATGATAAACTGACCGTGTATATTCCGGAAAATGCGGCAGGAATGGAACGTTCTTTTATCCGCTTGTTTGCCTCTAATGATAACGGTATTGCCAACGATGTGCTGGTTCCTTTAGCTCATGGGAAAGTAATGACCTCGGCTGCCGAAGTACAGCGGAACGATAAGCACGGAATGGTGATGTACTCCCTGATGATTGACCGTTTTAACAACGGTAATCCCGACAACGATATTAAACTCAATAGTCCGTATGTACTGCCAAAAGTTGATTATTTCGGTGGCGATTTAAGCGGTATTATCCAAAAAATCAAAGACGGTTTCTTTGCCGACTTGGGCATTAATACAATATGGATCTCGCCGATTACGCAAAACCCTTTTGATGCTTGGGGTTTCATCAACGACCCTAAGACAAAATTTTCGGGATACCATGGCTATTGGCCGCTTTATGCCACTAAAGTAGATATCCGCTTTGGCACGGAAGATGAATTGCGAAAACTCTTAGACGAGGCGCACAAACGTCAGATCAATGTTATCTTGGATTACGTGGCGCACCACATGCACATTAACAGTCCCACCCTGAAGGCGAATCCCGACTGGACTACCCCTATGTACACCCCCGATGGCCGTCTGAATTTTGAACTGTGGGACGAATTTCGTCTAACCACATGGTTCGACAGGCATATTCCTACATTTGACTTGTCGAAGCCTGAAGCCTACGATCCTTTAACCGATTCTGCCTTATATTGGATAGCAAATTTTGATTTTGACGGCTTCCGCCACGACGCTACCAAGCATGTACCCGAAGTGTTTTGGCGCACCTTAACGCAAAAAGCAAAACTGCGCTTCCCAAATAGAAATATATATCAGATAGGCGAAACATACGGCAGCCCTGCTTTGATTGGCAGTTATGTAAAGAGCGGAATGTTAGATGCGCAATTTGATTTTAATGTATATGACGCTGCTATCGCTGTGTTAATAGATGCTCAGAATACCTCGTTTGAGCAACTCTCCGCTGCCTTGCAAGCCAGTCTTGACAACTACGGCTACCATAATTTGATGGGTTATATTAGCGGCAATCACGACAGGCCGCGCTTTATTTCCTTAGCGGGAGGAGCTATTCAACCCGATGAAGATACCAAAGCCATCGGGTGGAAACGCGATATTGGCGTGGGCGACGAAGTGGGCTATGCCCGCTTAGCCTTATTGCAGGCCTTTATTATGACCATTCCCGGCGTTCCCTGCATTTATCAGGGCGATGAATTTGGACAGCCCGGCGCCAACGACCCCGACAATCGCCGAATGATGCAGTTCTCGGATTATAATCAACAGGAGCAGGATTTGTTGGATAAGGTAAAACATTTGACACACTTGCGGCGCTCGTCTATGTCCTTGATGTACGGCAGCTACGTTCCATTGTCTGTAACTAAAGATGTGTTGGTCTATGCCCGCGTATATATGGGACAGGAAGTGGTCGTAGCGTTAAATAAATCAGACCGACCGCAAACAATAACCGTCAATACCCCGCTGGCCAATAAGCCTTTGACCATGGATATTGCGGCAAATGATTATAGTCTAAAGTTATAAAATTTACGTCAAACGCTCAATTTTCAATTTTATGAAACCATTTTATTATTTACTAATTACTGTTTGCTGCATATCGGCCTCTTGTCGGCAGCAAGCGGAGCAATATCACCCCGATTGGAGTGCCGATGCGGTGATTTACGAAGTGAACGTGCGTCAATATACGCCTGAAGGTACTTTTAATGCCTTTACCGAGCATCTGCCGCGCTTGAAAGATCTATGCGTGGATATCTTATGGATTATGCCCATGCACCCCATTGGAGAGTTAGAAAGAAAAGGCTCTCTCGGAAGTTATTATGCCATCAAAGATTATACTGCAGTGAATTCGGAGTTTGGCTCCTTAGACGATTTTAAGGCTATGGTGAACAAAGCCCACGAACTGGGCTTTAAGGTGATCATCGACTGGGTGGCCAACCACACCTCGCCCGATGCGGTATGGACAGTGAATAAAGATTGGTATATAACCGACAGTTTGGGTAACTTTGTGATAGAATATGACTGGACCGATATTGCCAAATTAAACTACAATAATAACGATATGCGCCGCGCAATGATAGATGCGATGTTGTATTGGATAAAAGAAACCCATATTGATGGCTTCCGTTGCGACGTAGCGGGGAATGTGCCGGTGGATTTTTGGGAGGCTGCCTTAATAGAATTAAAAGCCGTGAAGTCCGATGTGTTCATGCTGGCCGAAGCTGAGGAACCGCCTTTGCAGCAAAAGGCTTTTAATATGTATTACGCTTGGCATTTGCATTCCGAGATGAACAAAATTGCTCAGGGCCTTGCTGACGCCAATGAGCTGCGGCATGTATTGGAACTGATGAATCAGCGATTTCCCGCTTATACCATTCCTATGATGTTTACTTCAAATCATGATGAAAATTCATGGCACGGAACGGAGTTTGAACGCATGGGAACGGCTGCCCGCGCTTTTGCCGCATTGACCTACCTGTTGCCGGGAATGCCCTTGATTTACAACGGTCAGGAAGCTGGTTTCAACCGCCGCTTGGCATTCTTCGAAAAAGATGAAATCGATTGGACGGATCAAGAGGACTATACAGCCTTTTACCGCGATTTGAATAAACTGCGTAAAAACAACCCCGCACTGCATAGTCAGGATAAGGGCGGCCCATTAGTGGAAATTAAAAACTCGGTTCCGAATGCAGTATTTTCATTTGAACGCGAAGTTAAAGGCAATAAGGTAACAGCCGTCTTTAATCTGACGGATAAGGAACATAGTGTAGCATTTGAAAGCGATTATTCGAAGTTAAAAGCCATAGACGCTTTGACGCCTTGGGAATATAAGATATTTGTGCAATAGCTCGTGGGGACAGGCTTTTTTCTAAATAAAATTTACCGCTATGAGAAAAATTTTTCTTCTTTCTTTGTGTCTTTGTTCAATCAATCTGTTGTGCGCCCAAATGAAAATTGAACGTGTTGAGCCTTTAAGTTGGTGGACAGACATGCGTACACCGCTGCAATTGATGTTCTATGGCAAGGACTTGCAAAATGCTGAAGTTCGTTGCTTGGAAAAAGGTTTGACGGTGCTTCGCGTTCATCAGGCCGAAAGCAAAAATTATTTGTTTGTTGATGTTCTGGTGGACGCCGATGCTCAATCGGGAATTTATACCTTTGAATTTACGCAGGGAAAGAAAAAAATCAATCATCAATACTTAATCAATGCCCGTAGTGAAGGCTCTGCACAACGCAAAAGCTTTGGTTCGGAGGACATGATCTACCTAATTATGCCCGACCGCTTTGCCAACGGCGATCCGACCAACGATTCCCATAAAGATGCGGCGGAAAAAGCAGACAGGAGCAGCCCTTATGGCCGTCACGGCGGCGATATTCAAGGCATTATTAACCATCTTGACTATTTGCAGGAATTGGGAGTAACAGCCATTTGGTGTACTCCTTTGCTGTTTGACAATGAACCTGATGCTTCGTACCATGGCTATGCCTGCGCCGATTATTACCGTATAGACCCTCGTTTCGGAACCAATGAGTTGTATAAACAAATGGCGGACATGGCTCGCGAACGGCAAATCAAAATCATTATGGATATGGTGCCAAACCATTGCGGTATGGCCCACTGGTGGGTGAACGACCTGCCTTTTGCATCGTGGATTAACCAATTCCCTCAATTCACCCGCTCCAATTATCAGATGGCTTCCCATTTCGACCCTCATGCTTCGAAGTATGATAATGATTTGTGCATAAAAGGCTGGTTCGATACTTCAATGCCCGATATGAACCTTACGAATCCTTACGTGCTGACTTATTTTACGCAAATGGCTATATGGTGGATTGAATATGTCGGCCTCGACGGTTTGCGGGTTGATACCTACCCTTACAGCGATAAACATGCGATGGCTGCATGGACGAAAAATATTTTGGACGAATATCCCAATCTGAATATTGTCGGCGAAGCGTGGTATGGTTCTCCGCTTATGATTGCTTATTGGGAAGGCGCAGCGAAAAATGCCGACGGTTACACCAGTCGCTTGCCGTCGGTAATGGATTTTCCTTTACAGGAAAGTATTGCAGCGGGCTTTGTTAAGGATAGCATGCCTTCGTGGAATGAAGGTTTAATGAAGATTTATTCCTGTTTGACACAAGACTTCGTATATGTTCGTCCGAACAACTTGATGATATTTGCCGATAATCATGATATTAACCGCATGGCTTGGTTGCTGAAGGGTAAGAAAGATAAGCAAAAAATGGTAATGGCGCTATTGGCCACCATGCGCGGCGTCCCGCAGATATACTACGGTTCGGAAGTGATGCTGTATAATAAAAAGGAACGGGGACACGGCGAAGAGCGTTTGGATATGCCGGGCGGCTGGCCGAGTGATGAACGTTCGGTATTTACGTCAGAAGGTCGTACAAAAACGGAAAATGAGGTATTCGAATACACTAAGAAACTTTTTAACTGGCGTAAAAATGCCAAGGTTATTCATGAAGGTAAATTAATGCAATTTGTGCCTGTTGATAATAATTTTTACGTTTACTTCCGTTACACAGACAACGAGTTGGTGATGGTGGCTATTAATAATTGCCGCACGGAAAAGACGATAGACTGGCCGCGCTTCGCGGAAATAACAGCCGACTATTCGCAAGGAACCGATATTATCACCGGCGAGAGCCTGCGCATAGGCGACTTTCTGGTCTTGCCGCCGCAACAGGCTAAGGTAGTGCATTTCAAACGATATGGGCAAGTTGGCGAACAATTCTACAAATGGAATCTTGACCGAGAACGAACTCACAATGAAAATAGAAATGATTTTACAAAATTGTGTGTGAAAACTTGGAACGTTGATACTTCATCTCTATACCGAAAATTGTTAGAAGGAAAGCCATTAGAAGGAAATCCATTGATTAACGGAGTTTTTCCGGAACCGAACTATAATCTGGCTGACAGCACATTCGGCGGATTAGGAACTTCGGGGGAATGGGACGGATTTGATTTAAATAACAAGAAAATAATATGGCGTTCCTTTTTTGTTAATCAATCTAATGTCAATAAAGAGTTTATTCCCAACAAACCCAATGAAGTCTTTTTTACCATTGTGGCTTTGACAGATACGATAGAGTCAATAGATGATTTTACGCTTACGTCCGTTGATATTTCATCAAGAAACCACCCTCATTATATCGGACAAGGATTTATCAAAACCAAAACAAATAAAATTGACTTCATTTCATTTATAACAGCAGATAGAAATGCTTATGCGGTAGTAAATATGAGGTTATTCGATTTGAGAATTGGACGTATTGTATTGATTGCGCCCCAAAAAGACGGAACATTTCGTTCCTTACAGCATGAATCACCAATTATGTCGTCTAATGAAACGTACAAATATATTCAAGACCTTTTAAATGGCAATAAGAGAATTATTGATTTCTTTACACAACAAGATAATATATGAATGTGAAGCCGTCGGAACGATAGTCCACATACAATATAAACTAAGTTCAAGGTTCAAAACTATCTTCATCTACTTTCATCAATCTTCCCCTACCTTCATCAATCTTCTTCACGGCAGCAGCGCGCTCAGAAAGCCTTGGATAAATTTTGTGCCCTGATGGGTGGTATTCAAGTTTTTGTTGATGATGTATTTCCGACTGATTCCTTCTGCTTCGCAAAAATTGTTAAAACCAATGAGATTAATAGGCTTGTCGAGCGTTTTAAACTTACATTCAAATGCTTTTTTACCGATTGATTGTGTGAGTACGAAATCAACTTCTGTGCCGTCGAAAGTACGGAAGAATTGCAGTATGTCGCCGGCGCCCTTATTTCTCCATAATTCTAATAGTACATAATTTTCAAAAATAGCCCCCTTGTCAGCTCTGGAGTTTATATCGTTGAAATTATTTTCAATCATATTCCGTAAACCCAAATCGCAAAAATAGATTTTTCTCATCTTGTTGATAACCTTTCTTTTGTTGGTATAGTAAGGCTCAATCAATTTAATGATATACATTTGCTCCAATAAATGCAGGTAGGTTTCGGCGCTTTTATAAGACAGTCCGCTTTCACGGCTGAGTTCGTTAATATTAACTAAACTGCCGATTTGCGCTGCCAAAATGCGGAGCATTTTATTAAATCCGATTACATGTTCGTTTTTGATATAGTTTCTGACATCTTTTAATAAATAGGTTTGATAAATATCATGAAGAATTTCAATTTTTTCATTCTTGTTATCGATTAAGGAAGCGCGCGGCAATCCTCCATAAACCAAATATTCCGACAATGCCGATTCTATGGACACTGTAAGGGCTGAGCTTGTAGTGTCGATAGAAAAAGATTGATAGAGTTTTGCCGATTTTTTGTCCTTAAACAGTAAAAATTCTAAAAATGAAAGAGAAAACACTTCTATAGTGCGGACCCTGCCTGCCAAAGATTCTTCTACTTTTTGCAAGATGTCTAAGGAAGAACTGCCTGAGCATAAAACTTTAAGACGACTATATTTATCGGTGAGCAGTTTAATCATGGTGGAGATGCCATTGATATATTGAAACTCATCAATCAGCAAAAAGCCGTCTAATTTCTTATTTAATAATGAACTAAGGTACTGTTCTATGGTTGAAAACTTTTGAAACAGTTCGGCAATTTCGGGATTCTGTCCATTCAAAAAAACAGCAGGCTGCTTACCTCTTGCAAAGTTTTTCATCAATGAAGTTTTGCCCACCTGCCGTGCCCCAATCAGCATGACTATAGGAACATGTTTAAAACCTCGTTCAATTTTGTCTTGATAAAATTTTCGTATTATCATAATTTACGCCATTTTCATGCCGCAAAGTTCTAATTTTTTTTCTAAATAAACAAAAAATAAGCAAGTTTTTTTTCTAAATAGATAAAAAATAAGCAAGTTTTTTATATAAACAGATAAAAAATAGGCAAGTTTTTTATCCAAACAGATAAAAAATAGGTATATTGTATTTCTTTTTGGTGTTTAACCAAAAAATTCCTACCTTTACCTTTTAAACTTTGAACATTAAACTTTAAACATTAAATTACATGAGTATTGCAACATTAAACCCCGAACGCGTATGGAAGCATTTTTATGCTTTGACGCAAATTCCCCGCCCCTCGAAACATGAACGAAAAGCCATTGAATTTGCAGCTAAATTCGGAAAAGATTTAGGCTTGGAAACTATTGTAGATGAGGTTGGTAATGTGATTATCCGTAAACCGGCCACCAAAGGCATGGAAAACCGTAAAGGCATTATTTTGCAAGGCCATTTAGATATGGTGCCGCAAAAAAATAACGATAAGGTACACGATTTTAAAACAGACCCCATAGAGGCATACGCTGACGGCGACTGGGTAAAAGCCAAAGGTACGACTTTAGGCGCCGATAACGGCATCGGCTTAGCTATGGCCATGGCCGTGCTCGAAGCCAACGATTTGGAACACGGGCCTATTGAGGCATTGTTTACTGCAGATGAAGAAACAGGTATGACAGGAGCTTTCGGCTTGAAACCCGGACTTTTGAACGGCGACATTTTAATTAACCTTGACTCTGAAGAAGAAGGCGAATTGTGTACAGGTTGCGCAGGAGGCTTGGACGGTACCTTTACCTTTAATTACAAAGAAGAAAGTGTTCCTGCCAATTATGAGGCTTATAAATTGACCGTGTCAGGCTTGAAAGGCGGCCACTCCGGCGTGGATATTGCTCTGGGACGCGGCAATGCCAATAAAATTCTTTTGCGCATATTATACACATTAGACAGGGACTATAAGATACGTTTAGCTGCTATTGACGGAGGCAGTTTGCGCAATGCCATTCCGCGCGAAGCCTCTGCAAGCTTTGTAGCACCTGCAGGAAAGGCTACTGAAATTCAACAAACAGTGGAGCAACTGTTTAGAGTGATGGCTGCCGAATTGTCGGCTACTGATGGAGGGTTGAAAGTGTTGTTGGAGCCGATAACTGCGCCTGCTACAGTGATAGATGCAACAACGCAGAAAAACATCATTTTGGCAATATATGCCTGTCCGAATGGCGTAATGCGCATGAGCGATAGCCTTCCTATTGTAGAAACTTCTACTAATCTGGCGATTGTGAAGTCTAACAACGGGGAATTAAAGGTAAACTGCTTGCTTCGCAGTTCTGTGGATTCAGCTAAAGAAGCCCTGTCCGACAGAATGAACGCTGTATTTACCTTAGCCGGCGCCGAAGTGGAATTTTCAGGCGCTTATCCGGGTTGGAAACCCAATCCCGCATCGGCTATACTGCAAACCATGAAAGAGGTGTATAAAAGACTTTATGGTAAAGAGCCTTTAGTCAGCGCTATACATGCAGGTTTGGAATGTGGTTTATTAGGCGGGGTATATCCCAACTTAGATATGATTTCCTGCGGGCCTACAATTCGTTTTCCGCACTCCCCCGATGAACAGTTAGATATTGCTTCGGTGGATAAATGTTGGAAATTCTTGCTGGAAACACTGAAAAATGCACCTGCTAAGTAATTAGTTCTGAATAACTTTAGAGAAAACGGCAAAACCAGAGGTTTTGCCGTTTTTTGTTGAATTATGGTGATTTGGAGGTAATTCATCTTGATTTTCTAACTATACTTTTGCAATTACAAAAAAATAGTATAATTTTGTACTGTAATTTTGCCGTATTGAATATTTCTTGAGTAAACAATACACAAAATTTCATACATAAAGCGTTTAGCTTTTATCTTGCTTCTTGAAACTTCACAAAGTTCAAAAAAAGCAACTAAGAATAAAGCAATAATGCTCACGTGTTTGCGTGGGCTTTATTTTGATTATTTAGTCGCAAAGGTATTGTAAAAATGTAAGGTTATATTAAATTATGAACAAAATAATATTATTTAAGCTAATAATTATTACAACACTGTTTTTTTGGACATGTAATACAGGAAAAGAACAGTCGTGTAATCGGGAACCGGATATAATAGATCTGGTTACCTTTAATTTAATGAACGAAACATATCAATCGGAATTGGCATTTTATTATACATGTAATACGAGAGAAAGCTATTACAGGGAATCAATTAACAAAATAGGAATAGATGAAGTCTTGTTTCAGTCTATAATAGAGTATTGTCTTTGTAAAAATTTTGTACTTGAAAACCCATTAATGGCTGTTGTTTTATATTACGATTTACCTCTTAGCGAGTCGCTTATTGTGAGTGATGAGCATATAAAGGGCATTAGCCTGTATGAGGTAAGGGGTTATACAATAATACACCGTTTGTATGTAAGAAATGAAAAAGATGATTTTGTGGAAGAAGAAAATGTTAAAGTAGCTGTGCCTTTTGTAACTAATAATCATATTAATTTTTATCTCGAAAATTATGTGTTTTCGGACTCTCATAGTAAATCAATTATTACTCTTTTCAGCGATTTAGCAATAATGGTCGAAAAAAACAGTTGGAAATATAGTTGGAAATATAACTTCAAACCTATACGCTATGAGGTAACAACAACAAAAAGTATTAAGTTATAATTATATCTGAAAAAGGGCGGGACTATGGGAATATATTTTTGGTATCTGAGTTTAGATGAATTAAGGTCCACATTATAGCCTTGCATAATGTGGACCTTATAAACAAACAAGGCGCACCTGCAGGGAAAGGTACTTACTCTTCGAAAAACACATTTACTTTTCCCTGCAAACCGGCGCCCAGAGGTTAAGTTGCAAAATGCTGCAGCTTGTAAAAAACAAAGATACGAAAAAAATAACAATTCAATGGTCGTAGAAGGAACGACCTGTTTGTCCTCTCCAAAATAATGAGAAAAAGGATAATAGAATAATGCACCGATTATTTGTAAGGAATGAAAATTATGAGTTCCATGAAGAAGAAAATGTTAATGTGCCAGTGCACACAGTAACTTATAATCATGTTAACTTTTATCTGGAAAATTACGTATTTTCTGACCCTCATAGTAGATCAACTATTATTCTTTTCAGCGATTTAGCAATAATGGTCGAAAAAAATATCAGAAAATATGATGTGCCTGTACAGTTTGAGATGTTAACAAAAAAAAGTGGCATATATGGCTCAGATATTATTTGCAGTTTTCCATGTTGGCCAGAAGCTCATAATAAGATTTGTCAAGCGACCGTTACAGGGTATCGTTGTCAAGAAGGATGCTTTACCCAAGCGGTATCTTTAGAGATCGCAACAGGGCCAATGGAGGTTCGCGGATGCCAGAGTTACATAGATATGCCTTTAATGTATTCTTTTAAAGACGAAGTGCTGTCGAAATCGGCAAGAGGAGAAGAGTATATTGATAATTATTACTACTTAAGTGCTGAATATCAAAAAAATATAAATCTTGATTTAGCAATGAAAACAGCCTTAGTGCTGAAAGATTTTAATCCTGTTATGGAAGCTTTTTTAGAGCCTCAGCAACGTGGATCGGAAATCATGTTTGGTGAAAAATTATCAAAAGACATCTTAGACCTGATTGATGAATATGAAAAAATTACCAGAAGCCGGAAAGGGAAAGAGATACTCAATTCCATCAGACAAGATGTAGCTAATCTTAAAAATAAAACATTGACAGAAATTCGCTCTATGCAATAGAACTTATGTGTCGGGCAAATGAAGACATTAGCCGCAAAACCGTATTTTCGGGGTAAGGCACAAAAATACAAAAAATCCCAACATCTTCAAAATGAATTTGTTGGGATTTGAATTTTATTTACTGAATATCCCTATTTCGTCTAATAAGTATTGAAGGCCCGCATATTTGTCAAGCACCCACAGCACAGCGCGGATATCCACGTTGACGCATTTGTTATATTCCGGATCGAAATAAGCATCGCCGGCTAAGGATTCTAAATTACCATCAAAGGCTAAACCTATAATTTCCCCTGTGGCATTCAATACCGGACTACCTGAGTTGCCTCCGGTAATGTCATTGTTGCTCATGAAACAAATATTCAACTCGCCATCTTCGTTCGCCCAGCGGCCAAAGTCTTTCTTGGCAAGCATCTCCATAGTTTTCGGCTGCACATGAAACTCAAAATCCGTAGGGTCATATTTTTCCCAATAACCCTTGTCGGTAGTTTTCGACTTCATTTGTACGGCATCGCTCGGAGCAATGCCCCCCACCGTGCCGTAAGTTAGCCGCATGGTAGCATTGGCATCGGGATATTGCGGAATGCCGTTTTCAATATTCATGGCATACATTCCCTGCGTAAAGAGCGCAGGACTGCGAACCATATCTAAAGCCTCCAACTCCGCCTTGTTTTCATTGGTGAACACCAAAACACTGATGCCCGACGCTACTAAAAATATCGGATCTTGCAGTAGCTCACTAACCGAGGGACGGCTATTCATATAAGCCATACACTTTTCTTTACTCGGCAGAAAAGAAGCCGACAAAAGATAATCAGCCATAGACTGGGCATCTCCGTTATGGTCGGCATGGAGCTGCAATAGATAAGGGCTCCAATATTTTTGCGGAACATTCGCCGTAAATTGCCGTAAAATCACAGGCAATACTTCTTTTTCAATACGCAGGTCGCATTTTTCATAAAACTTGTCGGCGTAGTCTATAAAATTTTTATACACCGTTGTTTCGGCATTGAGTGTAGAATCAATGGTGCTTCTTTCCAAGGCTGTTTTGAAAGGGCGGAGCCTGTTGGCAAAGGTGATTAACTCGGAGCCGGTAACAAGGGTTTCCCTGAAATAGGTTAAGTATTTTTCTATGTCGGCTTGTATTTGGTACGACTTTTCGATATTGTCCAATGCAAGGCCATATTGTTGCCGTTGAACAGGGTCTTTGGCCACCCATGCGCGAAATTGGACTTCCTGCGCTTTCTTAATGCCTTCGACATTAAAACGGCGGAAGCATTTTGTTTCGCCTGCCAAATAGCCCTCGTGGTTGCTGATGCCAAAAAATTTATCAGCATAATTAAGCCGTGTTAAGGTATCGGCGTCCATCCATTTTCTCATAATATCCAATCGCGCACGGCGTATGCTCACCGATACAGGGTTGGTAATATCCCTTTTCTGCGCCACCGAGTACGAGGTTTGGTAACGACCGGTACGCCCCGGAAAACCCAATATCATAGCGAAATCGCCATCGTCTACGCCTTTTGTAGAAATGGGAATAGTAACACGCGGCTTGAGCGGAACATTGTCGGCTGCATATTCAGTCGGCTGTCCGTCTTTTCCGCTATATACGCGGTATATGGTAAAGTCGATTTTGTGCTGCGGCCATTGCCAGTTATCGGCTTCACCGCCAAAGGCCGCTAAACTCATCGGCGGAGCGGCCACTAAGCGAACATCATTATAGACTTCATAAAAATACAGGTAGTACTTCAACCCCCGCCACATGTAAGCACACGAGACCGTGCAGGTGGTATCTTTAGCGCTATAGCGTTTTTCAATTACGCTAAAGACTGCACGCATAGTTACGGCAGTTTCTCCTCCGCGCGCCTCTACCACCGAATCTTTACAAGCCCTTACCTCGTCGGTTACATCTAATACTTTTCGTAAAAAGTACACCGATTTACCTGGTATAGGAATTTCGTCCTTTTGCGTTATAGCAAAAAAGCCCTGTTCCAGATAGTTTTTTTCGGGCGTGCTTAATTTATGAATATCATCGTAGGCGCAATGGTGGTTAGTAATCATCAGGCCCTTGTCGGAAATCATACTGCCTGTGCAGCTAAAGTCCAAGGATACTATAGCGCCCGCTATTGATTGGCCTTCTTCATTATAAATTTCCTTAGCATCTAAAGCCAATCCTTTGGCTTTCATTTGGCGCATAAGGTTTTCTTCCAACAATTGCACCAACCACATGCCCTCGTCGGCAGTAAGGGATAAGGGAATGAGCAGTAAGGCGGCAATGACAAGGCCGCAAATTCTATTTTTCATATTTTTATATATAGTTACGAGTAACGGGTTATGACAACTGATTGATGAAAGTTGATAAAGGTTGATGAAGATAGATGAAGGTTGATAAAGATTATTTTCGACCATCTTCATCTATTTTCATCTATCTTCATCTATTTTCCCCCATCTTCTTCTTAATTCATCTATTCAATCACTTTCCCTTCTGTTTCAAATACTAATTTCGGATCCTGATCTTCTTCCGTTCCATCGGACTTACGGATATGCCATTTCGGCGCTGTCAGGTATTCCCAGATTTTATCGGCATCTGCTACTCCTTTGACAAAGGTAATCTGTATCACGGCTTCTTCTTCTTCATTCAGCACCGTTTCAAATTTTAATATACCCGATTTCTGCGACAAATGGTTCGACAAGAAGGGCAATGCGCGTGTTACAATCGGTTTTTCCAAACCCGGATAAGTCAGTTCATAGATGCCGGTAGGTTCTCCTTCATGTTTTTCCATATTTTTCTTATAAGGATAGGAAACTCCTCTGAAAAACTGTTGCACGAATAATTCGCGGGAAACGGTTCCAATAGCGGCATCAAGAGTTACTAATTGGTAATTACATTTGATTGTAGTTTCGCCGCCGCCATGTGTAGGCATAAGCAATATTTTACGCTCTACAATAGTACGCAGTCTCTTTTCACTTACATCAGTATTTGGGTCAACGTAAAGCCGTACAATAACAGGGCAGGCATATTCGGTTTCTATGCCGTAAAAGCCCTCGTGCTGACGGAATAATTGCCCCAAATAATTGGCGTCCATTCTGTCGAACAATTTATCAACGCCAAGCGTTACAATGTTTAATACAGAAATATCAGCAGGCAGCGCATTCAATTTTGAAACAAACGGAGTAAATACGGCAGTTGCAATATTATCCTCATTCGTTTCGGCGGGGTTATAGTAAATTTTCACCCTGTGCGCACGAACGTAGGTAGCAACGCCATACACGCCACTTACTTTTTGCATTTGAGCCGAGAAAGCCTTGGAACTGCCATAACATTTCACCGAACGCAATCCACTCATTTCAACTGTTTCCAATTGAGCATCAGTCGGCAATTCGCCCCAACGTTCATCAATAGTTGCTAATTCCCAGTTGCCACCGAGCCATAAGGCCGCTGCAAAGAGTACAAGCACAATAATAGTCGGAAACCATCTGAATTTTTTGCTGCGGTTAACCTGTAAGGATTTTTGCGCACAACTATTGATACATTCGCCGCAAAGCGTACAGTCAATATGGCGTACAACTTCCAACTTATCAACATCAATACGATAAGGGCATTTTTTTGCACAGATACCGCAATTGTTGCAAGTTTTCGTGTCGCGTGTGATGTTCAACACAGGTAGGTACTTCGTTTTTCCGACTATAATTTCCAAACCATAGAAAGTGATGCAGGCAATAGCCAATATCCATGTCAAGGGAATATGAAGCCCCAGAAAGCCGAGGAGGACAAACAGAAGTATGAAAGCTACGAACCACAGCGTAAATTTAAAAATATGGCTGATGGCGCCCAGCGGACAGATATAGCGACACCAAAACATACTGATAAAAAAACTTCCGCAGAATAGCAGTATAACAGTTGTCAGCGACATCCACGCGGTAATTTCACCTTTGAAGCCGGTAGCCATGGCGTAGTATGGGTCGAAATTTTTACAGAACAGTTCACTGCTGCTCAAGGTAAAATAAAAGACGATAAATAACAGGGCATATTTGATAATACGCAAGGCTTTATCGGCAATACTTCCTGATGGAATAACGATTTCTTTAATTTTTATTTTCTTGCGCAGCTTTCCCATAGCCTCGCTCAGCGTACCGAGCGGACAAAGATAACCGCAAAAAAGTTTGCTGAATAAAATAACGCCAACCGCCAGCACAATGCCTATCATAATCTGTACCATTGACATGCTGCAAGCCAGCGTACCGTTTACAAGATAGGTAGAGAAAGCCTGCAATCCGCCGAAGGGACAGTAGGCTTCAACATCGGCTTTATTACCTGTAATCAGGCCTGTAATTATAAAGGTAAGAATAGCGGCGATGACGCCCCATTGTAATAGATTTTTCCAAAAATTATTGATTTTTTTCATCTGTATGTATTTAAAGTTCAAGATTTAAAAAGAAAATCCTACCGTTAGCGAAAAGTAACTGCGGTGCTTATCTTTTAACAAATCGCTCAGGGCGCGGACGTAGTTATAGCGGAAATCGCCGTATAAATTGTAGCCTTTGCTTTTGCTTAAAAAATAAGTGTAGCGGCAATGTACTCCCATATTTAAACGGTCGGAGGTCATGAAAGCAAATTCGGCAGCTAATTCAGGTTCTAATTGCCAAGTTTGCAGAGCGGATATAAATTCGTCCACTTCTGTGGCAGCCATTGTATTCATAATCTTCCTATCGTTCATTGTTCCGCTTCCCATTCCGTAGGCAAGACCCGGATTAATATCCAACATGCCCGATTTCCATGAAAAATTCTCGTTAAACATCAGGTAAGCCTCCCTATATTCCACTCTTTGGACATACTTCAGGGGATACAGTTTGAAAGCGCTTTCCATATTATATCCTTTCATTCCGATAGTGAAATCATAAGAATTATTATACTCGGTACGCGGTTTTGCGCGGGTATAGGCTAAGCCGTATTCCGTTTTGTTTTGCACATATATATTCGCCCTGTCATAAGTTATCCATATACTAACCCCTGCATTGGGGTCTCTTTCCGAGCGTTGGATTACCTTATAACCCAACATAGTAGAAACATCTATATATCCTGTCAAATAGAACTGATTGGCGTAGGATATCTTTCCGTCATAGCGGAAAGCGGCTGCTTCCGTATCTCCGTATTGCTGGTTATTGTAGCCTGTTTCCGAGAAAGTACCTTCGCGGTAAAAGCCTGAAAACTCGCTGTAATACTTAAAATCGCCGGTAATAAATTCTACCTGAAAACTACCTCCTATCCTGTCGTCAAGTTTTCGGCGGTTTTCGCTCGACGAGAATGTATCATAGGTATAAAACCATAAACCGGAAAGGGAAAAAATACTTTTCGCCGTGCCGGATTCATATTGCGAGTACTCGATTTTTTCAGTTGTCCGCTCGAAAGTGAAACTGGCGCCAAGGTTCCAGTGAGGGGAGCGGAAGTTAATACCCGGGCGAAGCAGTAAATTCATATAGGTATTTTTATTGCGCAAATCTTTTTGTTTGGCAGCGCTTGCTACCGTATAGTCCATATATACGCCTGCCGAGAAGTATTTATTGATTGGCAGCGCTATGCCTGCATCAAAGGAAAAGCGCTCTATGGCCTGATTTCCGGGTATAGAATCGGCCAACATAAAAGGCGAACTCGTGGGATATAGCAGTCCGTTCCATTTCACCTCTTTCCTGAAATTATAATCGTAAGTGAAATTCCCGTAGAGGTAAATCTTATCAAATTTCAGGTATGATAAGGCATTCAGTTTATATTGCTGTTCGGATTCCGATGTATAAATATTCCGAAAAGGCCCATCATTGTAAGCGATTGTTCCATCAATTTGGGAATATGCGTCTGCCAGTTCTAAAGCCTTGTCGTTAAATACTAATCCGGCTGCGTTGTTGCCCTGCAGCCAGAAGTTGCTTCGGAGCAAATAGTCATAAGTATAGTAATTCTTTAAAGAAGGAACTACCGCCTCCTGAGTCGGTTCCTGTGCAAATAACAAAGAGCAGCTTAGCAATGCCAATACCCCTGTGATATATTTTTTCATTGTTGTTGTCATAATCATTTTCACTTTAGGGTCTTAACCGAGGTGATGGAATTACAGTCATTTCAAAATCCTCCGAAGAATTATTGGTATCCTGATAAACAATTCTATCGGGGAGTACTTCTTCTACCTTTCGCCTTACGCACCGACCGCTATAAGAACCTACGGTGTAGGCAAATCCGGCGTCAACGGAAACGGGGAAACGTTTAACATTTATGGTAGGTCCGTTAGAGCAGTCCACGCCGTCGAGAATCCATGATTTGGCAATATGCCAATACCGCGTTCCGCTTGTTGAACCGGGTTGGTAGCGCAGCCATTTGTCCTCGTCATTCAAATAGGCTCTTACGCCCATCGCCGGACGGAATACCACTACTGCCGGACTATTTACGGAAAGGGAATAAGCGCTTCCCTGCCCATCGACAATTCGTATCATAGCAGGCACATCGGGGTGTTTTTCGTGGCCGGTTAAAAGAGGGTCGTAGATGCCGAAATGCGCTTTTGATAAATTAAGATTTGAGGTACAAAGGCCGGTGTGGTCAATAGCGTTTTGTGCAATTACGGCGCTTTCGCCCGGCCCTAAGGGATAGTCCTGCCCGGTGCCGGGGAACATCCACAACATCTGAAATATAGCAATGGTATCCATGCCTACCCAGTTAAAAGTGCTGGAGATGCCATTGGCAGGATAAATTGCTCCGAAGCACAGGGAATCAAGCAGGATATCTTGGTCCGTATTATTGTATAATTCTACATAGATATCTCTCGAATAGTTTGAGCCTAATTGCGTTTGACTGCCTACATAATATATTTCCCTGAAAATAAGACCTCCGGGGGCGGCAACTTCCAAATTTATCGTCAGTGAATTTGACACATCGCTTTTATCAGCACCGACAACACCGTAAGTAGTCAATAAAAATTCACTTTCCAAGCCATTAAATATTCCATCAGGGGTGCGCGAGGAGATGGTGGCGCTATAGCGACCGGGTTCTACTGTAAAGAGGGCTGTTCCGTCTTCCTCCAAAAATTGTTGATAAGTAACAGGCTTTTCCCTACTTTGTATCCGTACGCTTATCTTTGTCATATCAACATCTAAAGTAAAATCTTCAGGTAATGCAGCTATTATTTTAAAAGTGAATACACTGCTTGCTTGATCTTCGTTGAGGCAACTGCCCCAAAGCAAAGTATAAATAAGTAAAAAAAGAATCTTTTTCATGTCTATAAATTTAAAAGGTAAGTTTTACTTCGGCTCCAAAATACAATTGTGCTGAATTTCTATCCTGAAGGTAGCCTGTAACATCATTCCTTACCCGTCCCAGAATATTTACAAAGTTATTAGCATAGAACGAGACGGTGGCTATATTGCTGATTTCTTTGGTAACCCGCAAATTCAACAGACCGTAGAAGGGAAAACCTTGCCGCAAATAAGTTGTATTAAGATTGGAGTCCTGCGTTAATCGTTCCGAAAAATCAAAATTAGGATATAACTCCCGAATTTCCTCATAAGTCCAGCGTTTGCCGTATTTATCCATCACATATACAGGATCCACGCTTTTGGTATATTGCGTATTGAGATAGACTTCCTTACCGGTATGTTTTATTCCGTTTTCGTCAAGAAAGTAGGCAAGAATTTCGCCATCGTACTCGCTGATATTGCGCGAACGGTCGATAAAGACCATTTCTACGCCCAAGGTAACCACCATGCGGATTTTAGGAATATGGGTAATAAAGTTCAGATTGGTATTCAATTTCTCGTCAATAGAACCATTTGAAACACCGGCATTTCCCGCATAAATAGCCACAAAGGGATAGAACCTTCCTAAAGTTGTAGCACTTGGAAATAGCGAAGTAAGGGCTGTGTTTTCACGGCGGATATTGATATAAGCGCCGTTTACATTTATAGAGGTATTTAAAGCTCTTATGGTTCCCAGATTCACAACGTATTCTATACCCCATTTGGTTTGCCTTACGCCGTTTTGCGGCGTGGAATAACTGACAAAGGTGGTATCCTGTATTTTAGGCAGGGGCTGGCCATTAACAAAGACATCTCTTGTTATAACGCCGTTATTGTCGTAAATATAATAAACCGGTTGTTGTCCTCCGGGCACGGGTACTATTGTGGGACTATCATTAACCAGCCTATAGCCGTAGCGGGTATAGTAGAAAGGCTCATGAAAGGTCGAAAAACCATATCCGTTAGTCAGCTTTTCACGGAAGAATACCACATCGCCGAATACTTTTCCAACAGAAAAATCGAGGCCCAGCTCTAATTTTTCGCTTCTCTGCAATTTCAAATCAGGATTGCTGGTTTTGTCTATGCGTTTAGTGGTAAATACGTTTAGCGCATAGCCATTGTCAGTAATATCATTGTAGGAATAAGACACCCTGTCTAAATAAGCAGGTTCGGGGAAGAGATGAATCATGGAAGGCATTTTGTAAAAGACGCCCCAGCCGCCGCGTATGGCCAATTCCTTGAACCATGCGTGTTGTTTCAGGATAAGGTAGCGCATATCGAAACGCGGCTCTATGGCTGTTAATTCGCTCATTGAGAATTTATCGCTCGGCAAAATGCTGTTAATGCGAACGCCAGCTACCATTTCCAAACTCGTAGGCCCGATAGGGAGGGTTAATTTATCTTCGGCAAAAAAAGTAAGACGGCTTAAAAAAGGAACATCTTTGTAGGAACGGTCGCGCAAAGCGTTATTGCTGTTCGGATCCGGCGGGCAGTAGGCGTCGAAACTTTTCCCCTTGCCGTTGTTTCCCTGCGTAGTAAATTCCACGCCCATCAATACCTTATTAAGAACATTACCGTATTTACCGTATAAATTAGCCACTAATTTAGTCTGCATTTTTATCGGCGCCCCTTCCACTCTTATATCCGAGTAGTATTGCGGTACGGTAAAGAAACCCACGTTTTCGCCTGAGGAAAGCGCGGTTGACATGGGTGTACGCCCGGGCGTACGGAATCTTTTATCCCGCGAATACTGTTCTGCAATGCTTCCTGCTATTACGTATTCCAAATTGGTTATCCAGGGTTTGGCAATGGTCCAACGGCCGTTGATATTCATATCCACGCCTGTGTTCCGCTCAGTGGCGATATTGTCCGCTAAATTATCAGGGTCGCTTTTCGTTGAAGAGTTCGAATAATTAGCCGTTAATTTTGCATTAAAGCTGAGCTTGTTAAAGTTGTTCGAATAAGCTACCGAGGCATTAATACGGTCGTAGGCTTCGGCAGGCGTTCGCGGGTCTTTTTGCGCAAGCGCATAATCAAGGCCAAAGTTCAAAGCGCCTGCATTACTTCCAAGTCCAAATCCCTTTCCTAAGGCAATTTGTTTTAAAGACGGGTCGGTTTTAAAGCGTACTGCCCATGGGGCAACGCCGGCTTTGGTTTTCACGATAATCGCACCGGAAGTCATATCGCCATATTCGGCAGAAGCAATTCCGCGAACCACCTCAATAGATTCAATATTGTCGGTTGACATCTGTCGGGCATCAATCCCCGTGCCGGCAGTAGCGTTATCAGTAGCTCCATCGCCCGCTTTCAACACCTGCATGTTGGCGTCGTTGGATATGCCTGCGCCGTCAACTATCAGGGCTACTCCCATGGCATTGGTTACATCTGATGTGCGTATTTCACGTATGGTCAATCGGTTGATTGCGTTCAAGGAAGGATTTTCCGTAAGGCGTCCGGGCAATAATTGCAATACGTCTTTGATGCTCGAAGGCTGAATGTGCTCCAAGGCCTGTTGCTCAATCCGCGAGGAAGTGCCGGATTTTCCGCTGGTAGCAATCATCACCACTTCATCTAATTTCAGGCTTGATTCTCGGACAAGCCACTGCCCGTCCGTAATATCATTCATCAGGTTTACGGCAAACTCTGCCGTTTCATAGCCCAGCAGCGATATTTCCATGGTATAGCTGCCGGCCGGAATGCCTGTAATACTGAAATTTCCGTCATGGTCGGTTACAGCCCAACGCCCCATCTCCTTAATCACCACTGTGGCCATTGGTACGGCTTTTTCCGTATCGGCGTCCTTTACCTGCCCGTCTATTGACACGCGGGAGGCTACCTGCGCCTGCACTGCGGGTAGGCAGTGCAGGACAATTATTATTAATAGTAGTAGTTTTTTCACCATGATACGGAATTAGTTACAATTAGTAAATCCAAATCCGGCTTGTTGCGGACAGATATAAGCGCCTACATTTGGGGTAGCAGCAGGCAAAGCAAACCATGATGCCCATTTAGGGCAAGTCTTTACTTCCGCAGGAATTTCACCGCTTAATTTATTTCCTTCAATACGAAGCGTATTACAGTTTAAGTTCGCCCATGAGGCAGGAATAGTACCTGTGAAGCTACAATTATACATAAAAACGCTTGTAAAAGCATGTGTAAGAGAACCCATTGAAGCAGGAAGCGGTCCTGTTAGACTCGAAGTACCGTTAAGCATTATGGTTCCTATCTTAGTCCAATTGCCGAATATTTCAGGCAAACTTGTAAGTTGTGTACCGAAACACATGAAATTTACCATATTTACACAATTTCCCATTTCTATCGGAAGCGAAGTTATACCCGTTCCACTAAGGTTTATATCCGTTAATTTGGTCAAATTGCCAATAGAAGCAGGAACTGCACCTGTTATTGTGCTATTCGCCATACTTATATTAATCATTTCCGTTAAATTCCCGATGCCGTCAGGAATAGAGCCGGTAAAGGCATGCGTGGTCAGCGTAAGTCTGATTAATTTGGTTAATTTACCTATACCGTCGGGAATAGGTCCTGTCAACCTGCTGGTAGCATTTCCCGCCCAGGCAAGCCATCTCAGCTCTGTTAAATCACCGATACTTTCGGGAAGATAGGCGTTGGTTACTGTAGCAGGAATAACGCTTGCCGCTACCACAATTGAGTCAACCCTGCCCTGTGCATTTATACGTACGCCTGTCCAGTCAGTTGAGGTTCCTGATACAGGCAAGGGGGCATTCAAATCCCATTTTCCGGTGGTTGCATCTTCCATTCCAACAGCGTTATATATATCAACTAAGGCCAAACTGTCGCTCAGGCGGTTGTAAATTCTTTCCTGATTAACAGTGATTATGCCGGAAAGCGCTCCTGCAACTACGGTTATAGTAGCAGTGCGGGTAGTTATCGAAGTATTGGGGTCAACAGTTATGGTTAAAATACCATTACCACTTCCCGATGAGGGCGTTACGTGACACCAACCGGTTTGATTGGAGCTTGCCGTCCAGGGAGTATTGGCAGTAAGAGTAACAGTAGTAGTAGTACCTGCTGATACTGCCTCAATAAGATTAGTGGAAAGTTCAACCGTTGCTCCCTCCTGTGTAACGGTAACATAGTCGGTATGTGCGCCGGCAACAATTACTAAGGTAGCCGACCGTTCTACTGCTTCAGTGGTAGGTTCCACCATTACGGTAATGCTTCTGTCGCCTGTTCCTGATTCAGGAATTACCGAACACCAGGTTGCCGATGAAGTTATGGTCCAGGCAGCAGTTGTTGTAATATCGAAAGAGGTAACCGTACCGCCCGCAGACACATTAGCAATGGCTGAGGTAGATACCCCTAATTCCGTACCCTCTTGTGTAACGGTAATTTCTCCAATAAGGTTCGCAGCCTTTACCTTAATAAAAGCTGTACGTGTAGTAGGCTCCTCGGTTGATTCAATGATAACGGTAACGCTACCATTGCCTGTTCCCGCAGTCGGACTTACAATACACCAACTTTTATTGGATTCAACCGTCCATTGGGTACTGCAAATAATACCGAACGTTTTTGTTTCGCCGGCAGCGGAAATACCGGGAAATGCATTAATATCGTCCTCCATCTCCAATACCAGATTCTGAAGAACCAATTCGTCTTCTTTGCATGATTGCAAAAAGCCCGATAATAAGTAGAGGCAAGCGCAGATTAAAAATATCGGCTTGCGGAAAGAAATAAAAGTTGTCATAAGCAAAAGTTTTATTAGATTATTAAAATTTATGGTTCATTTGTTAGCTATAGGCAATAAAACGAAAAGGCCTGTTACACAAGTATATTCAATGCTTGTGTAACAGGCGAAAAACCTGTAATTGATTGATTATGAGATAGTTTAAAAAATTCGGGGGGGGGGGGTAAATACCTGTTTATCACACTGTTACGTGAATTTTTTATTATATATTTACCTTTAAAATCCATTTTTAAATTTATTTTCACAAAGGTAATATTTATTTTAATTTTATGAAATT
>Ga0099364_10000560_pt1 | contig 63266 bp, 49 predicted proteins | sample TergutTh196P3_FD_73070 | JGI IMG/M metagenome (GOLD analysis project Ga0099364, IMG submission 73070) | Microcerotermes parvus P3 segment gut microbial communities from Pointe-Noire, Republic of the Congo - Th196 P3 | ecosystem: Host-associated > Arthropoda: Insects > Digestive system > Gut ... | reverse complement strand
TGGCTCTGTTTATTAGAGATTTGAAGTAGGTGAAATACTGGTGATAGGACTTTGGAACTTCTTTTACAATGAAATCCATGAATTTTAAGCAGTATTGCTTGTCAATGTCAGAAAGCAAAGTGTCCTCTCCTGAAAAAGTAATGATGTGTTTTTTCAAGATTTTCTTTTGAAGCTCCTCCACATAAAATAAATGCACCCACGCCCCCGATCGACAAAGAGCACCCAATTTCAAACCAAGAAACCCGCACCCAATCTAGTATTCTGAGTCCTTCCCTGTACGGCTCCTGTACCGATCCCTAAAATAAGCAGGATAGAAGCGGGAAGGGCTACGCTACGGAGTCCCCTCCGAAAAGTCGAAAAATAACCAATTTCTGTAGGGAACGCAATTTTGCATCCCCTATACATTTATTTTAACAACACCATCTTTTTTATCAACACGGCATCATCAGACACCATCCTATACAGGTAAAGCTTTTTAGAATAGATACATAAATTATCTCAATATTTACATACCGCTTTGACATCAACAGCCTGGAGTCCTTTATCCCATTTTGCTATTGTAAATTCAAAGATAGTGTCTCTATTTGGCAATGTATTAGTATCTACTGCCTCCATCATTTTGCTATCATGTACGAATATCGTAGAATATGCAGATTCATCCTTTCTCGTATCATATACCAATAGGTTTCCATCAATCTTTTTGATATACCTAAAGAAACCATAACCTTTGTCTTTAAACCACAAATAGCAAATCCCTCTTACTCGACTACCGACCTCACCCCATACGTTACCCTGGTTGTCACCTTCAATATTTATGAGACCGGGAACTAAATATCCTGAAGTAAATACATCAGCTTCTCTCTTTAAATCACTTGAAACATTTTGGAAAGCTAAAACTTCAACTCTACATCCTTTATTTTGAAGAGTTTTGACTACTTGAGTAAAGTCTCCATCTCCTGTAGCAAGAAGTACATAATCAAGCCTGTCTGATTGCGATAGACTGTCTACAGCCATATCCAGATCAGCGTTTGCTTTGCCTATCTTATTATTATTTTCATCGATAAACCATTTTACTTTTTTAATAATAACTTTATAACCATAATCTCTTAAAACAGAATGAAAGTTACTCGATTTTGTTGCATATTCAGAGTTGGTCTTTGCTTTTTCCTCGTCATACGCCACATATGCATTTAGACGCATAGCGACACCTTGACCTCTACATGCAAAATCTCTTAATTGGTCATAGTGCATACGATAGCCTCCATTTTGAGCGATGTTTGAGACATCGATATAAATACCGACTTTTACACTACCTTGATTGTTCATAATCTTATCTCCTTTGATATTAATATTCACCTATTATTTGAATGGGAAAATTAAATACAGTATTCCAAAAAACTGTTGATATTATGCCATCTATTAAATATCTATAATTATTGTGTTCTTCTGATATATTGTTTTCAAGTATAAATTCAATACTTGAAACTTTTGTCGTTTCATAATCTGAAAATTTGATAGGGTTAAAAAAAGAGGAAACACCTAGACCTATTCTATTTAAGTATATCTCACCCACAAAGTTTTCCACGCATAGCTCAAATCCTGTTCTATTAAAAATATTGATTTCACATTCAATTAATACATCATTTTCTAGAACATCCCAGTATATATTTTCGACATAAATAGAGTTTCTAAATGATTCATTCAGAAAGTTTTCAAACAATTCTTTGATATTGATGGGAATTTGCCTGTAAACTTGTAATTCTTTTGAAAAAAACAATGTATTTGTCCTAATCGTTCCGATTAAATTGAATGTATAAGCCTCTATAAAATTATATATTAAACTCTCGTACGTTTCTCTATTGATGGTAGTATTTATCACAAAAAAAGAAGGCTCAAATGGATTTATGTACAATGTTTCGTATAGATAAACATTAGCTATTTTTTCACCAAATTCATAAAAATACAATTCTGGTGAATCTATCCAAAATAATATATTTAATGGAGACCTTGCCTCAATACTGATTTCTAAAAACACGTCCTTGCCATTTGCTCCTAACATCCTAGCAGAGACAATACCATTTAAATCAATATTTGAAATATTTTTGTAAGAAAAAAAATGAAATAATGTGCAAAATAGCAGCATCAAAATAGATGATACGAATAGTCTCAGATTCTTTTTTTTATAATGCATAAAAGTGCCTAAAAATACTTTTGATGTACGGATAGACGGTAATGACAAAAAAAGTCAAACTAATATAAAACAGTATCAAAATAAAAAAGGATTCTTTCTTTGCTTTTTTTAGCTCAACAATGTTTTCCGGACAATCTTGTGCTTTGATAATATCTACCGCAATTAATTTAAAGTCATCAAAAGATTTATGCGTTTTGATCAATTTTTCCAAAGTTCTTAGACAAGATGAAATCTTTCTGCTAGAGAACGCTTCTTGTAGCTCTACCAGAGAAATCTTTTGATAAACTTCTTTTGTCATCAATAAAATTTTGTCATACTTGTATAAAGGTGTGATATTTTGTATTTCCGGGTCTAAATGTACTAATCCTCTATTTTCTTGCTCAAACAACGATTCTCTATTTCCTTTGACTATATCTGAAATCATATTGTTTCGCAACAAAAGAATTTTACAATCTCCACAATGTGCGATAAAACAACCTATTTGAGAGATCAAAAGTATAGCTAATGAGACATCGCTATTAGAAAATTTTTGGTTATCAGAAATATATGAGATTACATCTCTTTTTACCTTTTGAATAGATTGGAGGAGAGTTTCCTGTATGTTAAAACGAGTATTTTTAAAATAATCTTTTATGGACATTACTGCCAGATGTGACAATATCTCCACCCCGTCATCGCCCATGCCATTTGAGATGATAAACAGTTTTCCATACTTCCCAGAAGTAAAGCCATAAAACGCTTTGCTTATTTTCGGAAAATTTGCACTTTGGAAGCAACAGATATGGTCTGTCTTTATTTGTTGCCTGATCTTCACACGCCCTTTTAAAAGACGCTTTACTATTTGCCACAATCTATTGATAGCATGCACCTCGTTTTTTACATGACAAACTCATTTATCAGAGAGTAATAAGAATACTTTAAACACCCTCATAATGGTTTAAAACAATAGTCTCATCACAAACTCTGCATTGAATTTTTCTGATGGTAGACCTCTGATCATTTCATATTCATGGTTTAAAAGATTGTTCAGATTGAGAGTTATTTTAAAGCTTTTGCTGATATCAAAATTATGAGAATTGGATAATAAAAAGTAGTTTTTCATTAACTCTTCATTTGAATCATATCTTTCTAAAAAACTTTTGCCTACTATTTCAAAGGTATATTTTTTGTAGTGATATGTAAATGAGAGAGAACTCTCGAAATTAGATTCCCATGGCACCAAATCAGAAATACTGGGCAAAATATATTTTGAAGCCAGTCCTACGGTTACTCTATCTATCCTTTTTTGTACTTCTAAATTTACCGAATTTATTATGAAATCATCAGCTTGCCAATGATAAAAATAGTAAGGTAATACATAATTATAGACAAAATAGTAATTTTTTAGATATTTACTATTTATATACATTTGTGTTTCGATAGGACTAAATAGACTAAATTTTAGGTTAGCATTCAAGGGCACCTGATGTCCGTGTTTAATTACTGCTCGCTCATTGGTTTCGACCACAACACCCAGATCATTTATAGTCAACAATTCGGCAAATGCAAAAGTATCATTATACTCATACAACGAAGGCACTCTCATGTAAGGAAAATTTGATATCGATAGTTCAGAGACCTCATTCAGATAAAAAGATTTTTCAAAAAGTATAGATGGAATAAATATCTCACTGTACTGGATATTTAATGCAAAAATATTTAAAAACGTAATAGGCATATAAAAATTACCCATGAAATGGAAATTGTCCGCGAAATATTCTGAAAACTCATCAAAGTATGTATAATAATTAGAAATTGTCAAATCTGTTTCTGATAAAAACCAAAGTTTATTAAGATTTATGTTGAGATCGAGCTCAAGGGACATATTATAATCCTTTTTATCATCTTGAGGTGAAGTTTGACTATTATTTACAAAGTTTGCTGATACATACAAATGATTTAAAATACTCAAATTGGCTGGCTTTGCATGTAGAGATACTCCTGTAGATACAATGTCGGAGTTCGATATAGAAAAAAAATCACTAGTGTATTTGCTCGTTTGGAAATACACAGCAGGGGTCAGCCTTGCCTGAGTATAAGGTACTGTGGGTCTCCAATCAATGTGCATCTTTTGAGTAGTAAAATATCTAAAATCTCTATCTAGCTCCTTAAAAAAATATCTCCCATATATGTTTAGTTCTGGTATACTGTGACTTTGCATGCCGATATGTATATCTGTTAGGGGCTGAGTGTTACCTCGTAAATACATGTATATCCACGGATTTTTGTCCTCTTCATGAACAATCATTCTTTCTAAAATAGTACGATAGTTTAGCCTATTCGGATCATGTATTCTATAAAACTCAGAGTAGTCTTTTGTGATCGACAAACTATCAGGTACCAATGTAAAATTGCCAAAAATTTGTTCATCTGGAAGTCTAATTTGTTGCGAAAAAAGATTCCCCAAGATGAATAACAACAGCATTAGCGTGTAGTACTTGTTATTAATCTGTATGTTATTGCTTTGTTTTGTACTGATTTGATTATTATTTTTCATCTATTTATCCTCTTTTATAATAACGCATTAAACTCTGCTATCTGCTCTTCCTTCAGATTTCCACGAATACTGTTAAACAATTGTAAGCCTCTTTCTCTATCACCCTGTAAAACATGAATCTTTGCTACATAAAGTTCTGCGACCCACCGAAGTTCTGAAAATTCATTAAATACATATCTGAGCCTCAAAAAATTTGAAATAGATTCATCGTATTCTCTTAAAGCAAAGAAAATCTCTCCCCTTTTAAAAGTCGCCCTTGCTCTGATTTGCGAATTGTCTGAAGTCAAAATCAAATTTGTTTGATCAAGAGCTTCTGTATGTGCATTGATATGTATCAGCCAATCTATTTGATACAACGTGGCTAGACTCTTATGATATGGTGAAGCAAAAGCAACAAAACTATTAAAATAATCTGTAAACTCTGGATCTTTCTGTTCGATCATTTTCTCGAGCAATACTAGCCAATATTGCTCGTTTCTGCTATTTTCTACCGCTCTCTTGTACCTTCTCAAAGCCGCCACAAAATCTCCCTGTGCCCATTTAATATGACCCCATTCGTAGAAAATAAAAGGGTCATTATGCGTAGTAGACAGGTCGATGTATATCTGGTCTGCCTCTCCATATCTATGTAACCATGTGTAATTGTTTGCTAGTAATATCATTGTTTTAAGGTCTTCTCGTTTTTCAGGATATTGTCGCAACATTTGATTGATAGTTGATACCGAAGCATTATAATTTCGTTGCTCATACTCATAGTTTGCTTTAAATTCGTACAACGCTATTAAAAAGTCTTTGTCTTGAGACCGAAAAATTGCCAAAAGCAAAAACTCTGAAAATAGGTCATGACCATCTAGTTTATGATAACTATCTTGCAATCCTTTCAAAGATGATTCTACAATATCGATTGGATTATTGTCACTGATTAAATTTTTCCAGACATCGATAGCTAAATCATACAAACCTAAATTATAATAACTGTTTGCCAACCCAGACTCCGCTCGAAATAATTCAGGTGACTCTGGATATGTGTCTATGTATTCTAAAAACAATTCAACGGCTTGTTGGAAATTGTCAGCATTAAATGCTGCTCTTGCCGCTGAAATGATAAATCTGCCGGGAGTCTCACTTTGTGCTGCTAACCTTCTATAAATAGCTGTTGCAGTGTCATAATTTTGCATATTGTAGTGTAACAAAGCCTGCATAGACCAGATATACTCAACAGATATTTGATCTTTAGCATTTCTTTCAGCTGTTCTGAAAGCCTCTAATGATTGATTAAAATCTCTTTGAGCTAGCATTATATTACCTTTTAAAACATATTTGTCATAAATAAAATCACTAGTTTCGGGGACTAGATTTAGAATGTCTAGAGCTGAATTAAATTCATTTCTTCTAAAATCTACATATGAGAGCCGCAAATTTATCACTCCACTATCCATCTCGCCAGACATCGCTTGCTGGTAATATGATCTGGCTTGAAGTGTGTTTGAATATAAAAGCAATTCTCCTAAATAAAAATAAGCCACCCCCACTTTTTGTGAAAAAGGATATTCCGTAATCAGTCTTGTAAAATATTGAAATGCGGTAAGTTTATTTTCCATAAAAAAGTTGTTCAATCCCATTTTAAAAAGCACTTCATCCATAAATATTTCTGAGAATATGTCTAAATTATTTGAATAGGTCTCATATGATTCCGCATAGTTGTTTAATAAAAACTCCAACTCTCCTTTTAAATAAATAGCTCTTTGTTTATTTACTTCGTTTAGATGAAATCTCAACGCACCCAAAGTATATTCGTATGACTTTTGAAAATTGTCGTTTTGAAATTCTATAAATGCGAGCTGGTACAAAATATCTCCTTCCCACTCTTGGTCTGGATTCTCGAGCAAGAAATTAGTCAGCAAATAGTAAGCTTCATCTGTGTCATTTCTAGCTATTATCTGGACCATATTAAAGAAACTCATAGTTCGTAATACCTGAGACCCTTCACCTCTAGCTAATACTCTGAAAATTGGCAAGGCTAAATGGAACTCTTCTCTTTCCTTGTGTATCAACGCTCTATAATAATTTATGCTGGAAGTATCCTCGGTGATGTGTAGTAAGAGCTGCTCAGCAGCTTCGAAATTTCTGAGATTAATATTTGCTACTACTTTTTTTTGGATGATTGCTTCTGTAAAAATAGTAACTTCATCAAAAGTGTCAGGAGTAATCTCTAGCATTCTTAAATAATTTGCTCCTTTTTCATATGCATTTAATACATACAACAAAGATTGTTGATACTCCATTTCTGCACGAGGAAAGCTCTCTTGTAACTCGATTAAAAGGTTCTCTGCTTCTGATAGTTGTTGGTCATGTACATATATCCTGATTAGGTTTTTAAAAGTTGAAAGCGATTTCTCGTTTTCGTGTAAGCTTAAAAAAATGTTTTCAGCATCACTGATAGATCCCTGTTCAAAATAAATTTCACCTAACAATAGCTGAGCTTCTGGTATCTTTTCATTATCAGGAAACCTAATCATAAATAATTGTATCAAATCAAAAGCCTCTGAATAATCTAATAAAGCTTTTTCGACTTTAGCTAAACTTAACATTACTTGGCCTTTTAAGGCTGGGTTCAAGGAGAGTGTATTCAATCTCACCAAAATTTCTTTAGCTTCTGACAAATCGTTTCTACTCAACAGTATATCTGCCTTGATAGACAATATTTGATGTGAATATCTATCATTTTCAAGTCTGATTTCAACCTTTGCTATTTCTCTAATAGCCAAATCATAAAATCCGTCTTCATACAGCTTTGAGATAAACAAAGCTTCTTCAATCAAACTGGCATATATCTTTATCGTAAACAAAAAAAATAAAACCAGTATTACTGATACTTGTCGTTTCTGCATAATATTAAAACTCCTTGTATGTACTTATGTTATTTGTATCCAAACTCATGTAGTGCACCTTTTTTTTTTCTCCAATCCTTTTTTACCTTTACCCACAGATTCAAAACTGCTTTTTTGCCTGTTAGTTTTGCGATATCTATCTCAGCATCTCTTCTGATTTCTCCTATTTTTGTTCCATTTTTACCTATGAGTATCGACTTTTGAGAATCCCTTTCTATCCATATATTAGCCTGTATCACATCTCTATGATCCTCTTCTGTCCATTTTTCGACCACTACAGTACTACTGTATGGGATCTCTTCTCCATAGCTTAGAAAAATTTTTTCTCTGATTATTTCTTGGGCAAAAAACCTCATCGGCATATCAGACAAATCGTCTTTGTCGTACAGTGGCGGACTCTTTGGTAGGCATTCAATAGTTTTCTCTAACAATTCACTAAAACATGAATCATTTTTTGCCGAAATCACAAAAATCATTTCAAAGTGTTGCGACATCTGGTTTTTTTTTGTTATCAACTGTTCCTTTGTACACAAATCTGCCTTGTTTAGTACACCAAGCGACCTTTTCTTTGACTTTTTTATGATATCTATGATCGCTTCATCATAATCTCTAGGAAAATCTGTACTATCTGTCAAAAAAATTATAACTTCTGACTTTTTGATGGAATTTTGAATACAACTTTGCATTTTTTCATGTAATTCATATCTAGGCTCTAAAAAACCGGGTGTGTCTAAAAATACTATTTGAGAATTTTTAGAATTTACAAAACCTTTGACATTCATCCTTGTTGTCTGCGGTTTAGGTGAAACAATCGACAGCTTTTCACCAATCAATCTATTCATCAACGTCGATTTGCCGACATTTGGTCTACCTATTATAGACACAAATCCAGCTTTAAAATCATCAAAATCCATGTTTACGCCATTATATAATAATCTGATAAATAATCTACAAATGATATTGTATATTTTTAGTGTTTTGTTGTGTCGATTCTAGCAATTGCTCTTTTCAATGCATATTCTGCTCTACGAAAATCTATCTCTGTATTTTGACTATCAGCTATTCTTTTTTCTGCTCTTTCTTTTGATATCAATGCTCTGTTTAAGTCTATCTCTTTTTTGTTCTCACAGTTTTCGCATAAAACCAATATTTTATTGTCTTCCACTGTAACGAACCCATCGTGCAAAGCAAAGGACAATTCTTCTTTTTGTTTATAGACTTTTAATGTGCCCGGTCGAAGTTTAGTGATAAAGGCAGTGTGCCCATTCAGGACTTCAAAATCACCCTCCACACCAGGCAATATAGCTCTTTCTACAAAATCATCAAACTTTGTCGTACCGGGCATTATGACTTGAATATGTATTTCATCCATACTATACCTATCCTTTTTTATATAACGTCACTGCTGACGAAGGTATTTAGTTTTCTTTCATCAATTTTAAAGCTTTCTCTTCTGCTTTTTCCAGTTTGCCCACATACATAAAAGCCTGCTCAGGCCATGTATCGCAAACTCCGCTGATAATGGCTTTAAAACCTACTATCGTATCTTTCAAAGAAACATATTCTCCTTTTGTGTTCGTAAATTCTTCTGCGACAAAAAACGGCTGAGAAAAGAATCTTTCGAGCTTTCTAGCTCTATTTACGACCAATTTATCCTCTTCGGACAATTCATCCATACCTAGAATGGCTATTATATCCTGCAAATCTTTGTATTTTTGTATGATTTTTTGTGTTTCGCGAGCTACACTATAATGCTCTTCACCCACTACTTTAGGATCTAATATTCGACTAGTAGAAGCTAATGGATCTACAGCGGGATAAATACCGAGCTCCACTATTCTTCTTGAAAGTTGTGTCGATGCATCAAGGTGAGAAAAAGTAGTAGCAGGGGCAGGGTCTGTAAAATCGTCAGCTGGTACATAAATAGCCTGAACAGATGTGATTGAACCATTAACTGTAGAAGTAATTCGTTCTTGCATTTCACCCATTTCTGTAGCTAGTGTGGGTTGATAGCCCACAGCAGAAGGCATTCTTCCTAGTAGAGCTGATACTTCCGAACCAGCCTGAGTAAATCGGAAGATATTGTCTATAAATAATAAAACATCTTTTTTTGCCACATCACGAAAATATTCTGCGATGGTCAATCCTGTTAGCCCAACACGCATTCTAGCTCCGGGGGGTTCATTCATTTGACCAAAAATCATTGCAGTATTTTTAATCACGCCAGATTGTTTCATTTCTAACCAAAGATCGTTCCCTTCACGAGTTCGTTCCCCTACACCACAAAATACAGAATAGCCTCCATGCTCAGTCGCTATATTTCTAATGAGCTCTTGAATAAGAACTGTTTTGCCCACACCAGCACCACCAAAAAGACCTGTTTTACCTCCTTTTAGATATGGTTCTACTAGATCTATTACTTTGATGCCTGTTTCTAGTATTTCTTCTTGAGTATCCAAATCTTCAAATAAAGGTGCTTGCCTATGAATAGGATATCTTTCTTCATGAACAACAGTGCCTGCCTCATCAATTGGTTCGCCAACCACATTCAGTATTCTTCCTAATACATTTATCCCTACAGGTACAGAAATAGGAGAGCCTGTATCAATTACCTCTATATCTCTCATGAGTCCATCTGTAGAATCCATGGACACTGCACGTACAATATTATCACCTAGATGCATTTGCACTTCCAAAATCAAATCAGGTTGCCCTTCTAACTGTATTTTCAGAGCATTATGTATAGCTGGTAGCTGTCCTTCTGGAAATTCAGCATCTATAACTGGACCTATGACTTGAGTAACTTTTCCTTTTGTCATGTATACTCCTTATTAATTTTTTATTAACTTTTTTAGTTGTTGATAGCTTCTGCTCCTGATGCCACTTCTATGATTTGAGTAGTAATCTGAGCTTGCCTTTCTCTGTTGTACACCAAAGATAATTCCTCTATCAATTCTTCGGCGTTGTTTGTAGCGTTGTCCATGGCCGTCATCCTCGCCCCTTGCTCTGCTGCTGTAGACTCTAGAAGTATTCGCCATAACTGCACGTTCACATACTTGTTTCCCAATTCTTCTATTATAGACATTTCGTCTGGTTCATATATGTAATCCGTCATAGATATCTCTGTGCTATCATAAGGAACAACTGGTATTAATTGCTTGTGTACTAGGTTTTGTTGAATCGCTGATTTAAACTCATTGTAAATAACAAACACTTTACAATAATTATTTGTATTATACAAATCAATGATTTCATTTTTTATTTCTCTCAGTTCTAGTAATGAGGAAATGTCTGATAATCCTGTGTAGCTTGACAGGATATTATGCTTTGAGTGTTTTCGGAAAAAATCATATCCTTTTCTTCCTAAAAACAAAAGGTCGCAATCCTGATTCTTGCTCAGATACTTTTGAGAAAATCTGATAATTGATGAATTAAAAGAGCCGCAAAGCCCTTTATCTGCTGTGACTATTATCAGAAGCTCTTTTCCCTCTGGATTTACGGGTATTAACAATGGGTGAGGTGTGTAATTGTTTTTTTTCTGCAAAGTTCTCAGCATACGATCAACATGCTCAGCGTATGGCCTCGCATTCAATACCGCATCTTGCGTTTTGCGAAGCTTTGCTGCCGCAACCATTTTCATGGCATTTGTGATCTGTTTAATATTCTTTATACTATAAATGCGGCTTTTTAAATCTCTCAAGTTTGCCATTCTTTAACTCCATTTATTTTATTACTCGTCAGAGATGTCAGTCATTTTTTTTATTTCATGCCAAAATGAGCTACGACACCTTTACAGATTTGATGCATTTGCACTTTCATCTCTTCTGTGATTTTATCTTGAATCAGCTTTTGGGTAAAGTCTTTGTATTTGGAATCAAGAACAGTGAATAAATCATTTTCTACATCTTTAATTTTTTTAATATCGAGTTCATCTAAATAACCATTATTTGCCATAAAAACTATAAATATCTGTTTTTCTACTGGCAATGGAACATTTTCGTCTTGTTTGAGTATTTCTACGAGCCTTTCTCCTCTTGTGAGTTGTGCTCTGGTAGTTTTGTCAAGATCAGAACCAAACTTTGCAAAAGCCTCCAGCTCTGTATATTGAGCAAGGTCCAGACGCAGCTGACCTACGACTGATTTCATAGCTTTGATTTGAGCACTACCTCCTACACGAGAAACTGAAAGACCGGGTACTATGGCAGGTCGAATGCCAGAATAAAATGACTTTGTGGACAAATATATTTGCCCATCTGTGATAGAAATAACATTCGTGGGGATATACGCTGAAATGTCTTCTGCCTTTGTCTCAATGATAGGAAGTGCTGTCAAAGAGCCTCCCCCATTTTCATCGCTCAGCTTTGCAGCTCGTTCTAACAGCCTAGAATGTAAATAAAATACATCACCCGGAAATGCTTCTCGACCAGGGGGTCTTTTCAAAAGAAGTGAAATCTCACGATATGCTGCAGCATGTTTTGACAAGTCATCATAAATAATTAGAGCATGCTTGCCCCTATCTCTAAAAAACTCTCCTATCGTACAGCCTGAGTATGGAGCGATGTACAGCAATGCTGGTGTTTCCGATGCACTCGCACAAACTATAGTAGTGTAGGACATCGCATCGTGTTTTTCGAGTGTTCTTACTATTTTTGCTACAGTAGATTTTTTCTGCCCTATTGCTACGTATACACAATAGACATCCTTTCCTTTTTGATTAATGATTGTATCTATCGCAATAGATGTCTTTCCTGTTTGTCTATCTCCGATGATCAGCTCTCTTTGCCCTCTCCCTATAGGAATCATCGTATCGATAGCTTTGATGCCTGTCTGAAGTGGTTCTTTTACCGGCTGACGATGCACCACTCCATGAGCTTTCCTTTCTATTGGCAAGAACTCTTCCGTCTTTATTTCGCTTTTACCATCTAGGGGCTGTCCAAGTGAATTTACTACTCGACCTAACATCGCCTCACCCACGGGGACTTGTAAAATTTTTCCCGTACGCTTTACGATATCGCCTTCTTTTATCGCAGATGAATCACCAAATATTATGCAACCAATATTTTCTTGCTCCAGATTCAAGGCCATTCCGATTGTTTCGTCAGGGAACAATACCATTTCACCTGACATGACTTTTTCTAGACCGAATATGCGAGCTATGCCATCACCTACCTGGACAACCTTGCCCGTCTCTGAAATATCGATATCATAATGAAAATTGTCTATCTTGTTCTTGATGATAGAACTTATCTCTTCAGGATATATACTCATAAATCACCTCTTTATGTTTATTATCTATTTTAGCAACTGTTTTTGATGTTTTTTCCCTACAAGACAACCCATCGTAAACATCAAAATCCATAAAATTAAAAAGATGTTTTTTGTCAATAACTATTTACTAAAAATATTTTTTTTAAAATTATTTTCAAATTTATGAAAGACTCTTGACAAAAAAGACTAATAAAATTACTTTGACTTTAATAATGTGAAATACTAGCGATCCAAAAAAACTTAGTCGGTCAATAGTGGATTAAAATATTGAGCTGTTGGAGGATTTGTGAAATGTGCAATATATATGAAGCCATACAAAAGTTATATATATTGTTTTTTAGCAATACTTTTTTTTTCAACCCACGAAATTATCGGAAAATTTATCGATTCTTCAATAACACCTATAGCAATAACATTTTATAGGTTTATTATTGGAGGGTTACTTATCTCAATTTATGTTTTTTTTAACAGAAATAAATTTTTGCCGGTGATAAACTTAAAATACATAATAATTTGCTCTTGCGTTGGTGCCCTGAATGTATGTATAAGTATGTATTCACTACAACTTGCCATTTTTTATGGTCAAGCGTCTTTTGCTGCAATAATTATTGGAGCTAATTCCCTTTTTGTAAGCATATTTGGCTTTTTTATTTTAAAAGAAAAACTTAGTTCAAAAAATGTTATATGTTTAATTGTAGGGTGTATTGGTATGGGAATTGTCATCTTAGGCAACTTTTCAAATATTGGAGATTCAAAAAATGTACTTTTAGGAGTGTTCTTTGCAGTTTTAGCTTCAATTACTTTTGCTTTATATACTGTTCTATCTAAACAACAAATTTTAAAAAGCAATATTCATTTTTTTAATTCAGTTGCTTTTTCGGCAGGAGCAATTTTTCTTTTAATTTTTGGAGTATTTACAAATCAAGATATGTCTTTAGGTAAAGATTTGAATATTATTATTGCTGTAATTTATCTTGGTGTTGTAGTTACATGCCTTGCTTATTTTCTGCTTTTTGAAGGTATAAGAAATATCAACTCTAGTATAGGTGCTTCATTTTTTTTCTTAAAACCTGTTTTTGTTTCTATTCTTGCTTACTTTCTTTTAAATGAAACTCTTAATCTTACTCAAATTTTAGGTATTGTTGTAGTATTTGGTTCTATGACTGTTCAACTAAAATTAAAATGAATTCAAAATCAGCACCCCCGCCCAAAATCGATAAAGAGCACCCAATTTCCAATCGAAAAATCCGCACCCAATCTCGTATTCTGATACCTTCCCTGTACGGCTCCTGTACCGATTCCTAAAATAAGCGGGATAGAAGCGGGAAAAGCACAAAGGAGTGCGAAACTTTGTCGTTGATGTCACGTTTCGACAAACGCCACACGACTTCAGTGTGCGTAAGGTATATTCATTTTCGTGCTGTTATTTACAAGAAGGCTTTGTTAATAGCAAGCATGTAGGACAAAAGGATTACAGGTAAAGAACAAGTGAACCGTCTCAACGCTGTGTTATCTCTGACTCTGATTTGATTTTTACCTCATATAGTTCTAAATCCAGCTTCAGTTGTTCTACCGCGATCATATCCTTTGTTTTTATATATTTTTCACTATAATCCAAAGCCTCTTTATATTGACCTAAATATGATAATCATTTTTCATAAAAATTACCTCAATATCTATTCGTTCAAATTTATTATTTACTTTTTCTGCCGGGTAAAAACATTCTACTAAATCTAGTTGTTAAATCCTTGTCTCCATATTTTGAGAAAAAACCAGCATTCACTGTTTGAACATTTTCTATCGTAAAAAAAGCTCCCGGATTATGACTTTGAATCATTGCAATGGCTTCATCCAGCTCAGTCCTATTGATGACGATAAATAAAATTTTTACATCACCATCTTTACCTTGTGCATCGACTGATGTCACACCGAATTTGTTGGATCTCAAATTCTTCTCCAAAACATAGCTGTCTTTTGACAAGATGACTCGAACTAATACTTTTCCTAATGAAAGCTTTTTATCTAGTGCAATACCGACATACGTTCCTAGCGCGTATCCTAGAGCATATGCTATATAAGCTAGTAAGCTGGCTAAATCGTCTATTTTGGGTACATCGATAATGATTTGCTTTGCTACCAATATCCAAATAAATACTTCAAAAAAACCGATGATAGGTGCTAAAGATTTTAACCCTTTTGATACAAGTATAATTCTCAATGTGCCGAGTGAGACATCAGCTATTCTCGCTAAAACTATCAATAGCGGGAAAACAAAATACAGATAAATAAATGACTCTTGCATTATACTGCTCCTATATTATTTTTAAATTATTAAATATATCTATATAATAGAAATCTCCGATTGCTCAAAAAATCGTCTACCTTCAGGATCGCCACTACGAGTAAAAAAAGAACAATCATGTTTTATCAAGCTTTGCAAAAAGATTTTTTACCAAACTATCAGCTTCGCGAAAATCGATAGGATCTACAAAAAAGGTCTTTTGATTTTTGTAAGTAACAAACCCAGGTGCTGAACCTTTTGGTTTATACACAAACTTGATCTGAGTACAGTCTACAGGTATATTGATGCTATTTTTTGCTTTGCTATAATGTGCTGCCAACCGACAACACAGATTTATCAAATCATTTGGTGGAGTTACTTTCTTAAAATTCCTTAATACTACATGTGTCCCATGAAATAATCTGCAGTGAAACCACCAGTCTTCTAATTTTGCTGTTTTGCAGGTAAGTAAATCATTTTCTAAACTAGATCTACCTATGCATATTTCCCAGTCTTTATTTACTGGTAAAACGCGAAAAAGTTTTTTTTGAGATTGTTTTGTTAATAGTAAGTTGTACCTATCCTTCTGAAAAGTTCTATGTTTTTTTAGTAAAAGAAGCCTTTCTTCCTTGTTAGGATAACGTTTCTGATAATCCTTTAGTTCCATAAAAGAGTTTTCTTGGTTCACTTTTTCCATATCAAATTCTAAACTTTCTATCTCTTGATTTGTTTTTGATATAATTTCGATAATGATTTTTTTCCTATTTTGAGCTTTTTTATATTTTTTAGCAAAGGAATCGAGATTTTTTTGAGGAGAAAACAATGGATTAAGTGGAATGATAATTTTTGGAAAAGTTTCCTTAGTAATATTTGATGAGCTATCGGAAAGCTTTATAAAGTAATTCGTCAATTCTATTTCCACCATACCCTTTTTTAGCTTTTCAAAAGAAGCTCTCAGTAACTCTACACATTGAGACAAGTATTCTATCTCTTCAGTGCTTTGTAGCTCTAAAATCTGGTTTTTAAGTTTGTTTGTTTTCCTTTTAATATTATTGTCTATTTCATTGATTGTTTTTCTTTTTAGTGATTCTATTTTCTTTGAGAAAGCAATATCAAAAAGATGACTAAAATAGTCGTTTGTTTTATAAAAAATGATATTGTCCACGACTAGTGGATAACCTAGCTGCACCTCTTTGTGACAATAATCTGTTTGGGGTTGTAAATATTCATTTTTTGGTAATAATTGTCTTGTCTGATTTTCAGAGAAAGAAATTTTCTTCTTACAGTCTAAAATAATCTTTTTCTCTTTTTCTTTTACGCATAAAATGATATTTGTATATCTAGGTATTAGCTCCAAAATCAAATAGAGGTTCTGTACCTGATTGTATATGTTCCTTTTTTTAAAATGTAATTCTATAATTTTGTCATTGTTTAAAATGTTCATATCAACAAGCTTGGAATGATTCAAATAATTACTGATATTTGCGGCAAATGGCGTATTATTACTATTAGCGGCGTAGCATATCTCCATCAATGTCTCAGGTATTTCTCTTTCTAAAAAAGGTATACTAAAAATCAAACTATCAAAAATAACTATCTTTTTATCATTTTCATGAAATGATAAAAACACCACATCATCAAAACAGCCTATAGATTTAAAATTTAACTCATTGAGTTCAGTTTCTTCGACCCATTTTTTATACAAAGCTAAATTCAATTTTGACCACCAGCAAGCTGACCACAGGCTCCTGCGATATCACCACCCCTGCTCTTTCTATATGTCACTGCTATAGGTAGATGATTTATCTCTTTAATAAAAGACTCTATTTGCTTTTCTGTAGGGCTCTTCCATGCTAAACCATGTATCTCATTCCATTTTAAAAGATTTATTTTGCACGAAATATCTCCACAAAACTTTTTTAATGCTCTGACATCTTCTTTTCCCATATTAAAGTCAGATATCATAATATATTCAAATGTGACCCTAAAGCGTGATTTACTTCTAAAATACAAAACTGCCTTTTTAAGTTCATTTAGAGGATAGGTGTCGTTGATAGGCATCATATAGCTTCTTTTCGAATCAATAGCTGAGTTTAAAGAGATTGCCAATTTAAATTTTAAATCCATATCCGCCAAAGTGTATATTTTTGGAACTATCCCACATGTGGAGATAGTAATCTTTCTACCACTGAAATCTAAACCTTCGTTTGCCGTCATAATATTCAAAAAGTTTATTAAACTCTCAATATTATCTAAAGGTTCGCCCATTCCCATCAATACAATGTTTGTCATTTTATCATTTTTAAAATAGCCATTTGCTACAAAAAATTGTGACACCAACTCTTCTGTGGTAAGATTTCTCTTTAAACCAATTTTTGCGGTCGCACAGAAAGAACAGTTTCTGCTACAGCCAACCTGAGTAGAGATACATAGAGTGTTTTTTTTTTCAGTGGGAATATACACCATTTCTATCAAAGCTTCATCCCGCAGTTTTAATAAAAACTTTACTGAATTATCGTAGCTTTTTTTTATATCTACTATTTCTGGTAATACGTTTTCAAACTCATTAGAGAGATCTCTTAAAATATCCTTTGGGACATTTGTCATCTGTTCAAAATCGACAACATGATGAGAATAAATCCATTGCAATATTTGTTTTAATCTAAAAGGTTTATCACAAATATTTAAAAGCTTATTTTTTAACTCATCTACACTATAGCTCAGTAAATGTTTTTTTATCATTACGTTACAAAATCCTTTTGTTTTCTACTCCTCTCCTTTTGTCTTTTTGCTTAAATACTCTTTGTAATTTTCTACTGTCATAGTTTCAATTTCTTGTGTCTCTGAAGTAAGATAAATAGTCTTTGAGTGCAAATCATTTCTAAACACATACATCTTTTTGCTTTTTAGAATTATTTCATCTCCCATCTCAGGAAAATCCTTTGCCAGCTCAGTATAATATTCCTCTTCATAATGTAAACAACAAAGCAATCTTCCACATGGACCTGATATTTTTGATAGATTCCCAGAGAGATTTTGATCTTTTGCCATTTTAATAGTTACTTGATTAAATCTTTTCATGAATGATGTACAACAGTACATGTTTCCACATGTTCCATATCCACCTATCTTTTTTGCTTCATCTCTACCTGTACATTGGTGCAGTTCTATTCTTGTTTTAAATATTTGTGCTAGTTCCCTGACAAACTCTCTAAAGTCCACTCTGCCATCAGCGGTATAAAAAAAGGTCACCTTGTTTCCATCAAACTGATATATTGCATCTAAAAGTTTCATTTCAAAAGGGTGTTTTTCGAGAGCTTCTATATATTTAGGTTTAGATTGCTCTTCTTTTAATATTAATTGTTCCAGATTATTCATGTCATTTTCTGTAGCTCTTCGTAAAATGGACATTATTTTTCCTTGGTTATACATCTCATCAAAGTTCTTTCCTTTTATCGAAGTGTTCATGACTTTTCCCATATCATGCCCTCTATCAACTTCTACTATGACATAGTCGTCTGGGTTCAACTCAATTTGATTTTGGTTCAAAAAATAAAGAATTTTCCATGATCTCATTTCCACTTCTACGTACTCACGTGCACCCTCATCAGCATTTATCTCAAAAGGCAACTCAACATTGTTGTCAGTTGGTACTAAGTCCATAGACTCACAACCATTACATTTCTTTTCGCATTTCATAGCTTGTCCTCAATAGTATTATAATTTTCATATATGTTCATAATTAAATCAATCTCCTCCCTTATCACCTCTCTATTTCTCCTTTTTTTGACAATTATCGCTGTTTCAATAAACCTATCAATTTCGTATATAGAGAGCTTGTCAGCTTCGCCAAAGGAGAATGAAGGAACAAAATTTTTGATAAGATCACGACCATAGATATTGACACCAAAGCCTATTACGGAGCCTGTATTGATCGAACAATTGATGCCTATTTTGCTGTGATCACCTATAAATGTCCCCATAAAGAGATTGTCTGTAGGAATGTTCTTTTTTTGTGAAATATTCCAGACTTTTATTGATTTATAAGAATTTTTTAAATCACTGTTGCTTGTTCCAGCTCCCAAATTTACCCATTCACCAATATAGCTTTTCCCTAGATAGCCTGCATGTTGTTTATTTGAAAAAGCTTGAAAGATAGTATCAGTCACTTCGCCTCCTATCTTGCAATTTGGTCCTACTGATGTACCGCCGTACATCTTAGTACCTATTTTGACATGACTATTTTTTCCGATATATGCAGGCCCCAATATGACAGCATTATGCATAATTACAGCATTTTCATCTATGATCACAGGACCTTCAGAAGCATCCAAAATGACTCCATGTTTTAAAACAGCACCTTCCCCAATCCAAATTTCATACGGGTTTATAGCGACCACACCGGGATCTATTTCCATAAAATTATCTGCTTCATAAAACACCATGTGATAATCGTCTTTTATGAGATTTCTATTTTCTTCTAAAAACTCCCAAGTATAGTTCCATAGGACGTCTTTTTGTGTCGACTCTATCGCCTCTAATTTTGAATATAGGTGAAAAATATTCTCTGTACTGCATTCAAAATCTACGGCTATATTTATTTTAAAAGCAAGAACCTCATAAAGATCATCTTGCTTGTCTAACATATTTGTTCCCCGCAATGGGGTATCTAAAGTCAATACGAGCTTTTGTCCGATTTTTAATGCCTGAATCATTTCATAAACAGTGTCATCTTTGTTCACTTTTAATCGACTGTTTATGAAAGTATATTCACCGTAGCGAAAATCATTTATCTGCCAATGCTGATGTCGCCGCCTGTATAAGTTCTTTATACCATCTCGAAGGGCAATTTTAGTAGGTTCAAAATCAAAGTACAGCCCAATTCTTTTCCTTTGTTTTAATATTCCTGATCTTAAGTCACCAGTAAATCTCGTGTATGTAAATGGTAAAAAGTTTTTCCATGCATTATCTTCAAATATCACATAATTCATATTACCCCCTTCTGTCTTTCCATTTGAAAACTGAAAACATCCCTAATGTTGTCACTGTTAAAATATAAAAAGGACATAGGATGTACCAGCATTGTAGATAGTTAAACTTCACTCCAAAAATGGAATATTTCTTCTTAAAAATCATGTCATCCAAATTCCATTGAGATAGTGCAAACTTAATAAATCTTTCATCAAACATTATTTTTAATATATATAGAGGAATTAAAAATGGCATTAATCCTAAACACATAAAACAAGCTAATAAATAAACAAAAAAGTGCAAATTTATCCTGTACATAGCTTTAAAGTTTGAAGCCCATCTAGCTCTTTGATTTATCAGTTTTCGCCAGCTGTTTAATGACACTGTTTCAGTATACGCATCTTTGAACGCTGCAAATTTAATTATTTTCCCTTTTTTAACAAATTTTTGCATGAGAAGTAAATCATCACCAGATATGTAGTGCTCTATCTCATCAAATGCACTGACTTCATCAAAACTCTTTTTGAGATAAGATAGATTTTGTCCAGAACATGAAAAAGGCTTCCCTGACTGTATTGCTCCTTGGGCTGCAAACATTAGTATCAAAAAGTCCATATGCTCAAATATGGAACAAAGTGGGATAGCAATATTATCATTTTCTAAAATTGTTTTTGTAAACCCTACTACCATTTCCGTCATTGGATAGCTCTCATATATCTCTATGTGCGACTTTAGCCACGAAGGGCTAGGGATGCAATCAGCATCTGTCAGTAGTATTATTTCTCCTGTAGACACCTTTATAGCTTGCTTCAGAGCGTTTTTTTTGGGAGACAACGTAGCATCTCTATCAAGAACCTGAAAAGTTTTGATAAAATCATAATTATCACTGTACTTCCTTATAATACTCTCTGTGTTATCTGTTGATTGATCGTTAGCTATTATTATTTCGACAAGAGAAAAATCACAATCTTGGTTTAATAAAGCTTTTAGTACATTTTCTATATGCTTTTCTTCATTTCTTGCACACACAATAATACTTGTTTTTTTAGGTTTATCGTACTGATTGGTGCAGTTTTTTTCGCTATTTTCCATATAAAAATGTTTCTTGAATCTGTTTTGAAACCACAAATAAATAAACAAGTTTATTATTAAGAACAATACTAGCAAAAAAAGGTACACCACAGCTCAGCCCTTGACTATTTATTCATACTCTACTATATGATCTTCTGGAGTTAAAAAATGTGTCCTTGGATAGTAATTATACATATCTTCGTAAGAATACATTCGAGGCTCTGTATATTCTATAAACGATTCTATAATCGTAGGCTCAGATGGATTAAAAGATAACAAGCCCGTTCTGCGAGAAACAGGCAGTCTGATGACCCCTTGTGGCACTACAAAGTCTTCCCAAATATTGTATCCTTGCTCAACAAGCGAATTTTCATAAAATCTCATTATCGGTATCCATATCGGTAAAGCAGCGACTCCACCAGTCATTGTTCGCCCTAATGTCCTATTGTCATCAAAACCTGTCCAAACACCCATCACCATGTTTTTTGTAAATCCGATATACCAAGCATCTCGATAATCATCAGTAGTTCCTGTTTTGCCACCAGAAGGCATACGAAAACCTCTATTTCGAGCAGAGACAGCGGTGCCTTCATCCACTACAGATTTTAGCATATCGGTAACTATATATGCAGTTTTAGAGTCTAAAACAGCTTTTTTATTTATAATAGCTTGCTCCAAAACTCGACCACGACTATCAGTAACCTTTGTTATATAAACAGGCTCGACTAACTCGCCCATTCCCGGAAATATTGTATAAGCCGTTATCAACTCGTAAGGAATGACTTCACATGCTCCAACAGATAAAGACAAGTATGGTCTAATAATAGTAGTAAAATTTAATTTATTTACTAATTCTACCATCTTTTCTGGACCTATATCATAGATCATCTTTGCGGCAACTACATTCACTGACCTTTGTAGAGCTTCTCGAAGTCTAATAGGACCTCTAAAATCCAAGGTATAATTTCTCGGCTCCCAAAATACTTCATCATTTCTCATAAAAACTAGCTTTTCATCAGTGACTATTGTAGAAGCGGTGAAGCCATGATCTAGTGCTGTAGCATATAAAAAAGGTTTAAAAGATGAGCCGGGCTGCCTTTTTGCTTGCATAATTCTGTTAAATTTGCTATGTCTAAAATTTCGACCACCTATCATGACTTTTACGTGCCCAGTGTGCGGGTCTATTGCAAACACCCCTCCTTGTAAATACTCTGTGTTAATATTGACTGCATTTGCTGGTACATCAATATACTTATGCCTGTATCTACGATTTTCGTCATATTCCGATAACACTTGATTCATCACTCTGTACGCATATTCTTGAAGTTCCCAATCTATCGTAGTGTGTATTTTCAAACCTCCCGTAAAAAGCTGATTTGTGCCATATTTTCGCTCAAGATATGGGCGAATGTACTCTATAAAATAATCAGATTCTCTGTTGCTACTTACACTGATTCTGTTTACTGTCATAGGCTCGTTTATCGCCATCTCATATTCTAGCGATGAGATAATATGCTTTTCATAAGCTACTGTCAACACCAAATTTCTTCTTTCCTCTGCACGAGATGGAAAACGAAGCGGATTGTAAAAACCACTACCCTTGAGCAAACCAACCAATAAGGCTGACTCTGATATGGTTAGTTCCGAGCTACTTTTCAAAAAATAATTCATAGCAGCTGTTTCTATGCCATAATATCCGTTGCCAAAGAGCACTTTGTTGAAATAACTTTCTAGGATTTCATGTTTAGTAAATTGTTTTTCCATCACTACTGCTAGTATAGTTTCTTTTATTTTTCTAGAAAATATTCGTTCTGTAGATAAAAACATGTTTCTAGCTAGTTGCTGAGTAATTGTAGAAGCACCCTGAGTAACTCGTCTGGCTTTTAAATTTACGACTGTTGCCCTCATGATACTCGGTATGTCTATTCCCCAATGATTGTAGAAATTTTTATCCTCTACTTGTATGAGAATATCTATCAAATAATGAGGTAAGTCTGCCAGCTCAACAAGCTTTCTATGCTCAAATGCATACATATGTATCAATTTACCATTAGCATCAAATACTTCGGAGCCTGTATCAAATTTATAATTTAATACGTCCTCTGCACTAGGTAGCTCTTTGTAAAAATATCTTATTACAAAAAAAACTAATGTCGAAAATAAAAGAAATAAAAGAAATAAAATTTGTAAATATCTAATCACAAGCTTCAACATAAATGCTCCTTATGTCCATATACTTATTAAAATAATACCCTGCTAAACCTGTAATGAATCCAGCTAATATTGATGAAACTGCTATCAATGGATAAAGTAACAAAATACTATTGCTTTGAATAATAAATATTCGTACTATAAACAATTGTGTTCCCATATGAATGAAAGAACCACATATGCTCAAGCCAAATATTGATAACCCATTTTGAGATGATTTCACCTTTCCTTCTGACTCGTTATTTTTTGCTTGCGTTATAGGACAAGATAAATCAGAAGTGTTTTTTAAAAAAAACTTCAACATTATCATGAATAAGCATGACAGTAAATTACCACTAAATGACAATAAAAACGCATGAGTAAATAACACTCCTGTCATAAAGCAACCAATAAAAGATTTAGCAAAAGATACTATTACAGCCTCTTTAAAAAAATAATTGAATACCAACGACAATACGATGACATTTGACAATCCTATTTTAATAAATGGAAACGGTTTTGGAATATACAGCTCCAGTATATACATACTGGATGAAAACACTGTCATAAAAGCCAAAAAATATATATACTTCTTTTTTTTTATCTGGATATATTTCATTTGAGTTACGCTTTTTAAAATATGTTTATTTGTCAAGTAATTTTGTAGATATTACATATTTTTTCATACAATATGGTAATTTTGGCAATGAGCGATTATAAACCCTACATGGCTTGTATAGGGGCGATAGCATCCTATAACTATTACTAAAAAACTAAATGCCTTGACAAAAAAAGTAAATTTAATATATTTGCATCGAATCTTTTTTTTAGGTGTAAACACTATGCATGCAATAGAAAAACAAATGAAATATGAAATCAAAATAAAAAAGTCTCTTTTTATTGGCTATTTGAAACACGTCAATGACGCGGAAGCAGCTCGTAATTTTATAAGGGAAATAAAAAAACTACATAAACAAGCAAATCATAACTGCTCTGCATATATAGTAGGAAATATTTGTTTTAGCTCTGATGATAGAGAGCCTAGAGGTAGTGCAGGGAGACCTATACTCAACATGTTACGGAGATATGAGATGACCAATGTTGTTCTTGTCGTGACTAGATATTTTGGAGGAGTTGAGCTAGGTATCCGTGGACTTATTGAGGCTTATGGCAAAGTAGCAGAGGAAACTATCCGTGCTATCGAAAAAGATTTATCATGAGAAGTCAACAGAACACACGCTGAAGTCGTGTGGCGTTTAGTCGAAACGTGACATCAACGACAAAGTGTCGTACCCCCTTGTGCTTTTCCCGCTTCTATCCCGCTTATTTTAGGGATCGGTACAGGACCGTACAGGGAAGGACTCAGAATACGAGATTGGGTGCGGGTTTTTCGGTTGAAATTGGGTGCTCTTTATCGATCGAGGGCGGGGGTGCTGATTTGTCGTCGATCGGAGATCGTTCCGTAACATATTATGCATCAAGGATATATAAGGAACGAATAATTGCGTTCCCTACAGAAATAGGTTATTTTTCGACTTTTCGGAGAGGACTCCTACGGGGATGGTGCCAATTTGTTGATTGATATAAAATGATTACGAGATAATTGAGGTGAGCAGTCTCTCTGTGATATTTTATATCTCATTGAATACCTGCAAAATAAAATGGTCGGGATGACTGGATTTGAACCAGCGGCCACCTGAACCCCATTCAGGTGCGCTATCCGGACTGCGCTACATCCCGACTCTGTTAGCATCAAAAATAATGGAACTGTTTTTGTCAAATAAAATTTAATAATTTAATATATTTTTAGATATTTTTTTATTAAATCGTTGTTTTCATATTGACAGATGTACAACAAAAATTATCATGTCCCTTTTAATAAATGGAGGAAAAATGGTTAGAATATCATCTATTATCATGATTATATTTTTCATAGTAATGCCACTATCTCTGAGAGCATTTGAAAACACAATATTATCATTTCCTGTAGTGTTAAATCAAGACACATTATTTTTCTATAGTAGTGATCTTATGTCTTTCTCAGCATCAGAAAGGGCAATTATTACTAGTCAACGGATCAACAGTGCAAAGTTAAATTGGGTTCATGGCGATAGTCTTTATATCATACATTCAGAGATTTTTTCAGAGATTTTTTTAGGTGGTAATTTACTTATAACAGTGTCTGACATTGATGCGTTAAAACAGAACACCAGTAGAGACTCTTTGGCACATCAATACATGGTGCAAATACAGCAAGCATTCTCTAAAGAAATAATATATTCGTCTTATGTAAATATAATCAAGAATACTGTATTCTCATTTTTCATAGTGTTGTTTGCTTTTTGTATAAATTGGATAATCCTCAAGTTTAGCTATAAAGTTGAAATTGTTTTGATGAGATTACATGAGAAAAAAGATATTGTATTTTACCTTTTTTCTAAATTTAGAATGAATTTTAAAAGTTTAATTAATACTCTTATTTTCTTTTATAACGGGATCAAAATGATTTTGATAGCGACTATAGTAGTAAAAAGTATTTCTTTTTTACTAAAAATAGTAGGGATACGTCATGAATGGGTATTTGACACACTATTAACAGGTATTTATAATATCGTTGTCTTGACAGTATCTGCGTATTATTTATTAAAAATAAATAAACATTTTTTGCTCAAACTTTATCATATATTTAATAATTCAAAGCTAAAAATAATAAAAAAGATACAACACAATACATTCACCTTTATTACAGAGGACAAATTGATCATCTTAGCAAAGTATTGTGTAAAGTTGCTTTATCTACTTTCGGTGACTATTGTTAGTTATTTTTACATAACGATCTTATTTAGTTTTTTTAGCTTTACTGAAACTTGGGCTGACATGTTAATCGGTTTTATTGTCACACCAATTCAATTTGCCTTGCATGCCTTGATTAGCTACTTACCAAACATCTTTATCATATTGATTATTATTTTTTTGATAAAGTACCTTCTAAAACTCATCAAATTTATTTTTAGCGCGATAGAAAACAAGGCTTTTACAGTTCCGGGATTTTATAGTGACTGGGCAATGCCTACTTTTAAAATAGTACGCTTTATGGTAATCATATTTGCCGTGATAGTTATTTTTCCATATTTACCGGGCTCAAATAGTCCATTTTTTAAGGGCATCACCGTATTTATTGGAGTACTTTTTTCATTAGGTTCGACTTCGGCGATTGCAAACGTTATTGCTGGAGTTGTGCTAACTTATATGAGACCTTTCAAAGTAGGCGATAGAGTTAAAATAGCAGAAACTATGGGAGATATTGTAGAGAAGTCTTTGTTGGTAACCCGAGTGCGAACTACAAAAAACGTGGACATCACAGTTCCCAATGCTATGGTTTTGAGTAGTCATATTATCAATTACTCATCTTCTTCACAGCAATCTGGTTTAATAATTCACTCAATAATCACTATGGGTTATGAGATCGATTGGAGAATAGTTCACGAACTATTGATTGAATCTGCACTAATAACTCATCTAATTCTCAAAGAACCAAAACCTTATGTTTATCAAACCGTCCTAGATGATTTTTATGTCAAGTATGAAATAAACGCCTATACAAAGCACCCTGAAAAAATGACATCAATATATTCGGAGCTACATCAAAACATTCAAGATGTTTTTGGCAAGGCTGGTCTCGAATTAATGTCTCCTATATATAGCTCGCTACGAGATGGCAACAAATCAACCGTTCCAGAACAATATCTAGGTAAAAACTATAAAATACAAGGATTCAAAATAGAAAGAGAAAAATCATAAAACATTTATTTTAAAAGTACCATTCTTTTCACTTCGTTTGAGCCGCTATCTGTCTTTACTTGATAAAAATAGATTCCTGATGCTTGAAGATTATCATTGTTATCTTTTCCATCCCACATAATTTTGTTAATGCCAGATGCATAAAAGTCTTTTTCGAAAGATTTGATCATTTGCCCCCTGATATTATAAATATTTATTGTGGCAAAATCATTGTTTGGCAATGAAAATTCTATAGTCGTAGTGGGATTAAATGGATTTGGGTAATTTTTGATCATCAATCCTTTTGAAACAGGAATATTAATATCATTGTCCGCAACATTTCCATCAAAGAAACTTAGAGCTCTTTGTACAAATTCTTTAGCATGAGAAGGTTTGATATAATACAGAGGAATAGAGGTTAGGATGATGTGTGATTCACCTCTGGATGTATACAGTGCCACAGGCATTCCATCAAATGCTGATTCAGCAGGATCATCTGAGCCAGAAAAATATGTATATAAAACTTCAAACTCATTACCTCCGAATACTTCTAAACGGTATAGTTTCTCATTTAATACCTCTGGGATTTTTGAAATATCTAGTTCTAAATTTGGCAAGTTTTGCCAGCCAGAACTTTGTGCCAATAAAAATCTGGAAACATAATTGTTATCGACAGTTTCTATCCCAAAATATGTTCTAGGAAAACTATTTACATTATAGGTTAGCGGGTATTGAAGAGCATTGTTTAGATGGCGTAGGGGGTCATTTGATGTGTATATGATGTTGCAGCCATTGTCTATTAAAATTTTAATAATATCTTCTAGTTCGTTGCTGACAATATTGTTAAAAGAATTTTTATGTATTAAAATTGTAGAATATGCACCAATGTCCTCCATTTTTATTTGATTTGTGTGTGTATATTTTATTTCCTCAAAATCAAAACCTTCAAAAATGTTTTGGAAAAAACTTTTTACTGACTCGAGAGGTGGTAAAAGCTGGCTATTTTCTGAATTTGTAGTTAAATCAACAATTAATATCCCATTATTAAACGATAAGTGCCTTGTTTTTATTATCTGTGAGTCTGGGCTTTGATGTCCATTCTGATAAAAAGCAGTTATTTTGTACTCATACCAAACTTTGTCTTCTGTATGTGTGTCTATCCATGAGAATGATTCGCTTTGAACAGTGGCTACTTCGACAAACTCAAGCAAAGAAATCTCTTTTCTATAGATTTTATACCCTGCTATCGGAATTTCTTGATTTGGAGTCCATAAAAACTGGATTTTTTTCAACATTGGGATGTGCTCAAAACCCACTACAGGTCTCGGATATTTTAAAGGTTCTAAATATCTGACTATTCCGTTACTCAGAGTGTCATTTACTAAACTATGAAGAGTTACCTCATACATGATCCCTTCAGATAAATTATTTATATCAAAATAATTTTCAGTCGTTTGAAACTCTGTTACATGACCTGTTGTTGTGTTTTTTACAAAAAGTATATAACTGACCTCTTCTAGATTTACATTTTGCCACTCCGCTCGTAAAGAGTTCCCTGTGCCTGTATCACGTAAGACAAAATTGTCTGGGTAATCAGGTGTGTCGATTACAATAAAAGCTACAGATGCTACTAGCTTTGTGAATTGCTTTGTATATTCTGGACAAGCATTAACTAGCAGATCATTACTTGAGTGGTAATAAGGATTGAAATCACCTTCTATAAAAAATATTGCAGGAATGCCAACAACATGATATGCCCAACTATCTGAATTTTGGTTCATTTGAGTAGTTGTAAAAGTATTCATTCCGAGTATTTGAGAGTTTTGTTGAGCTATTGTTGTCAAAAAATCAGCTCCGGGATAATTTCTGATAGAAAAAAGCCAGTTTTCAGAAGGAGTATATGCTATCATATCGCTATTAACCATAGCAACAACTTTTTTATTCTCTGAAATCATTTTATTTGCATCATGAAACGCCCCATGTAAACCTAGTTCTTCTTGTGCAAATGTGACAAATCTGATGCTGGAATATGGAGTGAAATTATTTGCCATTATTACACGAGCAATTTCTAGAACAGCTGCAACGCCACTAGCATTGTCATCCGCACCAGGTGCAAAGATCATTGAAGTTTCAAACATATTTCCATCCCCATTGATAGAATCATGATGAGCACCTATTATCACGTATCTTTCAGGGAATACAGATCCTGTCAGTGTCGCTACTACATTTGTTTGCCAGCTATTAATACCATAAACTGTTGTATAAAAAGAATCCTGTAAAACATTTGTATAGCCCATCCTCAAAAACTGATTTTCTATCCATTGTGAAACATCAAATCTGTTTGGATGAAATGCAAATCTCGTTTCAAAATCTTCAAGGTTTTGGATAAACCAAGCCAAAGAGTCCGCATTTATTGAGTTTATTATATCTGTCTTTTGTTGGTACGAAAAATTTGAAAGTACGTTTTCAGATATTGAAATAGAGACATTTTTATACTTTCTAGTACTAATCTCCACAGGAATATATTTTATGCCTTTTTGTTGCGGGAAAGGGATATTTTTAGAACTGACTTTTTCAATCCTCATATTAGGTTCATTTAAAACGATTTCTCCGATATAGTTACCAATTCTTAATGGAGATCTTCTATCATTTGATATGATATAGAGTGGTTCTGAATAGTGATTTGGGGTCAGCACTGAGTATTGGATATTGTTGATATGCAAAACATCAGGAGCATCTATCGCGGCTACAATATATTCTTCCATTTCAAAACAAAGTGGCAATTCCAAGCTTTCAATCAGATTCCTTCTCGTATGTGAACCTTTGTCGATTTTTACAATCATTTGAGAGTGTAAAACACAAACTAAGAATAGGTATCCTATTAGCATTAATGTTTTTTTTGTGGTACAATATCCACAGCTTCTTCCTCTACTAATCATAGAGTCAAGCATCATTTTTAGGTCTAATTTTTTGAAAATTTTCATTTATCCCTCCATATATTTTTCAAACGCTACATTTCTCATAAAGACATGTCTTTATCAACAAAACTATCAAAAAAAGTACATAGTTCACCGTCTATCCTCGTAGTCTTCCCGTTTGACACGTAAACACCAGTAATGATGCCTATGTTACACAAATTTCCCTTTGAATCGTAAATTCTTTGATCCCAAACAGCCTTTATCCTATTGTGTTCGATTACTCTACTTTTTATTTTTATTATCTCTTCCAATTCGATGCTTTTTTTGTAATCTAACTCTACTTTCACTAAATAGAGCATATATCCTTTTTCCAATAATTTTTTTATTGGCATACCCATCTCGAGTAACGCTTCTACTCGTGCAGCTTCGTACACAGCTAGGTAATTTGCATTGTTGAGATGTCCATAAACATCACACTCATAGCCGTATATTTTTTTTGTGAACTCAAAAACCATGATTATACCTCATCAACTATTTCTTTATCACTGAAGTCATTTCCTACAATACAACCTAGAACACTATTTTTTTTTATTGTCTTTCTGTCAACAAAAACATGAAAAATATATAAATTGTAACATCCTGTAATATTTAAATGGATACTAAAAAGTTTGATTAACTATAATAATTCTCTACTTATATCAAACACAATTAGATATGGTTGTAAATTGTTATAATTAAAGATCGATAAAAAAAAATATCACAACTGAGTCCCCTCCGAAAAGTCGAAAAGTAACCAATTTCTGTAGGGAACACAATTTTTCGTTCCGCTATCGTATTAAAACCCAATATGTTACGGTACATAAAATTGAGTCCCTTACATCAAATAGGGTTTTCGGAGTCCACTCCGTAGCAGAGCTCTGAGGGGCTACGACAAAAAAAACAGTATATGAGTTACTTGCTCTTTTTTACTTTATTTCAAAATCTTCTGATTTGAAATTGCTGTAATATCTTCCTTTTTCTGCAATAAATTTTAATACAATAAAGTCTCCACCATCCACACCACCTGAGTAGTAAACGCTCATATCGTCTTTCCACAACTCTTTTTTGATTTCGAGGTCATCAACAACTCTCATCTCGCCTTTGAGCATCACCCCTCTAAAAAATCTCTTATCACAAAAATAGACACAAGCCTTTGGATTGTCTCTAAATTGTTTTACTTTTTGTGATGGACTATTTGTGTGCCAATAAATCGTCTTTATTCCTTCTCTTTTCACAGGTTGGAGCATTGCTTTTGTGCTTGGGAAGCCTTCTTCATCTACCGAACTGATAAAACACACGCTTTGTTTGTCCATCAGGTTCCCAATGGTTTCTACAGAATTACGCATCATATTTATTTACCCCTTTTTATTTTCGGTCAAAATAAATGAAATGGCTTTGTTTGTCAACATAAATCTAGCCTACAAGTAAAATCCTCAAAAATCTATAAAAAATCTCAAACTATTTAGCGGTCCTTAATTTTTGTTGACAAAAAATCGATTGTAAAAAAGATGGCTTACAAATTGTTCTAAATAAAGGTGAATATCTGGGGGTGCTTGGTTTCGACAGGGATAGAGTGGATTGTTGATGCGTGTCGAGGAGTCAACCTTTCTCGTTAAAACGGTTGGAAGCAATAATTGCAAACGATAATTACGCATTAGCTGCATAAGCTACGGTCTTGCGAAGATGGCAACATGCTTCAAAAAGATTGTCATATATTGTTGCTATTCTAAACTTTTGTCTGGGGGTTTAGGAGATATCTACAGGCTTTGTGATTTAAAATTTTGATTGTTTTATATAAATCATAAGATCATAAAACAACTACACATGTAGATTTGACAGTTGACATATTTTTGGACGCGGGTTCGATCCCCGCCACCTCCACCATTTCCGTAGCGGTGATCGGATGGTCGACGACAAATCAACACCAGCACGCCATGCTATCGTTCATCTGCTTTTTTTGTAAAAATAATGAAATAATTATTCTTCTGTAGTGTTTTGAATGTAGTTATTAAAAAATATTAAGGAGGATGCGATGAAAAGATTCTGCTTACTCATAATAAGCGTTTTTATCTTTATCACATTAAATGCTCGGCAGCTACACGAATGGTGGTTTTTGGGAGTGGCACATACCACTTTATCAGAAAACTACACTAAAATCTTTGAAGAATTTGACGAAGGAGATGAATTTGAGCTTAAGTTTGGATGCCTTAGAGGACTACAAATAGGATATTCTGCCGTAGTTCAGCATGAAAATAACATGTCATGGGGCATTGATGCTAGATATGTCGAAAAAGGATGGACTACTGAAGCCAAAAACTATCCACAACAAGGGCTGATCAGCCAGTATACCGTAAAAAACAGCTATCTCGATCTTGTACTGAAAGGTGGCTATTTTATGCCTGAAATAGTAAATGTGATTTGGCAGCCTTACGCTGGGCTAGGAATGTCAGCTTTTTTAAACTCAGAAGCACCAATCAAGACAAACGTAGAAGTGCATCATTCTTTTATCATAGGGCTCGATGTGAATTATACCAAAAAAGCAATGTTAAACGTCAATTATAGCTTTGGATTGACAGAAATCATGCAAGGCGAACCAAAAGCGAAATACAATTCTTTAAGCTTTGCTCTAGGGCGAAAGTTTTAATAAATTACTCCGCTCGGCACCCTCTCCGAAAAGTCGAAATAATTTAGTTTCCTAACAGCCAGTTGTTTATCCTACGCGTGTTTTGATTTATCCATCTCAAGGCATTTTCATACGGTTCAGAGCCGAGAACTTGGTTCATCTCCATGATGCTTTCAATGTCATCAAAATCAAACCTTACTTGAGCTAAAAAATCTGCAATGAGGGGCATTCTCTCATTAAACGTTGAATTCACAACAATAAAGGCCTGCTCAGGATGCCCTAAAGAGCCCCTGCTATCTTTAAGAGCTTTTAGATTATACTTTCTAAAGCTATGGTGTGGTCTGAGAGTTATAAAAGCAAAGCCAATGTTGTTTTTTATTGAATCATCTACAAAAGTCATAATACTATCCCATGTCGATTCTTGTAGAGTAAATTCATGCAAGTCATAGTCCTCTAATACGTCGCTACCGAGCTGAAAAATAGCGTTTTGACTCTCAGGAATAAAAATAGTGTTTCTCAGTATTCTTGCTACATCTTTTAAATCTTCTATATTTTCAAGATTTGCATATTCAGGCACAGCCATATATAACCCTATGCTATCACAAAGTAAACTATGTACTTTTATTTCAAAGGGATATTTATCAAAATATGCATGGTGTGTGTGAGGTAACCATGCAGAGATGCCGATATCCAATTCGTTGCTAGCTAATGCATTAAACATAGTAGAATCAGGTACTCGATATAACTCAACTTCTAAATTTGGCTGCTGGTCAAGTATTCCTTTTAACACTTGAACAACTGCCTGATCAAAACTAAATTCAGTATATCCTATCCGCAGGATATTGTGTTTTGGGGTCTTGTCGCATGATGCCACAGTTAAAAGCAAAAGAGCAACAAATACATATACTGATTTTCTCATATTATCCCCTTTTTCTTATGGATATTAAAAGACTCGCAAAAAATGTTAAGTCTCCGTTCTTTGACAGCTATTTCATCAGGATCGCTCTTTTTACCTGATCTTTACCTGGTGTTTGCATTCTATAAAAATAGATTCCAGAGGTGACATTAAACCCGTAATCGTCTTTTCCATTCCAGTAAATCGTATGGCTACCTGCATTTTTCTTTTCGTTTATGAGAGTTTTAATTCTTTGTCCCCTGATATTGAAAATAGAAATATTTACAAAAGTTTCAGATTTTAACTCAAAAGCTATCGTGGTGTTAGGGTTAAAAGGATTTGGATAGTTACCTATTAATCTATGCTCATATTGCACAGGTAATTCAAATATATACGTAGGTGATCTAAAATCTTCAAAAAATCTAGCAGTAATATATCGATCTTCATTTCTTCCTGTTAACAAACCTATCAAGTCAAGGTTGTTTGAAGGGATAGGTGTGTCTAGGTAATCTGTATGAAAAGTAGATCGAAAATGAATAGTATCTTTTCCGTCTGTGATAGGATATGTTTGTGCTATCGCAAAATTTCCCGTAGTCGTAAAATACACATTTTGAAATGCTACTAGACGTGACTCGTATGTTTCAAAATCATTTAAGAAATCATTCATCGTTATCACTAATGGAATGATAGTATTACCCGCAGAAGAGGGCATGCCGGGATCAGCTGTGGGTAAAAATTGAAGTAAACCTCCAAAAATATGTAATGTTCCTATTATTTCAGTCATACCATCACCTATTTGATATACTGTTTGTATCACTCCATGTTCATCATCAATTAACATACCTGCGGTGTCGTCTTGGATAAACTTTTGATTTCTAAAAGATTGTACATAAGTAATAAAAACTTCATTTTCTATTTGGAACAACTGCCCTGTATCTGGAGCATATTGCCTCAATTCTAACAAAGAATTTACTCTGATCAAATCTCCAAGAATTATATAAGATTCCGTTACAGAGGCAGATTGTGTCAAGTCTTCCTTTGTCGCCCAAAATCTCAATGTGGTGTCGTGGTTCACAGGAATAGGCTCAACATATGTGTAAACAGCATCATATGGAAAAATTTCAAAAAAAATCGTCGCATCTTCTGTCGCACAAGAAAGGGATACTTGTATAGGAGAATGGAATGTTCCTCCTAAAGGATTTGCAACTGGTGGTAATACTGTGCTAGTTTCAGCGTGTGTAAATATGATGTTGTCTATTCTGATAGTTCCACTTGTCCCGTAGTTTCCTGTTGAACCTTGATATTGGCTATGTTCAGTAGGAAATGCGGTCACAAAGCGGACTGCAAAGTTTGAATTGTTATTAGCCTCCGTAATAGAGCTTAGATCAGCAGATCGGTAGTACCAGGTGGAGCCCTCTGCAGTAACATACATGCCATTGTCAAAATCGACATGACCTACATTGCTGGAGACTCTTTGATTTATAGCATTTGTTTCATTTGCATCAAAATTTACCCATGTAAAGCCATCTAGAGTGTATTGCAATCTAAACCTATTTGCAGCGGTGTTGCTATTCCTATTGTTCCATGACAAATGTATATTTAAAAAACCTGTAGTAGCTGCCTGAACCATGATACCCGCTGTTTCAGGATTTGAGCTTGCTTCTGGATATGAGCCTGTATTTAATGCAATACCACCAATGCCTGTGTCCGTCCAACCCTGAAAAAATCCACCACTATACAAGGAAACTCCACCTATCAACGACAAAGTTCCGATTCCTATAGACGGATTTGTTGTGCTGTCTTCAAAATCATATACCAAAAAAGGTGTCTGAGCTCCAAGTGAAAAAAATGCAAATACAACTAAAGCAAAAAATAACTTCCTGATCATCTCTCCCTCCATCGAGTCATGAAAATAGACTAGGTTTTTTTGTCAATATTTTTTTTTGAGTGAAATAAAAATAATTCCGAGACTATTCACTTCTATTATCTCACAATCATTTTATATCAATCAATTATTTTTTCCAGTTTTATAAAAAACCGTCAATCTTTCAGTATAATATCCATCATATCAACTTGACAGCTTAATACTTTTTTATCATCATATGAAAAATGATTTTACAATTAAATTTGCTCCCGCCCACAATCGGTAAATTGGCACCATCCCCGTAGGAGTCCTCTCCGAAAAGTCGAAAAGTAACCAATTTCTGTAGGAAACGCAACTATTCGTTCCAATTTCTGTAGAGAACGCAATTTTTCGTTCCGCTATCGTATTAAAACCCAATATGTTACGGGATATAAAATTGAATCCTCTACATCAAATAGGGTTTTCGGAGGGGACACCCGTAGCGGCGATCGGATGGTCGACGACAAATCAGCACCCTGCCCAAAATCGATCAAAAACACTCAATTTCCAGTCGAGAAATCCGCACCAAATCTAGTTTTCTGATACCTTCCCTGTACGGCTCCTGTACCGATCTCTAAAATAAGCAGGATAGAAGCGGGAAAAGCACAAGGGGGGTACGACACTTTGTCGTCGATGTCGCGTTTCGACTAAACGCCACACGACTTCAGTGTTTGCAAGGTATATTCATTTTCGTGCTGTTATTTACAAGAAGGCTTTGTTAATAGCAAGCATGTAGGACAAAAGGATTATAGGTAAAGAACAAGTGAACAGTCTCATTAGGGCGAGGGCACTGACTGTCGTAGCTCGGAGAGCTCCGCTACGGGATGACGCCAATTATCAATCGAGGGCGAGGGCACAAAAAAAATGTAGCGGAGCTCGGAGTTTGCACCCATCTCACCAATCGACAAACCGCACAAACCCCGCAATAACGATCAGATGATCGCTGAAAACTGTTAATAATATTCCAATTCTACACTTTTGCCTATTTTACTTAAAGTCTTGGCAATATCTTCAGTAATTTTTGTTTTTAAACCAAATTCTTGTGGTATACCAGGATTTTGGTGAGCTGGGTTAATAGCTTGTCCGACCATCAGTATTATTTCATCAGCACTTAGAAATTCTTTCATAAGTAAACTGACTCCATCGTCACCTCCACCTCCACTATTCATATTCATTGAATTAGCTAAGTGCGATTGAACATTGTTTGATTTACTCTGCGGTATTTGTTCTTTTAATTTTTTTAAAAGTTGGCTGATAGTAATAATACCTTCTGTGACGAGGTCGATACCATCAATCATACCAATAGGGGGTATTCCCGGTTTTATGGATTCGATGATGACATTAACGTCTTTTTTAAGTATCCTACCTATAATATTACTTGTTGTACCTCCACAAACCACTTTTCTTGTTTTACCTGACATCAGTCTATCTACCACAAAGTTATCCAATTCTGCATTTGCAGGAGCCCCTATCATCACTTTCACTGTTTGCTTTTCTCTTACTTTGACGACAGCGACTGATGTGTCATCACCCGGTTTTGAGGCATAAAGCTGAGTAGCTATATTTGTGAGTTCAAAAGCAAGGTCGGCAGCAGTTATCTGTTTTTTTACAAATGATTCTACAAATTCAGCGATCCTTTCCCAAGACCAACCAAGGTTCCAGATCCCACCAATTCCTGCATGAACTTCACCATCGCTCATAAAGATGTACCAATCGCCAACTTCTGCTTTCAAAATAATTTCGTTTATCTTTTTTCCATGAATTTCATGCACATCGTACTGGACAGGATAAAGTTTATTTTTTTTGATAATTATTGCAGGCGGATTGTCATATTCAAAAAGATGTACTTGACCAGACTGATAAAACTTTGCAATCGAAAAAGTGCTATAAGCCAGTTTTCTGTACGAACAAGTAGGCAAGGTGGCTATGAGTGTTTCTACGACATCATCAAGCTCACAGCCTTTTTTTAACATCACAGATATGATTCTAGAGGTCAGAGTCGCTAGAATATTAGCTTTTACACCACTTCCTAGCCCATCAGAAAGTATTACCGTAGAGTCAGTGGAATTTTGAGAGCTGATGATTGAGTCCCCACATAGCTCTTCACCATGCTTATTTATTTGTGATGAAGCTATCTCAAAAAAGATGTTTTGCTTTGACATCACTCAACCTCTTTTTTAAAGACATTCATCAACTCGAGAAGCGTTGCTTTTGTTTCAGCTGTAGTTTCCCCTAGCAGAGATGCTATTTCCTGAGCAACTCGCATCTGTTTGTGTATAATATCAGTTGCTTTGTCGATAGTCTCCTTTTTCAAGTTATCAAGATTCTTTTTATTGTTTACTTTTTGAGTGATATCCACGACCAGAGCAACTTGGACATTATCATCATCTAAGTCATAGTTTACTATCTCTAGTTGTTTATTTAGTTTTTCTGATTTCTCAAAAAAAGATGCTTTATTAATTTTTTCTTTTTTAAAGATGGTGACATCAGTAAATTCCTTGTAGTTTTTTCCTGCTATTTCAGTATAGTTCGGCAAGTTAAACAATGATCTAAAAGTATTGTTATACTGTATGATTTCATCATTGCTGTTCACTTCAATAAGACCATTTGGACTGAGATCAATTATTTTTTCAGCTCTAGATTCTGCTTTCTTCTTCATATAAGGAATACACATATCTATTTCAGCCATTCCATCTAGAACAGCAATAGCCTTATCGCGGCATAAATCATAGCCACATGCACCACAGTTTAATTCATCTTCTTTTTTAAATTTACCTGTAAGTCTATATACTGTATCTATCTCCTCATTGGTGTACTCTTTTGTTTTAAAATACCTGTTTTCAAAAGTTCGATATAGGTCAAAGTCCATGTTGTCATAATCAAATAAAACAGGTAAATATTTTTTAGAATTTGCATACTCAAATATCTTTTTTCTAGCAAGTGGAGGAAACGAGTTTCCTGAAAGAGGACCATTTACACAACCATCTTCACACACCATTAATTCTGCTAGCTTCACAGCTTTTGAGTCAACTTTATATCTTTTTAAAAAGTCATTACATTTCGAAAACCCTGTAGCAGATATATATTTTGAAGAAAAATGTTCTAACCCTACACTTTTTAATAGACCACCTTCAATAGGATACATTCTTGCGGCAATATCGTCAAACTCAGAATTTATAGGGCTTGGGTCAAAATCAGCAGGATTCATATTTTCGTCTTTAAACCATTGTATCACGTCCAAAAATGAGATAACATAATCAGGAGCTTCAGTGCTTCTTTCAGCTTCTTGTATTTTAGCTATACATGGTCCCACAAAAACAATTTTTATATCTTTGTTATATTTTTCTTTGAACCCTTGTCTGAGCATTGTGGAATGAGCAATCATTGGGGAAGTAATAGGAGCGAGGTATTGGAGTAAATGAGGATAATAGATTTCTATTAGATTTACTACTGATGGGCAATCAGAAGAAATAATAAAATTACTATCAAAAGTAATCTTTTGATAGATTTGTGCTACATAATAGGCCGCTATACTTGTCTCTTCTATTTCTGAAAACCCCAGCTTTTTTAATGCTCGATATACCTGATATGGGTTGCAACCTGATAATACGACTGGAAAAGATGGGGCTAAACTCAATACAACAAATTCACCAGATTTGACAAGAGATTTGACCTCTTCTATTTGAGAGACTACATTTTTTGCTTTCTGAGGACAAATCTGTACACATTTTCCGTCCAGAATACATCGTTCTGGAACGATATAAGCATTACCTTCTTTTACACAAATAGCCTTCACGTTACAGTGTCGAATACACTTGCAACAATCTCTACAATTTGTTTTTGCTGTTTTTATTAAGGGGTGCATATTTCCTGCTTTGCTTCGTTGACCAAGCGATTAGTAAATAATTCCTTTAATTCATCTAAACCAGAGACGACTATCCGTTCATCATTCACTTTTATATTGATACCTTCAGAACAATACCCTATACAAAAGCTAGCTTTCAAAACTATTTGTTTCTCCAGTTGATGTGCTACAATAGATTTTTGTAAATAATCTATAAAACTATGAGAACCTTTAATATGACAAGAGCTCCCTACACAGACTGTTATTTCCAACAGTGCCTCCTTGTATCTTCAAAATATATTTTATTTTTTAATTTAAAAGAAATTATACAAACTTGTGTATATTTTCAAAGTTTATAATGCTCTTTATTTAAAAAAAGTCACTAAATTGCTTTCTCTCCTCAAATACTTTGCTACATTTTTTTAGTAGTTCGGGAATATTAATTCCCTGCGGGCAAACAGGTAAACAAATTCCACAACTACAGCACTTGCTAGCTCTGTTTTCCTCTGGAATAAAGCCGTATCTGAAAGTAGGTGTTTTTTGATTTTCGTACCTTTTTATTTCATTCAAAGAGTCAAAAATTTCCGAAATGGCTATCTTCTTCGGACAATTTTTACAATAATTGCATTTTGTGCAGGCTACAACAGTTTTTGCTAGATAAGCACCCCTGATTTTGTTTATCAAACTATTCTGTGCTTTATTTAGCTTGTTTACAAAAGAGCTATTTGCAAATTCTATATTTTCTTTGACCTGTTTAAAATTTGACATTCCACTGATCAAAAAACCTACCTCTTTTATACTCCATAACCAGTCGAGCATAAACTGTGCGGGGTAAAAAATATTTTTATCCTTTTCAATATCCATTTTAAATGGAATATTTGACTTACTGTAAAGATCAGCCATTCCTTTCCACAAAGACATGATTTCTGATGGTATCGAAGTAGTCAATTGGCCACCTCTAAGGGGCTCCATGATAATGACTCCGATATCTTTTTTCCGAGCATAATCTAAAGCGACTTTACTCAATTGAACTTTAACATCGATGATATTAAACTGAAGCATACAAAAATCCCAGTCATAATAATCTATTAATTTTTTCCAAATAGGTAATGTGTCATGAAAAGAAAAGCCTATATAGTCTATGTAATGATCTGCTTTTTTCTTTTCACACCAATCTATTATTTTATGCTTTTGAATCGTATTAACACTGCTTCTGTTTAACGAATGTAATAAATAAAAATCTATTTTATTTACTTTGAGCCTTTCTAACTGTTCAAAAAAAAATCTGTCTAAATCACTCGTTTCCTTTAGTAGCCACATAGGCATTTTATCCGCTATTTTAACTTTTTCTCTATAACCATCTTTTAATACTTCTGCTAGTATTTTTTCGCTTTCGCCTCCATGATATATATACGCTGTATCAAAATAATTAACGCCATTATCTATAGCATACCTACCCATCTTTATAGCTTCCTCAATATCAATCGTATTGTCATTTTTCATGGGTAATCTCATCATGCCAAATCCAAGAGCTGATGGTGTAAAGTGTATCTTGTTACTAAACTCTCTATACTGCATTAAACCCTCCGAATGTCACATTTATTCAAGTCGTTTTTTTGTCAAGTTTTTTCGCAATTATCGCATTTTCGCATTTTTTGAGGCTGTTCACGTTTAAAGCGACAAACGATTTCCAATATTTTTTTTACCCCGATCAGGAATTGGCTCAGCGGCGTTGCTACCGACTACAAAAACAAAGTTTTTGTGTATAATGAGTGGTAATAGGTATTTTGAGCTATTAATTCTTTATGGGTCCCTTGTTCAATAATTTTGCCTTGTTTCAACACAAAGATCATATCAGCATTTTGGACAGTAGATAGTCTATGGGCTATGATCAATGTCGTTCTATTTTGGCTGAGTTTGATCATTGATTGATGAATAAAAGCTTCTGATTCATTATCTAATGAAGATGTAGCCTCGTCAAATATTAACAATGGAGGATTTTTGAGAAATACTCTCGCTATCGCAATTCTTTGTTTTTGCCCTCCTGACAGTTTTACGCCTCTCTCTCCGACTAGAGTTTCAAACCCATCAGGAAGGGACATGATAAATTCATAAATATTTGCATCCAAAGCGGCTGAGATGAGTTCAGCATCTGTGGCAGAAGGTTTACCATAGAGAATATTTTCTTTGATAGTCGTGTCAAAAAGAAAAACGTTCTGCTGCACTATCCCTATATTTTCTCTGAGAAATTTTTGGGTCATATCCATGATGTTGTAGCCATCTAGCAATATTTCGCCTTCAACACACTCATAAAATCTAGGTATCAGTGATATTAAAGTAGATTTACCTGCTCCTGATTCTCCTACAAGAGCTATCGTTTTTCCTGCTGAAATATTCAGAGAAACGTCATCGAGAACCTGTATTTTATGACCGGGATATACAAAGCTCACATTTTTAATACTCAGGCTTCCGAGACAATTTTGTGGAGTGATGGCGTTTTCTTTGTCTTTTATGTCAGGTGCAATATCCATGATTTCTATGAAGCGTTCAAAAGAAGCTGCACCTTGTTGAAACTGTTCCATAAAATTTACTAATCTTCCTATAGGATCAAGTATATAGTTGATAAACATGATAAAAGCCAATAAATCAGCTATCGTGATAGTGTTTTTGTAAATAAACATTGAGCCCCAGCCTACTACCCAGATATAATACAGGTCATGAAAAAAGTTCATACCAGAGTGATAGGTGGACATTAAGTCATATTGATATTCTTTGGCATCTTTAAATAGCAAGTTGACTTTATTGAATCTATTTATTTCCACATTTTCATTTGCATAAGATTTTACTTCTCGTATGCCTTGTACAGAATTTTCCACGCTACTATTGATATCAGCTATTCTTTTGCGAACACTCCTAAAACCGCTACGCATCTTGTTGCTATATATTATTCCCCAAGTTAATAAAAAAGGTAACGGAATCAAAGTGATTAAAGAAAGAGAAGCACTAAAAGTGAACATCACCGAAAATGCCCCCAGTATCATAACAATAGCGATGAGAAAGTCTTCTGGTGCATGATGAGCAACTTCGGCGATCATATTGAGGTCATTTGAGATACGAGACATGATATGACCAGTTTTTGTATTGTCGTAATAGTTAAAAGATAGTTTTTGCAGATGTCTAAATATATGCTCACGCATGTCATATTCCATACGAACTCCTAGAATATGCCCCCACTTTATCCTGATTTTAGTAAATATTGCTTTCAAAACAATGATACAAAACATCAGTATCAATATCGTGGTAATAATACTATAATTTTTGTTTGGAATATGATTTGAAAGTAAGCTACGTGTAAATGTTGGGATCAATAGCGTAATACCAGCACTGATAAACGCTACAGACATGTCAAGTATAAACAACCATTTGTGTGGTATATAGTATCTGAGAAATCTCTTGATCATGATAGCTCCTAAAGATGATGTTTTTTTTATTTTTTATTTTCCTTTCCTGCAATTTCTTGAATAGGAAAGTATAATATATAGTTGTTTTTATTAAAGTATTTATTTAAATATTTTGTTATTTTGTCCATTGAATCGTTTCTGGATATTCTACCGGGCCTGCTCATAAATATCATGAGCCCGGAGTTTATATCCAATTTTGACGATATTATTAAAAAATCATTCCAATCTGTGAAATCTATCAATTCTATCTCAATTCCATTTTTTTCATATAAAAGTTTAAATATCTCATTCACAGTTTCAGAGGCGTAAACAATAAATTTCAGACCACCATTTTCTGCCATATTCCATATTTTCTTTATGAAATCCTGAAAGCCAACCTCTTCTTCAGCATTCTTTGGGATGACTGTTATCATTTTTTTCATCGTATGGAAAGGCTGTACAGAATGATATATGTATGTGTTTGCAACACTATTTGCGAGGAGACCTTCTGTGAGTCTACCTAAAAATGAGTCTGTCAGATTCGTTTTTTGATGTAGTCCTATGATGATATCGCTTATTTTTTTTTCTTTTGCGGTATTGTAGATTCCATGACTAATGTTTATATCATACCTAATGATTTCGTGTAATGTTTGATCTGTTGCAGATACTAGCTTTGAAGCTTTTTCGAGCATTGACCTAGATTTTGACTCTTGCTCGGGATTTATTTCTTGACTATTTAATATATTTACCGCATATATATTGTTTTTATATTTTCTGCTTTTGAGTATCAGTCCGAGATTGATGAGTTCTTCTAATGTCTCAGGATGACTGATAGGGATCAATATTTTTTCAGACACGATGTCAGTTTCTAAAGATTCTTCTTTCTGCTCTAAAAAGGCTATTTTAGATGCCCCTTTTTCTGTAGCAAAAGATGCGATAGTACAAGTGGCTAAAATCATCAAAGTAGTTCCATTCAATATCGAGTCATTTATCAGCTCTATTCTAAACCCGACCATGATTGCAGCCAGAGTTGCAGCGGCTTGAGAATTACTGAGCCCAAACATTATTTGTCTCTCATTCCGACTATATTTAAATGTTTTTTGGGCTAAAAAAGCAGCAAAATATTTTGAACAGGTAGCTACTACAATCATGGTAGTCGCTACTAGAATAGTATAAAAATCTGTAAAAAAGGCTCTAAAATTTATCAACATCCCCACACTGATCAAAAATATTGGGATAAAGATCGCGTTACCTATAAATTCTATCCTGTTTTTCAAGGGTGAAGTAGCAGGGATTAATTGATTGAGAGCAAGTCCAGCTAAAAAGGCTCCTATGATAGCCTCTACATTTGATATTTCTGACAAAAAACCTGCCAAGAACACTAGTCCTAATATGAATAAATATTGAGAAATATGATCATTTTCCCTTTTTAAAAACCATCTGGCAAGCATAGGGAAAAGATATGTTACGATCACCACAAAAGCAGAAAAAGTAACAATCATGTTTATCCAAAATTGAGGAGAGATCTCACCTTTGTTTAAAGCTACGATCACTGCGAGTACCAGCAATGCGAGAACATCAGTTACAACAGTGCCACCTATGGCTACATTGACTGACCTGTTTTTGGATATTCCATATTTTGCAATGATAGGGTACGTCAACAATGTATGAGATGCGTAGCAACTGGCAAGTAATACGGATGTCAATGGCTCTAATCGAAGTATATAATGACAGCTCAATACACCTAAAATCATAGGTATTAAAAATGTAAACATGCCAAATACTAAACTTTTGTTACTATTCTTTTTAAAATCTGCAATATCTATTTCCAGACCTGCTATAAACATTATATACAATAGACCGACTGTGCCATATAGAGTAATGCTATCTCTATTTATCAGATTAATTCCTTTGTCTCCTATTAAAGAGCCTGCGATGATCAAACCTACGATAGCAGGGATCTTGATCTTTTTAAAAATATAGGGTGTTACTAGTATGATAAACAGCAACAACGAAAATACTAAGACATCGTTGTTCAAAGGAAATAAAATTAATCTATCCATATTTGTTATCCATGAAATGATTTACACTTTTACAAAAGCTGTAGCAATATATATCACAAACAAAAAGTGTTTTTTATTTTTGTCAACATGACGACACAATGAGTTGTCATACCATTCTCTGCTCCACTGATGCCGAGCTTTTCTTCTGTAGTCGCTTTTATTGATATTTGGCTAATATCACAGTTTAAATCACTGGCAATATTGATTCGCATTTCATTTATAAAAAGGCTCAGTTTTGGATTTTGAGCACATATCGTAGCATCTAGGTTGTTGATTTGCCAATCATTTTTTTTAACGATTTCATACGATTTCCTCAGCAAAATCCTACTATCTATATCTTTGTATAATTCGTTGTTGTCTGGGAAATTGCTACCAATATCGCCAAGTGCCAACGCACCAAACAAAGCATCTATGATCGCATGTACCAGAACATCAGCATCGGAGTGTCCCAACAACCCTTTTTCAAAGGGTATCTCTACACCCCCTATGACAAGTCTGCGACCTTTTACTAGCTGATGCACATCGTATCCATATCCTATTCTATACATTATTTTGCCTCAAAAGAATATACTCTGCATACAATAGGTCAGCTGGAGTCGTTATTTTTAGGCTACCAGAGCTTGTCTCAAACAATCTGACACTTTCTTTAAAATATTCAAATATACTCGCATCATCAGTAAAATTGATATTCAAATGCTGAACCCTTTCGTGATAATCTTTTATTAATGCTAGTTTGAATATTTGTGGAGTAAAAACCTCTATCAAATTGTCCCGCTCTAGTGTTTTTTGTATTACCTGATAATGACTAGCTTTATCTGTTCCTATTTTCATCGAGCCCGTTTCAACATCTGGAGTCTGAAATGGCTGAACTGTCTTGATAGTGTTTGTCATTTTTCTTCCCGGCACCAATCCCACGCAGGGATTGCCACTATAAAGTGATGATGTGATGGTGTCGAGCATCGCGATTAAATCATCTCTATTAAAAAATGGTCTAGCAGCATCATGAATCAGAACATATGGATTGTTTGTATCACAAATTTGTAAAGCATTGTAAATAGATTTTTGTCTCGTAGTCCCACCTAGAACACACTCAATTTTTGATGGATAGGATTTGTGCAACAAGGCTGATTGCTCCTCATATTCTGTTTCGGGCAAAGTTATTATTATTTCATTGATTTGCTGAATATCATAAAAAATACTTATCGCGATGTTTAGTAAAGGGACTCCATTTAATTTGATAAATTGTTTTTTTTGATCTTTATTAAATCGGACACCTGCTCCCCCAGCAGTAATGATACATGAAAACGTGTTCATCTTTGTAATGGTGGAGGATTCATAATATCCGTATTGTGCTTAAACAAAAACACTGATTTAAGTGAATAATTCAGCATTGCTGCAAAAATATTTGCTAGAATCTTTGCCAGTTTCAAACGCACCTTAAAGGATTCTTTTAGTGCCAACAAGCTCCCCGACATGACTAATAAAGCAAAAAGCTCTATGAGCATAAAAGCAATAAACTCTGTTTTCCAATAATCTCTAAATTTTCTCTTTTTAAATACCCACGAAATCGAAAATTTATAATTTAAAATAGCTCCTGTGGTGTAGCCTATAGCTGATGCATATATATAATGAAGCCTTGTAAACTTTACGATGAACATAGAAAGTAAAAAATCTAGCAAAAAACACAATATACCTATCAAAGTATATCGACTAAACTCTTTGTGTCGTTTTCGTAATTCTCGCTTTATCAAAAGACAGTTCATTTTATATTTTCGCTATCATTTAATTGTGGATTTTTTGCAAAACTGACCAATTTTTCACCTACGCTCGATATGGAAGTGTCTGGATCAGCTTTCCAGTCTTTTATCACTTGCATAGTCAGCAGGTAAAATTCATCATTCTTTGCAGCTTTGTTAGAAGAGTTATGCATCGCGATAGAAACCAATTTTTTCATCGTAATATATAGTGTTTTGAGGCGTGCATCCGATGGCTTCAGAAGCCATTCTCTGATAAAACAATAACATTCTGCGGGGCTCACGCGCACAGTGTGTGTCAGGACATTGGTGATTTTTTTCTGGACATCAATGCTTTCATCATCGAGATTTTTTTCAATAACGCTGACAATGTATCCGGGATCTACGCTGGCAATATTTTCAATGCCATGATATGCGAGTGTCCTTTGTTTTTCATACGGTGATTCTGCCCATTTTACCATTTCTGCCTTCATGATAGAGGGATGTTTTTGCCACATTTCATATAATACATGCTCTGTTTCCCATGGCGTGTCTCCCCAGTTCATCTCCAGAACAGAAATGATTTTTTTGGGTTCAGAATGATACTTTGTGTAATAATAGAATATCAAGGCGGCTCGCACTCCATATATTTTGTGTCCTAAAAGGCTCAGGACGATTTGGTCCATCAGTTTTTTGTCATGATATTCCACTAGTTTTTTGCCTACAAATTCTCTGACAAAATAGTTGGGAGTGTTGAGCAATGCTATCAATTTTTTCTTTGCCTGTTCAGTTTTCCCTTCATCAATTTGTTTAAATATTTTAGACATTTTCTCTTCATTTTCTCGTATATCCCGTAACTCTAAACGACCTAAATCTTTGTTCATAATTAAATCTCTTCCTGATTTATAAATTTTCCTACCTCAAATATTGTTTTACAGAATTAAAGCTCTTGACTTTGTTAAAAAAATAAGGGTACTATTGAGCAACAAAAATAAAACCAATAAATCTTGCAAGTAAAAATTTCTTTTTTATAAAAATAATTTTAATTTTAAAGTTTACACAAAGAGCTATTTATATGATAAATAATGACGTTAACAAAACTTGTACTTGTGTACTTATTTTTGTTGCCGCCACTATGAGCTCCGAAAATTAATACCCTCGCCCCCGATCGGAAATTGACACCATCCCGTCGGTGTTCCCTCCGAAAACCCGAAAAATAACCTAATTCTGTAGGGAACGCAATTTTTCGTTCCGCTATCGTATTAAAACCCAATATGTTACGGGATACAAAATTCCGTCACGTACATTAAATAGGGTTTTCGGAGCGCGGAGGGGCTACGACAAATCAGCTCTCCTGCCCAGATCGACAAAAAACACCCAATTTCAAATCGAGAAACCCGCGCCCAATCTAGTATTCTGAGTCCTTCCCTGTACGGCTCCTGTACCGATCCTCAAAATAAGCAGGATAGATGCGGGAATCCATGAGCTATCATCACTCGCACAGTCACCCTGCAGGATTAGGACGAATAAGTGCATTCCCCACGGAGCCCCCTCCGAAAAGTCGAAAAATAACCAATTTCTGTAGGGAACGCCATTTTTCGTTCCGCTATCGTATTAAAATCAAATATGTTACGGGACATAAAATTGAGTCCCCTACATCAAATAGGGTTTTCGGAGGGGACTCCGTCGCAGAGCTCAGAGTGACGACAAATTATATTTTTTAAAGAGAAAATATTTCAGCTTGCTTTTTCAACTCATCAGCTATTTGATTTAGGTCGTTCGAAGCCTTTTTCGTAGTTTCTGCATGCATCGTAGTAGTATGAATTTCATATTGCATACTTGACATATTTTTTGACATCTCACTTATTCTGCTCTTTATTTCTTGAGTTATTTTCATGATTTCCTGAACGCCATTTCTCGCAATGGTGCTGCAATTGGTTATCTCATTCGATGCTTTTGCAGAATTAAATGAATTTTTTGATATATCACTAAATACAACGACGGCTTGATTTGTATATGATATAATGTTTTTCGCACACTCGATCAAATTTGTAATCTTTACATTCACATTACTAGCATCCAATGAAAGGGCACCTTGAGACTGCACTATTTCATCTACCGTAAATTTTTGCTCATTTATGCTTGAAATAATAGCTATATTCATTTCGTACAAGTTTGAAACCATTGACTGTAATATATTGTTAGTGTTACTAGCTGCTCTCTGTATTTGCTCTATAATGTTTGAGATGTTGTCCATAATATCTGCGGACTCTTTTGTGAGAGCTTTCATTTCACTAATTACTGCGAGGAAACATCTCCCAGAGTCTCCCATTCTAGCAGCTTCCAATGACATATTAAAAACTAAAATATTTGTTTGGTCCGATATATTGTTGATTAATTTTGAGGTTTTTCCAAATCTATTCGTCAAATCCATCAAATCATTTACTTCTCTTACCATCGTACTAGCACTACAATCAATTATTTTTGATTTATCATGAGCAATTTGAGAATTGTTTACTACTAGGGAAAATGTATTATTTACTTTCTCAATAGCCGTAGTGATAGAGTGTATATCCTTCACTAAAGTTAATATATCGTTTCCTGTTTCCTCTATAGTAGCCTCTAGGTTGTTAATATAATCCAAGGTGGAGTTTACATTCGCATTAGTTTCTTCTGTAACAGCGGCAAGATTATTTATCAAAGTAGTAAGATTTTCAGATGAATTAGCAACATTTGTCACTGAATCATTTGAGCTTTCGGCTAAGTCAATGATTATATTCGTATTTGAATTTATTTCGTCTGTCGAAGCAGATATTAATAAAGCATGGTCATTCATTATCATTGCATTTTTTATTAGCTGATGAGCTGTCGCAGACAATGCAACACTCTTATCGTGTATATTATTTGCATTTTTCATAATCAAGACCACGATATGATAAAATTCATCTAGTATCTTGTTAAAATAAAATGCTAGCTCACTCATCTCGTCCTTGCTATTAACTTGTAGTCGCTTATTTATGTTGTTTTCATCTTCAGTTAAATTTTTCAATAGGTTGATAGTCTTTTTGATAGGTGAATGCAGATGAGTGATGACTTTGTACATAATAAAAGTAAAAAAAACGATTAAAAGTAATGATAAAATCAGTAATATTACTATAGTTTTGTGAGTTTCAAAATCAATCTTTTTGTTGATTTCTTGCATAGGTACACCCACAAATACTGCACCTATCACATCGTTTGTATCGCTGAGCATCGGCAAATATCCTGTTAGATACAACTCGTTATCAATGGGTGCTACACCGATAAACGTTTCGCCATTTTGTAAATTTGCTTTTACAGAGTCATATTCTAATCTCGTGTATACTATCCTTTCTCCTCTGTCATTTCGAATACTCGTAGATACTCTTTTCCAAACGACTCCCTGTTTTTTAAAAATAGTCGCATAAATTTCTTTTTCAGAGCTAATGGAGTCTACCATCGTAAAATCATTTTCAATTGATTTTCCATTTATATCTACCAACGTAGTGTCTTGTAAACTCAGCTTTCCATAAAAGTCGTTTATATACCTTTGAGTCGAGTTTAAATCACCTACAAGCTTTTTCTCAAACAATTCAATGGCTATAGTTTTGGCCATATCATTCATTTGATCTAAGGATACGACAGTCAATATAGTGATGACCACTACCAATTGCACTATTGTACAAAAAATAACTTTTGAGTTTATATTCATATTTCGAAACATAAAAAAACCCTCCGAAGTCAACAAAAATTAAATGTCTTATTTTGTCAACATTATAGTAAAAAATAGTAAAAATTTATATTTTTTATTACAATTTATCGACCGTGTTTGTTTTTTACACACAATAAAAAATGGATTACATTTTTTGTTGGCAAATAAAAACATAAAACCTGAACATAATAACTGGTTTCTATACAGCATGTTATGTTATTTCGACAACAGTGCCTTCCTACAAATAGTAAACTAATATAAAAAAAGATATTGACAAATATAGTGCTTTTAAAAAGATAATTCTCAAGTGCACATACAATCTAGGAGAAAAAATATGTTATACAAAGAGAAGCTCGTACAGTGCTTGAAAAATGAAAATAATGCAATAAACAAGATGTACTTAAATGAATTATTGATAAACTGGAAAAAAGTAGAAACATCAATAGAAGAGTCAAAAGAATCCCCTATTTGGGCATTGGTTTCTGCAATATCTACTTTCACAAAATACTTGACGTTAGCAAAATTTAAATACAACCCAACGAAAAAATGTGGCTTCACTGAAGATCATGATGTTTTTCAAGGACATTATTTATATGACATTGTAGAGGCAATTTTAAATTCGATAGGGGTAAAAAATGAAGAGCATGGACTAAAAATAAATAATAAACCTTTTAATTCAGGCTTTAGATTGGAAAGAGCATCATACAAAAAGCTGGCAGAAAAACCCAAATTTGAGTTTTTCTCTTCTGGAAAACATTTACACGTCGGTCTTGAATTTGACTTAAACTATAAACTGACTAGCAAAAAACATTACAATCGAGTAAAAATATTAGTACCTATCATCGTGTTTTACATAGATAAATATTTTTCTGAACGGAGTTTTGAAGAAATAAAACAGTTAAAAAAAGAATCAGTAGCAATAAATTCAAATGCTCTACTTATATGTGTCACTGAATCTGTCGATAGAAAACTTTTACATTTATACACTGAGTTTACAAAGCATCTTTATATTTTAAGAGCCAATTTTAAAGATGAAGGATATAATGATTTACAACCCGGCGTTTGTATGAACTTACAACACAAGCTACAAAACTTTGTGAACAAGGAGTACTTGCCTTTTGAAAGGATAGTGAAATTAGGAGCTTTAGAAATGAATCGCAAAGAAAAACCGTAAAGAAGTTGGAGGTAAAATGAATAATGCCCAGATTAAAGAATCTATGCAAATCAGATTGGAAAAAGATTTGCCAACGCAAAAGAATTTTTTGCCCAATATAAGAAGAGCACCTCATCGAGGTAATTTTTTAAATGAAACTGAGACTATTTTAGCTATAAAAAATGCTCTCAGGTACATTCCAGAAAATCTTCATAAAGAATTAGCTGTTGAATTTTATCATGAATTAAAAACAATGGGTAGGATCTATGGATACAGATATAGACCAGAAGGCAGAATCTATGGCAAGCCTGTAGATGAATACAAAGGAATACTTCAAGCAAGGGCTATACAAGTGATGATTGACAACAATCTTGATTTTGACGTAGCCTTGTACCCTTACGAGCTAGTCACCTACGGAGAAACAGGACAAGTCTGCCAAAACTGGATGCAGTATCAGCTGATCATGAAATATTTAGAAGCCATGACAGAAGATCAGACTTTGGTAATAGAGTCTGGCCACCCACTGGGACTTTTCCCATCCAGACCAGAAGCTCCAAGAGTTATTTCAACACAAGGATTAGTCATAGGCAACTGGGATAATTCAGAAGAATTTAAAAGACTGACAGCACTAGGAGTAGCAAATTATGGTCAAATGACGGCTGGTGGCTGGATGTATATCGGACCACAAGGGATAGTTCATGGAACATATATTACTCTTTTAAATGCGGGTAGAAAGTATCTTTCTATTCCCGAGGACATGGACCTTTGTGGCGTAGTATTTGTTTCATCAGGACTAGGAGGAATGTCTGGAGCTCAGCCAAAGGCTTGTGAAATAGCAGGCGGGATAGGCATTATTGCTGAAGTCGACCCTTCTAGGATAAAGACAAGACTCTCACAAGGCTGGGTGACTCTGGTCTCAAACAACTTATCACAAATAGCCTTGTGGACAGAAGAGCACAGAAAAAATAAACAACCAGTTTCAATAGCTTATGAAGGGAACATTGTAGATCTACTAGAGTATTTTTATGAAAATAATATAAAAATCGAATTATTGTCAGATCAGACATCTTGTCATGCTGTTTATGAAGGTGGCTATACACCTGCAGGTCTCCGCTTTGAAGAAAGTAGAGCAATGATTACAAATGACTATGAAAGATTTAAAAAGCTAGTAGACATATCTTTAAAAAGGCATTTTAGTGTAATAAAAAAACTCACTTCAAAAGGATCCTTTTTCTGGGATTACGGCAACAGTTTTATGGCTAGCATTTTTGAATCAGGAGAGAAATCAATAACAAAAAACGGAAAAGACACAAAAAATGGCTTTATTTACCCTTCATATGTTGAAGATATCATGGGACCTATTTGCTTTGACAATGGATATGGACCTTTTCGATGGGTTTGTTTGTCCGGAAATGATGATGATTTAATGAAAACAGATAAAGCTGCTATGAGTTGTATAGATCCCACAAAATCTTCCCAGGATAGAGACAATTTTCAGTGGATATCCGATGCAGAAAAAAACCAGCTAGTCGTAGGTACAAAGGCTCGCATACTATATGCCGATGAAGAAGGACGAGTTCGAATTGCTTTAAAATTTAATGAAATGATAAGAAAAGGCGAGATAGGACCTATAATGCTAGGTAGAGATCATCATGACGTTTCAGGTACAGATTCTCCATACAGAGAAACTGCAAATATATATGATGGTAGCAATGTGATGGCTGATATGGCTACACAATGCTTTGCTGGGAATATTGCCAGGGGGATGACTATGGTTGTGCTCTCAAATGGTGGCGGCGTAGGCGTAGGGCGTTCTACAAATGGAGGTAATGGCATCGTGCTAGATGGTTCGAATAGAATGGACCAAGTCATTAAATCTGCTTTGTCATGGGATGTGATGGGAGGAGTAGCGAGAAGAAACTGGGCTAGAAACAAAAATGCTATGGAAAGATCAATAGAATGGAATCATAAACATGAAGGTGAAGGACATATCACTATACCATTTGTGATAGATGATAATGTCCTAGCGGGGCTCCTAGATGAATGAGTTTCGAGTAAAAGGAATAGGTCCTGCTGGAACACCTATACAGGCAATATTAACTGCAAAAAATAAATCTGAAGCGAGGCTAATCCTTGAGAGAAAAGGAATTAGAATTGAAAAACTGGAGCAAAAAAGAGAGTTTAATTATTATATCACTACAGAGAATAAAAAGAAATTAACTGGTAAAAAACAAGCTTTTAATGCTCAAGAGCTGAAAGATGTTTTTATAAAACATGGTTATAAAAAAGTACGTGTTGAAATGGTTTTAATCGATATTAAAATGAAACCACCTATGCAGAGCATTTTGCAGTTTATAAATCTAAGTTCCTTTATGCTCAATGAGGACATGACTTATGAAAAAATTCTAGAGTTACTAGCAGAATCAGAAACTAACCAAACTTTAAAAAACACACTAAAAAGTGTTCAAAATGAATTAAAAAAAGGGCGAGAAGGTGAGGAAGTATTTAAACAGTACGAGTGGGTTTTTGGAAAGTTTCCCGCATATATGCTTGGGCTTGCCACTAAATCAGGTAACATGGCAGAAGTTTACCAAGCTACAGCAAAATATATGGAAAGAGACTTTGAATACCGAAAATCGCTCAGACAAGCTTTTATGATGCCCTTGTTTACTGTTGTTCTGATGCTGGGTGGTGTTGTTTTTTACTTAGGATGGATATTTCCAGCTACAGCAGATATGTTTATCAGATTTGGATATGATGTACCAACTATGACAAAAGCGACTCTCGTGATGTCAAATTATTTTGTTGATAACATGTGGTATATGATATTGGGCACATTAATCCCATTATTATTGTTTTCACTGTGGTTTACCACCCCTAAAGGAGCTTTTTACAAAGACAAATGGATCGTCAAAATACCGATTTTAGGTGAATTGCTTCACAAAACAAGTATTGAAATATTTTTTAGAGTATTTGGTTCTATTTATTCAGGAGCAGAAAACAATATCGAGACTCTTCGGGCTGCGTCAGAAGCGTGCAGAAATAAATGGATGGAGAATGGTGTCAAAGAAATCGCAATACCTCTCATGCTGCGAGATGGTGCTTCGCTGGTTCCTGCACTTGGTAGTTCAAAAGTTTTTAATAGAACCACTCTAAACAGGCTTAAAACTGGTGCGGAAACAGGAAATATTCTGGCTTCTGCAAATCAATTAGCAAGGTATTATGAGCAAGAAACTACCTACAAAATGAAAGGTGTGATCATGGCTATAGAAAATATAATATGGATTATTGTCGCGTTTGTCTTGATACTCTTAACTTTTGTTTCCTCAGAAATAGCATTCTTTCAGCCGAAAACACCCGGCATGCCAATATAAAAAAACTCACCTTAGGTATTTTTCCAATGCTACAGAAATACTTGTTTTATCATCGCGGTATTTAATAATAATTGGGCAATATATACTCATCTCAGAATGATTTTTTAGTGTTCTTGAGCCTGGTACCACCACCGCATTTTCAGGTATTGTGATGGATTGAGATTCTTTTTTTCGGATAAAATCGCCTTTCGTTGCGTCAAAAACTGGCGTACTACTAGTCAAAATAACTCCTGCGGCTATGACTGCTGACTTTTTAACTATTACACCTTCATAGATTCCGCAATTGCCTCCTATAAAAACATTGTCTTCTATTATGACGGGGTTTGCATTAATTGGCTCAAGTACACCACCTAGCATAGAACCTGCACTCAAGTGAACGTTTTTACCGACTTGTGCACAACTGCCTACTAAAGCATGAGAATCAATCATAGAACCTTCGTCAATGTATGAGCCTGCATTAATAAAACTAGGAGGCATGATGGTGACACTTTTGCCCACAAAAGCAGTATCTCTCACAGATGAACCACCCGGCACTAGGCGGACAGTATCGCTAACTGTAAATTTTCTAACGCCATAAGTATTTTTATCTGTAAAACCCCACTCTTTATCATGCACTGATTCTAAATTACCAATCCTAAAACCTACAAGAATTCCTTTTTTTACCCATTGGTTGACTATCCACTGTTCGTTTATAAATTCAGCTGCTCTAATCTGTCCATTGTTTAATAAATCTTTAAACTTATTAAATATATGTAGATCATCATTACAATATTCTTGCTTTAAAAAAATATCTTCAATGCATATTCTTATTTTATCTTTTGTCACATATACCCCTTTATATTTTGCAAACTTTAAATTCAAGCAACTCAACAACCGTTGATAAAAAACCATCTTTTATCGGCTCTGTCTTTGCATAGTCCGTGGAAAGGTATTTTTTATTGTCATCAGAGAACACTGTCACAATGTTTGCTTTTTTTCCTATCAAATCTGCAGCTTTTATAGCTGCGATAAAGTTTGCACCAGAAGATATCCCCACCCCAAGACCTAATACCTGGCTGAGTTGTTGTGCCATAATAATAGAATCTCCACAATCTGCCATGATTACCTCATTGCAAAATTTTAGATCCATAATATCCGGGATAAATTCATCAGAAATGCCCGCAATTCGATGGATCCCCACCCTATGCCCTGTGGAAAGCGTTGGGCTTGACTTAGGCTCCATTGGAAAAATTTTTATATTGGGGTCAACACTTCGAAGATATTTTCCGACACCCATTACTGTACCACCAGTTCCGACACCTGCTACAAAGCCATGAATTTTTTCGCCTAAAATATCCATTTGTCTTACTATTTCTGGACCTGTACCATTAAAATGAGCCTCTACATTATATTTATTCGCAAACTGGTTTGGAATATAGACATTTCCCTTTTGAGCAAACTCTCTCGTTTTTTCTATACAACCCAAAAAACCACCTTCTGCACGGCACACTAGTTTTACTGTTGCACCAAAGCTTTTCATCATATTTACTCTTTCTAAACTCATCCAGTCAGGCATAAAAATCATACAATCGTGACCTAAATACCTACCTTGAGCGGAAAAAGCTATACCCGTGTTTCCACTAGTCGTCTCAGCAATTGTAAAACCCTCTTTTATCTGCCCATGTTGATAAGCTCGCTTTAGGCAATTTAAAGCCATCCTGTCTTTGATGCTTCCTGTGTAATTATAAAATTCAAGCTTTGCAAAAATTTTTCTCTCTCGACCGTTAAATCTTAGACGAATCTCGATTAGTGGAGTATTGCCTACTAAAGTTTCAAGCTCCGAAAGTTTTTTTAATTGTTTTTCCATATTATATTTCTCTTTATATATTAGTGTAGGTACTATCTACCTTTTTTATGATAATTTTTTAGGCAAAACATTTGAAACCTGAGAATTAGAACTTCGTATATAAAAAGGTTCTAATTTATGAATATACTCTTCATCATATTTCAATTTTATATTATTATATTTCAGCAAACTAAATTGCGAAGCAGCCAACAGTAAATTTTGGTGTGGCAACGCAAAATGCAATAAAGAATTCGATTCTATTAGAGACCCTTCTTTTTTTGATGCTGGTTTATACGTAGGCAACATCAAGTCTGTGTCGCCTACACATATGTAGTCTCCCTCGATATCGTCCAGCAACCTATTGTATGACCTACAATGAGCAGCTAAGATAGTATTTAATTTTGAATCAAAGATTGAAACATAAGCTTCATTCATGCGGGCATCGAGTATGGAAAATATCTTTTTTTCTGTTCCAAATGTATTTGATGCTAATATTTCTAGTGTATTAAAAGCTATTAATGGTATTTTTAGTCCTGTCGCAATACCTTTTGCTGTAGATAAACCTATCCTAAGGCTAGTAAATGAACCCGGACCATTTGATATACATACAGCTTTAAACTCTTTTTTATCAATTTTTAAAAATTTTAAAGCACTGTCAATGCGAGCCATGATAGTTTCAGAAAGAGCAACATTTATATTTATGTAATCCTGAAAAATTACCTTTTCATCTCTCAAAATTGCGAGACTACCTGCTGATGTTGCAGTTTCAATTGCTAAAACACACATAAAACATACTCCCAAAAAAATATTGCCTCTCAACTATTTTTATACGGGTGATTTCGTCAAGCATTATTTCAAATTATCTATCGCCGTACATATAATTTCTTTTTCTAATCCCAGCAATTCTGCGATATTTATGGCTGACATCGGAACATCTTCATTTTCACTAACTTCTATTGGTTGATAATTCATATATTTATTTATCTGTTTTAATTTGTTAAACAGACTCGGTTCCAGACTTTCTTGTATTTTGTTTAAATGCTCTTTTTTTAGACCTATCATCTGAAAATGAGATGTGTTTGCCACGTTTTTGGGAAAGTTATAATGCGTTACTGATACAACGAAAGTCTTTGTTTGCTTTGAAAAAAAACGCATCACCGAATGAAATAATGCTTGCCCTTCGACAGGGTTTGTTCCTCTTCCAAACTCGTCTAAGAGAAAGAGATTTTGACCATCTGTATTAATAATATTTTGCAGTGTATGTACTTCATTTCCAAAGCTACTGAGATCATGTCTATCATTGATTGTAGAATGTCCCAAAAAAAAGATATTGTCAAAAATTATGCTAGATGCACTTTCTGCTGGAACAGGTAAACCGAGCTTTACCATCATAGCTATTTGCCCTATTGTCTTTAAAATTGTAGTTTTACCACCCATATTTGAACCTGTAATGATATTGACTTTATTGTATAACTTTACGTTAATATGTTGATACTTTAGGTTATTTTTACTAAATTCATTATATAATAAAATATCATAAATATTTGAAGCTTCAAAAAAATTATGCTTTTGACAAAATGATTCTTTCTTCTCTTTGATTTTAGGAATGACACATTTAAAGTTCATGGCAAAGACAGCTTTTGCAAATAATAAATCAAAATATCCTACTTCATTCAATGCTTGTAGGAGCTCACCAGAAAAGGCCATTATTTTTTCAGTAAGATGTTTTCTTATATACTGAGATTCCTTTTCTATTTCTTGGTTTTTTATTTCTATTTCTTGATCTATTGTATAAATTTCTTTTGATTTTTTCAGTTTGAGTGTTATATTGTAAAAATTTTCATCAGAAATAAAAAAATAATTTGAATCTAATAGTTTATTTAACAAAGACTGATTTTTGCGAGATATGGTCACCATTTCTTCAAATTTTGTTATTCCCAATTTACTTGACACCAATAATATATATTTTTCTGTAATTTTTTGTTTTTTTGCTTGTAGCTTTAGCATTTCATCTTTTAGAGTTTTTAACTTGATAGAATAATTCTTGCTCAAATAAAATGTAGGACTGTTTTGTTTATCTATATCTAATAGTTCAAACAAATGATTTGTGTTCCTTCCTGGTATAATACATAAACTCTTTTCGGAGCTATTTATCAAATCATCGGTTGAGTAAATGTTTCTCAGCTGTGAGATAAGATTATCATAAAAATACAAAAAATGTTTTATTTCATGTAATTCATGCATTTCAAAAACTCTGTCATCATTTGAAGTCACTAAGGCTCTGATATCTTCAAAATGAGAAAGTGTAGAGGAAATATGACTTATCAACTCAGGAAAGTTAATTATTTTGGTTAATAAGAAGGACAGTTTATTGTAGTATGATTTCGCATTTTCAAAAGAATGCGAAGTAAACATTTCGAAATGCATTTTCTCTTTTTTGCCCAGCTCTGAACATGGTTTTACCAAAAGATAAATATCGTCTATATTTAAATATTTCATACTGTTTATCTAGTCTATTAGCCTTTTATCACAGCCAATGGACTCAGCATAACCTTGATATTTACGAGATCGCTCTGTAAAGCCATTACAGTATCTATGTCCTTGTAAGCAGATGATGCCTCTTCAAGATCATTTCTACCTCTTATAGAGTGTAATATACCCAGCCTATCTAGTTTTTCTTTTTCCTGTTCTAAATCCAAATTTTTTATTGCTGCCGTTCTGCTCATGACTCTCCCTGCACCATGTGAACAACTCATAAAACTTTCAGAATTTCCCAGTCCTTCTACTATATAAGATTTTGTTCCTTGTGAACCCGGTACGATGCCTATCTCTCCTTTTTTTGCAGATGTCGCACCTTTTCTATGAACTATCAATTTTTTTCCGAAGTGTTCTTCTATTGCAGCATAATTATGAGCGATGTTGATTATTGGTTTATATACTACGTTTTTTAGTATATTCGTAATAACCTGCTGGATTCTTTCTACCATCAATTTTCGATTTGAAAGAGCAAATTCAGTACTGTACATCATTTCATGGTAGTATAACTGTCCCTCTTTTGACTCAAATAAAAGGTAAGCTAGATCAACCTTTGAGTCCACTTTATATATATTGTTTTCTTTATTATTTTTTTTCGCTAGGTTGTTGTAATATTCTGCTACTTTAAAGCCAAAATTACGGCTTCCAGAATGTACCATGATCCACAACAACCCTTTATCTGACTTTTGGAGCTCAATAAAATGATTGCCACCGCCCAATGTTCCAAGTTGCCTGAGAGCACTAGAATATTCTTGTTTGCATATGATTAAATTATCGATATTCAAGCCCTTCGGCATCAGGTCATCACCTTGGCTATGTTTATGGTGATTGAATCCTAGAGGGACCACCTCTCTTATACCTTTCATAATTCTTTTCAACTGCTCTGTCGATATAGTGTCTGCCTGAATATTTGTTTCAATAGCACACATCCCACATCCGATATCTACACCCACAGCATTTGGCACAATCACATTTTCTGAAGCCAAAACACCTCCTATAGGCATACCATATCCTTGATGAGCGTCAGGCATCAGACATATATGATGAAAGGCAAAAGGTAGGTTGGCAAGGTTTAGAGCCTGATCCATTGCTCCTTTTTCTATATTATCTAGCCACATTTTTATGGGCAATTTTTCTGAGACTATCATTTTTTGCATCTAAATTTTCTCCTTCTTAACTATTGGATACTCATTGAATCACGCCACATACATTGCACACAAACATCTGCCTTTATTATCCAAGTAACATAAAAAAGTATTTAGGGAGACAGCAGACTTTAATTTGTTAATATTTTATTTACTTTTGGAGCTCTCAATCTGTGGGCTGGCATAAATCCAGAACCTATCAAAGGTCTACAATACACGATAAAATCGTCAGTTATATTATTCCCTTCTAAAGTAATAAATTCATCTGGCATTAATCTTGTTTTTGCGGCTATTTCCTCTAGTGCAACAGGTCGATAATCTACAGAGTAATTACCTATTCGTTGAATTGTTACAGAACAATCCAACCCATTCCATATACCAAAATGAGCAGCTTTCTCTCCAGCCTCTCTTGCCTCTTGCTGGTCTACATCACTGATGCTTGCAGGAAAAGATCTTTGCAAATACCCAAATGTGTCAGACCTTACTCTTGAAATCTTCAAGTTTTTTTTGATAGTATCTGACAATAAATCACCTAGTGCCCCTGTTCCAGAAAGCTGTACATTTCCATGTTGATCTTTTTCTATTGTTTCAGATAACTTAGAAATTATCGGGACTCTATTTTCATCACAAACTCCCTCAGAAACAGCAATCACACATCTGCCATATTTGTCAAATGTGCTCTTTACATCAAACAAAAATCTTTCTTTATTAAACGGGCGCTCTGGTAAATATATTAAATGTGGACCATCATCAGGATATTTTTTTGCAAGTGATGCAGCTGCAGTCAAAAATCCAGCATGTCGCCCCATCACTACTCCAATATAAACACCCGGTAGAGCTCTATTATCTAGATTGGCTCCGATAAACGCCTCTGCTACAAATCTGGCTGCAGAACCGTAGCCAGGTGTGTGATCATTGCACATCAGGTCGTTGTCTATCGTCTTTGGAATATGAACAGTGCGTAGTGCGTAATCTGATTTTTTTGAAAAATCATTTACTAAACGAACCGTATCAGAGCTATCGTTTCCACCTATATAAAAAAAGTATCTAATATCATGAGCTTGTAGAACTTTAAAGATTTCTTTGCAGTAGCTCGCATCAGGTTTATCACGTGTAGATAACAATGCGCTAGAAGGAGTTGTTGCCACTTTTTCTAAATTGTGTGTAGTTTCAAGTGTCAAATCAAGAAAATCCTCATCAATAATACCGCGAACACCATTTAAAGCTCCATAAACTCTAGTCACTTGCGGGAATTTTCGTGATTCTAAAACCACACCAACCAATGATTGATTAATGACGGCTGTAGGACCTCCACCCTGAGCAACTAATACTTTACCTTCACATTTCATTTTAAAACCTCCAAACATTCATATATATGAGGCGCTATCTTTTGTTTAAATCCAAATATTGCTAAAAAAAATGGTGGGTGCTAGAGGACTTGAACCTCTGACCACTTGCTTGTAAGGCAAGCGCTCTCCCAACTGAGCTAAGCACCCACATAATACAATGTGTCTTTATGGTCGGGGTGAGAGGATTTGAACCTCCGACTTCTTGATCCCAAATCAAGCGCGCTAACCGGGCTGCGCTACACCCCGTAGAATTATTGCCAATTTACAAACCCATGCTTTTTTGTCAAGTGAAAATTAAAAAAACATACATTTTTTTTGGGTCGATAACACAACATATTGAAATTAATTGTTTTACAAAGCAAAAAAATTTAATACACGAATTTCTTTTTTTACATTATTTTAATCAACAACAAAAATAAAGCAAATTTTTAATAAAAAACATGCTTTTTTAAATGCTATTTTTCTTTCACTCATCGTCGTCTTCGTCATCATCCCACATTTCATCATCATCACCTCCCTCTACCCAATCTGGGCAAAACGAAATATCCTCTTCATAATCCCAACCATCTACATTCTCTAAACCGTAGCGAATCAGAAGATCATGTTCCCAAAGAGAGTACTTTACCTTTTTGTTTTCATCTACGAAATAAACTAATACAGGTAGTGTATATTTTCTCAGCTCATACTTCTCATTTTCTATCAGGTCTAAAAACTCTCTGATTTTCTTTTTATCCTTTTCCATCTTCATCATACCAACAGCTCCTTTGAATCAATAAGCATCCTATCAAAAAAGATATTTAAAGATTTCTTTATATTATTATAATATTTCATCCTTTGTACATAAAATACATTCTGATGCAATGATTTTTGCAATACTAATAAAGTCAAGAGAAAAAAAATAAAAATAAATATTTTTTTTCTAATCTTTGAAGCTATGTGTGACGCTCCAATAAAAAAACCCTTGTTTTTTAATAATGGCGGCTATCTACTCTCCCACACAGTTGCCCGAGCAGTACCATCGACGCAAAAGAGCTTAACTTCTGTGTTCGGAATGGGAACAGGTGTTGCCTCTTCGCTATTGCCACCATAATTAAAAAACAAGGTTTAAATATAAAAAGTGGAACAGAGGTATAGTTTATTAAAAAAAGCCATTGGAAATTTAGTATCACTCGACTGAATGTATTGCTACACTTACATCTGTGACCTATCTACGTCGTAGTCTACGACGATTCTCGTTGGGAAATATAATCTTGAGGGTGGCTTCCCGCTTAGATGCTTTCAGCGGTTATCCATGCCCAACGTAGCTACTCGGCAATGCAGCTGGCGCCACAACCGATACACCAGAGGTTGGTCCACACCGGTCCTCTCGTACTAAATGTAGAGCCTCTCATATTTCCTACGCCCACGAAGGATAGGGACCGAACTGTCTCACGACGTTCTGAACCCAGCTCGCGTAACTCTTTAATCGGCGAACAGCCGAACCCTTGGGACCTTCTTCAGCCCCAGGATGAGTTGAGC
>Ga0099364_10000558_pt1 | contig 63370 bp, 53 predicted proteins | sample TergutTh196P3_FD_73070 | JGI IMG/M metagenome (GOLD analysis project Ga0099364, IMG submission 73070) | Microcerotermes parvus P3 segment gut microbial communities from Pointe-Noire, Republic of the Congo - Th196 P3 | ecosystem: Host-associated > Arthropoda: Insects > Digestive system > Gut ... | reverse complement strand
GCGCGGTTATCGGGTATCGTGCCATTGGCATGCATAGGCGAGAACACATTGCGAAGCCCCGGTATGCCCCATGCGTTTTCCCAGACACCGTGACCGCATAGGAAGCCAACCATACCATCGCCGTCAAACGCGGCAACTCCAAGATTGTTCTTTGCAAACGGCTTTAAGTCAGGCCATTGGTCAACCGGCGGCAACGCGGGGACAAACCTTCGCTCCGTTTCATAATTTTGTTTTTCTATATTTGCCGCTTGCTCAATATGAGCGTTAGTGAAGTCAACAATTCGCATTTACATATACTCCTCCGATTTCATTATGTTTATTATGGCGTCCATATCATCCGGCGGTAGGCGCCATCGCATTTCGCCGGCTTACGGCGTTATCCCCCGTTAGTGTGTGAGGTTAATGTAATTCCGTTTCAAAGTATCAACCTTTCCATATCTGCTTGCGGTAGCGATATACATTGCCGCCGCCATTGCCGACATACTGCATCAAACGAATCTGAAACCGCTCCATGAGCAGGAAACTGTTGAAGGAATAATCCTCCGGGTTAATCCAACCGAGTCCCATAAATCCTCCAAATTTGCAAAAGAGTTAAAGTAAAGTTACCCTCCCGTTTGTGGTGATGATGCTGTGAAAGAGTTTACAGTCAATTGATCATTCAGTGCAGCCCTTTCCATTCAAGTTTATAAACTGTTTGTCAAACTCCTCGACTTCAGCTTGCGGCAAGTTAAAAAACACCGGCGCTTCGGTAAAATGTCCACCCGGGATGTACAGCGCATCGGGAATCAACTCCATAGCCATGCAGGGGTCATGCTCCGGGGTAAGACCAAATTCACGCGCCCGTTTGAATCCGAAACGCGGATAATATTCCGGGTGTCCGTGTATTACAATGGCTTTGAACCCAAGCCGTTTGGCTTCGGCTGTGGTATGTTCGATCAGTGCGCCCCCAATGCCACGTTTTTGACATTTGGGTAGAACTGAAATCGGGCCAAACGTCAGAACCTCATGTGCAACACCGTCCGAACCCACAATTTTCGCCTTTGAGTAAATTATATGCCCAACAATCTGTCCGTCCAATTCAGCTACAAAGTTTAATTCCGGGACGTAAACCGGGTCTTTCCTTAGCTTGTGAACAAGAAGATGCTCGTCACAGATGCCGCCGCCTTCGCGATGTTTTTTCCAATCCGTAAACGCCTCGCGCGTCAAGTTTTCGACAGCATAGTGGTCGGCGTGGGTTTCAAGGCGCAAGATGAGGTTCATTTTCACCTCAATTCCTAATTTGGTGAGTTCTTCTGATAACATTTCAACATTTTCATGTAGCCAATTTGCTAAGTTATCTGTATGATGAGCGATTTTCAGATAATCATCCGATAAATCGTCGTATGGCGGAGTAAAGCTGCAAAAAATGCAATAATGATACATAAAATACGGCATCATTTTTAAGTCGTAATGATTTAGCGGAGTATATTTCATGTACTCTAATAAGTAGGGTTTGAAATTATTTACATCAACTTCTCCGTATTTACATTCGGGAGCGGCATATGTGTAAGACATCAGCACTTCAAAACAAGCAAGAATACAACTCGCGCCGCATGACCAGTCAATAGTCACAAACTCGTCATTTCGCACGATTATTTGATTGATGTAGAAATCTCCGTGAGAATTTACATATGTGAGTTTATCGCAATCGAACTCAAAGCATGAGACTCTTTCTATATGCTTTAATCGTTCTTTTAATGCAACCACTAATGCAATATCGTTTTTTTCTTTCGCACGTTTAATTTTTTCCATAACAGATTTTTTACCATTGGTATATTTTTCTTTATTGAAAAATTCTGGCGCAAATCCAACTGGTAATTGTTTATACCCTTTCAATGCGCTTTGTATTTGCCCAAGCGTTTGTGCTGATTTCATTACAAACCAATCAGGAGCGGTATGTAAATCATACATCGTTCCATCAACAAATTCATATAAAACATAGAATCGTTCATTGTGATTTACAATATGCTCGCCCGTGCAAGCCCGATAGAGCTTGGGTATTTTAATGCCCTTGCTGATAAGATAATCGGCTAATTCGCCTTCGTCTTCATAACTGCATGAATCCATTTCTTTTAACACATAATTTTCTGTTAAGGACTCAAGTACAAACACTTTTGAATCGGGATAGTGTTCAACTAATAACGAAATGCTTGTTATTGTTATATTATAGTTTTCTGTTACTAACTGCATCAAATCGCTGTATGGATTATTTTTCATTTCCTGATTCCTCCGCTTTTTATTTGCTGTTTACTCCATTTGGCGAGGTCTTTATGCCATGTCCGTTTGTCTTGAAGATAATCGGATTTATCGTAGTTATTTTTAGACGCAAAAATGCCGTGGAACAAGCAGCCTCAATCGAAGCTGCTGTCCACGGCGTTGAAATCAAAAAGGGATACGACCAAAATCGTATCCCGTCACGTCAACACAGTTGACGCTCAGCAGCTATTCACGAAAGGTTACTTTAGACGGCACAGCAAACGACACGGGCGAAGTTCCCGTTATCTCAGCGTATGCCGGATATTCAGTTTTAGGTTTCGACCACCATCATACTAACCGTCATTAACACAACTCCTTTCGTGTTAAGAATTCTTTCACTGAGATGAATATAGTGGATCGGAACTAAAATGTCAAGGAAAAGGTAGAAATTGGACACCGGAATCACCAGATATGCTGGTATATAATTTCGATAAAAACAATCAAAACATGATTGGTTTCATTCAAACGGTAGCTTACCCACAGAAGGTTGATGTAGTATAATATTAGCTAAGAAAAGGAACTATAAATATTGTTTGGAAAAATATTTGTTATATATATGGAAGTGATTGACGATGAGGAAAACTCTGCCGATAGGGATTGACAGCTTTAGAAAGGTACGGGAGACAGATAGATATTATGTTGACAAGACCCTGTTAATCCGTGATTTTATTGAAGCCGAAGATGAGGTAGCGTTGGTCACAAGGCCGAGGCGGTTCGGCAAAACCCTCAATATGACGATGCTGCGCGAGTTTTTTGACATAACAAAAGACAGCAGGGCTATATTCGACGGGTTGAAAATAATGGATACGGAGCATGCCAGCCAAATCAATTCGCGCCCCGTAATCTTTTTTACATTCAAGGATTGCAAGGCCGATTCGATTGAGTCGTTGGTTTTTAAGATCAGTACAATCATTCTGACTGAATACGAAAGATACAGGCCGCTGTTTAATATTGGCATCGACGAATCAAAAGCTTGCTATATTACATTCAACATGATTTATGGAATGTTGCTCAACCGCAATATCAGCACAGATTTCCTGGAAATTGCCATCGTAACGCTGGAGCAGGCGTTGTACGAGAATTATAACTAAAGAACTCGTAAAACTAATAAAAAACGAGTTACTTAATTATAAACGCCGCGCGCGTCAGCTTGTTGACGCTTGTGTTGGTGTGCAGGCCAGCGTCAGCTTCATGCTGACGCGCCTGCGTAGTTCCGCGTGTTATACGGGATGAATCACAGGGGGCGGCTCTATTATATAATATCAAAGGGATAATTTTATGATGAACACTAATCCGTGGCGGACACTTCCGCATGATATTTATGAAAAACATATGGGGCATGAAAATGTGCATCAACTCCAAATGCTTTCCCTCATTCTACGAGAACAGCTCGCTCTCGTCGCGGACATGGCAAAGCCTACAGTCGCGGTTCTTGGCATTACAGGCGGAAACGGCCTTGCGAATGTTATTGCCGGACAGTATAAAGCGATAATTGGCATTGACATTAACGAAGAATATCTTGAAATATGCCGAAAAAGATATAGCCACATGCAAGAACTGGAATTGCACCAGCTAGACCTGATGACCGAAAAAAGCCGTGTTGTAAATATTCTTACAGCATGCGATTTGATCGCAGCAAATTTGATTATCAAACATATCCATCTGAATAATTTCATGGACATTGTTAGTAATCTCGAAAAACCTATTGTTAGCATTACTATCCAATTTAATCCAGATGGGCAATCTCTGTCGCAGTCCGGCTATGAAGCTGCATTTGAGGATATCCAGAGGCATGGAATGGATTGCGACGAATTGACCATTGATGCCGCCATGCGCGGCGCAGGGTTTATCCAAACAGGCAGAGCAGAGCATGAATTGCCAAATAAAAAGATGCTCATCCGGCTCGATTACAAAAGAAAAAATATATTTATGAAAGGCCGAAAAATATACGGTAGTTTTATAGAAATAGAGCCGATTACAAAAGGCTGGTCGGAGGACAAGAAATACTGCGTCACGGCAACAGACGGGATGAAGTATTTGCTCCGCGTTACACCGATTTCACGATATGAAGTCCGAAAATCATTGTTCGCCATGCTTGAGCAAGTAGCCGCGTTGGGAGTTCCTATGTGCGTTCCTGTTGAGTTTGGCACATGCGAAGATAACGCCGACGGAGTTGGCGGTGTATATTCAATCCAAAGCTGGATAGACGGACAAGACCTGGAAGCAGTGCTACCCTCGTTATCTGAAACCGAACAGTATGTATTGGGGTTGAAATCCGGCGAAATCATTCGTAAGATGCACTCTATTCCCGCACCGCGACACAGCGCCGACGGAGTCGGTGCGGAGGAATGGGAATCCCGATTCAACCGTAAAACCGACATGAAAATCCAAAAGTATCATGAATGCGGTCTTCGGTTTGATGGCGATGAGTATGTCTTATCCTACATAGAGCAGAACCGCCACTTGCTAAAAAACCGTCCGCAGTGCTTCCAGCATGGCGATTATCATGTGGGGAATATGATGCTCGAAAATGGCGAAAAGCCTCTTACTGAAGCTCTGAAAATCATCGACTTTGACCGTTACGATTTCGGCGATCCGTGGGAAGAATTTAACCGTATCGTTTGGAGCGCAGCCGTAAGCCCTCATTTCGCCACCGGGCAGTTACGAGGGTATTTCGGCGGCTCCCCGTCCGCAGACGGATTCTCCCCGTCCGCAGACGGATTCGAGCCACCTTTGGAGTTTTTTAAGCTGCTCGCGTTTTATATTGCTAGCAATACACTATCGTCAATATATTGGGCGGTTCCGTTTGGTCCCTCTGACCTCGACACCATGATGAAGCAGGCACAGGATGTGTTGACATGGTTCGATAATATGCGGAACCCTGTGCCGACGTGGTATCTCAAAGAATTTTACATCCAATGGATAGACGGCGTCCCGTATAAACTAAAAGCGCCGTTTGATTTCTCGTTTCTCAACAAGTACGGCAAAGTGTTTAAGGTCTTTGACAACCAAGGTTCAGGATGTATATGTTTTGGAGTTGAAAAAGCAGGAAAGCGTTATTTCCTAAAATTCGCAGGCGCGCGGACGGTAAAAGACTACTTACAAAACCCGGAGGATGCAATAACACGACTTAAGTATGCCGTTCCTAAATACAAGGATCTGAAACACCCGCTGCTAATCAACTTGATAGATGCTCAAGCAATCGGAAATGGATTTATTGCTGTTTTTGACTGGTTCGATGGGGAAAGCTGCGGCTATCCCCAACCGGAAATGTGCATAAGATTCATGGCTCTGTCGGTTGAAGAAAAACTGCGAGTATACGAAGGAATTTTAGAATTTCATGCTCATGTCGCCAAGTGTGGTTATGTTGCGATAGATTTTAACGACCACGCTACGCTGTATAATTTCGATAGCGGTGATTTTGTGATTTGCGATATTGATTTTTACGCAAAACAGTGCTACATGAACGGGTATAGCGGTATATGGGGGGCTCCTTTCCTAATGTCGCCGGAAGAATCGAGAAGCGGTGCAGTGGTTGATGAGATCAGCAATGTTTACGCAATGGGTGCAACAGCATTTGCCTTTTTCTGCGATGGATGGGATAAACGCGATAGGCGCATAGAGGATTGGAAGTTGAGCAAAAAATTATACGATGTGGCGAAACAAGCTGTCAGCGATAACCGCGATCAACGGCAACAGTCGATACAGCAGTTGATTGACGAATGGAGGGCAGCAAAAGGGTGAACAGCAGAATCAATTACGTCAGAGAGTATGTCATGCCGATGGAACACTACTTTCATTTTGAGGATATGCTCGAAGCGGACACGGCGGTTTATATGAACGAAGTCAAAAGTTTCGGAAAGGCTCTCCGCAAAGTCACCGGCGCGGTAAAGATAAACTATGAAATGCACGCAAACTCCGGAGCGCACTTGTGTACGCCACGGTTTGCCCTTGATACTTTGCCGCATAATATTTTTATTTTGCCGTGCACCACCTCCAGCTGCCATCCTATAAACAAATAGGTCTGTTGAAGCAAATGTTGTATAATATAATACAGGCAATGGGACTGCAAATAATGTTTGATCAAGTATCCGTCAAGTATCCGTTAGACATGGAAGTGATTAGTGATGAGAAAAATACTGCCGATAGGGATTGACAGTTTTAGGGAAATCCGGGAATCAAACAAATATTATATAGACAAAACCATGTTCATCCGCGACTTTATACAGGCAGATGATAAAGTCTCGTTGGTCACAAGGCCGAGGCGGTTCGGCAAGACCCTCAATATGACGATGCTGCGCGAGTTTTTTGACATCACGAAAGACAGCAAGGCAATATTCGACGGGCTGAAAATTATGGATACGGAGCATGCAGGCCAAATCAACTCGCGCCCCGTAATCTTTTTTACATTCAAGGATTGCAAGGCTGATTCGATTGAATCGTTGGTTTTTAAGATCAGTACAATCATTCTGACTGAATACGAAAGATACAGGCAGCTGTTTAATACTGACATCGACGAATCCAAAGCTTGCTATATAACATTCAACATGATATATGGAATGCTACTCAACCGCAATATCAGTACGGATTTCCTGGAAATTGCCATCGTAACACTGGAGCAGGCGTTGTTCGAGTTTTACAAAATCAAGCCCATTCTGCTCATCGACGAATACGATCAGCCAATTATGAGCAGCCACGAGAATGGATACCATGACAAGATGGGGCTCTTTTTCTCGAACTTATACGGCTCCGCGCTGAAGGGGCAAGACTGCCTGCACCAAGCGCTTTTGACAGGCATACAACGTATCGCGAAGGAGAGCATTTTTTCACAGTTGAACAATATTTCGGTATATACCGTTACAGACAAGTACTATTCCGATTTCTTTGGCTTGACACCTACTGATGCGGAAGAATTGCTAACCTATTATGAGGTTGAGTTTAATGAAGAGGTAAAGCAGAAATATAATGGATATACTATTGGAGAAACGGAGATATACAACCCATGGTCAATCCTTTGTTACGCAAGATCCGGCGAGCTGAAAAACTATTGGATCAACACGTCTGCGAATACTCTGATTAGAAATTTGATTGCCGAAGCAGACCACTTGTTCCATAAAGGTTTTGACATGCTTATTAAGGACGGTTACGCCAAGATAAGCGCTGATCTCGAGTGTTCATTTTTCGAATTAAATAATTATGACACTTTATGGGGATTATTGATAAACACAGGCTATATTACTGTCATAAAACAAATAAACGAGTTGTTCATGTCGGTGCGCATCCCCAATGGGGAAGTGCGTTCGGAATTTATGAGGATCATCGCTTCCAGGGCCAATGTGCAAAGCTCGGACTTGCACAGGATGTTCCAGTACCTTTTGGATAGGGACATGGATGGCTTCGTGGAAGTATACCGTGAACTGGTTATATCTTGTACAAGCTATTTCGACGCGCGGGAAAACGCGTACCACATGCTGTTTCTGGGCATGTGCATATCGTTGAACAACTTGTATAAGATTAAAAGCAATGTCGAATCCGGGACTGGGCGAAGCGACATAATCATGGAGTCGCTGTCGGTGGGCAGGCCGCATATCGTAATAGAGTTCAAGCAGGGCGAAGCGGTCGATGCACTAAAAGAGGAGGCGCTGCGGCAAATCCTCGACAACCAATACTACAGCAGCCTACACGGCGAAATTTTATGCGTCGGCATTGCCCACGACAAAAAGAAATGCTCCATATCTCATGAAACTATAGCAAATTAATAACTTAAAAATGCAAACGTCCGTCGCTCCCGTTTATTTTTCGGGTAAAAAAGTAAAACCGTTGCCTGATGTTATGTATGCTTCGCTGATGTCATCATCTAAGAAAACTTTTAGGTATTCCCGCACATTAGGAGCGAGGTTTAAGTTTTCTAACTCGTTTATAGATACCCAGTATATTTTTCTTTCGTCTGTTTCGTTTATCATTTCGCCGTCAAAGCACGAAGTTTTATAGAAAAAAATGATCCGTCTTTCTTGGCTTTCCTATTGTACATATGAATCATGCCTGCTGATTTTAAGTTAGATACAGTTAATCCTGTTTCTTCTCTTACTTCTCTGATTATTGATTCGTAAATGCTCTCTCCATCATCAATATGGCCGCCGGGGAAAGTGATGCCCGACCATCTCGAATGAACTTTATCTTGTACCAAGACACGATTGGTATTATCGCAAATCATACACATCTAGTCTTTCGGTCTTTCTTTGTTAGGAAGGGGGTTCCCGTTTTCATCCCGATTTATGGGATATGCTTTAAGATGGAAACTAATACAGTGGTCGGCGCATGGTATGTCCATTTCATATTTTTCTTTGATGCCTCTGTATGTAAAATCGCCGCGGCATCGAATGACTTCGCACCATGTATATACTTGTGTCATTGTTTTGGGGCACATTCCGGCAGGGCATTCGTATTGAAAAACAAACTTATCCCCTTTTTCTAAACCAAGCCTGCAATGTCCGGCTTTCCCATTTGTGACAGTTAGTTCAAATTCCCAATCTTCCGTACACCATTTTTGCATTGTTTGCGCCTCCCCTTATCGAATGTTATTCACGCAGTCAAGCTTCATCGTGAATTATTTTCAGTTAAATTTACAGTGGTAAATATATACATTATAATCATTTTGGAGAGGCATGGGGCAGATGCTTGGAAAAATATTAAAAGAACTGCGGGCGCAACACAGCATAACACAGGAACAGCTTGCTGCGGCTATTGGCGTTGAGCGCTCGAGCATTGGTAAGTATGAAGGAAACCAAAACGTCATACCATCCGTTGATGTTCTTAAAACAATAGCCGATTATTTCAACGTCACTACGGACTATCTGTTGGGGCGTTCCCGCACATATGAACAGGGCCCGCTTCAGGTGCATATGGTGGCTGAACCCTATGGCGACTCGCTTGTTGCATTTAATCGTGGAGAATTCAAAGGGCTTACGCATGATGAGGTTGACAAGCTTGCGATATACGCCGAAGGACTAAAGGCCGGTAGACAACCTAATGATAAAAACGATAAATAGGATTATCATCGAAGATGAACGAAGTGTTGAAATGCTCTCATCTAAGGCATAAGTCGCCTATCTAGCTACTTGCAATAAATTCTGATCGAATCACGCAGAAACCCTGCGCAACCAGGCATTATCTTTTCGTAGTATGACTTGAACCGCTCATCTTCAACGTACATATCGGCAAGCCCCATATGGTATTCCCTGCTGTACTCCGGGTTGTACACGCAGAGCCATTGCCGATGTAAGTCACAGGCGGTTTGAGCCAATTCACCAGCCGGATTGCCTGTTTCAAACGCGGATTTTAACGTTTCCTCATAAGCGCTTCGCAGCCGTTCGCCCTCGTCATATTGCGCTTTGGTCAACCCCTTTAGCTTGGCATTTGAGGCGTCAACAGCCGCATCGCCATATTTGCCGCGGATTTCCGAGCCGTATTTCTGCTCGTTATCTTCTATCAGTGACTGCTTAAAGCCCTCGAATTTTTCATTGTCGTTCATGATGGTTTCCCCTTTCATTGCGGATATAGTTTTCATGACATTATGAATCAGCATATCAAGCCGCTCCCGCTTTTTATTAAGTTGCGTAAGGTGATGGCGAAAAGCATTTTCTCTATCGTAATCGGGCGCATATAAAATGCTTTTGATTTCCTCCAAAGGGAAGCCCAACTCCCTGTAAAACAAAATCTGCTGTAGCGTGTCAAGTTCGTTCTGTCCGTACATTCGATACCCGGACACAGCGACCCTGACAGGTTTCAAAAGCCCGATTTCATCATAATACCGCAGAGTGCGCGCGCTCACACCCGATAATTTGGAAAGTTTGTTGCTTGTGTATTCCATCGCTATCACCCCTTGCATTAACATTATAAACTATTCCGTAACGTCAAAGTCAATATGGTTTTTTATATTGCGAGTCTGTGCGGTTCTGTGCGGCTCTGTTTGTTGGGGCGACTTTTAAAGATATGCGGGTTCTTGCTTGCACAAAAGAATTTGCGAAAATCATAATATTTTTAAATAGGTATTTACATTGACGTTGCGTCAACTAATATAATATAGTATGCGGGGGTGATGTCTTGGACTTGATCAGAATAAACGATGTCGTTGGCGCCTTCGGCGTTTCCAGCCGGACGCTACGCTACTACGAGGAAGTTGGGATATTGTGGAGCAGCCATCCCGATAACAAAGCTCAACGATATTACGACGAAGCCGCGCTTGAACGGTTGAAGCAGATCATTATTCTGCGTAAATTGCAAATACCCATAAAAGATATTATTACAATATTCAAAAGCGATAGCACGGCGGCGCTGATCCAGTCATTTGTGGACAAACTCGAATCCCTCGATAAAGAAATATCGGCGCTGTCAGAATTACGGCGGCTTGTAGACGACTTCCTGCATACAATGCTGATGAACGGCATCAAAAAAATCTCGGCTATCGCACTGCTTTACGAGGAAACTGAAAAACGGCTCGCCACTGTTGATAAAGATGATGAGATCAACCTTGATAGACTGGAGAGAACCAGTCGCGAAGCATTGAAACTGCACGATGTCCGGATTATACGCCTGCCGCCCATGCGAATGCTGACTTCCCGACTGAAAACGGGGCGGATAGTATGGCGGGACGATATGCAGAACCTTTTCGCGGCGTACGGGTTTATCTCAAATCCCGGATTTCGCGATTGCTTTTTCCGCAAAGAGCCCAATGATGAATGGACTATGCTGATCCATATCCCAGACGATTATGACAACATAACGGAATACGCCGACGAAGATTTTTCGGGCGGGCTATTCGCCATCGCAAGCTCGTTCATGGACGACATGATCGATATTTTTATATTGCTCAAAGATTGGATAAATGAAAGCGATTTTTACGAGCTTGACGCCGATGCGGGCGGCAAACTGCGGTGCGACGAGATGATCGAAGAAGTCCTGCCGTGGGACATCGTAGAAAAATTTGGCAGATACCAGCAGGACGTGTTTATACCAATAAAAATAAAACAGGAGAATCAAGATGTGTGAAAAACATGAACTGGCGATGTGCGGCTGCCGTTGTGACTTGTGCAAGGCATACGCGCCGAATGTCGAAAAGGACGACCAGCGCGAAACATTGTCAAAAATGTGGCACAAGTATTACGGGCTTGACCCCTCCATAATGGATAGCTGCGGCGGCTGCAAAAGCAACCCGTCCGACGAAAACTGCCCCGTAAGAAAATGTGTGCTTGAAAAGAAGCTGGACCATTGCGGGGACTGCAAAGAATTTCCCTGCGGCGTTTTTTACCAGCGCTGCGGGTCGTTTTCGGACGATGCGAAAAAAGATTTCGATATGGGCGAATATAACGAATATATACTTGCTTATGACAACGAAACACGGCTTATAAAATATAAGGCCATCAAAACGGAAATGCTCAATGGATAGATGTGAAGCAATGCAATGCAAAGAGAGGCGAAGAAAAGGCTGCCCCGGAGATCAGGGCAGCCTTTAAAACTTATCTATGGATAAATAATATGACAGTTAGCTGTGTTTTTTCTGATGGATGAACCGTTTTCTATTATGCTGCTGTATTGCTGCCATAATTTGTAAAACCTTCCAAGGCATCTAGTCGGTAATCCCGCCGCTCGACGACCTGTTGGATATCCTGATGATGTTCATATCCTTCAGCGAAGCCGAGGTGAACGGGGTACTACCGGTATAGCGGTACGAAGACAGTACTTTGAGGCTGTATGCACTAAACAGCGGGCTGTTCATGCCATAGGAGACGCTATACATGCTGCCATTATCGTTGGCAAATCGATATGTCGGCGTGCCAAGACTGTTATACGGCGATCTGCTCAGTTGATAGTAGTCAACCTCCCTTATGTCATTGAAAGTAAATGTAAACGCGGTTGGGACATAGATCGCCAGCCCATTGCCGTTCGTCTTCCATGACGCATTGTATATCAGTACCTCCCTGGGAGAATTAAATGTAAACGAGGAGGCCCCGGCAATTCTTATGACAGGATAAGCGTTTGTATTACTGGCGGCGATAATGTAGACTCTCGCCTCGTTGTTTACCGTCATGCTAGACTTAATGCCAAGCAAGCCGTTGGTGTTACTTAAGTTTCCAACTACCAAGATGAAAACATTGGCGCTTCTCCCGACATGTACTTCGCCGACGTCTGCGCCATATAAAAATGCGCTTGTCCCGTAATACTCGAAACTGCTATAGTCTTCGAACACCAGCTTAGTCACGCTTGTCATGAAATTGGCAAAGCCCGCTTTTTTTGCCACCCTTTGATCTGTTTCGTTTTGAATGACAACATTCGCGCGACTGGCGATGGTCAAGGCGCCTTTATTGTAGACGTAGAAAAGCGTCCGGTTGCTGGTCTCCGACTGCTTAGTGAACTTTACATCCCCACTGAGGGTAATGTTCGTGCCTGTGACGAAATAGCCGTTGGCGTCGGTGGTGGTCGGCGTTACTAATATTTCGCAGTTATTTAGGACTACATTGCTATATCTCGCGCTGATGAGCTCCGGGCCATCATATTTGACATTGTTGAACACAACGGTAAAATCGGGGTTGCGCGGGTTGTTCGGTATATTCAAGAAGCCTTTTCGTGTCTGTCCCGATAAATATAAATTATTGAAAACCATATGCTGAATGTTCGATTTGCTGCAATCGAATTGAATCGCGTAGGAACCGGATAAGTAATCGTTTTGCACGAGCTGGTAACCATTACCGTTAATCGTCAGCCCGGTTTTATTTGGGCTGATTATAATATTTCTATCCCTTTCCATTGCGATATTGGCGCCGAAGTTTATGACATCGATACTCGGGTTTTCCAGCGCGGCTTTTAGTTGCGCAAAATTAGTTACTGTTTCCGCCGCGAATACGTTCGCCGGCAGCATGAGAAACAATATAGAACAGACTAAAAGCATTGATACAACACGTTTTTTCATATTAATCTACCCCTCATAAATTTTTGTTTGACATTTCCCTGTCATATTAATATACCTTTAATATACTTTTGCATGCCTTGTACGTCCCGTGCTTTGCTGCCTGTCACATGTGCCGTCATGCGGCGCCTGTTCGCTTATATAACCTGGAAAATATACTGCGTCGCGGCACAGCCTGTTTTTCATTTTCTTAATAATTATGTCAATCTATATATTCTCCTTTCATAACGTTATTATTACTTATGAATATTAGTATGTATTTAACCATTAATAATTACATTATAATTAACTAAAATTAGTATGTCAATAATATTAGCTATTGTTAGGTTGGCTGTAATATAATTGTAAAAAAATTTAACAATAATTCGCATGTAAAAAAAGATCACAAGGCATACCCATAACATCATTTTAATGGTATTTATTTATGTCAAAACGTTGATATCAAAGCATTACAGCCTTGAATGGGCATGATGGCTCTTAATGAATATATATGATTAATAATTCATTTGTTTCGGTAATATAATGAATTTATATATATTTTATGATGCGCGGCTGCTTCTATCGATATACATTGACAAAGTTGCGAAAGCAAACCCGGATCGCGCGGGGCCGAAATCCATAGCGGACAAGTAATATAGCTTAATATTAATTATGAAACTAAACCTCGCCTGCCGTGTGGAACTGCCCGTTTATATTACATCTATCGGCAATATAACTAACGTTAGTTATGATAAGTAATAAAATAATAAAAATATATTTAAATTCATGAATAAATGTTGACAAACATTCATTTGCATGCTAATATTAGTTTACCAAATTACGAAAAGGAGATGAGAATATGTTCCCAATGATGTGGATTAGCGTTATTGATACCGTCGCGACATACCTGCTTAGCGTTTTCGCATTACTCCAGGGCAATAGCTTCTTCTTCATGTAAAACACGCCGTATGAAACTGTATTTACATCATTTTTCAGGGTGCTCATACAAGAAAGGCGGCGAATTTGGCGCTTATCAGAATAAGTTGGACATATGTGAATTGCAAGTCATCTAATATGCGCGTCAACCGGTAACATTACTACATACAAATTTGAAAGGGGTGCGATTTATGGGTTCAGCGGTTATTTCATGGGTAGGCCTTGCGTGGACGACGGTTATGAACATGTTTTCGTTCTTGTTCCTGTTCTTTGCGTAATGCTGTCTTAAAAAGTTTATAGTTTATTTTGAGCCCGGGGATAATCACACCCGGGCTCTTTTATGTCCGGCCCGGGTTCTTTTTCCGGCCCGGGTTCTTTTTTTTCGCCCGGGCATTTTTATATCCGGCATGTCCGCTGTTTTTTATTGCGATGTTGCGTCGCAGAACACAGTGTCATTGTTTTATATGTTGCATGGAACAATTTACTAACTGACATTATTTAGCAGCTTAACTAATGTTAGTTACTGAAATTTACAATAAAAATAAAAAATTATATATAATTTAATGAATAAATGTTGACAATCGTTCATTTGCATGCTAATATTAGTTTACTAATATTAAGAAAAGGAGATGCAGCTATGTTACCTCAATTGTGGATCAGCGTTATCGAAGCCATCGCGAATTATTTATTAACTGTCTTCGCGATACTCCAGGGCAATGCTAACATGTTCCTCTAAAACGTTAGCGTGAAACGGTATCAATTCATTTTTCAGGGCGCCCTCGCCAGAAGGGCGGAGACTATGGCGCGTATCTTATAAGTCGGTCTGCTGTGGCGTGAATGTCCTTCAGTGCGCGTGTTAACTGGCACCTTATTTGAATATCAAATTGAAAGGGGTGCGATTTAATGGGTTCAGCAGTTATATCATGGATAGGCCTTGCGTGGACGACGGTTATGAACATGTTTTCGTTCTTATTCCTGTTCTTTGCGTGATGCAGCAGTCAGTTAAACTTTAATAAAAAGCCCGGGATTTCGATGTCCCGGGTTTTTTTATGTCCGGCTCGGCGCACTCCCCTACACATTTTTCTATCCCAAAGTATGTTGGCTGTACATATTTTAGCTTCCAAATGATGATATTATATAAGGATGTGATTCGCATCGGCAGCGTGGGCGACCGGGGGCTAGGAACGGTGAGGGGCGGATGATGAGAATTGATAGTCGCGAATATAGGTTGATAGATTTTTTGAAAATCCCGTTCGCCATATCGCCGGGGCTGGCCTCGCTGCGCGTGGCGGACAAAATCGTCTACGCGCTTATACCGGCGTTGCAAATCGTCACGACCGCGCTCTTTATAGACACCGCCATAGACATATTCAATGGGCAGGCGGAGCCCGGCGGCATCGTCTTCCCGCTGGTTTGCATGTTGCTGCTGGTCGCGCACCAATATGTAAACTACGCGCTCATAGGGCTGGTCAAGGCAAAAATGGACATCAAGCTGACAGAGGCCTTCCGGACGGCGATTACGGAAAAGCGCGCGATGCTGGAATACCGGCACATTGAAAACAACGACGTTTGGGACATTATAAGCCGGGTGGGCGACGACCCGGTCGGAAAAATGGGCGGCGGGTTCGACATCGTTCTGCGTCTAGGCGACATGGTGCTGCGGGTCGGCGCCGTACTGCTCATATTGGTGGCGCAGGTTTGGTGGGCCGCGCTGGTGGTCCTGTGCCTTTCGGCGCCGCTGCTCTGGCTCGCCGTAAAAAGCGGCAAGGCGCAATACGAAACGTCAAAGGAGGCTGCGAAGCACGCCAGGCGGGCGCAGTATCTGCAGGGCGTGCTGTCAGGGCGGGACAATGTGGAGGAGCGGGCGCTGTTCGGATACGCAGGCAACCTCAACAGGCGGTACCACGAAAAATATACTGCGGCGTATAAAATCAACATGAGGGCGCAGCGCAAGCGCTATATACGGATCAAAAGCGCAAGCCTGACCACTATATTGCTCTCCTTCCTCGTCGCGGGCGTGCTGATCGCCCCGCTGGGGTCGGGCGAGATATCGATCGGCATGTTCATGGGGTTCGTGACGGCCACGTTCGGGCTGGCGCAATTATTATCGTGGGACTTGGCAGATACCACCAGCGCGCTGTCCAACAACCGCGAATACCTGCGGGACTTATCTTTATTCGCGCAACTGTCCGAAACGCCCGGCGCCGCCGACATGCCCGATGTTGGGGCAGCCGAGCCGCAGCGCATAGAATTTCGCGGCGTCTCGTTCGCGTACCCCGGGACCCGGCGCCTGATCCTGGACGATCTGTGCATGACAATGCATGCGGGTAGGCACTACGCCTTCGTCGGCGCGAACGGTTCGGGGAAAACAACGATAACCAAGCTGCTGACGGGCCTGTACGACAACTACACGGGCGATATTTTGATCGACGGGAAAAACCTCCGGGAATTTCCCCAGCCCGCCCTGAAAGCCATTTTTTCCATCGTGTACCAGGATTTCGCGAAGTACCAAATCCCCCTGGCTGACAGTATCGGGCTCGGCGACGTCAATAACGCGACGGAACAGAGCATCGGCGATGCGATTGAAACGCTGTCGCTGACCGAAACTGTCGCCAGGCTGCCCGAAGGGGCAAATACCCCGCTGGGCAGAATCAAAGAAGGCGGGGCCGACCTGTCGGGCGGCGAGTGGCAGCGCGTGGCCATCTCCCGGTCATTGGTGAGCGGCGCGCCCGTGCGCATCCTGGACGAGCCGACCGCAGAGCTCGACCCGGTGGCCGAAAGCGACGTGTATAAGCTGTTTGCCAAAATCAGCGCGGGCAAGTCGACGATATTCATCACCCATCGGCTGGGCGCGGCGCGGCTGGCTGACGAAATTTTTGTCATCGAGGGCGGCCATGTGGCCGAGCAGGGCGCGCATGGCGAGTTAATGCTCAAAAACGGCTTATATGCCCAGATGTTCGAGGCGCAGAGGGGGTGGTACGCGTGAACAGGGCCGGGCCTACAGGCTTAAAAGGGTCTATCGGCGCAGCGAGTACTGCCGGCGGTTTTTTTAAGGTTTTATGGCTGATGCTCCCCAGGTTCGCCCGGGTGTCGCCTATGCTTTTAGCCGCATTCATAATAGTCTGCATCGCGCACGGCGTCGCCCGTGCCGCCCTTGTCCCCGCGACGCAAGAGTTTCTGGACAGGGCGGCGGGCTATTCGGCCCAAACAGCCGCGCTGCCGGACGTGATCGCAGGGCTGTTATTATTGGGGCTTGCGCATTTGTGCCGCCAACTGCTCCACGGCGTTCATCATGTAATCATGCTGATGTACTGGCGGCGCGCGGAGGGGGCGCTTTCGCTTGGGGTCCATGACAAAATGAGCAGGGTGTCACCAATCGATTTCGAAGACACGCGCATATTGGACGATATGAACAAAGCGATGCAGGGCAAGGACGAGGCTGTCTGGTTTACCGGAAGCATGGTGACAATTTTGAGTTTTTACGTCCCCTACTTCCTTTTTATGGCAGTATATCTGATAAATATAAAACCGGAACTGATCGCCCTGCTTTTGCTTGTCTTTGCGCCTACTTTATTGGCCCATGTTTTGCGGGCCAGGATATTTTCGGAGGCGGAGGACAGGGCCGCGCCCGTCCGCCGCGAATTTGACTATTATGAGCTCTGCCTGACCGGTCGCGAGTATTTCAAGGAGACCCGCATATTGGGCGCCTTTTCATATTTCAAAAAGCTGTACGCCGAATCTTTGGCTTTTTTGAATAAACTGGATTTTCACGCTTCGTTTAGAGCCAGCGCTATCGAATTATGCGTGAAACTGCTGTCATTATTAGGCTACATCGGTATTTTGCTGATGCTGTTTGACCTGCTTATGAAGGGGGACATTACCGTCGGCGCTTTCGCGGCGATATTTACGTCGATTGAAATGGTGTTTTCGTTGATGCGGGAGCTGATTATAGACAACCTGGGGGCGTCCGCGAAGAACCTGGGCAGGGTGCAAAATTACCTTCGCTTCATGCAGATGCCCGAGTTGGGACGCCCGGAGGCCGATGTTCCGGTTGGCGGGGATATTGAATTGCGCGGCGTATCGTTTTCATATCCGGGGGCAGGCCAAAATGCGGTCGACGATGTGACGGCGACCATTAGGCGCGGCGAAACCGTTGCGATAGTGGGCGAAAACGGTTCGGGCAAGACTTCATTGGTCCGCTTGATTACGGGTCTGTACCTGCCCGATAAAGGCGAAGTCTTTCATGGTAAAACAAATACAAAAACGGCGCTTGCGTCTGCGCTGTTCAAAAATATTTCCGCCGTGTTCCAAAAATACCAGCGCTATCAGATGACCCTGGGCGAAAACATATGCATCAGCGATGCGGACGTCGCATGGGGCGTTGCGGGCGATGCTATGCTGGATATGATCTGCGAGCAGGCGGGGCTCGACATGGGCGGCAGCCAATTTGCCGACAGATACGATACCATGCTCTCGCGGGAATTCGACGGCGTCGAATTGTCCGGCGGCCAATGGCAGCGCGTGGCCATCGCACGGAGCTTTTTCCGAACGCACCAATTGATTGTGCTTGACGAACCAACGGCAGCCGTCGACCCGATTGAGGAAACGAAAATATACAACCGCTTCGCGCAGATATCGAAACACAAAACCGCCATCATCGTCACCCACCGGCTAGGCTCGGTAAGGCTGGCGGACAGGATCCTCGTGATGAAGCAGGGCAAACTGATCGAGCAGGGGGCCCATGGCGATTTGCTGAACATGGGTGGCGAATACGCCCGTCTGTATAAATCGCAGGAACAATGGTATGTGTAACATTGAAGATAAATCCATACAATATAAATAAAAATGACAGGGTGTTCAATGGCTATCGCTAAAAAAAGGAAGAGAAAAATTACAATAAACGACAGGGATTTTTATTGGTCCGTGAAGCCCGATGACGACGATTTTGGTTTGCTGCATCTTTTCATCGCCTCTGACGACAAAAAATTCATTGTGAGTTATCCGCTTGCTAATAAAAACCCTGAAAGCGGGGTTTCATGCATGCAAAGCAATCCTTATATTATTGTAATGGGGAAAGAATTCAAGGGCCTGGACAATCTGGGACATGGCTGGGAAAGGTTTGCCGTGCCAAAGTGGGACGATGAAGCTGTAACGCCGTCATTAGTCGCGGATATCATTAATTGGTGTTTAACGATTGAAAAAGTCACGCCTGTTGACTGGAGCGGCAATAATTTAGAACAGTAGTAAATTAGAAGACTATAAATTGGTACGACTATAAATTGGAACGATTTAAAATTGGTACAATTTTAAATTAGTACGATTATTAATTAGCACGGCATTAAATTAGATCGGTAATAAATAGGAAAGCTTACAATCGATATAATCGTTTGCGTGGCGCGGACAGGCATACGCGGGAGCGGAATCAATATCCGCCCCGCGTTGTATTTGTTTGCGCATGTTTTATCCGCGCATGTATCCATGCGCAAACATATTTATTGGTACGCGCATTATGCTCGCATGCTTTTGCTCGCGCCCTATAATTTCAGGTCCGGGTTGTCGGAAAAATGCTTTAGCATAACGAGCGGCTCGACCGGCGAGCGGTTCTCTATTTCGACGCCCGCCCGCGCGGCGCATTCCGAAACGAAGAACTCGTCCAGCGTCAGCTCGCCAAAGCGTATGAGCGTGGGGGTTTCGACGTCCCACGCGCCCATGCGCCCGTGCCCCTGCAGCACAATGACTCCATACGCAGCCGCGTCTGTGACCACGGCTTTTCTGCCGGGCGCGACCGTGAGGCGCTTTGCGGAAGCGAACGGGCTTTTGTAGCATATCCACTCGTCCAGGTAGCCCTGCTCGCCCGCGCCGCCGGCGTTGATCGGGACAGGCTGCATGAACCGGTTTGCAACGAAGTCGGGATCGGTGTTGACGTCCCAGTCCACCATCTCCACAAGATAGTCAAAATCGCCGACTTTTTCGGGCGGGCAGTTTTTCCAGAGCAGCTCCCCCGGCACGACGTGCTCGCCGAACAGCACCGATTGGTACATCGCGAAAACATCGGATGAATACTGCGGTTCGTATGTGCAAAGGCTCCCGGGCGCGTGCAGCACGCCGGTCGGCACGTCCCAGCCCGTGTCCACGGCCAGTTTATATGCCCTGGCAAGCTCGAGGATGCCGTTGTCGCCCTTGGTAAAATCCTCCAGCGCCCTGCGCAGTTGGGCCTTTGTGACGCCCGGGTTCAGGCCGAAAAAGGTGTATGCGAACTCGCCGGGGTGGTTGTTCATCTGCGCCGGGAAAAAGTACATCTCCGGCTTGCCGTGCATGCCGACCAGGTTGGCATGCTCCTCGCTGTGGTGGATGTGATGGGGCAGCGGGCCGAGGTTGTCAAAAAACTTTGAATACATGGCCCAGCGGCCATGTTTTTTCCATAGCCCGTCCCCTATTATTTCGCCCTTCAACTCGTCGACGGCTTCTTTCAATAAAACCCGCAGGCCCTTGCCGCTTCCGCCGCCCTTGCCGCTTCCGCCAACCTTGCCGCTCTCGCCGCGCCCATCGCCGACAATCACATAGCTAAGCCCCTCGTCCTCCAACGTGCCGGGCCCGTTGTCTGCGGGCGTGGTGGACGAAAGCCACCGCTCGTCAATGGCGCCGCGCTCCGCCCCATACATATAATAATCGTTGGGATGCAGCTTGATCCGCTTGCCCGGGCGGCAAAACGTACGCGGAACCCAAACGGGCGCCAGCCGCAGTATCCCCTTGCCTTTTTCCATCGCCAGAGACGCGATTTCATTTTTTGTCATAAAATTAGCCCCCCATTAAATTATCAATCGCTAGACTGTAATCATACACATTTTTTGCCAAAAAACAAACAACAAACTAGAAACGGAATAAATGATGGTTGCTTTATTAACAAAATGGTTGATAAAATGCTTGTTAAAATTTCTACCGAAATTTTTGTCGATATATACAAAATAATAAAGAAACCTATTTGCAAATTCATATTAAACTTGCTATCATTTATGCGGGATGAACGATTAGCGCGCCAAGCCTTCACGCAGCGAACCGTTGCTGCCACAAACAGGTATAATTATAGGCGCCATCAAAGAATAGTTGATATCACGAAATAGTTGATATCAAGTAATAGTTGATATCAAAGAAAAGTTGATATAATTGGGCAATAAAATATTTTATATATGGAGGGTTTTGAGTTATGGTAAACATTTTGATGCTTTCTAAGTGGCATGTGCATGCGGAGGGGTATGCCAGGACGGTCATGGCGCAGCCGGACGCGCAGATCACATGCGTCTGGGACGAGGACGCGGAGCGCGGCAAGAAATGGGCGGACACCATGGGCGTGGACTTTGAACCGGATCTCGCAAAGGCGCTCGCCAGGGGCGACGTGGACGCTGTCATCATCGAGACGGCGACCAGCGTGCACAGGGAGATCATGGTCGCGGCGGCGAACGCGGGCAAGCACATCTTCACGGAAAAGGCGATGGCGCTGACCGTCGAGGACTGCAACGCCATTACGGAAGCCGTGGAGCGCAACAAAGTCAAGTTCTGCATATCGCTGGCGCAGCTCGTGAACCCCTATATCCAGTTGTGCAAAAAGGCGGTCGACGAGGGGCAGTTGGGCGACATACACTACATGCGCATGCGCACCGCCCATGACGGCAGCTCGCGCGGATGGCTGCCGGAATACTGGTACGACGTGGAAAAGGCCGGCGGCGGCGCGATGATGGACCTTGGCTGCCACCCGATGTACACGGCCTCCTACCTGCTCGGCAAGCCGAAGCGGATCGTGTCCATGTTCAACACCACGTTCGCGCCCAACCCGGACGCCGACGACAACGCAGTGTGCGTCGTGGAGTTCGCCAACAACGCCATCGCGGTCCTCGAGACCTCGTTCGTTTCGCCGTTCAATTCCGGCGTGTTCGAGCTGCTGGGCACAAAGGGCGCGATCATCTATGAACGCGGGCAGCTAAAGATGCGCACCAAGGACACGGAAGGCGGCTGGTTCATCCCGGACAAACTGCCCGAAGCGCTGCCGATCGCCATGCGCATGTGGCTCGACGGTATCATCAACGGCACGGAAATCATATTCGACACAAAAAAGGGCACGGCGCTGACGGAACTTCTGGAAAACGCCTACATCTCGCACAAAGAGCAAAAGATCGTCGAAATAAAATAAGTGATAGCGACGTAGTCGGATAAAAACGATAGAGTAACGGGGGCGGCTGAAAATGCCGCTCCTTTTATTATGCATAATACACCGGATATACCATTTTTGGCGCGGTTGGCGCGGTTGGCGCGATTCGCGCGGTTCGCCAGGAGGCAGCGCTTATTTGCTTTCGTAAGGGCCGCCGCAATCTGATATAATAATGTCGCAGCTCAAGCATAGGGACAGGCATGGGGGCAATATTTAAGGGCAGGCATAATACTTTACGGGGTATGATAAATGGCGCAGTTGCGTATGCTGAAGCAGTACATGGCGGACATACCGGGGCCGAACGTTCAAAGCGGGTTAGTCCTGAGGGTCATCCGGCAAGACGAAAAAGGAAAATGGGAGGAGCTGTGCAGCAAGGCTTTTAATGCTGCACAGAGTTACCAATCAATAATTGTAGAAAAAACCGGGTATGTGGAGGACGGGGTCTTTGTCATCGCCGACGGCGACAGGCTCGTTGCGACTGGCACGGCGATATGCGACCACGCGCATCCGGAAGGCTTCGGTTATGTGCATATGATAGCGGCGGATTCGGACTATGCAGGGAGGAAACTGGGCTTCGAGATAACGGCAGCCGTTTTGCGCAGGCTGCGCGACGACGGCTTTGCCACAGCGGAGCTCACGACGGACGACTTCCGGCTCCCTGCAATCAAGGTCTACCGCAGCCTCGGCTTCATACCCGATCTGACCGTCGACGGCACGATGCGCGGGCGCTGGGAGGCCATTTATGAAATTTTCGGCTGGGGGCTGGACGAATATATAGGATAGGGCGGGTGATTATTTGGGCAAGATAAAAATTGGCGTTTTTGGCGCGCAAAGGGGCGGGGTGATGATTAAAATGCTCGCTTCGCACCCGGAAGCGGAGCTCGTCGCGGTTTGCGATAAATACAGGCCCCTGCTCGACAATGTGCAGAAGCTCGCGGACGACAGGCAGATCAAAGTCGGCCTGTACGAAACATTCGACGAATTTATAAACCACGACATGGATGCGGTCGTGCTGGCGAACTACGCAAATGAGCACGCGCCGTACGCGGTACGCCTGCTCATGTCCGGGCGGCACGTCATGAGCGAGGTCCTGCCCTGCGAGACCATGTCGCAAGCGGTGGCGCTGATAGAGGCCGTCGAGGCGAGCGGCATGGTGTATGCTTACGCCGAGAACTATTGCTACATGCCCGCGCCGTTCGAAATGCGGCGGCGCTACGAGCGCGGCGACATCGGCGAGGTGCAGTACGCAGAGGGCGAATATGTGCACGACTGCGCGTCCATATGGCCGCAGATAACATATGGCGAGCGCTTCCACTGGCGGAACCGGATATACTCCACATATTATTGCACGCACAGCCTCGGCCCCTTGCTGACGATTACAGGGCGCAGGCCCGTCCGCGTCGTCGGCTTTGAGACGAACGCGAACACGAGCCGGGGCAATACGGATATGAGCGCCATGTTCAGCAGCGGCGGCATCGAGATGGTCACGCTGGACAACGGCGCCGTCGTCAAAAGCATCCACGGTGGGTTGAAGCGCGAACCGGCCAGCATCAATTACGAAGTTTACGGGACGCGCGGCATGATGGAGTCCAACCGCTGGGACGGCAGCGAAATGGCCGCATACATCGAGGGCGAAAAGTTTTGCCATGGCGAGCTGACCCACTACAAGCCCGAACCTTTTATATCGTCCGGCCTGTCCAAAGCCGTTTCCGGGCACGGGGGCGGCGACTTTTACACCACGCACTTCTTTATTGAGAAGATATTGGGGACCGACGACGGCAACAAATACAGCATCGACGTCTATACCGCCGTCGACATGGGCATATGCGGGATACTGGCGTACCGCTCGGTATTGAACGGCAACGCGCCGGTCGACGTGCCGGATTTTCGCGACAAGCTGGCGCGCGGCGCGTATGTTGACGACAACGCCTGCACGAACCCGAACGTCGCGGGCGATCAACTACTCCCCATAAGCCCGTATTTCGACGCCGACACAATACCAGACTCGGAGTTCGACCGGTACCGCAAACTATGGTTGGACGGCAAAAACGCGGAGTAGCGGCGCATGAAGCGGAGTATGTAGCGGCGCATGATGTTGCAAAATAGCGGCATACATAGCAGTGATAGTAGCAGATAAATAAATAGCAACGAAAATAACAACGGATTATCGAAGGAGGGCAAGTATGGGGGAGCAAAGAACGGCGATCCGTGCAGCAAATGATCTGACAGAGGGGCCGGTCGTAAAAAAGATCCTGCTCTTTGCCTTGCCCATTATGGCGAGCAACCTACTTCTTCAATTGTACAACGCGGTCGACTCCATAGTGATCGGCCAGTACGCGGGGGCGGAGGCACTGGCGGCAGTGGGCGTCAGTAACCCCGTCATGATGCTGTTCAACGCGATTTTCATGGGCTTCTCCGTCGGGGCGAGCATTGTTATATCTCAAAGCTTCGGGGCAAAAAACATAGAAAGGCTGCGCCGCTCGATCAACACCACCCTGTCGCTGGCATTCATGGTCGGTACAGCCATCACGGTCTTCGGCGTCGTTTTTTGCAGACCTTTGCTGCGGATTATGAACGTGCCGGGTGACGTAATCGACAACGCCTCCACATATCTGACCATCATTTTCATAGGGACGCTGGGCAATGTTTTCTTCAACTACGGGGGCGGCATATTGCGCGGCATGGGGGATTCCAGGTGGCCCCTTATCGCTCTGTCGATTTCCTGCATCTTAAATATCGTGCTGGACGTCTGGTTCGTGTTCGGGCTGGGCTGGGGGATCGCCGGCGTCGCGTGGGCGACGATAATAGGACAGACACTGTCGGGGTTGGTTTTGGCTGTGCGCATTAACCGCATCGGCTATGGGAAGATATCATTAAACGAAATGCTCCACCCCGATCCGGGGCTTATCAAGACCATTGTTCGGCTGGGTCTGCCGTCCGCGCTACAGCAAATGGCCATGTCGCTGAGCGGCGTCATCTCGCTGTCGTTCACGAACAGGTTCGGCGCCATTTTCATCGCTTCCAACACTGTCGTGATGCGGATGGACGGGTTCGTGATCATGCCGATGTTCGGGCTGAGTATGTCGGCCACGACATTTGTCGGCCAGAACATTGGCGCGGGGAAGATAGATAGGGTGAAAAACGGCATTAACAAAGTATTGATGATGGTGGCCGCCCTGTCTATTACAATGGGCGTGGTCATGTATTTTTGGGGCTACATGTTCGCGTGGGCATTCACCTCCGAGCCGGGCGTTATCGCAATAGCCAAGCAGGGCATACAGATTATCTGCTTTGTATATATCTTCATGGGGACGGATTTCACGCTGGGCGGCGCGATGCGCGGCGCGGGGGTCGCCTTCGTACCAATGTTCACGTCGATCACCGGCAATGTCATTAGGATATTACTGGTATACTTTTTGGCCATTGTGCCCCACAACTATTTGGGCGTTTTCTACGCAATGGCCAGTAGCATGGTCATAAGCTGCGTTATAATATTTACATATTACCGTTTGGGCAACTGGCGCAATAAAGGCGTCCGCGCCGTATAACGCACGGGCGGCGGACGACCGGGGCGGTCGTCCCTACAGGCGACGCACAGCATACGGACAAGCGGACGACCGGGGCGGCAGCCGGAGCGAGCGGCGGACGACCGGGGCGGTCGTCCCTACAGGCGCTGGATCATTTATAAATACGGAGGGGACGGCGCCTTCGCCGTCCCCTCCTCGCAGTGCATCCTTCTATACTTCTCATGCCTGCATTATATCAGTATTTACCATAATTGGTCGCCCCTGCGGCCGCCCCTGCAGCGACGCCGCCATCTGGGTACACGAGCTCCACCGAATCGGACGCCCCGGGCGCAGCTAACGCTTCCGATAGTTCCGGCAAATCCGGCAATTTATTGGATGTAGCAGACGCTGCCATCGGCGCTGTCGCCGGCGCGGACGCAAGCGCCCCTGTCGACCGCCTGCGCGCGCCCCCGGCCCCCATCGCGCCCATTCCGCCGTCCGGCAGCCCGCGGTACGATCCGCTCGCATTGGACAGCTTGAACCTTGAAATCAACTGCTGCAGCGTATCCGACTGCCCGCTCATCTCCTCCGACGCAGCAGCGCTCTGTTGCGCCGTCGCTGAATTTTGTTGCGTGACCAGCGCCACCTGATCAATCCCGATGTTGATCTGCGTTATGCCTTCGGACTGCTCTTCGGACGCTTCCGCAATCTCCTCTATGAGCTTGCTCGACGTGTTGATACCGGATACTATTTCATTGAGGCTCTTCGACGTCTCTTCCGCTATGGACGATCCAAGTTCTGCCTTCTCCATGGAATTTTGAATCATGTCGCCGGTATCCTTGGCCGCCTCAGCGCTCTTGGAAGCGAGGTTTCGCACCTCCTCGGCCACCACCGCGAAGCCCTTGCCGTGCTGCCCGGCGCGCGCGGCTTCCACGGCGGCGTTCAGCGCCAGTATATTGGTTTGGAAAGCAATGTCGTCAATGGTTTTGATGATCTTGCTGATGGACTGGCTGGCTTCGTTGATCTCTTTTACCGCTGTTATCATGTCGTCCATTTGATGACTGCCTTTTTCGGCGTTTTCCATAATTGATGCCGACAATTTTGAAGTCTTTTCGGCCGTCTCGGAATTTTCTTTCGTCTTTCTCGCTATTTCGGCGATAGAGCTCGACAGCTCCTGTATGGAAGCAGCCTGTTCCGTCGCGCCCTGGGCCAGCTCCTGCGCGCCGTCCGCGACCTGCCTCGAGCCGGTGGACACCTGCGTGGTCGACGCCTGAATTTCGGAAAACATCCTGTTTAAATTGGCGATCATTTTTTTCAGCGAAACCCCCATCGTGTCCTCGTCGGACAGCGGCTTGATTTCGACGGTCAAATCGCCGTTTGCCAAAACCTCAAGGCTGCCGGATATATCGGTGACATGCTTTATAAATGAAGAACAGTAGCCGATTGTCTGCCCTATCTCGTCTTTAATATGGGAAAATTCTTCAATTGTTTTAACGTCCTCAGGTATCAGCGTGATATTGCCTGAAGAACCTGCCCTCTTCATAAAATCCGAAAGCGCGGCCAGCGGCTTGCTGATCAAGCCGGATACATAGTACGCAAAGAATATAGCAACCAGTACAGAGAATACAAGCACCACTATCTCTGCGGTCAACATGTTAACGAACAGCCCTTTGTTGTCGTCGACCTTATCTTTTGCCCACCCATCATTGTATGTCATAGAGATGGCAAAATCGCTGACCATCGTTTCCCTGATTTCCGAAACTTTTTGGTCGTAAATAACGTTGCTAGCCGCTTCGACGCTTATTTGGCTTGCCTCCAGCGTCCTCCTCTTCATGTCTGCAAAATCGTTAATATACAGATTTTTGCCTTCAAAATAGGCATATTCCGCTGCTGTGTCGGTCATTGTGGATTCATAAGCGGTCATATGGCGGCTCATGTCCCCCTCCAGCGAAGTCAGGGTGTTTTGAATCTCCTGGAGGCGGTCCTTGTTGCCGGCGTTTAGGCCCAAGTTTCTGATCTGGACAATCTGCGCCTGCAGCGTCTCGCGTATACTGCCCATGGCAATGAGCGCCAGGACATTTTCGTTATATAGGGCCTCGTCGGCATTGTTAATGGAGTACATACCAAAAATGCCTATTATGCCCACCGCTATGGCCAATACAACCACGACCGCTAAGCTTACGATAAGTTTCATGGAAACTCTGAGGTTCTTCATTGTGAACTCCTTAATTAAATAAGTCTTCGAACCCTCATATATTCCCTATTATTAACGCAAAAAAACATTCGTAAGGCTTTTGTGAACTATTTGCGAACCTATTTTTTAGCCATTTTCCCGTTCGCAGCCGCATGCATGCTATGACCGCAAATCATAGCGTCCGCGTCGCGCCTTATGCCCGACCGCAGTCGCATGCACGCTATGGCTGCAAACCGTAGCGCCCGCGTCGCGCCTTATGCCCGACCGCAGTCTGCTACACGACTATGCATAAAGAGAATGCGAATATGACGTAAAGTTCATATAATCTGAAACTCTGGTCACATTGCACCGAATAACCGTATCGCCAAACGACGGCAAAGCAACGCTAGCATGCCCAGAGTATGCCTAGGACATAGCAATAAAAACAATGGTAAAATAACAGCGCGGCCGTCCCCACAATAACAAATATATGCTTTTGTAGGGACGACCGCCCCCGGTCGTCCGTTTCCAGCATCCTCACAATAGCTATCTATTTTTTCGCTAGGTCAACCACTCCTGTCATTGCCGACTTAACCCCGTCATTGCCGTCTTGACCCCGTCATTGCGGGCTTGACCCGCAATCTATTTTATCTAGCCACCACGAAATGGTTGTTATTTATAAAACGGGTATGGCGGGTACGTGAGCTCCCCGAACGGGGCGTCCTGACGGCTGATGGCAGTGGACTTGCAAAGCGACGGGATCTCGTCCGCCGTCACCTCGCGGCCCAGTTGCCCCGAAAGGAATATGCCCTCGGAGACCAGCATCGTCTGCAAGGCAATGTGCGGCGTGTCGATTTGCTCGCACTCGCCGCGCAGCACGCCGACCCAATGATCCTGCGACCCCTCATACACCCGGAGCGACGGGTCGAGCTGCAGGCGGCGGTACTGCTCCGCTTTGATGTCTAAATTCGTCTCAGCCGGGTAGCCCTCTATTTCGGAGAAGAATTTCAGCGAGTCCCTGCCAAAATCCGAGCCGAGCTGGATGCCCCCCTCGGAGCCATATATCGACGATGACGGGAACTCCGCGCCATGTATGGCCCAGCTCTCGATCATGTCCATCGTGAGGCCGCCCTCGAACTTTATGAACCCGACGCCCAGCTCCTCAACGTCGTAGCCCGACTCCATGCGGCGCTTGGTGTCCATTGCCAGTTCCTTGTACACGCTGCCGGAAACGCGCTCGACTTTCGGTGTGCCCAACAGGTACAGGAGCTGCGAGATATGGTACACGCCCATGTCGTAAAGGGCGCCGTGCCCGGCCCAGTGCGACGACACAAACTCCTTTTCGGCGTAGCCGTCCACGAACGGGCGCCCGCGCCTGCGGTAGCCGTATGAGCGGGCATGGTAGATCTTCCCGAGGCGCCCGGCGCCGATGATCCTCTTTGCGCATATGGCTTGGCCGCCGTAGATGCGGGCGAGCTGGATATGCAGCTTCACCCCGTAGTGTGCGGCCGCCTCTTTCATCGCCACTGCGTCGACATATGAGCCCGCCATTGGCTTCTCGCAATAGCAATGCTTGCCCGCAGCCATGACGGCGACGGACATGGGGCCGTGCAGGTTGTTGTGCAGCGCGACGTCCACGGCGACGACGTCGTCGCGCTTTAACAGCTCCCTGTAGTCGACATAGCGGTTGGGAATGTTCCACTTGTCGCAAAATTTGTTGAGCTTTGCCTCATTCAGATCGCAGGCGGCGATTACATTCGCGCCCTCGATTTCGGAATAGCGCTGCATATGGCTATGCGCGATAACGCCTGTCCCGATCAGCGCCAAATTGATCTCTTTCATATAAACGTCCAAGCCTCCTATAAATTAATCAAAATTACAAATAGACATTAACAAAGCGACATATATATGTCAAGCATGTCAAGCATGTCAAGCATGCACGATCGATCCTATTGTGTTTGTGTGCTTGATATGTGCCGCGCCAAGATATAAGATTAATATTAACAATGAAAGGCGGTGATCGTTTTTATGGGCAAGAATGAGCGTGTCTTGGGTGTCGACATCGGCGGCACGACCGTCAAAATGGGGATACTGGACAAAGACGCGGGGCTTATAGACATCCGACAGATCGATATGGTTGTGAGGAACCCCGAACTGATGGCCGATAGAATCGCGACGCTCGCGAAAGAATACGCGCCCGGCATCGTGGGCGTGGGTTCGGCGGGAGCCGTCAACCACAAGACGGGGCTGGTCAGCGCGGGCAACCTGGAATGGCGCGAAGTCCCGCTGCGCGCGATGCTTGAGGAGAGGCTGCGCGTGCCCGTGTGGGTGGACAACGACGCCAAAGCCGCGCTGATGGCGGAATGGCACAGCGGCGTATGCAAGGGCACGCGCTGCGCCGTTTGCGTCACCCTCGGGACAGGGCTGGGCGGCGGGCTGCTGATTGACGGCAAGCCCTGGCGCGGCGACGACAACACCGCATTCGAGCTGGGCCACATCGTCACGCACGGCAAGTCCTACGCTGGCACGGCCTCGAAGGAGGGGCGGCTGGAGTGCTACGCGTCCGGCATCGGCTTGTCGCGCCTGACCGGCGGGCGGCCTGCCCGGGAGGTCGTCGAGGGCGTGATGGCGGGCGACACAGCAGCCATGTCTGTTTTTGACGAAATGATTGGCGAGCTGGCCATCGGACTTTGCACCGTCATCATCCTGTTCAAGCCCGAGGTAATCGCCCTCGGCGGCGGCATCAGCGCAGCCGGCGGCTACCTGCTGGACGGCGTCCGAAACAAGGTCGCCGAATACCGGGGCGGACGCTCCAACAACTACGACGTGGAGCAGATCAAGCTGGCCGTCCACGGAAACAATGCCGGCATGATAGGCGCCGCTGCCCTGGCGCAAATGTACCTGCTAGACAGCAACAACAGCAGCAACAGCAGCAGCGCATAAACGCCCGCGCCTGATGATCAACCAAAATACATGAACACCCGCATCTGATGATCGGCTAAAAACACATAAACGTCCGTGCCCGATGATCGGCCAAAACACATGAACGCCTGTAGGGGCGGATTCCATATCAGCTCGCGAAAATAATAAAAACACAGGAGGCATTATCAATATGATTATCCATTCAAACAAAATCTATATGGAAGACGGATGCAAGGCAGGCTACCTCGAAATCGAAGGCGGCATCGTCAAGCATTTTTATCCTGGCGACGCGACGCATAAAGCGGACGGCAGCCCGCTCAAAGCGGACGCCGACTACGGCAGCAACCGGGTCATACCCGGCATTTTCGACACCCATAACCACGGCGGATTCGGCGTCCGCATCGGCGAGGGCGCCACGGAGGACGAAGTCAAGCTATACCTGAAAGGTTCGGCTGCCAACGGCGTCACTGCCCTGTTCCCCACTACGACAGAACCGGGCGCGATGGCGATGCTCGCCAAGATGGCGTACGGGGTGTCGGACGGGGCGAAGATCATGGGCATCCACAGCGAAGGCCCGTGGGGCGCGCGTGTCGGGGAGAAAGGCATAAACACCGGCTACCCCAAAGTGGACATGGGCGTCGCGCGGCAAATGGTCGAGGCGTGCAACGGCAAGCTGATGCTGGTCGGGATTGCGCCGGAGGTGGAAAATGCATTCGAAGCCATAGACTATTTTTTATCGCAGGGCATCGTCATGGCCATGTACCATACGAACGCTAATTATGAACAAGCTAACCGGGGCGTCGACCGAGGGATCACGGTAGCCACCCACCTGGGCAACGTCATGACGGGGATGCACCACCGCGACGTCGGCGTCATGGGCACGAGCATACTCAGGGACGAGGTATACTGCGAACTTATCTGCGATTACCTACACATCTGCCAGCAGATGGTGGAAATCGTGCTGCGTCTCAAAGACCATGAGAAGGTCATGATGATATCCGACAGTGGCTCATACGCGGGATGCCCGACGGGCAAATACCGCAGCATGTGGGGAAACGCCAGACCTGATCAGCGTAATTCTGGCGCGGCCAGAGCAGATCAACGTAATTCTGGCGCGGCCAAATCAGACCGCCATACGATCACCATCACCGAGGAAGGCTATGTGTTGAGCGAAACCGGACGCCTGTCCGGCAGCAGTAAACCCGTAATGTTCGGCATCAAAAACCTGGTCGAGCGTAGCGGCATGCCATTGGAAGACGTGTGGCCGCTCAGCAGCTACAATGTATTCAAAAAATACGGCTTCGCAGACAAAAAAGGCAGCATCAAGACCGGCAAGGACGCCGATTTCGTAGTCATTTCCGACGCCTTCGACGTGCTGTACACATATTCTGAAGGGCGCCTTGTCTATGACCACAACGTGGACAAGGACATATTCAACCACAATTTTGTGGCAGAAAACAAACTGGATTAAAACATTACACCGGAGCCACGCCCCCGGTCGTCCGTCCACCAAGGTTCATAGTATTATCCGTAGGGACGACCGCCCCCGGTCGTCCGCCCGTCCCGTATATATTTGATTGGAGGCCATTTGTGAACAACATAATTAACGAAACCCGAAAAACACAAATCTGCGGCGCCTACGACGTGATTGTTGCGGGCGGCGGGATAGCGGGCGTCGCAGCCGCACTTGCTGCATCGCGCAACGGCGCAAAAACGCTCTTGCTGGAAAAGACCATCACGCTGGGCGGGCTTGCCACCGCCGGACATGTGGTCTACTATCTACCGCTATGCGACGGGCGGGGCAAAAAAATCATCAGCGGCATCGCGGAGGAGCTATTGTACGCCTCTATAAAATACGGCTATGATGATCTGCCCGAGGCATGGCGCGGCGGCCCATGGAAAGCGGACACCCGGGAACGCTACCGGACGGTGTTCAACGCGCCCGCTTTTATCATGGCGCTCGATCAATTGGTGCTGGAAGCAGGTGTCGACGTACTGTTCGACACAGTCTTCTGCGACGTTGTCATGCAAGGAAAAACCTGCACGGCGCTCATTGTGGAAAACAAAACCGGCAGACAAGCATACGCCTGTAAAGCGGCGGTCGACGCGACTGGCGACGCCGACGTGCTGTTCCGAGCGGGCGCGGAATGCGTAGAACAGTACAACCACCTCACATACTGGGCGTACCGCGACACCGCCCAAGCCGAGCAAATGGAACGCGAAAAACGCCGAAGCAAAGCGATCCCCCTATATATAAAAGGAAACTTCAACGGCACGGACCTCCCCGCCGGACTGCCGGAGTACCATGGCACCGACGCGCGCGAGGTCACGGAATTCATACTGCGCAGCCGTAAAATGGCATTCGACGCAATGCAGTCCGACCACGGGCTTGCCTTCGCCTCATTCCCCAGCCAGGCGCAGTTCCGCACCACCAGGCGGCTCAAGGGTGACCATACCTTCCGCACAGAAGACGCCGGGAAGCATTTTAGCGACAGCATCGGCTGCACATCCATCTGGAACATCCCCGGGCCGGTCTACGAAATACCGTTCGGCACAATAAAAACCGAACTGGTGCAAAACATCTTCGCCGCCGGGCGCATCGTCTCCGCTGCCAACGGCCACGCGTGGGAAATCATGCGCCCCATCCCCACATGCGCCCTGACCGGCCAGCAAGCCGGCGCCGCCGCCGCCCTAAGCGCCCGCGCCGCCACCGCCGCCCCCGCAACCGCCCCTACAGCCACCGCCCCCGTCCCCATAGGCGGCACCATCAACATTACAGAACTGCAGGAAACCCTCAAAAAAGACGGCCTCATCCTAACAATGGACGAAGACCTTGCCCGCCAGTCGGAAACATGGCTTGAAGGCTGGCGCCAAGACCCCGACCCCTGGTGGAAAGACAAACCATAAAAAAACGCGCAAGTATATTTATACGGTGATTATATACGAGGCTAGTTAATGGTTAACCTTGATAAATGGGCGTCACTAAGTTTAGTTGAACAGATGGCGAACATCGGCTCGGAGGTCGGGCGGGCTATAAAATCGCGCGACGGCGCCATCGAGCGGGCGCTCGATTTGTTCTCGGCGACTGCGGTATGCCACAGTGGGCTGCGCCTGCGTGAAATCCTGCGCGCCCGCGACGAGTTCCTGCGGTTATTTTTACGGAGATTCTACGGATTTTAGTGAAATAGAACGCTATTTCCACTATTTTGCATTAGCCGCGCGACGCGGTCGGTAACACATATTTTGGTAATTTATGTGTTCGATGATAATAATGAATGATTTTAACATAAGTTTATGCAGCATGATCATTAAATATTTTCAATTTAATATTTTGCCCTATCAATCTCTAAATGTATTAAGCCTTCCCAAGCATCAATCACTTCAGCCATACCTTGCTCAATGATATATGGCTCGGCATATGAAAACAACTCTGATTGCGATTTTGTAGATCCATCTCGCAATATTTGAGTTAATAGATTCATTTGAATAAAGTCATCTTTTATAGGTTTTTTATATAATCTCCATAAAGACGCCTGTTCACGGCCTGGTAATGGAGCTACCAGCTCATTATCAAAATATAATGCTTCAAAATATGCCAGAACAGATTCTGCGGCACAGGCCAGATGCCCATATTCCACATTTTTACGATGGTATTTTAATGAGCGGTACAAACCATTTAAATAACGATCCCATTGCTCTCTTCGTAGTTCTTCATTATAGTTTTTCGCCTTTATTATTTCCTCGATAAATTTTTTTGCCTGTCCGTTTCGATCAAATAATATTTTTGCTGATAAAAAGGCTGACGCACGCCAATTCCATTCACAATGCATATTTAATTGTTTACGCTCATTTATTCCTAACAAATAATAATCATAAGCACATGGTACATCTATTTTAGGAAGTGCGGTAACATTTTCCTGGAAAAAGACGCCAATGTCTAAATCAGATAATTCATTCGCATCTCCAGCCGAGTATGAACCCATCAGACACAACCCTATAACCTCATCACATTCCAACAGGGGTTCTACTATTTTATTTATCTGCGGCAAATCCAACATATATATCCTCCGCATCGCTAACTGTTATTTCTCATTATGAAAATATTAATATATGTGTTTTATTTGTTATTTGTAGATAACATTGACTAAATAAAAAATCGGGTGAAGAACTCATTTAAACAAATCAAAAAACATTGCTCGACTTTGATAATTATGATCGATATCGATAATAGGTATTTACCAAATAATTAATAATTATTATGTAAATTAATTAACTGAATTATAAAATAAATCCTATTCAACAGGTATTATTGCCGCGAAATCGTTATAATAGTTATTTTGTTATCTTATAGTAATTTTAATATTATTCTTTTAATATCTTTATAAACTATATAATTGACGTTAATAGCTTTCGCGAACCAAGTAAAAAAGCTTTTGATAACAATGTGAACGCATAATTTTTAATGACTATAACGGTTCTACCAGTTTCATACATATATGCCTCCTTGTAATATGCAGGCACCCTCTTTATGTCGATCCACTAAATTTCACGGAGAAATTCGGAGCGTGAACGCTATCTTATGCTACTTGGAAGCACACTCAGCACGTGTTGCAAACACAACTTTTTGGAATTTTGCCAAATATATGCAATCCTTCCCCCGTTAGATATATATTTTCATACGCAAACATATAAACCCATACATGGCCTAGATTTACTCCTTACCCTCTTTGCGATGAGCTATGGCGATGGCTCTATAGTATCGGGCGCCTCTGCGTACGCCGAATACTTGCCAGCGTCTTGTTAAACCTGCCCACTGTAAAGATAATGTCGTCATAACTCTCCGAAATGCAGTTTATTATACCATATAATAATAACGTAATTTGGAAGCATATATTATTATGTTGACTTTAGCGAAGTATAATTTTATATTAATTAGTATAGTACATTAATACATTTATTTAACAATGTAAACAGACAAATGCATTTTCACGTCATTCTATTGATGCGTAAATGTAACTTGATTGTTATATTTTATATGATATATTTAAGTAATTCGAGCCCCGCTTTGATGCAATGGAATAATTAATCGGATAAATATGGATAATGCATAATTCCCATTCGTCTGTCGTTTAAACATATATAAATAATTATTCTTAATCATTTATTCATGTTGAGTTATTCTTGTTTTTAAAGAGTGAACCGTTTATAATGGCATTAACTATAATAACTACTATAAATAAGTTACGGTGATATTATTGAAAATTGATAAAACTTTTTTAAATATGGTTAATAAACAAAATGTCATATGTGCAATTATGAACAACGCCCCTATTTATAGAACTGAAATCGCACGAATGACGGATCTTAGCATTCCAACAGTAATGAAAATAACAAATGAGTTTATTAATAAAGGGCTTGTAAAAGAGACAGGAAAAGGTGAATCTAACGGTGGCAAGCCACCGTTATTATTGCAATGCGTTAATGATGCGTATTATATTATCGGCGTAGACGTAGGCACAACTAATATTAATACAATCATGATGGATTTAGCAGCACATATCCATTATCAATGTACAATTCCTACAGATTCGAAAAGACAACCGAAAATTGTACTCAATCAAATCATCGATTCAATTGAGCAAGTAACTCGCCAGTCAGGCTTGGATTCTAATCGGATGTTGGGAATAGGTATTGGAATTGCAGGCCTCTTAAATCAAAATAGAACAGGTGTAGTTTTTTCACCTGATTTCGGCTGGGAAGATGTTGAAATTATAGAGTCAATAAAAACCCATTTTCACTTACCTGTTTACATGGATAATGTAACAAGAGCTATGGCTATGGGCGAACGCTGGTTTGGCTTGGGTAGGGATAGAGAGCACTTTTTATGCATTAATTTAGGGTACGGCATCGGCGCGGCGTTGTTCATCAACGGCGATTTATACTGCGGTGATTCCGGCAGTTCAGGTGAATTTGGGCATATGAATATGGAAATGAACGGCCCATTATGCGCCTGCGGTAATTATGGCTGTCTCGAAGCACTAGCTTCGGCCAATGCAATGGTTAACAAAGCTAAATTTTATATAGAAAAAGGAGTCACAACACAAATCATTGATACAGTGAACCATGATATTAGCCTAATAAATGCAAAAATAATATTTGACGCAGCCAAACAAGGAGATCAATTGGCTCATGAAATAATAAATGACGCCATCCATTATTTAGGCACGGCAATCGCAAGCATGATCAACATATTTGATCCGGGATTGATTATTTTAGAAGGTGGCGTAAGCCAAGCAGGTGATATATTGACACAAAATATTCAAAGGGTAGTTGAACAGAAGCGCATGAGGCACGCGGGCAATTCTACGAAAGTAGTTGCTTCGACGTCAAAGCAAATAGCTTCTGTCGGAGCAGCTTCGTATTTATTAAAAGGATTAGTTGAAAACGGCGGCGATATTAACCGACTATATTCCAAATATTGTTAATAAATTATTTTATATAAATTGAACTCCTATATAAATATATCATGTAATTATTTTCAAAGTTTTTATTTTATTTATTTATCATATATCCGATCACACAAAAAAATATTATTTACATATTTCCACTAATTTTTTGTTACTTAATTAAGTTAAAGTAGTTAGTGCGTTGTAAACATAAAGTTTAGAATATGCTGGATACAATTAGCAATAACTATAAAATTTCACAATTTTTATTGCAATTTATATGTATATTTATCACTTATTTATTTATTTACCTATATAATATTTTCTTGACATTCTTATTTTCATTTTATAGACTTAACTTAATTAACTTAACTTACAGCCTATTCAATGATTTTAACTATCAATATTGTTGAAAAAATTATAAACGGAGACAATTTATGAAATCATTCAATTATTTTCAACCCACTGAAATCATTTTTGGATCAGGGTCAATTAACCAAATTGGCGAATGTGCTAAAAGATACGGCGAAAAATGTCTATTAGTTACAGGATCGAAATTCCCGGCTGCTTCACCATTTTATAAAAATATAATAGAATCATTAACACAAGCCGGCATGATAGTTACTCAATATGATGGCGTAATACCTAATCCGACGACGAACGTAGTCAGTGATGGCGCAAAATTAGCTAAAATGTCGGGAGCGCAAGTAATAATCGGACTAGGCGGCGGTTCAAGCATGGATGTAGCAAAAGCGATAGCCGTAGAAGCATCTCATCCTGGGACAGCATGGGATTATTTACATTACAAAACACAACCTTCAGAAAAGACACTACCAATCATTGCGATATCAACTACATCTGGGACCGGTTCGCAAGTTACGCAATGCTCAGTTATAACGAAAACTGACGATCTAGACAAATCTGCCATATGGCATAAAAATATTTTTCCAAAAATTGCTATTGTTGATCCTGAACTAATGCTGACACTTCCGGCGGAAATAACGCAGGTTACTGGGTTTGACGCTCTCGCACACAATTTTGAAGCATATATCTCGGTCGGAACAAACCCATATGTTGAGACATTAGCACTGGAAGGTATACGTTTAATCGTAAATACACTACCAAAATTACTCGAAGATCCGCATAATATCGAATATCGTTCTAAAATGGCTTGGGCGGATACTCTGGGCGGGATCTGTATATCATCAGCGGGAGTCACGCTACCGCACGGTCTTGGGATGCAAATCAGTGGCCACTGTCCGCATATTGCTCATGGGCTTTCACTTGCTATTACTTATCCCGAATTCATAAGATTTACATATCAATACGCGATTAACAAATTCGCGATAGTCGGCAGGATTTTTAACTCTAAATTAAATAGTACCGATAATGAAACTGCAGCATTACAATGTTGCGAAGAGTTTAACTCTTTTTTAAAGAAAATAAATCTATTTACTGGATTCGAAAGTGTAAATGTAACAAAAGAAACACTCCGTGTTATAGCCGATCATGGGCAGGTATTGAGCGATTATAAAAATAATCCAAGAGTAGCTACGATTGATGATATGTATACGATTCTTACCAATTGTTACGCGAGATAAAAATTGAATAAATATTAGTGAGATAAATTCAATGTAAGTCCTAGTATAAACTTTTTAGTCATTTCTTAACTATAGTTTTTATTATTCATTATTGGAATCAGAAATATTGATGAGTTTCGAATATCCATTATTTATGAAAGAGGAATTAATATGTTGGAATTCAAAGTACAAGATATCAATCCTGGAAGCGTCAAGGGAGTAACGGTTAATTTTATTTGTGAAGCGGACGCATATAAAGAAAATTGGTTTGAATGGAATGCGAGCAGACTTACGGCAACTTTTGGAAAGAACAATATAGCAGGAGGGGTTCTTCGTGCTTGGAAGCATGTACCTATTTTTTCTGAAATGGAATATCACGAAGATACCGAAGTTTTTTATTTTATTTCTGGAACTGCCATTATGCCTTTTGCTGATATTGTAAATGGTGAAATCGACATGAATTCAATACAAGTAGTACGCATTTGTCCCGGAACCCAAATTGCAATAAATGCAAATAAGGCGCATTTTGTCGCAGTTGCTGAAACCGGAGAACCTGTTGAAATAGTAGTCGTCGCTCCGGTAATGGAGGCGCCTCGTATTTCATTAACAGAAACTGTAAAAGGAATTCTATAAAAAATTCTAATGAAAGGGGTTTTTAACATGGCATTAGCTAAACGCGCAGTTGTATCAGATGTTAAGAAAATCAGTTTGGTAGATTATAAAATACCAGAGCCAAAAGAAGATTGGGTTCTAGTCAAGGTACAGGCTATACCTTTATGCACCCAGTACAAAGGATGGGTTAAAGGAACGAATTCGGCTGGGCACGAAGCTGCCGGAGAAGTAGTCGCAGTTGGCCCATACAGCACAAAAGTGAAGGTAGGCGATCGCGTCGTAGTCATGCCGGGTTGGCCTTGCGGAAAATGTGAATTATGCATAAGAGGCGAATACATACATTGCCAGCACTGGCACGATTATCATGAGCAAACTGGTCTCGATTTCGATGGCGATACGCATGTTCAGTATCTTTTGAAGCAGGACTGGCTCCTCGCACACATACCAGACGGTGTTTCATATGAAAAAGCATCTCTTGCCTGCTGCGGTCTCGGCCCAACATTTGGCGCTTTGGAACGGTTTAAAGCAAGTAAATTTGACACAGTGTTAATAATTGGAGCGGGACCTGTCGGTTTAGGCGGTATTGTAAATGCGAAATACCGCGGTTGCAAAGTCATTAGTGTAGATATGATTGACTACAGGAAAAATTTAGCCACAGAACTGGGAGCGGATTTAGTATTGGACGCTAGCGATCCTGAAGTAAACAAAAAAATAATGCAGTTTACAGGCAATAAAGGCGTCGACATTGCGCTTGAAGTGTCAGGATCGAATCCTGGAGCCCGTCTAGGTATAGATTCATTAAGGCGCCATGGAACTATGGCATTTATCGGCGAAAACGAAAAAATTGAAATTCACGTGAGCAGGGATCTCATTCGAAAAGGTATACAAATTTGCGGGCAATGGCATTACAATATTAACGGCATACCTAAAATCATGGATGTGATATTAAATTCACCTGTTGTCGATAAATTAATCACCCATAAATACCCAATGACAGATATGGATACCGCAATGGCTATTTGTGCGTCTCAAAAATGCGGAAAAGTAATGATTGATCCGCATAAATAGAGCACATTTACATTTTTTGCGCTAATGAACATGAAAGGGGTGAATGTATGCGTCTCGGCGGACCTATTTTTAAGCCAACCAATTCAATAGAAGAAATTATTACAGAACATCGCCGTATTGGCTTTGGAGCGGCATATTGCACGCAATATATTAGTGATAACTCTGAACGTGACGAGTACAAAGCTGCTTTTAAAGAAGCCGATATTCTGATTGCAGAGTATCCAGCATATTGCATAAATATTTTAGATACAGATCCTGCTATAAAAAATAAAAATAAAGACGAGATATGTGATCGGTTATCTAAAGCTGACGAAATGGGCGCCATTTGTTGCGTAATGCACGGGGGTTCCATCGAAACAGGAGGATGGGGCAGCGCATGCAAAGAAAACTTATCTGAAAGAAGTTTTTTTGAGACAGTAGTTACCATACAGTCAATCATTGACAGGGTCAAACCAAAAACAACCAAACTAGTCATGGAAACAGAGTCATATTTACTTCCCGATAGCCCGGAGGTATACGCAAGGCTTATAAACGCAGTCGACAGAACTGAGTTTGCAGTCCATTTGGATCCAGTCAATATAATTTCAAGTCCAAGAAGATATTATTTTAACGGCGATTTTATAAAAAGATGTTTTGCCATTCTTGGTGATTATATCGTCAGTTGCCATGCTAAGGATTTTAATATGGCTCCAATTTACCCAACGGTCAAAATCGATGAAACTTTTATAGGGGACGGTATCCTAGATTATAGTGTTTATTTGAATGAAATATTAAAAATGAGAAAGCAACCGACTTTAATGATAGAACATTTGAATGAAGCTCAATTAGTAAGAGGAGTAAACTATATTTTTAAGCAAGCCGCCGAAATGGGATTAACATTTGAAGGCTCGCAGCATAGGGAACAACTAAGTGAAGACGGGGCATCCACAGAGTACTTTGCGCCGCATCTCACATAAATTCTTATTAATAAATGGAGGAAAATATTATGCGAAGGCCAATAACAATCTTTTCGGGACAGTGGTCCGACCTATCGTTTGATGAGGCGTGTTCGATATTTTCATCAATCGGATACGAAGGTGTCGAAATATCGTGCAGAGGCCGTCATCTTGATCCTGTACGGGCAGTAAAGGAACCTGCATATGTAAAAGAGCATAAGGATATTCTCGAAAAGTACAATTTAAAATGTTTCGCTATCAGTGATCATTTTACCGGCCATTGCGTCGGTTCGGATGAGCAGCTAGAATCATTTGTGCCTGAAAATCTAATTGGCAAACCTACAGAAATCCGAGCCTGGGCTGTCGAAAAAATGAAATATGTCGCGCACACGGCAGCCGCGATGGGCGTGGATGTTGTAACTGGATTTATGGGCAGCCCTATATGGAAGTATTTTTATTCCGGTAAAACAAAAGAAAGGGTTGAAGCCGGGTATGACTTAATCGTAGAGGTTTGGAGCGGTATTTTTGACGTCTTTGACGAGTTAGGCATTAAATTCGCTTTGGAGCCTTATCCAACCCAGATAGCATATGACTATTATACAACGCAAAAGCTGCTCGAGAAATTCAATCGCCGCCCCACATTGGGACTTAACTTCGATCCAAGCCACTTGATATGGAACATGGTCGATCCAGTAATGTTTGTCCATGATTTCGCAGACCGCATATACCACGTGCATATAAAAGATACAAAACTCAACTATAACGGAAGAAACAGCGTTTTAAATTCTCATTTGTCTTCTAGTAGCGATACGAGAAGAGGATGGACATTTGTATCGCCCGGAAGAGGCGACGTCGATTTTGAAGCATTGATTAGAGAGTTTGATCATATTGGATATTACGGCCCGCTATCCATTGAATGGGAAGATTGGGGTATGGATCGCGTATTTGGTGCAACAGAAGCTTACGAATTCACAAAAAAAATTAATTTCCCCCCGTCTGCCAGAAACATGTAAATAACAATAAAAAGAATCGGATATGTTGTCTATGCCCGTTTCTAATTAAATAAACGTATAAAATTTATATTTTGAAGGAGTGGTATTCATGAAAATTGGGCTTGCGGAGTGGGGTTTTCGCGAATACCCGCTTGATGAGCATTTCAAATTGACGCATGACTTGGGCGTTCAGTACCTTGAAGTTGGGTGCGGCAATGAAAACGATATTCATCGTTTGCCAAAAAATCCTGACAACGCACTGGTTGCGCAGTTAAATGAGATTATCCAAAAATATGAAATTGATACATCATTTGGGGCAATTGGAGGCGGGTATGCAATAGAAGATGAGTCTTTATTGGAAAAGATCATTAACGAGCAGAAGGCACAACTCGAATCGTTGCAACAAATTGGAGTAAAAATTGTAAGGATATTTGCATCGTGGACTCCAATAAACGAAATGAATGAAGCTAAATGGAAAAATATGATTGATGCACTAAAAGAATTGGACTTTTTCGCTTCATCCAAAGGCATGAAACTCGCAATAGAAACACATGGTACATTAAAACCGAGCGGATTAGGTTCTATCCATCTGCACAATGCTACCACCGATTGGGATTCGCTTAAAAAATTACTCAACGCGTTACCGTCTCACACAGGCATATTATTCGATCCGGGCAACATGCGCGCCGTAATCGATCGTCCCTTGGACGACTATGTCGATCTTCTAAATAACCATATTATTGCTTTGCATATCAAAGACTGGCGTCAGAACCCAGATGGTTCGTGGACTACTGTAGCCGTTGGCGATACTGAATTTAACTGGGCGCCAATTTTCAAAAAAATAAAATATGATGGAGTAGGGTTGATAGAATATGAAGATGTATCCGATGTCGTCATAGGTATGCAAAAAAGCATTAATTATCTAAAATCGATTGGTTTTGAATAATGCCTATCCTATTAAGAGGGGGAGATGGTTATGAAAATTCTTGTCACAGGCAGTAAAGGATTTATCGGTTCTCGCTCTATAAAAGCTATTAGTAAAGAACATGAAGTTAAAGGCGTTGATGCAATAGATGGTTTTGATTTGGCAGACTATTCAGTAGTATGCAGTTTATTTTCTGAATTTAAGCCGGATTTCGTAATACATACCGCAGCAAACGGGGACATACAATTTTGCGAGCAAAATAAAGATATCGCTGTCCGTAACAATATCATAGCCACTAGGAATATTGCGTCAAACTGCGCAAAATATAACGCAGGTATCATATTTTGTAGCACGGATCATGTTTATCGATATAATGAATTGCCCCAAAGCTTACATGAATATAATGAAATTAAAGGCGCGTCTTTTTACGGTGTCACTAAGGCGGCATGTGAGCAGGAAATTCGTTCTTTAGTTTGTAAACATTTTATAACAAGATTGTGCTGGCAATACGGTATTTATGAAACTGGGTTGCCACGACGCGAACCACGATTTGGAATTGTTGAAAGAGCCGCAAAATCTTTAAAAGATAATACACCTATAACTGTTGTAAGGGGTTCCAGGCAACATACGACATATATATACGATACGATTGATGTGTTCGTTCAAATGTTAAACGGAGCGTTCCCTTACGGCATATATAATGTGGCAAGCGAAAATGATTATACGGTGAAAGGTCTATATACATATATCCTCGAAAAAATGGGCGCAGACAAAAAGAAAATATCCGAGCTTATCGTTGAAGTTGACGGGACGCCGAATATTCTTACAGCTATGCCGTTTTTTTTAAAATGCGTTGGTTATAATATGCCGACCTTCGAGGATGGGTTTAGGCGATATATGCGGGAACTGCATCCAACAGCTGTTTATTAAGGATCGATTAGGTTGAATTTTAATATATTTTAGGAGGGAAAATCAATGCAAAGAAAGATAATAAGAGCAATGGCCTTATTGTTGTCAACATTTATGGTGTTAGCATCAATGTTTGCTTGCGCAAGCAGCACCCCGCAGGCGACCACAGCGGAAAATACAACTGTGGCGGCGGCAACAGAAGCGGCTACAACTGCTGCTGCTACGACAGCGGCAGCGACTGCGGCAGCGACCACAGCGGCGCAAGCAACAAGCGGCAGCGGTTCAACGCAAGCGCCATCCCAATATAAACAAGCGCCAAAACTCGATGGCCTCGACCTGCCCCCGGTAGATGAGCGCTTGCCTAAAAATCCGCTAGTTGTAACTCCATATGAATCCGTAGGAAAATATGGCGGCACATGGCGAAATACAATAGTCATTGGCCTGAGAGGACATTCATTAGCAGGTTTTACTTCCTACGAAGGCCGTAACTTGGTCATTTGGGACATGGAAAGAACAGAAATCGTGCCGAACTTGGTGGTGGATTTACCGATAATCAGCGATGATGCTACCACATTTACTTTTACATTGCGCGAAGGCATAAAATGGTCCGATGGTACGCCATTAACCACAGAGCATGTACAGTTTTGGTTTGAAGCGCGGGAAAGCAACCTAAAAATTAACCCGGGATGGCAAACTGCCCCTATTAAGGTACAGGATGTAATTGTACACGATGAATATACTTTCAGTCTTGTTTACAACGTGCCAAACCCATTGGCATTATACGATCTTTCCAGGCATGTAGGTGGTAATGCTTTTTTCCTGCCGAAGCAATATTTGGCCCAGTTCCATCCGGATTATAACGATAAAGCGGAGGATTTGGCGAAAGAGGCCGGGCATGACGATTGGGTACGGTATTTTAACGACAGGAATAATTTTGAAATCAATAATGAGCTGCCCACTACGATGCCTTATGTGTTGCAAAATGACGGCGCTGGCGCAAACACGCTGAGCTTCGAGAGAAACCCATACTTCTGGGCGGTGGATACAGAGGGAAACCAGTTGCCATATATCGATTCCGTTGTGGTCGACATTGTAGAGAGCGAAGACATAACTATGATGAGGGCGGCAGCGGGTGAAATTGATATGCAAATGGCGGTCTTTACCGAAACCTATTTGTACTACCCATTTTTAGCTGAAAACGCCGCAGCGGGAGATTTTAGCATCGGCTCTTTCGATATCATTGAGTCTGGCGCTATAAACTTGCATTTCAATATAGCGCACGATGATCCGGTAATACGCGCTGTGTACGGTGATGCAAGGTTCCGTAAAGCCATGTCCCACGCCATGAACCGTGATTTAATCATTAACACTCAATTAACGGTAGGCCCTGTCAAAGCAACACCGAGGAACTTCTCGCCATATCCCGGTTCGCCGTGGTTTGACGAAAAATGGTCGTCGGCCTATACTGAGTATGATCTTGACAAGGCAAATGCGTTATTGGACGAGATGGGTCTTGACCAGCGGAACGCTGCAGGCATTCGTTTAATGTCAAACGGTGAGCCCCTGGGAGTAGTTATAGACGTTCCCCTCTACGACAAATCTTTCGTGGATCTTGGCATTGCTGTTGCAGATTCTATTAAAGTAACAGGCGTAGACGCTACAGCTAGAAGCCTTGAACCTGCGCTTTGGGGCGAAAGAGGGGCGGCCAATGAATGGGAAGGTTCAATGATGAGGGGGAGCGGAGGTTTTCAATTCGGTTCTCTAAATGACATCAACGATTATACAGGTTTTAGAGGTACAGGCTGGATGACCTATTATCAAAACGCTTTTATCAGAAACCGCCAGTCAGTGGGAGCTAGAGAGGCAGTTGAACCTGACGATTACCCGGATGAAATTGTAAAACTTTGGGATTTGGGCGCGGAAGCCGCGAAGGAAATCGACGAAGCCAAACGTAACGAGCTATATAAACAGATGTTTGACATACATGAAGAGAATCTATATGTATTAGGAATTGGCACAATTTTGCCCGGAATTTACATTGTAAGCAATCGAATGGGGAATGTGCCGCCTCTGCATGCGGACTGGAGTTTTGGCCACGGTGGCCATGGGCGCCCATCGCAATATTATTTTAAATAATGAAATAAGTTAAGCAAAAGGGCTGAGTATTAGTTACTTGATACTCAGCCCTTGTTCGGAGAGGGACGGATAAAATTGGATAATTTGATTGAAATAAACAATCTAAGCGTGCGGTTCCGAACAGATGAAGGTTTAGTATATGCTGTCAACGGTATCAGTTACGATATACCGATAGGGCAGACCATGGGTATTGTCGGCGAATCCGGTTGCGGCAAAAGCGTCTCGGCCAATGCCATTATGCGCATTCTTCCCCCCAATGGGTGGATAGAGACCGGGACTATTATATATAATTGCAAAGAAGGCATATTTGATATTGCCTCCCTTGAACCAGATGATAAACGTCTGACATTAATTCGCGGACGGGATATCACGATGATTTTCCAGGAGCCGATGACTTCCTTTTGCCCAGTGTATACTATCGGCAACCAAATCATTGAAGCGATTAAATTACACGCAAATATCCCAAAATCGGAATATCGCAATTACGCGGTAGACCTTTTAAAACGCGTACGTATAGCCAGCCCGGAAAGCAGGATAGATGAATACCCTTATCAAATGTCAGGGGGAATGCGTCAACGCGCCATGATTGCTATGGCATTGGCAAGCAGCCCCAGGATGTTGATTGCGGATGAACCTACTACATCACTTGACGTTACGGTCCAGGCTCAGATATTGAACTTGATTTTAGAGTTGCAAGCCGAAATGGGTATGTCGATCCTCATGATCAACCATAATTTCGGCATAATTGCCGAAACATGCGACAACGTAGCAGTAATGTACTGGGGCAGAATTGTCGAAGCCGCTTCTACGAAGGAATTGCTAGAAAACCCTGTCCATCCTTATACTCGAGGCTTATTTAAATCGATACCGCAAATCACTGATAAAAGGGGGACGAAACTAGATTATATCCAAGGCACAGTACCGCAGGCATATAATATGTTAGAGGGATGCCCTTTTTACCCCCGCTGCTCATATGGTGAGGAAGGTTTGTGTAACACTACTCTTCCAACAGAAACTATGATCTCGCCCTCCCATCGTGTAAGCTGCCATATGTGGGATACATTATTGAAAAGTCGGTGAAAGAAGGGACAGCATAATGACGACAATTACACAAAATCGTCCGCCGGCAAACGACATGTTGCTGGAAGTTGAAAACCTCAGTATGTTTTTTCCAATAAGAAAAGGTTTCTTTAACCGTATACAGCGTTATGTCAAAGCCGTTGACGACGTGTCTTTTAATATTAAAAGAGGTGAAACCGTGGGACTTGTCGGAGAGTCAGGTTGCGGAAAATCAACAGTCGGTAATTGCCTGACACGCCTCCTCGATCCTACCGGAGGCAAGGCCATATTCCACATACAAACGGATCGGGAAGCGGTAGACATAGCTAAAGCAACAACACAGGAATTACACAATATTCGGAAGAATTTGCAAATGGTGTTCCAGGATCCATACTCCTCGTTGAATCCGCGAATGACGGCGCGCACAATTATTTCCGAACCCCTTATGATATATAATAGATGCCCCAAGTCTGAAATAGATGATGTCGTAGCCGGTCTTATGGAAAAAGTAGGCCTGAGCCCGAACTATATGAACCGTTATCCCCATGCTTTTTCCGGTGGCCAACGTCAACGGATCAGTATTGCCAAAGCTTTGTCTTTAAACCCGCAACTGATGATTTGCGATGAAGCGGTTTCATCTCTGGACGTATCGGTCCAAGCCCAAATACTAGAATTGTTGGAAGCGCTGAAACCTGAATTTGATATGAGCTATTTATTTATAGCCCACGATTTGTCGACTGTCAAACATATTTCAGACCGGGTCATTGTGATGTATGTTGGGAAAATAGTCGAAATTGGTGAAACAGACGATTTATTTACAAATCCGAAGCATCCTTATACGGAAGCTTTATTAGGTTCAGTCCCGCGGCTTGTAGCAGATAAAACCGCCCGAAAAAATATCGTTATGGGCGAAGTGCCGGATCCGTCAAACCCACCTTCCGGCTGTTATTTTCATCCCCGTTGTCAATATGCGATTGAAGATTGTAAAAATTGGAAACAATCCCTCTGTCGCGTCGATGATAGCCTTACGCATATGAGCGCATGTCTCCGTTCGAATGAACTAGCGCTTAAAGGCGTATGATGATAAATACTACATAAGTTTTAATAGCTATTAACCTTTGGCTTATAGTAACTAAGACAGGAAGGTGAACAAATGCTCAGGTTTGCGATTAAACGTACCTTGCAATTGATTCCGTTAATTATATTGCTTTCAATGGTAACGTTTATTGTCATCAACTTACCACCGGGAGATTTTTTATCTACATACGTAAATAATCTGCGTTCTTCCGGTGTTATCGTTTTGGACGAAGAAATTAAGGAATTGGAAGCTCGATATGGCTTGGGCCAGCCGATATATGTTCAGTATTTTCGGTGGATAGGCAATGTCTTGCAAGGCAACCTTGGTTATTCATTTTCATGGAACCGGCCTGTTAATGACTTGATTGCCGAACGATTGGGCAACACGATAATATTATCCATAACTTCACTGATTTTGATTTGGCTAGTGGCCTTTCCCTTGGGTTATTACTCTGCAACACACCAATATTCCACATCGGACTATGTGTTTACGTCAATCAGTTTTTTGGGCATGTCGATCCCCAATTTTCTATTGGCCATTGTTTTTATGTGGGTGTATTTCCTCGCTTCGGGCAAATTCCTTAGCGGTATGTTCGCGATCGAGTTTACAGGCCAGCCGATGAGCTGGGCAAAATTTGCAAGCATATTACAGCATATGTGGATGCCGTATCTAATTATAGTAATAACAGGGACGGCGGGGTTGTTTAAAACCTTCCGCGCCAACCTCCTGGACGAATTAGGAAAGCCTTATGTCCAAGCCGCCAGGGCAAAAGGCGTGCCGAACCGAAGGCTTCTTATAAAATATCCGGTTCGTATCGCATTGATACCCTTTATTAGCACCGTTGGATGGATGCTACCTGGGCTGATCTCGGGGCAAACCCTATTGGCAATAGTCATGGGCCTCCCCACATTAGCCCCATTGCTGCAGTCTTCCCTTCGAAGCCAGGATATGTTCCTGGCAGGTTCCATACTCCTTGTATTGTGTATCTTAACTGTTATCGGAACAGTTATCTCGGATGTCTTGCTTGCACTTACTGATCCACGCATTAGAGACGCCATAGGGAAGGGGTAATAAATGAACTTTATAACTAATTTCAAAAAAAAGCGCGAAGTAAAAAAAGAAATGCGCCTGCGGAGGATAGCCGAAAATAAAAGCATCGAGCGATTATCCAAGGACTTTGAAGGCTATTCGCAATTGCAACTTATGATGATTCGGTTTAAAAAGAACAAGATGGCTATCGCAGGCTTTTTTATGTTGATATTTATTTATGTTTTGGCATTGACATGCGAAATTGTATCACCTTATGATCCAAACCTCGTTAACGAAAATCTTCTCAACGCGCCACCACATTTTATCCACATATGGGACGGCGAGCGTATACGGTCACCGTTTGTATATGGCCGCGTGCAGTCTTATGACGAGGTAACATATAAACCCATGTTCATAGAAGATAGGGACATTATATACAATGTTCGTTTTTTTACCCGTGGTGACACATATAAGTATTTAGGCTTGTTTGAGGGCGACATCCATTTGTTTGGTGTTGAAGGCGATGGATCTCTTAATTTATTTGGCACCGACAGGCTAGGGAGAGACTTGTTTTCCAGGGTTATCACCGGCACTAGGGTGAGCAGCACCATCGGTTTCGTAGGGGTTATTTCCAGTTTTATCATCGGCGTCGTATTGGGGGGCGTCTCGGCGTTTTTCGGCGGGATCATCGATTCATTTATCCAGCGCATGATCGATTTTATCATTAGCATACCGACTTTACCCCTCTGGATGGCTTTAGCCGCAGCTATACCGTCCAGCTGGTCTGTCATGCGGACATATTTTGTTATTGTGCTTATATTATCTCTTGTGGGATGGACCGGTCTCGCTCGTACAGTCCGAGGAAAGTTTATGTCGTTAAGAACCGAAGATTTTGTCAAATCTGCAATAGTTTCCGGCGCTTCCAGTATGCGGGTAATTATACGTCATATGGTGCCTATGTTTGCCAGTCATTTAATAGCTACGCTTACTTTATCTGTACCGGGAATGATCTTGGGTGAAACAAGTTTGTCATTTTTAGGCATTGGGTTGCAACCGCCCGTTATCAGTTGGGGCGTCTTGCTTGCAGATGCCCAAAATATTCGAAATATCGCGCTTTATCCTTGGACTTTGATCCCCAGTATATTTATCATTATAACTGTAATGGGCTTCAATTTCCTCGGAGACGGACTTAGGGACGCAGCTGACCCGTATTCATAATATTTAGTTAAAATGAACAAAAGTTAATGTAATGGTCAAATAACAAATAATACCGCTCCGCTTCCTAAAAATGTAATAGTATCATTTTCTACATAAATAGCACAATTTTCTGGCAAAGCTATCGTAATGTCAGTTGGTTTAGAGTGGTCTTTAATTTTACTTTGTATATAACTAATGTTAGTGCCATCTGTTTCATCATAATGACAACAGATGTTATAACCTTTAACTAAATTAATACCGCTTGAATCTACTAACCCTACTGTGTTTTCATCATTAATTGCAGCGTGAATTATATCTTTCCCGAAAATAATACTTCCCGCAGAGCCGCCGTAAACAAAACCACTATTGCTCAAATATTCTATCAATTTAATATCGAATCGGCTTTCCTTTATCTCTTTTAATAATTTAAAGGTATTCCCCCCGCCAATATAAATTGCGGAGTATTGGCTTAAGTTAGATGCATATTTTAAATTTATACACATTTCAATATTTTTAATTCCATACGAATGGTATGTATTGCTAAACCAATAAAAACATTCTGTATACGTAGGGTCATCTTCCCATGCAACTGGAATATACAATACAGATTTTTGCATGTCGATTTGGCTAGCAAAAAATTCATCAATATGCGTTATATTGTTAGAGTCCCCTCCGCCTGATAACAATAATTTCATTTGTTCTACACCGATATGCAAATGCCATTACATTTATATGTTTCCAAGATTCTTAAATAAAAACAAACCATCATTACCTGGAGCGACAATATCGAGCAATCCGTTTCCATCTAAGTCAGCAATCCACATATAAATCCCGCATCCTGAGGCCTCGCATACTCTGCCATAATCAATGACATGCTTTTCAAATTTTCCTTTATTAATCTTGAAATAATAAAGTCCAAGCGGATCATATGAACCGGGATCTTTATCTTTATGCGCCCAATATCGTTTGCCGGTAATAAGTTCAGGCTCGCCGTCATTATCTATGTCTGCAAGGCACATATCATGATATTGCGATACAGTATTATCAATATCATGTATGACCCATTTTCGCTTATTATCGGAAGATATGATCTGTTCATACCAGGCCAAGCCATAATCATGAGCTTTCCCTACGATTAAATCAAGCAATCCATTGCCGGTTATATCTAGTGATAGTATTGGAACACTTGCTGATCCAAAATCAAAACCTTCGTCATGAAAAATCCATTCACTGTTATACGGTCCATCAACCGGTTGCTCTAACCATCCGTTTGAGAGAATAATATCAATCTTGCCATCATTGTTAATATCACCAAAACCCATACCATGCCTGCTTTTTCCGGACGATATAATATATTTTTTAAAGAGCCCTGTACCTTTTCCTGACTCATTCCTATCAAGCTTGTAAATATGTTGTGGGTTTTCAGGAGTATTAGGAATTACTTCCGGAAAACCACAACCATCTATATCAATAAATCTAATGGTTTCTACAAATCCAGGATTGTCAATTAAATGTTCGATCCAAAGATCATTATCATTACCTGGGTTTTTTCTCCAACTAATATTTTTTTCATGCCACGACCCTGTAATAATATCAATAAATCCATCGCCATCTACATCCATGCCGTAATCACTAAAATCATAAAAACAATCATCCGATCGCCCAATATGGCATATACGATGTAATTTTTCAAACTTAGGGCCTTCATACCAATATTCACCGCACACTATGTCGAGAACACCATCATTATTAACATCAAAAACACAAGCTGCTTCAAATCTGCGAATATCCAACATCTTCTTCTCAAATTTTATAGCCATTTTGTTTACACCTTTCATTTTAATTAATTTATACTATATTGGCATTAACTGTTTCAATGATATATCTCAACGTTTTTATATACGATTCGCCGGTTTAATACTCTGTTATATCTAAGCTTTTTATGTTTAATTATTTTACAATAATACCTAGATGTCAATAATTATTTTATATTATTATAAAATAAAAACACATAAATAAAATAATGTCTATTATACTACATTGTATTGATCAGAGGTTAAGGGTTGGTTATTATTTATTGGTGGGGTCTATGGGTTATTTATTATTAATTGATGGGGGCTTTGGGTTGGATATTTATGTTTATGGGGACGTTGAAACGGCATATTTGAAAAGACGGGACAAGGTGCTGGGGGCGGCTATCGATATGATCGGGCCTATACGGCGCACGGTCAACCCTGATTTATTTTCCGCCCTTGTAAACTCAATGGTCGGTCAGCAAATATCCTCTAAGGCCCAGGCGACGATCTGGCAGAGGATGAAAGACAATCTCGGTGAAATAACGCCACATGCCATACTCGCCTGTGCAGACGCCGAGCTTCAAAGTTGCGGCATCACGTTCAAAAAGGCCGCTTATATCCGGGGCGTCGCCGAACAGGTGGCGGACGGCAGGCTGGACATCGCCGGCCTGCATTCAAAATCCGACGCGGAAGTTTGCGCGGAACTTATCCGGCTCGACGGCATCGGAGCATGGACGGCGGAGATGTTGATGTTGTTCTCCATGCAACGCCCGGATATACTGAGTTTTGGCGACCTTGCTATCGTACGCGGGATGCGTATGTTGTATCGTCGAAAAAAAATCACACGGGAGTTATTTGAAAAATACCGGCGCAGGTATACGCCGTATGGCTCTGTTGCCAGCTTGTATCTATGGGCAATCGCGGGCGGCGCGATCCCGGAAATGAGAGATTGTGCGATTAGCAAATAAGGCTTGGCTGTTTGATTGCTTGACTGCTTGACTGCTTGACTGCTATCCTGCAGTTTGGGTTACAGTATGGACTGCAGTATGGGCTGCAGTTTGGACTGCAGTTTGGGTTACAGTATGGACTGCAGTATGGGCTGCAGTTTGGGTTACATCGATTATAAAATCATGTGATATGATTAGATCAAAATTTGTATCGAAAGGACGGGTTATATGCTTTCACTTGAAAATTACCCCAGGCTGGCAGGTGAGGCGGACGACTCACCGCGCATCATGCGGGCGGTCGCCGATGCACCGCGCAGCTCTGTGTTCATCCCGGAAGGAAAGTACGAGATCGCCTCCACGATCGTCGTCGAAAACCAGTGCTCCCTGCGGCTGGACCCTTTTGCTGTGCTCAAGGCCGTTAAGGAAATGGATTTCGTGGTCAAATGGATCGGCACAAGATACAGGCCCGACGAGGAGCGTCCATCCCGCAACTATTTTATCACCGGCGGCGAAATAGACGCCTGCGGGCTTGCTAGTTGCCTGCAGCTCCAAAATTTCGTCCATTTCACCTTGCGCGACACGACGTTCACTAGCGGAAAAAAATATGGCCTGTGTGTGGGGCCGGAGGGCGGCGGCGTCGAGCTGATCGCCGACAACCTCTATTTTTCCTGCACCGTACCGGGCTGCCAGGGGAACATCGGGATATACACGCACTATACGGACGGGCACTACACGGACATTGTCATCGTCGACTACACAATTGGCGTGTACGACGACCGCAGTTGTTCCAACCGCTATACCCGCGTGCATGTGTGGGTCGGCGCCATGCAGGTGGACAAGGTTCCGCAGTACCTGGACGATTCGATCAACTTTATCATCAAGGGCGGCGAAGACGCGACGGAGGTTCTGCTGCGCGATTGCTACGCGGATACGGGCGCGATCGGCTTCGATTTGTATTGCACAGCGCGACTGATCGGCTGTGCGTATTATAATAATTACAAATGGCTGAAGTTCGACGACGTGCTGTGCATACGCAACAACACTACGGCGCCGATCCAGGTGTTCGATGGGTGCTGGACGAAAACGTCGCCCAAGGCCAAATTCTATCAGGGCTTCCCCGGCGAGAACATATCCTTCCGCGACAATGTTTTCCGGGGCGGTTTGACTTATTGAGCAGATTATAATGGAGGATGAAACTGGGGATGAAACTGGGGCGGCAAATGTCGCCCCTTTTCATGTGCAGAAAAATGATAATGTGGGCGGTAATGCGGGCAATCATATGAGCGGTAATATAGGCGATAATGTGGGCGGCAATTTAGGCGGTAATGTGGGCGTAATTTGAGCGGTTTTTGCGGTCGTTCGATACGTTGCGCAATTCCGTCCTTTTGATATATAATAATGCCAAGTCCCAGTGGCCTAATGGATAAGGTAATGGATTCCGGTTCCATTGATGCGGGTTCGATCCCTGCCTGGGACGTTTTTTATGCGTAAAAACGGCGGCGCGGCTGGGCTGTGGCGGGGTTGGTCTGTGGCGTGACTGGGCTGTGGCAAAGCTGTGCGGCTCGGTTGGCTGTGGCGAAACTAGGTGGTAACGTGACTGGGTGGTGGCGGGGTTGGGAGAGGGTGCGGTGTGCTGACAATCGGCGGGCAGGTAATAAAAAACGCTGTTATGCTCGCCCCGATGGCGGGGGTGGCCGACACGGCATTCCGCACGGTCTGTAGGGAGCTCGGCTTTCGCGGGCTTATGTTTACCGAGATGATCAGCGCAAAGGGGCTGTGTTTTGGCGACAGGAAAAGCTTCGACTTGTCACGCATAAGCGACGCGGAGAGGCCGATCGGCATTCAATTATTCGGGGGCGATCCCGACTCTGTTGCACGGGCCATTGGCTTATTAGGCGCATTTGCTGCGGATATCATAGACATTAATATGGGCTGCCCCATGCCCAAGATAACAGGAAATGGCGAAGGGGCGGCGCTGATGCTCGATCCCGCCCGGGCCGCAGACATAGTGAGAGCGGCTGTCGGCACGGCGGGCGCGACGCCCGTGAGCGTTAAAATCCGGAAGGGCTGGGATGGCGGGCGCGCCAATGCGGTGGAGTTCGCGATGCGGCTCGAGGACGCGGGCGCGTCGATGGTGACGGTACACGGCAGGACGCGCGACCAGATGTATAGCGGGCGCGCCGACTGGGGTACCATTGCAGACGTAAAAAGCGCCGTGGGTATCCCTGTGATAGGCAACGGCGACGTGGCAGACGCGGGTGACGCGCAACGCATGATCGAGCAGACCGGCTGTGATGGGGTGATGATAGCGCGTGCGGCTCGGGGCGCTCCGTGGCTGCTGCGTGAAGTAGAAAGCAGTATCGAAAGCAGCGTTGAAGACGGTTTTGCAATTGGTGTCGGAGGCGATACCACAAGCGGAGCCATAGGCGGCGATGGCAAAGGCGCATGCGCGGAGCTGGCAGGGCGCATTGGCACTATCAAGCGCCACCTCGAACTTGCCGTGCAGTTGAAAGGCGAACGGACGGGCCTACTGGAGATGCGCAAGCATCTGGCGTGGTACATAAAAGGAGTCAGAAACGCGGCCGCCATCAGGAACGAGCTGTTTCATCTTAACGATTACGACGAAGTCTGCCGGTTCATAAATAACCTGCATGTCTATCAGTCCGCTGATGATGGCGAGTTTCATAAATCGTAAGGGGCGGTTCTTGGGCATCCCGAATTTGCATTAAGCCATTCGGCGACAGGCAACAGTTACTATTTATGGCAACAGTTACCATTTATATAGAAGAATACCGGCGGAGGCGCCCGCCATGAGGCTGCTGGCACAACCGCTCTTCATAGCGCCGCTGGATTCCTCAATGCGGGGTGTTCCAGCCCGTCGGGTATTTCGATTATTTTGCCAGAGACGCCAAGGCCCGGCAGTTCCGGAAATGTCAACCTGAACGCGACCAACATTTGGTAGGGGGCATAATAGCGTTTGTTGATGGCATTCGGGCAATACTTCCCGTCACCGATGATAGGATGACCGGCTGAAGCCAAGTGCGCCCTGATTTGATGGGTGCGGCCTGTCAGGAGCGATACTTCCAACTTTGATGTGTCGCTGGGTGCATTATAGCCAATCGTCCGGTAGCGGGTAACAATTTCGAAGGCATTGCCCGGCGCGTCGCCGGGCGTTGGGTACACTGCGACCTTGCCCCTTGACGCGTTTTTTGTGATATAAGCACGCAGCGTCGCCTTTGGAAGTTCGGGCTTGCCGTGCACGACACACATGTAGTCTTTCCGGACCGCGCCGGAAGCCAAAGCTTTTAACAATGTGTCCAACGCCCCCCTATCTTTGGCTATCGCGACCAGCCCGCCAGTATTGCGGTCGATCCTGTGGCACATATAAGGGGCGAGCTTTGCGCCGCCTGTACCGGGTAGTGGCGATCCGGCGCCGGCTCCCAGGTATTCGCGGACTAGTTCAATCAACGTAAGGCCACCGCCGCTGCGATCCGGGTGAACGGGCAAACCCTGCGGTTTATTCACTATCAGCAGTCGCTCGTCTTCATATGCTACTTCGAAGCCGATGGGTGCGCCGGTGGGTGCGTCGGTGGGTGCGCCAATGGTTGCGCTGATAGGTGTGCCGGTTTGGGCGTCATTGGGTGCGTCGGTGGATGCGCCGGCGCCGTTCGCTTTCTGCGCGCCAAACAATAGGTCGTCTGGCAGATAAATATTAAGTATGTCCATCGGTTTTATAACCGTTTCCGGCGCCGCCCACTTGCCGCCGATTTTTATGTCTTTTTTTCGGAAGGCTTTGTACAGGGCGTTTTTGGGCAGCGCCGGAAACACCGACATCACATATTCGTCGAGCCTTGTGCCGGGCTTGACGCGCTTTCCTATGTATATTTCGCGCAATACAATGTCGCTTTCGAATTATATTTGTTATGCCGCATTATATTTTGACTGTGGCAGGGGCGCGGTGGGGGCAAGCCCCCACCCTACGCGTGTTGTTTGTTGTGGCGCCCTGTGCGGGGCGATTATATTTTTCGGTGTATTCTGTGTGTTATTATTTCCCATGGGCCTATTTTGCCAGGTTTTGCAGCCTCCGGCACGACCAGTTCGTTCATGATTGTTACGCGCCCGCCGCTTGCCCCGAACGGGCTGCTCGGCTCCTCGTACGCCTCGGCAGCGCCGCTGTATTCGCACACGCGCAGCAGCACCGCGTCGCCTTCCGGGTACATCGCAGTCATGATCACACCGTTGCCGCTAGCGTTGGCGCTATTGCTGGCGCTGTCGCCGTTGATTTCCACTATTTGCTGGCTTTCCTCGAACTTGCCGCCGTGCGCGCCCGTCTTTAGCGTGAGCGGCGGGAACGCATACGAAAGGGCCGCCTTGTGCAGCGCCACGTAATCGACCGCGCGCGGATCGAATGGGTACAGCGCGAACTCGTGCTCGCTGTCGCCGTGCAGCATCCGCGTCCCCCAGATGTATGTGTTCGCATATACCAGCGGCAGAGAAAATTCGCCCCCGACGCTGACCGCGCCCCTGCACCCGCTGTTAAAAAACGCAATGCCGATGTCCCCGTCCTTGCGGGCGGCCCAGTAGTTGCCCTGTATGTAGCGCGGCTCGTCCGTTTCCGATATGACATAAGGCAGGTCGCGGACACCGACGCTGTCGCCTCCAAGCCTGGTGCTGAGAATGAACCGCAGTTTGTCTTCATGGGTAAAACCGTTGACCTTGCCCGGTATGTCGGCGCTGCCTACGCGCTCACCGTTGTGCGTAAAGCGGGCGCGGCAGTCGATCCTCCTAAAATCGCTGTAAAACTTCATCTCAAATTTTAACGGGATACCGCCGATCAGCCCCATATATGTGGCTTTGGCGCCGCCGCCCCCGATGCTGACGGTCCAAGCGCCCTCGGAAATTTCGTCCGTACCGTCAATGACGCCTCGGAACAAGGATCCGGACGAGCCATCGACCAGCAGCATGCCCGATTCGCGATCAAAGAACCGGCGAACGCCGTATTTATCCAATGTTATGTCGTAAAGGGGCGTGCTCAATACCCCGCTTCCCTTGTCATATGAGTATCCGATAAATTTCGCCAGCTCCGCCGCGTGCCGCTCGAACGAAGCCACCACCTCGCTGCGCCCCTCGGCGACGCCAACGGCGCCGCTGGCGGACGCGACGTTCGCGGTTGTATTGGCTACCGCCGTATTTGCTGCGTTTGCATCCGCTGTGTTTGCCCCGGCAGCCGTGCCGCCGCTTCCACTACCGACACGAGCGATCGCTCCGAGCTTAGTCGTGTCCACGCCGTACACCTGAACCGTATTAGCCGGAACCCTCGCCACAAACGACACGACTGCCCGGGTCGGGACGCCCCTGCTGTTGTCCAGCACAACCGCCTCGCACGGGACCTCAGCCCCGTCGCACGTCACGCAATACCCCACCGTGCCTCGCTGCGCGACCTCGATTTCGACGCGCTCGGCGATATCGAACGAATGCGTGTTGTACACGACGAGATTGTGCGCGCCCTCCGTCTTGAATTGGTTGGCGATATAGCGCATCGACTCCGAAGCGACTGCCTCGGACAGGCCACGCGATGCGGGAAGATATTTCCTGGCGTCGCTGAGGATGCCGCATATCTGGACGTCGTGGTGCTGCGCCACGAGCAGGTTTTTCCACGCCTCCTCCAGCGTCTTCTGCGCGGACGGGGCGCCCATCAGGAACGCCGCCGCGTTCGCACGCTCCGCCAGCATCACTGCGCTCTCGGCGGCGCTGCATGCGTTGAATATCTCGTTTCCGCAGTACCCCCAGGGCATCCTGACGCGAAAGTCGTTGGAGCTCGGCTGAAACTCCGCATGCGGCTCGCCGTATATGGAGAGCAAATCCTCCAGGAGCACCCACTTGTACTCGTCAAAGTCCTCCACATACATGACCATCCCTTCGTGGCGGTGGACGATGTCGTCGTAGCGCGACGCCAGCAGCGGCTCGATGTGGGCGAACAGCTCGCCGAACTGTTCCGGGCTCTGCGTCGTGCGGTCCGGCCAGCGGGTCAGCACCCAGTTGTCAAACGTCGTCACGCCGAACGCGGCGCCCTCGTTGTCATAGGTCGGCACGGTCGGTATGCCCGACCCGTCCTCCCCGATCCACATGCCGAACGGCTCGTTGTATGTCGGGTTGTAGCCATACATCATAAAATGCGTGCGCATGATCGCGCCCTTGTAGCCCGCCTGGTTCGCAAGCTGTGGTATCTGGTTGTGCAGCGCGTGCTCGCTGATGGCGTAAATTTCCGGCGTCTGTCCGAAATGCTCGAGGTTGGCCCTGATGGCGTATATGATCTGGCGGGCGTTCGACTCCTCGTTGATGAACACCGACAGCGGCTGCCCGTATGTGCACGAGCCGATGGCGAACCGCCCCTTGAACTGCGCCAGCACTGAGTTGATTTTTTCGATGATCGCCGGGTTGCTGCGCGCGTATTCGTCATACGCAAAGCTCTCATTGTCCAGCCCGATCTTGAACTTGGGATATTTTTTGAGCCAGTCGACCGCGCTGTCGATCTTTTCTTCGAACTGATCGCCCCACAGGATGAACCCGCCGTGGTCATATGTCAAAAAATAAATAGGCTTGCGCGAAGCCCTGCCTGCAACGCCGCCCGCAGCAGCGGCAGCGTCGCCGCCGCCATTATTATTCGTTCCCATACTCATCTCTATATCCCCCTTCCTTTTCCGCCGCCGCCGGTAGTCTGCGCCGTTATCAATTCCCCGATGACGTCTTCGTCGCCAAACCCGAACGGGCAGGCGTCCGACGCATTGTTGGCGCTGTAGTGTAGCCGCGACAGCCGCGCAGAACCGTCTCCCAGCATCTCATAATCACAGTTGTCCCACGTCTTTGCGTCCCGGAGCCACGCGGCGTCCGGGCTCTTCCATATAAATTCGACCGCTTGTTTAATAACGCGGCGCGATGGGAACTGCACCCAGCCGTCCGGATACCTGGAGTTCACCCAATCCACGATGTAACGGAGAAATTTATGCCTGTACTGGGCGCTCTGTATGGCGAACCATGTGATCTCGTCATACCCCCAGGCATAGTGTCTCTCCGGCGTCGCGACGCCCGGGTTAGCCGTGATGCCGAAGTTGTCGAACTCTACTAGGAAAGGCTTGTACGATGCGTCGGCTTCGTTGAACATGCTGTCCAAGTAGCCTTCCTCGCATATGCATTCCATGGGGTTGTCGATTACCTCCTTCAAGCGGATCGGAAAGGCGTTGAAATCAAAATATTCCGGCCCCAGCTTGCGCAGCTCACCGAGCGTGTGCGCGTCGATCACGACATAGCGGCGGCGCGCGTGAGCAGCCGCGTATTCGCGCGTCATTTTTATGACTTCGCCCCAGTGGCGGAAGTCCGTGTCGTTCCTGCCGATGAGCCTGACCTGCCCGTAGTGGATCCCCTCGTACCCCGCCTTGATGTAGCGGGTCGCGCGGTAGTAGAAAAACATGCGAGTCTCGATGCGCGTAATATCGGGCACGGACGAGCCCGGCCCCCAGTGGTCGACATACATGCCGCTCGTAAATATCATGTCGTCGTAGCGGAAGCAGCGTTTCTGCGCACGCAGCCCGAAAGCGTCGAACACGTACGCCGGCACCGGGATGACGTCGACCGACTGTTTGTTGATAGCCTCGAACACGCAAGCTTGCAACAGCAGCTCGCCGTCTGCTTCGTGCGCCTGCGCCGCCATCTTCTCGCACATATAATAGAAAAAATTGTCGTCCACAAAGCCCGTCGTCCACACCGAAGCCGCCCTTCCGATATACTTCGCGCCCATATTTGCGAACATGCGCAAATCGTCTGCGAAATTCGGGGACTTTTGCTTGTTGTGGAACCCGATCCCATAGTGCGTCAGCGCGCGCGAGAGGTAATTAGTCAAAACCTCCGCCGGCATGCTGCCATTAAAAGAAAACATTTCAGACATCCTGGCCTCCAGCAAAACTATAATATTATTTATTATGATTTTGTATATACCGATTTAGTACACAATGTATAATAATAAACTAAAAAACCAGGGGCACAAACAGTAATGCTTACGCATGTAATTGCGTCAACAAAGCCGTCCACGCCCCTTTATCAAATAAAACCTACTGATGCAACGACATTATAACCAACCTACCACACTATATTGTATTCAACAGCCATACTATGTTGAAAAGATCAACCAAGTCCCAATTCAATAATCCGATCGTTATAAACCTGACGCAGTTCTTGATATCCGAGTGCGTCAAATTCTTTTATAATCCTGTCGTATGCGTCATCTATCGACATATCTTTATTTATGACTGCTTCTTCAAATGTGCGCGTGGAGAACGGCCCCATCTGTGGTATTAAGTCATTTGACATCTCTAAGCCGAGGTGCAATGTCGGTAGCCACCATTTAAATTCGTGCGACATTGATTCCTGGCTAGCTTCTATATGAGTTTCAAGTGCTTGTATTTCTAAATCGCTCATATTATCCTTATTATGCTCCAACTGTAATTCGAGGTCAGATATGAGCTCTCTGTAGCCAATTGCAATGCAATAGTTACCGGCGTGGTTGAGGGCATGACTGCGTTCTTCTGGGTCGCCAATTCTAATGATACGTCCATTGACACGTTCAAAATATACACCTTCTTCTCCGTATGTTATATATTCCCAAGCACCCCCGACCTGCCAGTCAAGATATTGTATGGCAGCCACCGGATCTGAACATGTTGTCGGTATCATAATATGCATCTGAGCGGATCGCTCATGTAAATACGCGAACGTGCCAAAAGGAGATTCAAGCGTTTTAAGAGCGCGTGGGTTGGCATTTGGGTCTATTTCTTTCATTGCGGCTAGCATAGTTACACTTACGGACCCAACTTGCATCCCGAGTGTACCGACTTTTCCAGTGATAAATTCCGTTCTGGCTTGCTGGCCTGTCATGGTGAAGAACTCAGGATTAACAAGTCCGTCATCAAACAGCCTCTTTGCGTATCTGTAACCCTCTCTTCGGTTTTCCGTGATGCCTACATAGTCATATGAACCATCGGGACCGTAAGGCAGCCATCTGTCACGCATAGCGCCATATAAACAGAGTATGCGTTCAATGCCACCAAAACCAGGGCCGCCCCCTTCGCTCTCGCCGGAACCTGCGCCATAACCGTATGTGTCGTCCTCGCCATTGCCGTCAGGATCATTAAATGTGAACGCATACATCACATCGTACAACTCATCGAAATTATTCGGCATGTCAAGCCCTAAGTTGTCAAGCCAATCCTGACGGATAAATTGCATCCAATTCGGAACCGCTGTTTCATTACGTGTTTTCGGTAAAGCATATAGGCCACCTTCGTGCATTCCCCAATCCAACACATCCTGCGGGACTAACGCTCTGATATTCGGCCCATGTTCATCGATTAAGTCTGTCAGTTCAAGCAGCGATTCGTCAATAACAAACCGTTCGAACGCTTCAACGGCATAATCGTTAATGATATCAGGAGCATTGCCGGCTGAGAGCATCGCGGTATATAAGGCTGTAACCTCCGAACGATTTATCGATATAAATTCGATCTCTACAGGCGAGTTATCATTGATCCATTCGGTGATGTCGTTATTTTCGATAGTACCTCGGTCAGCTGGAAAATTTCCGAAGTCCATAACTGCGACACTGATCTTAGGTCTTGCCCCAGAGCTTGCTTC
>Ga0099364_10000557_pt1 | contig 63419 bp, 52 predicted proteins | sample TergutTh196P3_FD_73070 | JGI IMG/M metagenome (GOLD analysis project Ga0099364, IMG submission 73070) | Microcerotermes parvus P3 segment gut microbial communities from Pointe-Noire, Republic of the Congo - Th196 P3 | ecosystem: Host-associated > Arthropoda: Insects > Digestive system > Gut ... | reverse complement strand
CCATCAATTATGACCCTAATATCAAACGGTATTACAGACGGAAATTATCGGAAGGAAAGGACAGGTGGTTAATTGTAAATAATATAAGAAACAAAATGATACACCGGATCTTTGCTATAGTAAAAAGTAAACAGCTATATCAGGTTGATTATGAAAATCATAAATATAAATCTGTAGCTTAAAAAAATATTGAAACTTTAAGCGTTGTTATTTGGAAATGAACATAGAATTCCGCTCGTTAGCGGCTGGCGTTTCTATCTTTCCTTTTTTATGTTGTTGAATTTATCCATTATTTTAGGTTCTTATTTGTATAAGATTTATAAAGACAATTCCAAATTCTACTTGGATATCTAAAACTTAAGTGAGTCACATACAAGAAAGGCTCTTCTGATAATTTAATGACATTGCCCACAGAATACTTACCATACATAATAGGCTCTGATTCTTTGCCTTTCATTGTATCAAATAACATAGGTCTATATAATTCAAGATATTTTGCTATTTCTATTTCTTCCATTTTTTTATCCCATTGCGATACAAGTATGTGAATTTTTGAAGTCTTATATACTTTGGGCATATTTTCTTTTAAGTGATTTAGAAAAGAAGTGTGCAACTCGTCTTCTCTGGAATGTTCATAATAAGGTTTATATGGAGTTATTAAGAAAATTGTGGGATTGACAAAAGTACTACATTTTAATAACAACTCTAATTGTGGATTTAATCCCTCATTTCTTATCTTCTCATAATGTTCTCCTGAAATATGCACAAATGCCAATTTTAAAATTGGAAGATTTTTATTGTTCGGAACAATATTTATTCCTATGAAATCACATTGCCCCATATTAGTAGGACACATAACATTGCATGTTTCTAATGTCTTTATCATTTCATTAATATTTTTGGTATCAAAAGGATAATTTGTTGATATTTCCGCATTCCATCTTTTAAAATCTGCTTGATGTGCAAAATACATCAAGGAAGCCAAAAACATTGATTGTCCTGACATAACAGAGCCAAATAAAAGTATTACCTTTCTTTCTTCTTGTTCAAAATTTAATAAAATATCTACAAGTTCTTTTTGGCTGTATTTTAGCAATCGAGGCATTTCCTCTATTGTCAAATTGAAATCCACATCGGATTTGGATTCAAAATCAAATCCTAAATCAATTTTTTTAATATTTTTTTGTCCTTTTTGTTTAGTTTCCTCATTTAAGTCAGAAACTTCCAAGTCAAAGTTTTTTTTTGGTCTGGTAAATTGAGGTTTTTCCCCAAGAGGTGGTTTTTCGTTTTTGGGTTCATCGTATATCGTCCGTAATAATTCTTCAAAACTTTTCTCAAAATTATCCTCAATGCTCATATCAATATCAATTAAAGATTTAACAAAAAGAGGAGTACATTCATCTCTATTTCCTGACCTCACAATAGGAATGAATTTTTCTGTTTCTTGATTATTAAATTTTTCCGCTCTTATCATAGATATTTCATTGCCAACTCCACCTTTTCTGTTTTCCGCTTTAATTTTATAATTTGGTGTCATAATCAGTAACACCTTATCAGATTCTCGAACAGAATTTTCCATAAAGTAATCTTTATCTCTACCTGCTCTTAATTCCCAAATATCTAAAATTACATCTACGCGATTTAGCCGTAATTTTGTTGCTAAATCTAATACCCAATCTTTATGAATTTCATTGTCCCAAGAATATGAAATAAAGACTTTCGGAATTTTACTGTTCATATTTTTTTATTTTTTGTTCAATTTTTCGTGTTTCGCTGTCGGTTTCCCACTGCATGTTCCACGCTTGCCGCTAACTCATAAGTATACGTGGCGTTCCTGCGCCAAGACGCTGATTTATAACCTTTTTTATCTTCGTTTTTCATTTTGCAAAATTATATCTTTTTTTTATGTTTCAAAATACTGTCCCATTCCCGCAGGGAATATCGCTCGGTAGAAAATCGTATCCACCCGTGCCACCTGCATTCCGTCAGGAATGCGACCTGCGAGAAATGGTTGCAAACCTACGGCTTGCAGGTTTGTGATTTGTGCATTTTTTCTACCGAGCGTGGCATTCCTGACGGAATGCAAAATCTTCATAATCGCTCATTGTTTTCGCTTTTTCCCATATCTCATTCATTTCATCTAAGATCATATCCTTGAGTTGGCGGCCTTTTTGGAGGGTTTCCGCTTCAAGATAGGCAAAGCGCTTTTTGAATTTTTGGTTAGTGCGCTCCAAGGCCGTATCGGGATTTAGGCCATAGAGCCGTGCGGCGTTTACCACCGAAAAGAGAAAATCGCCCAATTCCTGCTCTGCCTTATCGCTATCGCCCCGTTCAAACTCTGCTTTCAGTTCCGATAATTCCTCGGCAACCTTATCCCACACCTGTGTGCGTTCTTCCCAGTCGAAGCCCACAGCCCGCGCCTTGTCTTGCATACGGTAGGCTTTTATTAAGGAAGGCATAGCATCAGGAACTCCTGAAAGCACCGACTTGTTACCGTCTTTTTCCTTGGTTTTCAACTGTTCCCAGTTTTGAATAACTTCCCCTGCATGTTTTACCTGCTTTTCGCCAAATACATGAGGGTGTCTGTAAATCAGCTTATCACATAACTTGTTAATGACCTCGTCTATAGTAAAACTTTGCTGTTCTTCGCCTATTTTAGCATAAAAAACAATATGTAAAAGTATATCGCCTAATTCCTTGCAAACATCGTTCATGTTCTGCTGTAGAATGGCATCGCTCAGTTCGTAGGTTTCTTCAATGGTCAGAGGTCGGAGCGTAGCCATGCTTTGTTCGCGGTCCCATGGACATTTTTCGCGCAATTGGTCCATGATGTCGAGTAAATGGGCGAATGATTCAGTGTTTCTCATATTTACAGAATTTGCTCTTATTTAATGATTTATGTATATTTATTTAAAAATTTTATACGTACAGGGGCGCCAAGGCCTATACCTTCCGAACGCGCTAAATTATCATTATTTCTGGCAAATTCGAGATAGCCTGCGCTATTAAATAAGCATAGTAACTCATTAGACCTTACCTCATTATAATGTTCGGAAATAGCATGAATTTTAACGAAAGGCGTAGAGAGAATGATTTCATACTGCCGCTTACAGCAAATTCTATCAAATAACTCTTTATCAATATTACTATGAATATTTCCGTAACTGTCGATATACACCACCTGTCCATTGATGCTGTTATTGTCGTATCCGGGCAGGCTTAGCCATGATTTTTGTAATTGGTGGGCATTGCCGACAAGTTCTGCATATCCTGAAATAATTATCTGTATGGCTTTTAACAGGGACGGTATGGCGCTAAAGGTCGAAGGTTCAGGCTCAAGCGGCAGGACAAGGCAAGCATCAACAGGGGTATGTTGAAAAATCAGACTGAAACAACCATCGTCGGGTCCTACAAAATAATGGTCGGCCGCCTTGAGCAAGACTAATGACTGAGTAGGCTCCGGCTCGCTGTTGACCCCTATGAAATGTAAGGTTCCTGCAGGAAAGCAAGGGTAAACCCGCTGTAATATAAAAGCGGCTTCCGCCGAATTAAAGGCGCTTATATTATGATTCACATCTACGATTTGCACGTTTGGAAAAGCAGCTAACAAACTGCCTTTGAGGCAGCCCAAATAATAATCAGACCGATGCCAGTCGGTTATGAGCGTAACAATCATGCTGCAAAGGTAAGAAAAAAGTATTTCCGATATTTATTAAATAATGTTAAAAAACAAGCAAAAGTGTTAAGAAAAGTTAAAAAATTGGCATTCACTAAATAATTTTATCTACTTTTGTAAATTCAATAATTTTTTAATTTTAATTATGAAAAAATATTTATCCATATTGTTTTGCATAGCGCCGTTGTTGGGCTATGCTCAACCGGTATTGACATCTGCTTCTCATGGCTACATGCCGGAAACATGCAATAAGATGCAATCTGTTGAATATCTGTCGCCGGGGGACGCCGGAACGCAGGTGATATGGGATTTTAAGCAGGCAATTCCTACTGCTGAACTTACGCTTATCAAAGAAGACATCTCTCTCTCGGAAGACCGTAATATTTTAATTACTAATAAAGAAGGTGTGAAATTTTCCTATAGTTGCGATGGGCAGTCAAATATTTTTAAAGGTTATAGAGGAAATAATTATTCCCTCATGTTAGACCTGCCCATAAAAAAGATGAGTTATCCCTTTAGCTATGGACATAAGCTTTCCGGTAATTTTTCAGGCCGTATTCTTTATGATAACAGTTCTTTAGAATTTAACAGGGCAGGGAGTTTTTCTACTGAGGCCGACGCAGTTGGCACACTTGTAATGCCCGACGGACAAGTATTGAAAAATGTATTGCGCGTGAAATTTGTAGAAAAATACATAGAAAAAGCCTGTTCCGATGTTGATGTAAATCTTGTCAAATATGCATGGTATATTGAAGAATACCGTTATCCCGTATTTGTTATTTTTGAGGTTACCTACAGCTATCCCGATGGGAAAGTTACTGCAAAAAATACTGCTTATGTTACTACCGCTACTTTAAATCAAGTTGCCGATACTCCTGTGTATGAGTCGGAAACCCCGCCTACAGTTAAAGGTGAGCAGGCAGAGATAGAACATGTCGTATATCCCAATCCGTATAGCGATAACCTGCATATTACCTATACATTACCTCAGCCCGTTCAGGTAAGTATTTCCTTGTATTCTTTATCAGGCCAATTGGTAAGCGAAATAGTAAGCGGCAAACTTCAGGAAGGAGTTCAGCATGTAACCTATACACCAAAACGTAGTGAAATAACGGGTACTTACTATTTACGCCTGCAATTTGGAAACAAGGTATATGTAAGGGCTTTGGTAAAAAATTATTAAGCCTCCAATAATTCTAATCTGAGCAGATTAAGTGCATTAGCAGCAGTACGTTCGATAATACGTCGGCGGTCGCCTGTGATATTTAACAATTCCGTTTTGATACCCTTAGGGCCTGCTAAGGCTATCCATACCGTGCCTACAGGCTTGTCGGGAGTGCCACCGTCGGGACCTGCTATGCCACTGGTGGCTAAAGCATAATCGCTTTGCATAATCGCCCGCGCCCCTTCTGCCATTGCTTGTACCACTTCCCGACTTACAGCGCCATTTAAAGTTAAAGTTTCGGTAGGCACTTTCAATAGATTTATTTTTACGCTATTATCATAAGCTACAATGCCGCCTTTAAAATAAGCGGAACTGCCCGAAATAGAAGTTATCAATGAAGCTACTGTTCCGCCGGTACAAGATTCCGCCGTAGCCAATGTTGCTCCTTTAGCTTGTAGTAAACGGCCTGCCACAGTTTGTAAATTATCGAGCTGTTCGCCATATAAAGCATTGTTTAATAACTTCTTTAGCATTATTACTTGATTTTCTACTTCTTGTAGTTGCATATTTGATAACTCATCGTAAACCGACAAGCGGAGTTGGACGCCTGTTACAGGATTAGGTAAATAAGCCAACTTCATATAAGCAGGCAAGGCGCTTTCCCAAGACGCTAACCTTTCGGCCAGCACAGACTCCGGTAGTCCAAAGGTCATCAAACTACGATGATAAATAGGCGCTAATTTAAAATGACACTGTAATTTACATACTACTTCTTCCATTAAATGCTGCATTTCAAAGGGCACGCCGGGTAATGCAATCAGCAGGGCGCCTTTATAGTCGAACCACATGCCGGGAGCGGTACCCCTGCGGTTCACTAACACCTCGCAAGTGTCAGGAACATCAGCTTGTCGGCGGTTTAACTCATTCATCATCTTACGGTAAGAAGTCATTTCTATAATGGCCGCCAACTGTTCTTCGTGGGTTACCATCTTAGTAGCGCGGGTATATTCGCCTAATACTTTTTTGGTGATATCGTCGTTGGTAGGCCCCAGTCCACCGGTAATGACCACTACCCTACCCTCTCTTACAACATTGTTTAATATGTTAATTATATGATTTTTATCGTCGCTTATCGAAAGCATTTCATGAACCCGTATGCCCAAGCGGTTCAATTGTTCGGCGATATACGCCGAATTGGTATCCACAATTTGGCCGATAAGAATCTCATCGCCAATGGTTATGATTACAGCCTCCATGTATTATTGTTTCAGTCGTTTAAGAATTTGACGAACAAAGGCGGGGCCACTGTATATAAATCCTGTATATATCTGTATAAGAGAAGCTCCTGCATTCAGCATATTTACTGCGTCTTCGGGGGTCATAATGCCTCCCACGCCTATAATGGGCAGCGCGCCTTCGGTTTTTTCATGGATATAGCGCACTTTTTCAATGGCTAATTGCGTCAATGGAACGCCGCTGAGACCGCCGCTGCCTATAGCCTCCACTTTTTCGGCAGCGGTGGTCAGGCCTTCGCGCTTAGTGGTGGTGTTTACCGCAATAATACCATCAATGCCTTTAGCTCGCGCCAAGTCAATGATTTCATCAATTTGTTGGTAATCAAGGTCGGGCGATAGTTTTAATAAAATGGGCTTATAGATAGCTTTAGAATGCCGCACATTAACCAGTCGGTCAATGATTTTCTCCAATATCTCCTTATCTTGTAATAATGTCAAGTTGGTAACGTTAGGACAGCTCACATTCACGGCAAAATAATTCACCTGCTCATAAATCAAAGCAAAACAACGCTCATAATCGGTCGGCGAATCTGTATTGAAAGTATTGGTATTCTTGCTGATATTACCTCCCACCGGCACAGAATGAGGCCGCTGAAGATTGCGAGCCACAGTTGTAGCCCCTACATTATTCATACCCATACGGTTAATCATAGCTCCGTCTAAGGGTAAACGGAATATGCGCGGCTTTGGGTTTCCGGATTGGGGCAAAGGGGTTACCGACCCAACTTCTATAAAACCAAAGCCAAAGCAAGCCAATTCATTAACTATTTCGCCGTTCTTATCAAAACCGGCTGCCAGTCCTATCGGATTTTTGAATTTAATGCCCCATACCACACGCTCCAAACTCTTGTCGCGGTAAGAAAAGATCCTGCGCATAACAGATTTGGAAAAAGGAATAAAGCGTGAAAATTTCAACAAGCGTACAATGAACTTATGGGCTGCTTCGGGGTCGGTTTTAAAGATGTATTTGCGTAATCTTTTGTACATTTTTTAGGATTAAAAGTTACACAAAGGTAAGGAAAAATTCATAACTCATCATTCATTTTAGCCTCGTTCCTCATAACTACCATCGCTATACAGGATTATGAGTCTCTGTATCTGCCTGTTGGGCCTTGGGAGAGGATCAGCAAGAGGAGGTGTGGAAGGCGGGGAGCTTGCTTCATCTCTCGCAATAACAGAAGCAGGCTGTTCTATTATAGAAGGAAGAGGCGGGGCTTTTTCTACTTGCTGGCTGAATAAATCACCTTCTATCGGTTTTGGCGGTGGTTTAATAACAGCTTTGGGCTCAATAACAGGATTAGCTTGCTCCTTATACATCTTTCCACGACCGGAAATCAGCCACTCTATGTTTATGGTCGGAAATTTTTGCAGGAATTTTTCAAAAAAATCATAGCCGGGTTTATTTCTACCCGATAGGAGGTGAGAGACTCCCGAACGCTGTATCTTCATTAGATCAGCAAAACGGGCTGATGAAAGTTCTTCGGCCTGTAAAAAGGCAATTAACCGCTCATTCATAATTGTAAACTTTAACGACTACAAATGTAAATATAATTTTGTTTACTTTTGTAATCTTTTAATAATTTACAATTGTAATATAATAAACAAAAAAGCCTTAACAGTTTTAATTATTTTCTACATATAATAATTATAAAATACTGATAAATAATATAATATATAATATATAACTGCTTTTTAAAACTATAAATCCTCAATGCCCTTGTATTTTATTGTAATAATAATATATATAAATATTATAAATATCTGATTTTTAAATAATTATATAATAAATACATTATAATTTACAGTTGTAATTTTAAATGCTTTAAATTATAGCTGTTTACAATTGTAAAGTAGTTATTTTTAATAAAATTGATTACTTTATGTATTTGTAATCTGTTACATTTGTAATCGTAAATCAATTTTAACTCTGGAAATCCGAAAATTTTATTTACCTTTGCAAGATGAAACCCTCTCTCTTGATATCCGACTATACTTATCACCTGCCGGACGAAAAAATTGCCCGCTTTCCGAAAATTCAGCGCGACCAATCTAAACTCCTATATTATAATAAAGGTTCCCTCCGCTCCTGCCAATTCTTTGAATTACCTGCTCTTCTTCCGGAAGATAGTCTTTTGGTATTTAACAACACCAAGGTAATTCCGGCACGACTGTTGTTCCAAAAAAAGAACCCTAAACAGCCTGATAATGTTGCTGCTACCATTGAAATATTTTGTTTGGAACCGATATCGCCCGCTAATTATGAACAGTGTTTCGGCGAGCAGGAAAGCTGTATCTGGAAATGTACTGTAGGTAATTTAAAACGCTGGAAAGACAGCCTCCCTTTGCATAAAACGATAATGGAAGATTGTATTTTAACTGCCAGTATTATAGAAAGATATGAAGATTATTTACATATTCAATTTCGCTGGACAGGCGGCTATCCTTTTGCCCGCCTTATGGAATTGGGCGGAGCCGTGCCTATACCTCCTTATTTAAAACGTGAGGCTACGGAGGAAGATTCTCGGCGCTACCAGACTGTATATGCCTTGCATAAGGGCTCGGTAGCTGCCCCCACCGCCGGTTTACATTTCACAGATAATATTCTTAATAAGCTAAAAAATAACACAAAAGTAAAATTATCTGAAGTAACGCTTCATGTAGGTGCCGGCACCTTTCGTCCAATAAAAACAGCTAATATTGACGAGCATCTTATGCACAGCGAACCTTTTTCTATTAGCAGGGACACGCTGAAATTAATAGCGCAGCATACAGGGCCACTCATTGCAGTGGGCACTACTTCGGCCCGCACCTTGGAAAGTTTGTACTATCTGGGTTGCCGCTGCCTGAATAACGAGCCGCCCACTGTAGTAGAACAATGGGAACCCTATAGTGATAATAGTAATGTTGGTATTTCGCATAGAGAAGCTATTGAGGCTTTGCTTAGCTACTTAGACCGACAGGAATTAACCACGCTCTATGCCTCTACCCAAATTTTAATACTCCCCTCCTATCGCTTTAAATTAATTAATGGACTGATTACCAACTTCCACCAACCGCAAAGTACCCTTTTGTTGCTCATTGCAGCCTTCATAGGTGAAGACTGGAAAAAAGTCTATGACTATGCCTTAACCCACCAATTCCGCTTTTTAAGTTATGGCGACAGCAGTTTGTTGATGCGGTGAATTCATCAAATTCCTAAATTTGTTAATTTCATTATTTTGCTTATCTTTGTTTTTCCTAACCAAAAATTAAAACGATGAAAAAATTACTCCTCCCCCTTGTTTTATTTTGCGCATTCGCAGTTACGGCTTATGCCGATTATGCAGAAAAACTTCTTATCACAGTAAGCCAACCCGATGGGACAATCATACATTGCTACACCAGCGGCGATGAGTTTTACAATTGGGTACATGATGCCGATGGATATACGCTGATTCGTGATCCGCAAACCGGTATCGTGGTGTATGCCCGCTTACAAGACGACGAGTTAATTTCTACGGGTTATCGCGTTGGAAGCATTAATCCTGCGACTATAGGATTGCAACCATGGATTATTATTTCGGCGGAAAAACGCCGACAATTACGTGATGATTTCCTCAAAAACACATCCAAAGACGGTGTAAAAAGGGGTCAAGAAATAGTTAAGGCAGGGCAAAACAACGGTACCTTGAATAATTTGGTTATTTATATACGCTTTTCGGATGAGACCGAATTTGCACCCAAAGCGAATACTTATAATGATATGTTCAATAGAGATGATGCCGGATTCCCTTCTATGTATGGCTATTTCAAGGCCGTGTCGCACGGAAACACGCTAATCCCTTCCACTTTTTATCCTATAAGCTCCGGAAGCACCATTCTTTCTTATCAGGATATTCACCCTCGTTCTTATTTTCAGCCCTATAATGCTGTGACTAATCCTAACGGGTGGACGGGAGACAATAACGGAGTCGAACGCCGTACAAGAGAGCATCAAATGTTAAAACGCGCCATAGAAGCTGTTCGCAGCCAAATTCCGACAAGTTTGAATTTAGATTTTTACAACAATGGATATGTAGCTAATATTTGCTTTATTATAAAAGGTAATACTGATGCATGGGCTACGCTGTTATGGCCTCATCAATGGTCTTTATTTTCAGACAATGTGCAAATCAACGGGAAACGAGTTTGGGATTATAATCTTTTGGTTGAAAATCGTTTAGATGCAGATGGTGCGAGTGTATTAGCGCATGAAATGTTTCACACCTTAGGCGCTCCCGACTTATATCGTTATACTAACACCTCTATTACACCGGTGGGCTCATGGGATTTGATGGCCAGCAACGCAAGTCCGCCACAATCAAGTACGGCTTGGATGAAATATAAATATGGTGGGTGGATAAGCGATATTCCTGAAATCACACTATCGGGAACTTACACCTTAAATAACATTTGGTCACCGAGCAATTATGCCTATAAAATAGCTTCTCCAAGCTCGCCTACGGAATTTTTTATTGTAGAATACCGAGATAGAGGTGTTTATTGGGACAGTAGTATCCCGGGCAGCGGACTGATTATCTATCGTGTTAATCCGCTCCTCCAAGGCAATGCCGACGGCCCGCCCGATGAGGTATATATTTTCCGGCCGGGCGGAAGCAATACTGTTGCAAATGGAACGCTTAATTCTGCCCATTTTTCAAGTCAGGTCGGCCGCACAACATTTGATAATTCAAGTAATCCCCCTTGCTTTTTATCCAATAATCAGCCCGGAGGCATTCACATAAGAAACATTGGGGCTTCAGGAGGAGCTACTATGAGCTTTGAAGTGATGTTCGGCTTGTCAATCGATGCTTCTGCCGGATCAGGAGGAAGTATTTCGCCATCGGGAACTGTTTTTGTTGATTCAGGAAGTAGTGCAACATTTGTTATCACACCGAATACCGGCTATCGTATTTCACAGGTATTGATAAACGGAGTAAATGACACAGGGGCAGTAAGCAGCGGCAGCTATACCTTTACAAATATAACAGCGAATCAAACTATTGCAGCTTCTTTTGTGGGTATTAATCCTGAATTAACCGGTATAACAATAAACGAAAGCGCCATGTATATTGCTAATAATATGAATTATTTAGCAACTTGCGGAGAAAGCATGATAACGTTGAATCTTACTTCCGAAGGAACAATTACAGTAAATGGCAATGCTTATATACCCGGAATGAGTATTCCCATAATCTATAACAACGACCAGGCGAGTATTAATATAAGCATTGACGGCTTTATCAGGAGAAATTATGTATTATCCATATCAAAAGCTTTAGGCAGTCCGACTGTTCCGATGTATGTACAGCGCTGGGGTCAAACATTAGCTGTGGTAAATAATCCGGATAACAACGGAGGGCATTCTTTTGATCAGTATCAATGGTATCACAATGGAGCTACAATGCAAGGCAGCACTGGCGGCTATATCTTGTTGGGCGATTCCCCCGCTCAGGAATATACTGCCGAAGCACGCAGTAAAAAAACCGAACTTTGGCATAAAATATGTCAAAATAGCAGCTATCCGACCGGCCGTAATGAAACAATCATATATCCCAATCCTGTGGGCGCCGGGCAATTATTGAATCTCAATTTGCCGGATGGTGTCAATAAGGTGAACATTCGTATCTATAATATGAATGGGAACTTAGTACGTCAACAGGATGGCGTTGCTAACGCAGTAACCATGCCTAATCAAGCAGGTATATACATCATGGAGATTCAACTGCCCGATGGTACGAAAACCACTCAAAAGGTAGTTGTAAATTAATTTTATGTGCCTTAATTATTAATTTTCAGCGCAAATAAAAACTCCAGGCCGCCTTCTTTTCTGTTTCTTACTGTAATGTTTCCTTTATGAAAGGCAACAGCATTTTTGACGATAGAAAGCCCTAAACCGGAGCCTCCGGAATCGCGCGTACGACCTTCGTTAATACGATAAAACCGTTCAAACAAACGATCCAGATGAGTTTCGTCAGCAATGCCGACTCCCGTATCATAAAATGAAAAGTAGTAGAAATCTTCATCTTCGTTATACTTATTGATCTGAATTTTTATGTCTTTGCCTGCATAACGTATCACATTGTCGACGAGATTGCGGAAAATGGAGTAGAGCAGGTTTTGATTTCCATTGACTATCAGATCGTCAGGAACATTCCACTGCATAACAATACCCTTGCCTTTCAAAGAAAGGGCTAAGTCGTTTTTTAACATTTTCAGTAATTGATGAATATTGACAGCTTCCATTTTAAACAGTTGAGGAGCTTCTTCTATTTTAGTAATCAGGCTCATGTCCTGAATCAATTCAGATAATACCATTGTTTGATGATAGGCCTGGGTAATGAAATGTTTTTTCTTTTCCTGATCTAAGGGCAGTTCCAGCACGGTTTCCAAGAAACCGCGAATACTGGTAACCGGCGTACGAAGTTCATGCGCAATATTTCCTGTCATTTCCTGCTTCAGCAGGCGTGTTTTTTCCTGTTCCAAATCAATTTGCTTTCTGCTTTCGGTAAGTTGCCTGTAATTCTCAATAATTTTAGCGCCGATTTCGCCTAATTCATCATTTGGAAAATTGAAATCAGGAATATCATTTTTATTGGAAATGGAAGCAAAATCGCGTAATTGCCTGATGGATTTTCCGAAGCGATTGCTGATAATATTCATCAGCAGAAACATTGCGGCCAATAACAGGATAATGAAATACAGGAAGGTTTTATCTGTTTTCAGAAATTGCTGCGTGCTTATATCATAAGGCAGTGCAACGCGGATATATTTTCCCTCAAATTGTCTGGCATAATACAGGTACTTGTGGTTATTGGATACAGAAATACGAATATCGCTGCCTTTACCGTTTTTTGATGCCTGCACAATTTCAGGACGGTCGGCGTGATTTTTTAATTGCGATAAGTCATTGATGTAGTTATCGAACTGCACCAATCCCTGTTTGTCAATTAAACTGACGCGAATATTTTCAGGAAAGAGTAGAATAAGGCTATCCAAGAGCGCAGATTGCTGATAATTGTTCCGTAATGCAGTATGAATTATTTCGACGCAGGCATCTAATTTTTCTTCTAAAATTTCGGTTTTAAATCTTTTTTCGCGCAACTGTTCAAATAGTACTACTCCAACAGTAAATATCACGAAAATAATAGCGAAATAAAGGAACAACCTTTGCTTGTAATTCAAGTTCATAGCTGTTAAAAATTATGCATTGAATCTGTAGCCGTAGCCGGAGCGGTTAACAATCATAGCAGCATGTTCGCCCATTTTTTTCCGCAAGCGGGCGATATGGACATCTACAGTCCTTTCCGTAATATGAGGCGTTTCTTTCCATACGCAGTCAATAATATGATCACGTGAAAACATTCTTTCGGGATTTTCGGCTAATAAGCGCAATATTTCAAATTCAGTTTTTGTAAGTATGATTTTTGAATTATTGATTATCAGTTCTTTTCTCTCAACATCAATAACAAAATTGCCGAAAACGAGCGGAGAATTTGTTCTGTTATTTTTTGGTATTTGATTGAATCTTTTGATAAGCGCTTTTACACGCGCAATCACTTCTTTGACTGAAAAGGGCTTGGATATATAATCGTCTCCGCCTACGGAAAAGCCTGTAAGCATGTCATTTTCAGTGTCTTTTGCAGTTAAAAAGATGATAGGAATCTGATTGTTGTCTGTCCGTAGTTTTTCCGCCATTTTATAGCCCGACATTCCGCCCATCATCACATCAAGCAGTATTACAGCAAGGCCGTCCGACAGTTGTTTCAGGGCGTCTTCAGCCGAATAAGCAATTTCGACCTCAAAACCTTCATTTTTGAGGTTAAATTCAAGAATTTCGCATATATTTCGGTCGTCATCGACAATGAGTATTTTTGGGGACATATTAAGAGACTGTTTTGATTTTAAAAAAATGATATATAAATATTTGCACCATAAGACAGTTTCTGATTATAGAAATATATAATGTTTCATTTTCTCAATTTCAGTTCGCTCAACAACAATTTATATATTTCTGTCCAATCCTTTTTGTCAAGTTCATTTTTTTTATCGTCAAGTTCCGCAAAAACTGTTGATGTGAAAAATTTATCTGCCGCTGTTTGTTCGTCTAAGCCAAAATCTGCTACTAATTTTTCGACGATTGGCTCTCCGATACAAGACAACAAAGAAAACTGTTTTCTGTCTGTTCGTTGCAGAGTTAACAACGATTTAAGCGTACAAAAACAAATTTGGTGAGTGTCTTCGTGCCATTTCAATTCTTCTAAAAAATCAGCTTTACTAATCACACCGTCTAAATAAAGACTAATTCTATTTTGCACTTTATCATTAGCAACAGGCCCCTCTACAATGTCGTAATCGTGCATTTTACCAAACGGATTACGATTTTCAACGACAAAATCAAGCCATTCTTCGTTATAAGTCTCAAAATGTTTGACTTTGCAAAGTCGTTCCGTAAATTCTGTGTCATAAAACACAAATTCAGTTACGAATCCTTCGGTTTTATGTCTCTTTCCTATGATTTTAGCCCAACTTTCCGCTTGTTCAAGAAATTTGGTTACATAAAACCCTTTCCCAAAATCTTTGTTCGGAATTGCTTTTGAAAGGTCAATTTCCTCTATGAGCATATAACTTCCGTGATAAACTTTCATTTTAAACCTCCATTTTCGCGACAAACTTCATACAAATCGTCAAGAGTATACAGTACATTATCAGTATGCAACGCCCACCAATGTTCGTTAAGAAAATCCCACGCACCGTACTTTTTTAGATACAAAAATGCGTCCCGAACTTTCATTTTATATGCTGCGGCAAATTCAGGAACAATATAAGTCATAAAACTTATTTTGTCGCTTGTCGCTTTATCTATTACTTTTTCTTCCATAGATTTTTTTTCTTTATACCAACAAAGGTACAAATATTTTGCAAAACAGCAGCAAATAAATAAATTTGTAAAAAATTATTACAAAATTGTTACGTTTATAAAATAAAATTTCGCAGATTATAAACCTGCGAAATTTCCCAAATAATTATTAAGCCTTATTTTTTAAAATCAATAAGTCGTATTTTGAGGATCAAAATTTGTCCACCCGCTCGTCCAGTTGTTGCTTGCTGTTTCGGTTGGACCGAAGGCGCCTATGTAGTTCACTTGTTCAAATCCTGTAGAAACTTTGGCATTTGTCCAAACTGCACCGCTTGCTAAAGGACTATCCGATTGCGGAAATATTCCCGAACAGTTAAGATTTAGCGGATTGCTTCCAAGTTTCAGTTCTGCCAATGTAGCATAAGTGTTATTATTGCCGCCGGAGCGGTTAAAATAAGGATTTGTAAAATCGTTATAACCGGCATCAGCGTCATTTACCGATCCGCCGGACCAAACTTGTCTGTCTTGGAAATTCCTTACGCAACCAGCTATTACGCAATTTGTTACGTTCAATTCACCTGCGGTTGCATTGCCTTGGGCATCACCTCTTCCGCTGTTTTCAATAATAAGACCGATAGGAAAAGCAGCAATTACCGAATTGAAAATGCTTAATTTGGTGTTGCGGCGCAAATGAAGCCCTGCTTGGAAACGAGCATCTACATCGCTGCCTTGCACTCCGGATTGATCGGTGTAGTTGGTCGGATTGGACACGGGGCCAAACAAACTTACGTTAGCAAATACGGTGCTTGTAAAAGGAGCGTCAGAAGTACCGTTGGCATTATTGTCCGATTCAAAACCGTTGGACGCCGACTTGTCGCCGATTAACGGGTGGCGCATGCCAAGTGCAAACTGAATCTTTCCGCTGAAACCGTTGTCGGTATCGAAATCATCGTCCCAACCGCAATAAGCTACTAAATATTTGGCGTTTACCGTTCCGCCGAACCATTCAAAAGAATCATCTCCGGAATAGGAAACCTGTATATGGTCCAGTTGCGTGCCGGTACCCACCGAGCCAAAGGTAATGCCGTTGATTTCGTTGTCGGTTGAATATTCGATTCCGGCAAATTCAACACGCACATAGCTCAATATGCCTGAATTATCGTTAGGATTGCTTCCTCCGTGTTTAGAGCGCACGCCGCCTTCTATAGTTTGCTCACCGGCATTGTTAGGCGCTCTTCCTAAAAGGATTAAACCGCCCCAATCGCCCGGATTGCGGTTGCCCGCGGACTGCGATGAGGTAAACACAATGGGACGTTCTTTAGTTCCCTGCGCCATAATTTTTCCTCCGCGTTCGATAATCAAAGTCCCTCTTGAAGCTTTTTCGCCTTTAATAATAACGCCCGGTTCAATGGTCAATGTTACGCCGTCCACAACATAAACAAATCCCTTCAGCATGTAAGTGTTCGGGTACTTCAAAGTCATGTTTGACGTAATTTCATAGGCTTCCGAGCCATCGCCCAAATTCAGCGTTTCCCCACCGATAATCAGATCGTCGCCCGAGTCACTGCAACCTGCATAGAAAATAACCATGCACACAACAAGCAACAAGCTTGTGAGTTTCATTTTTTTTAAATTTTTCATTTCGTTTTAATTAAAATGGTTAATAAAATAGTTTATAATATTCTTATATTTATACCCAAAGAAACTGATTGCCCTGGCTCATATTGCCGTGTTGTTTGTTCGCGCTCGTATATTTTTCCGTCCTTTTCAAATTTTGGAAATTGTTTAAACAGTATGTCTGCAGCAAAAATATCTTTGATTGAAAAACGGAGTTCAACATATTTTCCCATACTTTTGCTGATGGTCAAATCAAGTACGTCGCGAGGCATCTCGTAGGCATCAGGAATTTTATTATTGATGCTTTGGGAAAGATCTGATTTGCCCAAACCTACAATCCGTTTGCCGATGCGGTTATAGAGCAGCGAAAGGTCCCAGCCGCTTTTCTCGGCGCGATAATAAAGTCCTGCATTGATAATGTACGGCGATTGACCTTCCATTGGACGGTCGGGTTCGCTTAATACTTCGCCCGGTCTGAAACTGACCTTACTTTCAATCAAAGAAGCATTTAGCATCAGTGTAAAATTAGGCAGTCCAATGAAATCAAGTTTTTTACGCATCTCTATTTCTACTCCGTAATTGTTGGCTTGGTAAGCATTTTCGTATAAATAACGAAGTGTGCCACCCATATCTATAAAGGTACGCTCTATTGGATTTTTGAAATGTTTGTAGAACAGGCCCACAGTTATATTTTCACCATAGTTTGGATAAAATTCGTAACGCAAGTCCACATTATTAATAACAGCCGTTTTTAGGTTTTCGTTACCGCCTATTTCGCTGAATAAGTCGAAATCGAAGTAAACTGCCGGTGAAATTTCACGCAATTCGGGACGATTGACAGAAAGTCCGTAGGCGCCCCGCACCTGATGTTTTTCCGAAAATTTATAGGTCAGATTAAGGGAGGGAAGCACATTCAAATCGTTGATGTTTTTGTGATTTATCAGCGTTTGCTCGTGCGACATGGAACGATCGCGGGTCAGGCGCGTATTATGACTTTCTAAACGTGCACCCGCATAAACCGAAAGTTTGTTCAAGGGAATTTCTACAGCAACATATCCGGCTATATGTCCTACTATAGCTGAATAATCGTTGGTTTTACGGGTAATTTCATCAATATATACTTTATCGGCTCCCAAATATTGTTCTTCGAGCATTTGCTCAAAAGGAAGTTTCAGATAACTTTGCCGTTCTTCGTAACTCAAATTGCCGTAACGATAAAGAAACTCCCGATTGCGGTAATCTCTGCTGCGATATTCTCCGTAGAGGCCTGTTTTCAATGTCGGTCTAAAATTCTCAAAAGCAAAGATATGTTTATAATTCACCGCCGCCGAAACACTGTGGTCTTCCAAATGCTGGAAATAACGGCTGATATTGTCATTAAGAAGAGTAGCCAAAGGAATGTCATTCATGCTTCCTATGCCTGCCTGATTGGTAACAATACGGCGGTCGGGCTCGTGCCTGTTGGCATAAGCGTAACCGGCGTCCCATGTTAATGTTTTGTTTGTCGAAAAATCGTGCATGCCGGATAGCTGTCCGCTGTACGTCAAGCGCGAAGTGTATTGCATTTCCGTTTGTTCACGGTAATACATGCTGCTCATATCCTTAACTCCGACACGTTCGGTAAGGCGGTTTCTACCCAAAATATTCAGCAAATTCTTAAACTCAATACTGGTTGAAGGAGAAAGAATAAAAGCCCAATTGTGCAGCAATCCTAAACGAGCGTCATTAGAATATTGATTATCAAAGTAATTGTCAAGATAAATCGGCATATCCTCCAATGGGGAATAAATACCGTATCGGGCGTTTTTTGCGTTTTCAATATTTTTAAAGGTATTACTGTAATTAACCGCAGTGATATTGCCTATAACTTTACCATTGCCCTTTTCCATACGACGGGCAATCATAAACGAAAAGCGTTGATCGGGAATGGGCCTCATTGTTTTCACGCGCCAATCGTTGTTAAAACCGTTTTTGGTCATCAAGGAAATTTCGTCAGGCGTTGCTGTATTTGGGTTCAAGTAATTTGGAAAGTCGTTCGACAAGGAACGTTTTCCTGCATCGAATCCGAGAAAATCGGTACCGCTTCCCGGCGTATAGCGAAAATCATTGAATTGTGTTTTGAGATTAAATCCGGTGGTATAACCTATTTCTATACGATTTCCGTCCGGAACTCCTTTAGAGGTAATTTTCACAAAGCCTCCCGAAAAATCGCCGGGGATTTCAGGCGAAGGAGATTTGTAAATCAGCATATTATCAATTTGGCTGCTCGGCAGAAGGTCAAAAGGGAAAGCGCGGCTGTCAATCTCTGTGCTTGGCAGCGCCAAACCGTTTATCCATGCATTATTATAGCGTTGGGAAAGTCCGCGAACAATAATAAAACGATCCTCAATAACCGTTACGCCCGAAATGCGTTTTACCACTTCGGAAGCCACCCTGTCGGGACTTTTGCTTATTTGTGCAGCTGATACGCCGCTGGTAACCTGCGAAAGCGACTTTTGGGTCCCTATCATTGACATTTCCGTATTGCTCGTTCTTCGAGCCTGTACAAGCACTTCGTCAAGTTGCAGATCTTCGCTTTCCATCAAGACGCTTAAACTCTCAGCGTCATTAAGATTGTATTCCATTTCTATTGTTTTGTAGGACATACAGGAAAACACCAGCGTACACTTTGCGCCGTTTACGCCCTGAATGGTAAATCGTCCGTCTGCATCGGTGATTGCACTCTTGTTAGTGCCTTTCACCCACACTGTTACTCCTACAATAGGTTCTTTTGTTTGGACATCGTACAAAAATCCGCTAACTGTTCCGGCATAGAGAGACGAGGCTGCGGAGAGGATAATAAATAAAAAGATTGCCTTCAATAATTTGCTTTGCATTTTCAATAAATTTCGTGTTGCAAAGTAATGGCTCCGATGTTACAAAAGTATTACAGTTTAGTTATGTTTTGGTAAAAAAGTGTATCTTTGTATCATAATCATTTAGCCGGTAATTAATGATTAGTATTTAATAATTAATGAAAACAATTGCTTTCATAACCCTTGGCTGTAAACTTAATTTTTCGGAGACTTCTACTATTGCGCGGCAGTTTCCGAAGGAGGAGTACCTTCGGGTACCTGCCTCTCATAGAGCGGATATTTATGTGATTAATACCTGTGCTGTAACCGGCGAGGCGGAAAAAAAGGGCCGTCAGGCTATACGGCGTGCAGCCAAGCAAAACCCTGAAGCGCAAATTATTGTTACCGGCTGCTACGCCAATCTGCGGCCGGATTGCTTCGACTCGCTTCGCGAGCCTCGCAATGACGCGAAAATGCAGGGAGTAAAGGTGATAGAAGATAAGTCGCAAATTCAAGTTTCAATTGTCATTGCGGGAGTAGATTGCTTCGTTCCTCGCAATGACGGCGAAGCAATCAAGGTGCAAGGTTCAAAGTTCAATCGTCATTGCGAGGAACGAAGCAATCAAGATTCAAAGAAGGAGGATAATTCTCAATTCTCAATTGTCAATTCTCCATTCTTCCCTGCCTTTTCCTCCGGCGACCGCACCCGCTCGTTTTTGAAGGTGCAGGACGGCTGCGACTATCACTGTAGTTATTGTACCGTACCTTTGGCGCGCGGCCATAGTCGCAATATAGCCATAGCCGAGCTTATGAAAACCGCTGCAAACGTAGCAGCGCAAGGCCTCAAGGAAATAGTGCTTACCGGCGTTAATATCGGCGATTTCGGCAAAAGCACCAACGAAAACTTTTTTGACCTGTTGAAAGCCTTGCACGAGGTAGAAGGGATTGAGCGCTACCGCATATCTTCCATTGAGCCTAACCTGCTTACCGAAGAAATGATAGATTGGATAGCAGGGTCCGAAAAAATATTGCCTCATTTTCATATTCCCCTGCAGTCGGGAAATAACAAAATCCTTGGTTTGATGCGGCGGCGCTATACCCGCGAGCTTTTTGCCCGACGGTTAGAGAAAATAAAAGCCGTGATGTCACATGCCTTTATAGGCGTAGATGTCATTACAGGTTTTCCGTGCGAAAGCGTGGAAGACTTTGAAGATAGCTGCAATTTCTTAGAAAGCCTCTCCCCTGCCTTTCTGCATATCTTCCCCTACTCTATCCGCCCCGGAACGCCCGCCGCCACTTTTGAGGGACAAATAAGCGAAATAGAAAAAAAACGAAGGGTGGAACGACTGACCGCCTTATCTCGTAAATTACATAAGGCTTTTTATGAACGGCATATCGGCTATTGCGATACCGTACTGTTTGAAAGTACCCGAAAAGATGGCAAGATATTTGGTTATACCCGCAACTACCTCAAAGTCGAAGTTCCTTATCAGGCAGCCTTGGCGGGGCAAATAGTCTCCGTGCGCACCACAGGCATTACGGAGAGGGATACGATGACGGGGGAGTTAGACACAGCTTATTTTACACCCAGCAACTTATGCAACTGAACCGACAACCGCCAAGCGGGGTTTTGGGCTATCAGTTGCAAGCAGTAGGCTACATTTTCCGCGCTCGCATCAATAGGACTGAGATAGTAACGTTTCGCCTTAGGCAAGAGGGCTATTTCGGGTATGACATCGCCCTTTTGAATGGGGCAGCGGATTTCGTCTATTTTTTCAAAATTTTTATGTAATAACTCCAGCGGAGCCTTTGCGCTGCAAGCAATATAATCTATTCCTGAGGGAACTTGCCTTGTACCGTTGGTTTCAATGCACTGAAAGTATTTCTTAAAATAAGCTACTATCTCATCGGTTAATTGCAGGGTCGGCTCGCCACCCGTCCAAATAATATTCGGGCAGTTGTATTGCTCCACTTCAGCCTTTATGTCGGCTATGCTCATTTCGGAAAAAGTCTCGTGTTGCGTATCGCAAAAGGGGCATTGCAGGTTGCAGTCGGCCAAACGTATAAAAACCGCCGACATGCCGGTATTGGCACCCTCACCCTGAATGGAGTAAAACAACTCGTTGACCTTTAAGCTAATCTCTTTCATAACAGGCCGTGTTTCCCTGTGATTCCTGCACCTCTGCCTTATAACAGTTGGGCATATTTTCAACAATCCAGCGGGCAATATTTTCCGCCGTTGGGTTGAAATCAAATACCTCGTTGAGGTTTTTATGGTCGAGCCGCTGCTTGATTTGTTGACTTATAACAGAAAAATCGGCCACCATGCCGTTTTCATCTAATTTGTCCGACTTGCAATATACAGTGATTATCCAGTTATGCCCATGCAGGTGTTGGCATTTACTTTCGTAATTCAGCTTCAAACAGTGGCTCGCCGAAATTTCTATTGTTTTTTTTGTGTAGTACATAGCGGTTGACTTAATTCACTTTACTTTCCTCGCAAAGATAATGATAATTTCAGGTTTTTTCAAAAATTTGTTGTATTTTTGCTAAAATTATGAACATAATATATAGTATGAAAAAAATTGTACTTATTCTTGGCTTAGCGGCTGCCTGTGCGGTATCAAGGGCTGATGAAGGTATGTGGCTGCCCTCGCTCATCGAAGCGCGTATTATCGACATGCAAGACAAGGGGCTAAGGTTGTCGGCTGCCGACCTTTACAGCGTGAATCAGGCTTGCCTGAAAGATGCCATTGTGCAGTTCGGCAATGGCTGTACCGCCAATTTAGTATCGGACAAGGGGCTGATTTTCACCAATCACCACTGCGGATTTTCACAGATACAGTCGCACAGTTCTCCGGAGCACGATTATCTGAAAGACGGGTTCTGGGCTAAAAATCTGAGCGATGAGTTACCGAACAAAGGCCTCACGGTAAAATTTCTTCAATATATGGAAGATGTGACCGAACAGGTATTGGAAGGCCTTAGCAGCGAAATGGACGAGGCCACCCGCAAAAAAGTAATAGATGCCAATCGCGCTAAAATCATCAAAAACGCCGTAGCCGAAAAGTGGATAAGAGCCACAGTAGATGCCTTGTATTACGGAAATCAATATTTCCTGTTTGTGTATAAAATCTACGAAGATATCCGCTTAGTGGGCGCTCCGCCCTCCTCTATCGGCAAGTTCGGCGGCGATACCGATAACTGGATATGGCCGCGGCATACCGGCGACTTCTCTCTTTTCCGCATCTATGCCGATAAAGACAATAATCCTGCCCCCTATTCCAAAGACAATGTACCTTATCAGCCTAAACAATTTCTGAAAATTTCGCTGAAGGGCGTACAGGAGAACGATTTTACCTTTATTTACGGTTATCCGGCGCGAACCAGCGAATACCTTTTTTCGGAAGCCGTAAAATATTTGGCCGAGCGCGGTAATCCTGCCAAAATTCGGTTACGCACCCTTCGCTTGGATATTATGCAGGCCGAAATGGCCAAAGACGCGGGTATCCGCATTAAATATGCCGCTAAACAAGCCTCTGTAGCCAATGCTTGGAAGAAATGGCAGGGTGAATTAAGCGGCGTAGTTCGCCTGAAAACAGTGGAGAAGAAAAAACAAACAGAGCAGGCATTCACCCTTTGGGCAGCGGATAAACCTGAATATGCCGCTTTGGTAACGCAGTTTTCCAAACTATATGCCGAAATTGATACTTACGCCTTTGTCCGCGACTATCAGACAGAGGCCTTTAATGCTAACGAATTGATACGTTTTGCGGCTAATTTTCTGCCTTTTGCCGAAGGAAAAAAGCTGAGCACAGATTCCCTTATCCAAAGACTCAAAAGCGTTTCCGATGATTTTTTTAAAAACTACGTACAAGCCATCGATCAACAATGCTTCGAGGTTTTGCTCAGCGAATATGTTAAACATGTTCCAAAAGGCCTCACCTCTCCTGTTGTTGAAAGGGCCTATAAAGATTACAGGCACGACATGGCTAAGTGGACGGCAAGTCTTTACGCCTCTACCCTCTTTACTCATCGTGATAAGGTAGAAAAATTGCTGCGCCTATCGCCGGAGGAAATAGCAAAGCAGTTGAACAAAGACCCGATATTTTCCCTGTACCGCGAAAGTAACGATTTCTATAAGGAAAAGGTAGAAAAACCTTATAATGCGTTGAATAGTCAGATTGAAACCCTGTATCGTGCTTATATGCGCGGATTAATGGCTTTTCAATCGGAGCGCCCTTTCTATCCCGATGCAAATTCTACCATTCGCATTGCTTACGGTAAGGTGAGCGGTTACAAGCCTGCCGATGCCGTGTATTACCTGCCGCAATCGACCATTGAAGGCATTATGCAGAAAGATAATCCCGATATATATGATTACGATATTCCGCAGAAACTGCGCGACTTGTATGCCGCCAAAGACTACGGCCGCTGGGCGGTAGACGGAACAATACCTGTAGGATTTTTGGCCAACAACCATACCTCCGGCGGTAACTCGGGCAGTCCGGTGCTGAACGGCGATGGCCATCTCATTGGTCTGAATTTCGACCGCACATGGGAAAGTACGATGAGCGATGTAGTATATGATTCGGAAATATGCCGAAATATAGCTTTGGATATTCGCTATGCGCTATTTGTGATGGATAAGTTAGCCGATGCAGGGTATTTATTAGATGAAATGATTTTTGTTGAATAGAATATGGATTTTTTCTATCTCTTAGGTTTATGGCTTCAGTCTAATTGGGTATTGCTGTTGTGGGGCATCAGTTTTCTTGCAGCATTAATTATCATTGTATTTTTGCTGTTGAGCCATTTAGACCCGATAAAGACACTATCATGGATAATCGTAATTATTTTGCTGCCCTATCTCGGTATTTTTCTCTACCTCCTTTTCGGACAAAATTACCGTAAACGGAAAATATATAGCCGCAAAGGCCTTCGCGACGCCGCTGTTATGGATAGTCTGGGAAAAAAGCAAATCATGCAGTTGAATATCACCGATTGGGAGCAGGTAAATAAAGTGGCGGAACATAAGAATATTATCACGCTATTGCTGAACAACAGTCGGGCCTTGCTTACCGGCAACAACCGCGTAGAAGTGTTTCACAACGGCCGCGATACCTTTGCTGCCATGAAAGAATGCATTGCTGAGGCTAAAGACAGCATTCATTTGCTCTCGTACATTATAGAAGACGATACTATAGGCAATGAATTTAAAGACTTGTTGATACAAAAATCAGAGGACGGAGTTGAGGTTCGTTTGATGTTTGACAGTGTGGGAAGCAGGTATTTGCCGCGGCGTTATATCAGAGAACTTAAGGCGGCAGGCGTTGAGGTCTATTCCTTTGCCAAAGTAGCTTTCCCTTGGTTGTCGCGTACCCTCAACTACCGTAATCACCGTAAGATATTGGTAGTTGATGGGACAATCGGTTTTCTGGGCGGTATTAACATCGCCGACCGTTACATGCACGGCCTTGATTACGGCGCTTGGCGCGACACGCATTTACGCATAGAAGGCCAAGCGGTACATTCCCTGCAGGCAAGTTTTCTGCTCGACTGGTTTTTTGCCAGTAAAAAGCAATTAGGGCAACGGCCTCGTTACTATCCGTCTGCCAATACCAATAGCGACCAGTACGTACAAATAGTACCCTCAGGCCCCGACAGCGATTGGGCAAGTATCATGCAAGCCTATTTTTCGGCCATTACCAAGGCTAAAGAACATATTTACATCTTGACACCTTACTTTACGCCCGCCGACACTATTCTTTCGGCTATAAAAATAGCCTCGCTCAGTGGCGTGGACGTACGCTTGATGCTTCCTAAAAAATCGGACGCCAAGTTCACCTACTGGAGTACGATGTCATATATATCGGAATTGCTGCAAGCCGGTGTGAAAATATATCTTTATAAAAACGGTTTTAATCACTCCAAGGTTATTACGGTGGACGGAAGTTTTGCCGCCATTGGCTCGGCCAATATGGACAGCCGCAGCTTTGAACATAATTTTGAAATATCGGCCATGATTTACGATAAGGAAATCACCGCCCGATTGGAGGAGCAAATAGAGAAAGATTTTAAGAACAGCCGCTTGGTGCGCCGCAAGCGATGGGAGCGCCGCAAACTTTGGCGCAAATTACTCGAAGGCTTTTCCCGCCTGCTCTCACCGTTGCTTTAAGATGTTACCTGACAAATTAATTTGTGCCATGTACTAACCTTTGGGCTTAAACAATTCAACGATTCAAGAAAAATCACTATCTTTGCAGTTTATTTAATTCGACAACTATGTTACCCAATATCCCTTCTTTGCGCCACGCCGATTCCCGCAATTTTTTCTTACTGGCAGGGCCCTGCGTGATTGAAAGCGAGCAACTCTGCATGGACGTGGCGGGACATATCTCGGAATTGTGCGATAAACTGCAAATTCCTTACGTTTTTAAAGCCTCCTATCGTAAGGCCAACCGCTCGCGCAGCGACTCCTTTACCGGTATTGGCGACGAGAAAGGCTTGGCTATTCTCCAAAAACTGCGGCAAGCATACAATATTCCGGTAGTTACCGACATTCATTCGCCGAAAGAGGCTGCCGAAGCCGCTTCTTTCGATATAGACATACTGCAAATCCCCGCCTTCCTTTGCCGACAAACCGACCTGTTGGTAGCAGCTGCAAGAACCGGCAAGGTAGTAAACATTAAGAAAGGTCAGTTTTTAGCACCCGAATCCATGCAATTTGCCGCCAATAAGGTCAAAGAACAGGGCAATCCTAATGTGATGCTTACCGAGCGCGGAACGCAGTTCGGCTATTATGATTTGGTGGTGGATTTCCGCGGTATTCCCGAAATGCAGCAAATCGGCCACCCTGTGGTGCTCGATATTACCCACTCCCTGCAACAACCCAACCAAAGCAGCGGCGTTACCGGCGGCAAACCCGCCCTGATAGAAACCTTAGCCCGCGCCGGTATTGCCGTAGGAGTCGATGGCTTGTTCATCGAAACCCACCCCACGCCAAGCAAGGCCTTGTCGGACGGCGCCAATATGCTGCCTTTAGCTGAATTACCCGACCTCCTCTCCCGCCTCGCAGAACTGCGTAAAGCTTTGTTAGCGGTTAGTGATTAGTGGTTAGTGGTTAGTGGTTAGTGATTAGTGATTAGTGGTTAGTGATTAATGAATATAGCATAGCATAGCATAGCATAGCATAGCATAGCATAACAAATAAACAAATAAACAAATAACTCATAAATAATAAATCCTCATGATTCCCGCATCAGAACTTCTAATTAACCCCGATGGTTCTATTTACCATCTTCACCTGAAACCCGAACAGTTAGCCGACCATATTATACTTGTAGGCGACCCGGCCAGAGTGCCTGTTGTTGCAGATTTCTTTGATTCTCAGGAATTTACCGTTTCCAATCGCGAAATAGTAACTATCACCGGAGTCTATAAAGGCAGGCGAATGACAGCCATGTCAACCGGCATGGGAACTGACAATATCGACATCGTGGTAACCGAGTTAGACGCCTTGGCTAATGTGGACTTCACCACCCGTGAAATAAAACCGATACACCGAAAACTTAATATGGTGCGCATCGGCACTTCCGGTTCCATGCAAGATCATATCACCATGGGCAACTACCTGTTATCGGAAATTTCCGTAGGCTTCGACAATACGTTGAACTACTATGCCGGCCGTGAAGAAATCAGTTTACACGATTTTGAAGAGGCTTTTATGGCGCACATGCAATGGACTCCGCGCCTTGCCTTTCCTTATTTTGTCAAATCCTCGGAAAAGCTGAATGCCCTGTTCAGAGATTTCTGTGTGGAAGGCATGACCATTTCCTCGCCGGGCTTTTTCGGTCCGCAAGGCCGTGTCGTGCGTTTGCCCCTCGCCGACCCCGACATGAATGCAAAAATCAATACATTTCAACACAAGGGTAAGATGATTACCAACTACGAGATGGAAAGCTCTGCCTTAGCCGGTTTAGGGCATTTATTAGGCCATGAGGCAACTACGGTTTGCTACATTATCGCCAACCGCATATTGCAAACTACCGACAGTAACTACAAGGCCGATCATCAGTCTAACAATTCGATGAACGATCTTATTCAGAAAGTACTTGATAAATTAGCTACGCTTGAAGCCTAAAGAAATAGACAGCTTAATTCATTTATTGGAAGACCCCGACCACAAGGTTTATGCGCATATTTCCGCCCGTCTTATAGAACAGGGACCGACCCTAATCCCCATATTAGAAAGGGCTTGGGAATCTACGGCCAATGATTTGCAGCAAGAACGCATAACAGATATACTTCTCTACCTGCAATCGACACTTGCCGCGCAAGGCTTGGAAAATTGGATAGGACACCGATACCACAACCTGCTCGAAGGCGCCTATTGGTTGGCAAAACAGACTTATCCCAAGCTGCACTTGGAAGATATGCAAACAGTCGTCAATGATATTTGCAAAGATGTGTGGATTAATTTGCAGGATAATATGCCGCCCGAAGAAAAGGTCAAAACCTTAGATTTTTTCTTCTTCCGACAGCATCATTTCCGCTTGTTGAATAATGATATTTTTCAGCCGAAATATAATTATATCAACAATGTTATTGAATCACGCATGGGAAATCCCGTAGCGCTTACCCTGCTTTATCTTCACGTAGGGCAACAGGCCGGACTGCCCTTACAGGCTGTGTGTATGCCTAACAGTTTTATAACGGCTTATAGCGGCGACAATAATGAAGTACTATTTTATCTGCATGTCTTTCATCAGGGCGCTAAAGTATTCCAAAAGGACATAGATCTTTACTTCAACCGTGCTAAGATAACACCGAAAGAACATTATTACCGACCTAAACCCAATACCGATGCGCTTTTATACCTGTTAGAGATGCAAATTTACTGCTATGAGCGTGAAAAGAATCAAGCAAAAGTCGAACAATACCGCCGTCTCTTGCCCCTATTCGGCAACAAAAGCGTTTTCAATGATGTGGATTAAAGGCGAGTCTAACCGCAGGTTACACTTCGCTTACCTGCGGTTATCCATGTTCTGCTCCTTCGGAGCTTGTAAATACAACGCCATTTTTGTAAAAAAAATTTCGCAAATATCTGTTTCACTCAAAGACTTACTTTGGTTTGGATTTGCAAGCAAGCAATTTATTTAACAGACTACCCCTTAATTCTTTGTCTTCATTTAAAGTTAATTTAACTGTTGTCTGGCAGTCGTGTGGAGTAAGATTTAATGTAGTTAAGAATCCTCCTATTCCATAATTTTTTATTCCATTATTCAAAATTTGCAAATCAGTTTGGTGTATGACAAAATCATAACACTTAAAATAAAATGGCTTGCTCTCGTAATTTTTTGTAAAAGCAATTATATATTGATATTTTCCAATTGTAAAATCTTTAAATCCTTCTTGAATAAAGTTTTGTAAAGAAGAATATACAGAATAACCTAATTCTTTAGGTCTGTAATCCCAGTCACTTTCTTTCTCTATTGCTTCAATTTCATTATTCCTTCGTATTGACCACTTTGTAACACCTTCTCTTCTTTCTCTTCCAAGTTCATCAGATAATACAAAATAGCTCTCACATATATTATTGGGGTTAAAAGATATGTTAACAATAGGGTAAGAATCAGAGCCTATTCCGTAAGATTGTGCAGAAAGGTATTTTTCGTATTTTTGACCTTCTAATGGAACTATTAAAGCATCAATAGACGTAATAGCACCTTGTTTTTCTCCATCGTTTTTAATTACAAAGTAGTGGTAGAAATATAATTGTCCCCAATGTTCGCTAATCCGCAATTCTTTTGCACCCTCAACGGAAAAATTTTCTTTATCAAAAGGTCTAATAGTAGCGTATGCGGTAAAGAGTAGGCTAATAGTTGAGACTGCAATAGCCCATTTTGCTATTGCTTTAGTTTTTACACTTACTTCTTGTGTTTGATTAGTATTTTCCATGTTTTTAAATTTTTAAAATGTTTATTTTTACTTTTTCTAATTTATCAATTTCACATCACTTTCAAGCTTATTTTCTCTCGCTGTATGCAGGAACAATCCGCAGACTTGCGTGCAACCCATGCTGTCCTGTCTCATCAATATATGCTACAATTCCGCCTTGGTAAGGCTGTCCTACCTGCAATCCCCCACTCGGAATATCAGCTCCGTTGCCATCTTCGTCATCACTGCAAGCCACTACAAAAAATAAACTTAAAACCACAAAGGTTTTCATCAAAAAACAAATATTTTTTTTCATAATTGGAATAAAATTTGTTGCCCCAAGTCCCCAACAGGCGGTTATTAAAATAAAAAAGCGCGGGACATTTAACTTTATTTGCTTTCAGAGGTCTTAGGATACCTTAAAGTAACAAATAAGTAGGCCCACGCCGATAAATGACGTGAGCGTTCGGCACTTACTCTTGTTACTTTTTGAAGATTTCCTAAGTCTCTGAAAGCAAGAATAAAGCTAACGCTTTTATGTGATTCCCTGTTTCAGGGAAAAGTTTTTAATCTTTATCTATCCATAGGCAGTAATTTTACATGATTATTTTGCAAATATAGGGAATATTTTGGAGAAAGAAGATTTTTTGATATTTTAGATTGCTTCGTGCCTCGCAATGACGCGGTTGCTTCGCGGCTCACAATGACGAGCAGGCTGCCAAGCTCCGTGAGGAGCGAAAGGCAGAGGCAGTTCGTCTAACCGCCAGTTATGGGCAGGTTTTTCTTCAACAAAATTTGTCTTCATCTCCTGATTTTGGGGTTAATTGTTTTACTGCTCTATCAAAATCACTTTCCAACTGTTTCATTTCACGTTGGCGGTAAATTTCAAATTCTTTTTCGGCTTTTTCTATTGCTTGCTTGTGTGAAATTTTTCCTTTATCGTTTAAAATGTCTTTGTTTAACATTTTAAGTTGCTGGTCTAAAAATTTTTTCCAATCATTCATTGTCATTGGTTTTTGCTCTAATGCTTGCAATTCGGCATAACCCAAAAAACCTTCTGTCAGCAAGTTGAGTTTTTGTAACTCGAGTTCAGAAAGGTAGTTTTTGGCAATTCTGACATCTTCTTTTGTAATGTAGTTTCCCTTAAAGTTGGTCATTCCAAGCATAACTTTTTCGTTATCAACACGAGTGTAAACTACTTCGGCTGCTGTTTGTCTGTGAACGGCATAGTGCATTTTATTTTGTACGGTGGCAAAAAAATCTATTGTTATTGTGCTACGGGAGTCATAATCCACACTTGTTGCATAAATGTCCGTAACTTGTTGCCACAAATTTCTTTCGGAAGAACGAATATCGCGAATGCGTTGCAAAAGTTCTCGAAAATAACGACCGCCTCCATTTTTCAATCGTTCATCGTCAAGCGTAAAACCTTTTACAATGTATTCTTTAAGTCGTTCCGTTGCCCACTGACGAAATTTTGTTGCAACTTTGGAATTGATACGATAACCAAGTGAAATAATCATATCAAGATTGTAATGGTCTATATCTCTCTTAACTTGACGATTACCTTCGACTTGAACTTGTAAGAATTTCTTACAAGTTCGATATTCGGGTAATTCACCCTCTTGCAGAATGTTTTTTATGTGTTGAACTACATTTTCTCGTGTAGTGTCAAAAATTTCAGCCAACTGCTTTTGTGTTAGCCAAACTGTTTCTTCTGCTAATCGTACCGATACTTTGGCAACATTATCTTCTGTCTCGTAGATAATAAAATTAGGGTGTGTGTGTTGTATCTCGTTGTTTTTCATCTTTATCTATCCATATTCAGTAATTTTACAGAATTATTTTGCAAATATAAAATTTAACAAATAATTAATACTCTTAAAGACGAATTTTCAGGCCGACAGTAAGGTCTATTCGGGCTAAACCTTCGCTTCTCGTATCGTCAATCTTAACAGAACTCCAAAAAGAAGACAGCTGAAGCCCCACGGCAAAAAGCCTCGAAATGCCTATATCATAACCTACATCGAAGGCTAAAGCATAAGTACTCGCGAAAGATGTTTTGTCGCTATATCCCGTGTAGCCTATAGCCACATTGGAGTAGAGCGCATTTTTTTTCGTAGGGCTTAAGTACCTTACAGCAAATTCAGGGCCTATGAAGAAGGCAGTTATACTTTCTTTGGCCCTGTGCATAGAGAGTTTAAGACCGCAACCGAGATAGTCGTTAAAATAATAGTTAGCATTGCCTTCTATTACATATCCCAATCTTGTACTGTTCACAGAATCGGCATCTGCACCCGAAGCTGTACGAGCAATACGATAGCCTCCGCCAAAAGAAATCCCTATTAACCAAGGAACACCTTTAGCATCTGAAAGTGCATTAATTGCTTCTTTCGATATATCTGACTCTGCATAAAAATCTTTTACCATAGCCGTTATTTTGCTTCTTTCTACCAAGCCTTCCCGTATATCCTTACCTTCTCTGTAAGTATAAGACACATAATTCTTATATTCTCTGTTTATCCTGCAATTGATGGAATTACCTTCTATAACCAATAAGTCCTGAGCATAGACGGAAGTAAGCAATGTTGCAGCAATAAGGACTAATAGTATTTTTTTCATTATCAATTCTCAATTATCAATTGTCAATTCATTACAACTGCGGGCCGGCGGGAATCAGGGCTTTTCCGGCCTCAGTGTCGCAATACTGTTCAAAATTTTTGACATATTTTGCACCCAAACTCTTGGCCTTTTCTTCCCATTCTTTCAGGTCTTTATAGGTCTCGCGCGGGTCGAGAATGCCTTCCGAAACATTGTTCAGGGCTTTCGGAGCCGTCAGGTTCAAAATGGGAATATGTACGGTTTCGGCTTTATCAATAGAGCCGTCTATAATAGCGTCTATAATGGCGCGGGTATCTTTAATGGATATGCGCTTGCCTGTACCGTTCCACCCTGTATTCACCAAATAGGCCTTAGCGTCGTGCTGCTTCATCTTACCTACTAAAGTAGCAGCATAGACAGTGGGGTGCAAGGTCAGAAAAGCTTCGCCGAAGGCTGGCGAGAAAGAAGGCAGTGGCTCGGTAATGCCGCGCTCCGTTCCGGCCAATTTAGAGGTATAACCGCAAAGGAAGTGGTATTGCGCCTGCGCTTCGTCCAAAATGGAGACAGGAGGCAATACGCCGAAAGCATCGGCCGAAAGGTAAATAATCTTGCTTGCATGACCTGCCTTCGATGGCAATACTATCTTATTAATATGATAAATCGGATAAGATACGCGGGTATTTTCAGTAACCGAACCGTCGGCGTAATCAACTGAACCGTCAGGAAGCACGGTAACATTTTCCAGCAAGGCGTCGCGTTTAATGGCGCGCCAGATATCCGGCTCATTTTCTTTGCTCAGGTTGATGGTTTTTGCGTAACAGCCTCCTTCATAGTTAAATATGCCATTATCGTCCCAGCCGTGTTCGTCGTCGCCGATAAGGTAGCGCTTGGGGTCGGCCGAGAGGGTGGTCTTACCGGTTCCCGACAAGCCGAAGAAAATAGCCACATCGCCCTTTTCGCCTACGTTGGCCGAACAGTGCATGGAAGCCATGCCCTTTTGCGGCAGGTAGTAGTTCATCATGGAAAACATACCCTTCTTCATTTCACCGCCATACCAGGTGCCGCCGATAATTTGCAGCTTTTCTGTAAGGTTAAACAGTACAAACACTTCAGAATTTAAACCATGTTCTTTCCAATTGGGGTTCGTACATTTGGAGCCGTTCATCACCACAAAATCAGGCTCGCCGTAGTTGGCCAATTCGTAGTGGGAAGGACGGATAAACATATTGGTTACAAAGTGCGCCTGCCAGGCCACTTCCATAATAAAACGTACTTTCATGCGGGTATCTTTATTAGTACCACAATAGGTATCAACTACATACAGTTTTTCTTTATTGGAAAGCTCATGTTGAACCAAGCCTTTTAATTCCTTCCATATTTCGGGGCTTACCGGACGGTTAATTACCCCGTCCCACCAAATAGTGTTTTTCGATACGGCATCTTCCACAATGTAACGGTCTTTAGGCGAACGGCCTGTAAATACGCCTGTTTTTACGGCCACAGCGCCGATATTGGTCAATACGCCTTTTTCAAAGCCTTCATTTTCGGAACTCATTTCGGCCTGAAACAGTTGTTCGTAAGAAGGATTGTGTATCACCTCTTTAACTCCGGCAATACCATAGATAGTTAGATCTAACTTACTCATAATGAATTATTTTTATATTATTACATTTTTATCAAATTAGGTAAAAGGAGTGTAAAGATAAGAATTTTTTTGTAATTTTGAAGTTTATTTAAAAGATTTGAATCTTTTTCATCAAATATTAAAAGAATATTGGGGCTACACAGCATTTAGGCCTTTACAGGAAAGCATCGTACAAAAAGCTTACGCTGGCGAAGATGTTTTGGCGCTGATGCCTACAGGCGGCGGAAAGTCGATTACCTTTCAGGTTCCTGCCTTGGCTAAATCGGGAATTTGCTTGGTAATCACCCCTTTGATTGCCTTGATGAAAGATCAGGTAGAAAATCTGAAAAAGCGGGGCATCAAAGCCTTGTCCGTACATTCGGGCATGACGGCGCACGAAATGGACGTGGCCTTGGATAATGCCGCCTACGGCGATTATAAATTCCTGTACCTTTCGCCGGAGCGCTTGGGAACAGAACTGTTCAGAGCGAGGGTGCAGAAAATGAACGTAAACCTGATAGCGGTTGACGAGGCGCATTGTATCTCGCAGTGGGGCTACGATTTTCGTCCCTCGTACCTGCAAATAGCCGCCATACGTGAATTGCTGCCAGAGGCGCCGATGTTGGCCCTTACCGCTACTGCAACGCCGGAGGTAGCGCAGGATATTATGGAAAAATTGAAATTCAAAGCCCCCAACCTGCTGCAAAAAAGTTTTGAACGGAAGAATTTAGTATATGTAGTACGCCGAACGGAAAACAAACAGAAAGAATTATTGAAAATATGTCGGAGTATTCTTGGCACAGCGATTGTATATGTGCGTAACCGTAAAACTACGCAGGAAATAGCTGCACTGTTAATAAAAAACGGCATCAGCGCCGATTTTTACCATGCCGGTTTAAGCGCCGAACAACGCAGCGCCAAACAAGACGATTGGAAGCAGGGGCGCATACGGGTGGTGGTTTGTACCAATGCTTTCGGCATGGGTATTGATAAGCCCGATGTCCGCTTAGTGGTGCATATCGACCTGCCCGAAAGTATTGAGGCTTATTTTCAGGAAGCAGGCCGCGGCGGCCGAGACGAGAAAACCTCTTATGCCGTATTACTTTGCAATGAAGCCGATAAAATAAGCCTGCAGCAACGTTTCAAGGTAGCTTTCCCGCCTATGGAAACCATAAGAAAAGTATATCAGAACGTTTACAGTTTTTATAATTATCCCTACGGCGCAGGCAAGGGCGTTACGCACGATTTCAGTTTGATGGATTTTGCTCAACGCTACCATACCCACTCGCTAACGGCCTACAGCGCCCTGCAATGTCTACAGCGTGACGGCTATCTTGAGGTAACCGACGAATTGAACAACCCTACGCGCATTATGTTTACCATTCATCGCGATGAGTTATACAAGATACAGGTAACGAACACCGACTTAGATCGGTTTATCAAAATATTGCTGCGTATTTATCCCGGCCTGTTTTCCAATTACACCGGCATTGACGAAACCTACGTAGCAAGAATAGCGGAACTGCCTTTGAATACCGTCTGCGACTACCTCCTGCGCTTAGCGAAACGGCATGTGATTGCCTACATTCCGCGCAAACGTACGCCGCTGATTATTTTCAACGAAGAACGTTTAGACGAAAAGAACCTGCGCATATCGAAAGAAAGCTACCAGCTGCGTATGGAACGTTACGATCAGCGCATGGCAGCCATGTTGCAGTATGCCCAATCTGCTACAAAGTGTCGTAGTCGGCAATTATTGGATTATTTTGGCGAAACCGACAGTCTTCCATGCGGCCGATGTGATGTATGCACTGCCAAAAACGCACTTGATATGAGCAGCTACGAATTTGAAAAAATAATATCAGCTGTAAAAAAAATAATTAACGAGAATGAGGTTACCATCGAGCAATGCGTTGACGCTATTAAAGGCGAGAACAGCAAAACGTTGAAAGCGCTGCGATGGTTAATAGAAAATGAAAAAGTACATGAAGCCAATGATGGAAAATTACGATGGGGCAAATGAGCCTGCCATTTCTTTTGATGGAAAAATTTTTGTTATAGACACCATTAATGCGGTAGATGCAGCGGTGGCATATTTGTCACAGCAAAGCCTGCTGGGTTTCGACACGGAAACTAAGCCGTCCTTTAATCCGGAGGATAGCCGTATACATAAAGTAGCGTTGCTGCAGTTGGCCGACGACAAGCGCGCCTACCTGTTTCGATTGAATAAAATAGGCTTTCCTAAACAGCTTGCAGCGCTATTGGCTAATAAACAAATTATGAAAGTAGGCGCAGCTATTCACGATGACATACGGCTTTTACGCAAATTAGCTTATTTTTCTCCTGAGAACTTTCTTGATTTACAAAACATAATAGAGCGATACGGTATCCCGCACAAGAGCCTGAAGAAAATGGCCGAGGCAGTATTGCACATTCATATTTCAAAGGGGCAGCGGCTCACCAACTGGGAAGCTGACAGGCTGACAGAACCGCAGCAGCGCTACGCCGCCACCGACGCTTGGGTGTGCAGGGAGATTTATTTGAAATTGATGATTAATGATTAAAACATATACCTTGATGTAAGCCCTTACTCAATAATAAGTAGAAATTAAATAACCAAATAATCAGAAATTAAAATAATAGATGAAAAACAATCGTGTTACCATATACGACATCGCCAAGGAGCTAAAAATTTCAGCTTCGACAGTATCGCGCGCCTTAGCCGACCATTCAATTATAAGTACCGAAGTCAAACATTTAGTAATTGACATGGCGCGGCAAATGGGCTATAGGAAAAACAGCATTGCCCTTAGCCTAAAAAAAGGCAAGGCTAACACCATTGGTGTCATCATTCCACGTATTGATAGGAATTTTTTCTCTAAAACCATTAGCGCTATTGAGTCGGAAGCTACCAAAGCAGGCTACAATGTGCTTATTTGTCAATCGAATGAAGAAGTACGGTTAGAGAAGGTAGCCCTTGATATGCTTTGTAACGGTGCAGTAGAAGGACTGCTGGTAGCCGTCGCTGCTGAAAAGAACAACTACGAACATCTGAGAAAAGTAGAAAGCAGCGGGATTCCCATTGTATATTTCGACCGTTATCTTCCAGACGCCCGTTATAAAGTGATGATTGATGACTACATTGGAGCTAAGATGGCCACAGAACACCTGCTGTCGCTTGGTTTAAGAAAAATTGTACATTTTTCGGGTTATCTGCATGTGCATATCTGGAATGAGCGCTTGCGCGGCTATCTTGATGCTATGAAAGACTACAAGATTACAGTACCGAAAGAATGGATTTTCGAAAGTGTTTTGCGGGAAGAAAAAGGATTGGAAATCGCCAAACAAATGTGGCAGAAAAAAGACCTTCCTGAAGCTATCTTCTCGGCAAGTGATTATTCGGCCTTGGGCGCCCTGTCGTTCTTCAAAATGAAAGGTTTGCATATTCCTCAGGATATAGCTATAACAGGCTTTGCCAACGAGCCGTTCACCTCTTATATTGACCCGCCCATGACTACCATAGAACAACACCCTGCTGACATAGGTAAGGCAGCCGTTCGGCTATTCATCAAAATTCAAGAAGGTTATCGAGAACCCTGCGCCAAACTTATACGTTCGTCTTTAATTGTCAGGCAGAGCAGTATGATATGATTGTTGAATGTTGGGTGAAAATTATTCAAGATTGTTTTTCGGGACATATTTCATTGGCGGCTTATTGTGCGAAGGAGTTGGAACACCGTCGATAGTATTTTCTTCCATAATTTCCACGCGGGTGCCGTCAATATTATAGTAATTCACCTGGCGTTTGCGGTTAATTCCGGTATTTACGCCGCTTGGCGTACGGCAGCCTTCGGGATAGGTACGCATATCAAGGATAGCTTTTGCTATTTCCACGTCTTTCACTTCCAAACAAATGTGATTCATGCTGCCCATACGATCCCATGAAGGATCCGACTCGTAGAGCATGAACTCAATGGTTTCATTGCCTTCGGGAGTTTTGAGATGCACCCAGGTTACTTTTTCATTAGGTCCGCCACGCCATACTTCCTCAAAGCCTAAAACATTACCATAAAACTCAATAGCCTTATCAAGGTCGGGAACCATAAATCCCACGTGGCTCATGCGGGCAGCAATGCGGCTATCAGGCATATTTTGACCGTAGAGTTGAGCATTAACGCCATCGGGGTCGAACTGCACAATTTCGCAAATAGTTCCATTGGAGTCAGTTACAAAATAATTGTAATTACCCGTGCGGCCCTTAGGTGTGGTTTCGGGTACTTTATAGCCTTTGGAAGCCAAGTAAACACGCATAGCTTCGGCATCGGTTGTTTCAATAGCAAAGTGATACATGCGGTTGGTGTTCGCTTCGCGTTCGGGAAAAACTTCCACATATTGACGGTCATTAATCTTAAAGGCTATCATAGAAGGGATTCCTTCCACTCTGCCCGGCAGGGTAATAATTTCGTCATAACCTAAGAAGTTGTGGAAGAATTGACGGGTGTTTTCCAAATCCTTAGTAAAGAAAGCTGCGTGTGTTACACCTGTAATAGGCGGGCGTTGAGGAACATTCTGTGCGTTTAGGCCAAGGCCTAATAATAAAATTACGCTTGAAGGTATAAAAATTTTCAGTTTCATTATGATAATGTTTTTTAGAATAATTTACTTTTTCTTAGCGGCCGCTTTGGTTATAGCCGAATAGTCTCTCCACGTTCTGAGTTGATCGTTAGAGATAATAGACTTCAGGGCAAGGAATTTAAGTAATCTTCTCATATACAAATTATTATTGGATTATCAAAATACATTAAAAATAAATCTATTAAGTGCAAAAATAAATATTTTATTTCACATTACAATTTTTTTTGAGAATATTTTTGCATTAAAAAATTATTTTTTACCTTTGAATGATTTATTTTGTTTTTTGTATAATCCTATGCAATCGATTGCGTAATAATAAATATCAGTAAATCAAATATTTAATAATAAGGTAATAATATTTAACATGTCCGAATTTAAATACTAATACTTGGATTGTAGAATAGAAAATAAGTAAAAAAATTTAGGAGTATGAGCATGAAATTCCATCAATAAAAAATTATCGAAGTACAATTAAGTCATAAGTTGCTTCATTTGAAATACGCCAAAAAGTCCTTTTCAAACTGCGCCAGCCCGCCCGGATAATGTTGGTCAAAGGCAGCTACCGAAGTCAGTCCGTTTCGCATGTCGCGCATCATGCCGATAAGTATGTTTTCCTCTTTTTGGAGCAAAAGATATATTATGCAGTAAGCGACAATATAGCCATAATTGTTATAGGAAGTCATTTGCTGAAATTTAGCAGGCTTCCATGTAATGAAATCGGCGATATCTATATCTTTAAGGGCTATAAAAGTCTTTATCTGTGTGAGATAAAGGTTGCGCTTCTCAAATTTTATCGCATTGACAGATATGTTCATACTTTTGAAATAACAGGCAAGGCCTTCATTCAACCACACTGCAGAGTTAGTCATTTTTTTACGAATAAAAAAATGAGATAGCTCATGATAGCAAACGTTTAAGAAATCACTCCTGTCTTTATTCTTATATATGACGATATCTCTTGTTTGTGGAAAATAACCTATTGGCATGCCAGAACTTACATTCTTTCCTTTTGTTGCTTCATAGCTCACGTAATCGACATATTTATCGAATATGATAATTTTCACATCGGATATTTTAATGAGGGTGTCGTCAGGAAAGATCTTATTGTAAAAATCAATTTCATAGATAATGGCTTTTTCCAGCTGTTGTTTCTCTTTTTTAGTCAATATTCCCTCAGGATCATCGAAAGAATAGGTCTGAGCCGTCAACCCCGTAACGTTGAATATAAAGAATCCTATAAACAAGAGTACATTAATCATTTATTTTTTCTTTCTTTTTAAGTACTGCTCCTGCTCTTTTTTGCTCATGTCTTGCATAAGTACCTCATCAGTAATTTCTCCGATATAGGTAGTATTATCATCTAATCGTATATATCCATAGTTCTGAGTATGGAAAAAAGGCCTTAAAATACTATGTTTGCTTTTAGATTCAGTGTCTTTTATTTTATTTTCATCTAAAAAGTAAAACTGTATTTCTAACATTCCGGTTCCTTTTTCATTGGTACCGACAATAGCAATGGGCATACCGGTTTTTACCGGTTTTCCCGGTTGTGTCAATATTTTTTGCAAAGCACTGTATTGGGCAAAACTGCCGTCTTTGTGATAAATGGTAATCTGTGTTCCTTTCAGGTTCTTTGCAATAAACTCATCGCTGCATACTATGCCGTCACGGCAGGCATATACCGTGTCGGACGTATGTTTTAAATTAAATATAAGCTTACCCCTATTGTGTTTAATGCGCACAGAATCGCCGGGAGCTATTGGCAAAGCATAGCGGTACTCCGCATCAACCTTCGCATTGATATTACCCAAATAGTAGCTGTATCTTATACCTGATGTAGATGAAATAGATACCCTGTTTTTTAGTCGGAACAGATAATTTTGTCCGGGATGCAAGGTCGCAACGTGTTTAGTGCCGGGAATCTCATAGTTAGTTATACGGCTTAAATCCACAACGATATAATATGGACAATAGTCATGACTAATAGCATGATATTTATATTCCAATCCTGATTTTGATTTTTCATATTCAACCTTTAAGGTTACCGCCCTTGGCCCCTGAGCAGCAGCAATAAGCGGCATCAACAGATAAAATGAGGCAATCAGAGTTCTTTTGCCGATAAACATAATCACTTATTTTTCTACAAAGATAGCAAAAAATAAAGAAACACAAAAGTTTAGCAGAAGAATGTTACTGCAATAGACAAAGCAAGCGATCTTGGCTTGTTTTTCAGAGAATCTAAAACACAGTCATGGCCGATTGCAACGAAGCAACCGGCCATGACTGTGTTTTATTGAACCTTACCGGTAATGGTTAATGGTGCGCTACCACTGGCACCATTAATAGTCCAGGCAGCTGCAGTTCCAGCTGTATTGTCTATTTCCGTAGTGGGAACAATACGAATTTCCAATGTACTGCCGCCTGCAATGCCTTGCAAATTGTCATCTGTCGATAAATCAAAGTTCGCTGCGACATTAGTATTTGCACTGTTGCCAAGAGCCACTGTAATAGGCGCAGAGGTACCGGAATTAGTAGCAAGCTGGAATGCAGCGCCATTAATACTGTACACTATATAACCTATCCTTTGTCCACCCTGGTTATTCAGGCGCATCTGCCCCGAAAGCGTCTCCACATTTAAGGTACTACCTGTCGGTACTGTTATAACAATTCCAGCATAAGCCAATAAGCTGACGGTGCTGTTGCCGCAGGGAATACTTCCCCCCATAGCAGAACCGTAATTAGCGCCATTCGGAAAACCTGCAAAGGTACAAGCTGAGGTAGCGAGCCCGGCCAATGAACTGCTTCCTGCATCAAAAGCGAGGGTTTCATTCGGCTTTGCAGGCGCAGTACAAGGCCCGTTAGCGCCCGACGATCCCGTAGGAAGAATCCATCTTAAGGTGAAAGGCATTCCGGAAGCGGAAATTACTATGGCTGTGCAGGTAGAGCCGTCGGCCAAACCATAAGCCGAGAGTCCCGTTACCGTGAATACCACCTCTCCCTCTTCGGTGGGAGTTCCGGTTACCGGAATACTAAAGGAACCGCTACCGGCAGCAGCAATAGTATAAGTACCGTTTAATGGGCTTGTAAGACCAACACTACCCGATCCGGACAGCGTAATGATATAAGGAACTTCCTGGCCGCTATCGGCGCCTTTGTAAGTAAAGGTTACAGAGCCTGCCGATGGTTCGTCAACTTCCAAACTACCGGTAAATTGCATATCGGTAATGATAAATTCTTTGGGGTTTACAATAGCGGTAGCAATAGGAACAGCGTAGTCTCCCGCAGTAACAGTGAAGTTCATGGAACCTGTGTTGGTAGGCGTAACACCGCTAAGCGCAATAGTTATAATACCATCATCTGTAGTTTCAGGAATACTACCTGCAGCCCGAGAGCCAACAATTGTTCCGTTATCGGATTTTACGCTTATAGCCGGCATGATATAGTCTTTAGCATTGGTATAAGACAGGGCGAGCGTGGCAGCAAGCGGTTCGCCCACCGTTATTTCGCCTGTTACTGTAGCGCCGGTGAAAGTAAGGTCGAGCACATTAGCTATAAAACTCACCGTATTGGTTGAACCGGCAACAACGACTGTAAAAGCAGCAGCGCCGGACTCTGTGGGCGTGCCTGACAAGGCAATCGGCCATGTACCATTACCTAAAGGAAGTATGCCGGTATATGCGCCGGATACGCCCCATACGTCAGCAATGTCAATGATTTGTGAAGTTGTACCGTTGCTGTTTTCGTAAGCTACCGTTACTGTAGCAGCGGACGGCAGATTCTTTTTCAAAGTACCCGACAGGATAGCGTCGGTCAGTTTGAACGCTGCCTGAGACACGAACCGATCGCCGATTAACTGATTTATGTCAGCCTCATTGCGCGGGCGCACAACATATTCCGTAGCATTAATCTTGGTTACAATACCATAAATAGCGCCGCTGCCCGTTGCAGGCGCTGTATTAGCAAATTCAGCAGCGTGCAATACATCTACCATGTAGGTGTTTTCGTTACCGTCAACTTCAAAGCGCAGCCGCGGAACATTGTACCATGAGGGCGCGGTGAGCATTGCTTGCGACAATTGGGTGTTTTCAACTTTTACATACACCGATTCATAATCAATTAATTGGGTATGGTCTGTTACAATAGTCGGCGTTACGGTAGTAGCGCTGCCACTCAATACTTCAATTGCAGTTATCGAAATGCTATCTACTAACACACCATCAGCATCACGATACAAACTGCTGTTTTGCAAATGTATTTTCAACTGATGTCCCAAAGTATAAGTATTGGACGGGGCATCAGCAGCATTAAAGGCTAATATCAATGCGTCCTGCGGCGTAGCAGCGCCGTTAAGCACATCAGTAAGCACCAAGCGATCCGGTTCATAGTTCCCCTTGCTATAATCAGAAAGCACCGTCGCTAAGATATAGCTGTTGGTAGTTACTTGCTTCAGCTGGTTAGTTGTAATACTTCCCGCTCCTGCATCAGACAAAAACTGTCGGATAGACAGAACTTCGGCAGTAGTAAAGGTTCCTGTTGTTTTCGACGGTGCATAATTACCTCCACTTGTTATGACATAAGCGCGATAGGTGTAGTTAGCCGAATGTTGAAGGTCTGTAGCGGTTACAGTAAAGGGACCGGGAGTGTCAGATGGTGCAGCGACTGTAAATTTCACAGAATCGGCGCTACCTGTCCTTTTCACCCATACACCTGCTTCGCTAATAGTTACGGGATCGGAGAAGACCCAACTGCCGCTAAGTTCGGCAGTAATATCCGTAATATTGCTAACCGATGTTTCGGTGGTTACGAGGGGAACACCGCCCTGTGCTATAGTTACCGTTGCTTCCAAGCCTTCTGCTGTTCGTACTGTAAAGCTGCCTTCACGCGCCAACTCACCCGTATCGAAAGGAGGAGCAGTTACCGTGATGATAGCATTCCCTGCATTGAACTTTTCAGATACCTCAATCCAATTCGGCGGCGTTGTAATAGCCCACGAAATATTACTGGTGATGGTTATCGTTTGCTCGCCTCCGCCATAGGCAAAGTGCAATGCAGCAGGAGTTACCGAGAGGTTCGGCGGGCCGGAGTCGGGTTCTGATTCTGTTATATTACACGCCACGACCATCATTAGGCTTACGGCAACCAGCGTACTTAAAAAAGGAAAGAAACGCCTGGTATTGACTGTTGAATATATTGTCTTCATCATTAATTAATTTTTGGTTTAATTATTCTGTTAAATTACCGAAAATATTCACGCAAAGCGGATTAGTCCCCCATGCTCCATTAAATGAAAATGAAGCGATTGGGCTATTAAGATGAGGAACAATCCTAAAAGTTATTTTTGTATTTGCCGGCAGGTTCTGCAAGGCAGTTACACGATGGAGGTTTATTGGCACAGGAGTAGATGCTGAAGCGCCGCTGGGACAATAACCCTGATAACTTGCAGTTCCGGTATAGGCGCCTATAACATAACCTATAGACCTATAATCACCGTCATTGATGGCATATTGCACGCCTAACGTAAGTGTTGCGGCAGTGTAGCGCACAGTGAATAACAGTCCGCTCAGATCAAGCACACCTTCTGTCGGAGTTATTGAAAATTCTATATACCTTACAGGATTCATCATATCGGTATTGGAATCCCAGCCAACGCCACCCCAGGCGCCGTTCCAGTTACCTGTAGTACCGGTTATGAATCCCGTTTGTGTCAGCGGCGAGACTTCCACACTAGCGATGGTCTTTCCGCGCAAGGGTACTTCGTCGGGACAAGCAGTGTTCGGGTTCGTTGTAAAGTTACTGAGTGCGCCGTGAGATATAGGAATATTGCCTACGGTATTGTTGAATGCGGCCGCAGGAATAACTCCGGCTACATAATTATTCGATGTCCACACAGCCTGAAAGTTACCGTCAGCAGGTTGCGGAGCAGGCCGTTCAGTTACTAAATAGTCGATGGTAGTTGACGCTGCGGGCAACCAGCTTTCCAAGCCTGTAATGGTGAAAGTTACTGTTCCCCCTGAGGTCGGCGTACCTGTTACAGGAACACGAATAGTGCCATTAGCAGACAGCATCGGATTATGCATATCTTCTACCTCTAATCCATCAGCTGCATCGCCGCTGATAGTTACAGAAATAGTGGTCGGCAAAGCTTCCGCGCGTCCATTCTGATATGGAATCATAATGTAAGTGCCTACCACCTCTTCTTCCGTATAAATATGGCCACCCAAGAATGGAGCCTGCATAGTAAATAAAAGACTTGAAGAGAAACGTGTACCGTTATCATTACTCAATCCGATATCACTTGCATTACGCGGCATAAGCGCGTATGCAACAGGTGTTGAATATGGAACAGACATCGTTTTCACCACTATGCCCCGCATAGTACCTGAACCACGAGGCGGAGTATCGCCGGCAAAGTTAGCCTGCGGTCTAACCCTAAGGTTATAAGCCGTAGTCTTCGTATTAACTTCCATCATAAATGTGCGTACAGCTTCTGCGCTCCACTGCGACAACGTATGGAAAGGCTCGGCAATTTGCGTATTGGCAAATTCTACATACATTGATTCATAGTTATCAAGGTTAGCAGGGTCATCAACAGATACGGCGGTAATAGCATTATCGGTACTTTCCCTTGTAATGGCAGCCGGGGCTGCATGACTTAACATCACGCCATAATTATCATTGGCTAATGTAGTACCGTAAACCTTCACTTGCAGCTCGTCGCCTGCATTGAAAGTATTATGGGCAGGGTTATCAAATTCCAATGTAATAACATCATTCATCGTATTACCATCGGCAAGCACTAAACGGGCAGGGTCAAAATTGCCTGCAGCGCGGTCGGTAATTACAGTTCCCAAAATATACCTGCTTACCGATACTATGGTAGTAGCGGTTCCTGAAGCCAAGGCCCTATAATCTGCAATGGAAATAGGCGTAGGTGCATCTAAGGTGGTGAAAACAGTTTCATTGTTGCTATAATAAATATTACCATCGCTGTCTTTGACATAGGCCTTGTACTTGTATAGCGTAGCCGCATCTAATCCGACAAGGGGCAAACTGTAGTCGCCTGAAACAATCCGATCAGTGGGTACAGGTTCATTCCTTAAAGGCTTAAATGTGGCGTCCTGTGCATAGCTTACTACGCCGCCGATCATCTGCAAGGCCGGCATAAGGGTTGGCTGTTCACCATCGGCTCCCCAAGCAAAACCGATTTCCGTTATAGTATATTCATCACCCGAATAGAGCCATTGTCCGTTAGCAGTAGCTAAATTATCAAGCATGCCGCTTTCTCTCTGCGCCTTTACAACAGGAACTCCACTTTGATATACCACCACAAACCGCCCTATTGATGATACACGCACTAAGAAAGAGTCCACGCGAATATCGGTTTTATCAAGGATATCGTTATCAATGGCTGTAATAGTTACTCTGGCACTGCCTCCCGGGCCGCTTTTTCTATCGACAGCAAGCCATTCGGGCATCTGTTCGATGAACCACTCACGATTAGAACTAATGTTAATGGTTTGGCCTTCAAGGCTCTTAGAAAAGTGCATGAATACAGGATCCACCGACAGTGTCGGCATTTCCGGAAAGTCGCCATTTTTCTCGCAGGAAGCGAGACATAGCGCAAATACCGCTACGAACAGCGCTAACAGATAGCGAAATTTCAGTATTGAACACATCGTTTTCATAATATTTATGGTTTTATTAATTGATTAAACAATATTTTTTGCATAAGGCGCGGGTTTTGGCAATAGCTTCAGCATACTGCTCAGGCGTAGTTTCGCCGCCAAATTGCCCTCCTCCTTTCAAGTGGGGTTCCATGGTGATAAAGCCGGAGTATTTCACATCAGCCAATGCCTTAATCAATTTCTCAATTTGACCATCGCCTTCGCCGGGCATCGTTCCGATATCTTTGCTGCCGAGTTTCCAATCCTTGATGTGTACATGCACTACATAAGGCTGCATCAGCGGCCAGCAACGATCAACATTATCAGTGATGTCATCACCCCACACAAAATTCGCGGGGTCGTAAGCCAATTTTAAATTCGGTGAATTAACGGTTTTCATAATGTCCACACAATTCTCGGCGCTATGGCCATAGATGTGCGATTCATTCTCATGCACCATGGTAATGGTCGTATTATTAAGGTAAATCGCTTTCTGCGCCATGCGCTCCATGACATTTTCTCTGAAATTATCAATAGATTCGCCTGAGGAAGGGCTGTAGTAGCTGAATACCCGTATTAACGAAGTATTAAAATAATGCGCTAATTCCACTGCATGTTTGTAGCGATCGAAATGCGGAGCAAAAGGCTCATCGATTTTCACTTTTCCTATAGGCGAAGCTATGGCGCTTACTTTGATGCCATAGTCATTGAGCATCATTTTCGCTTCCGCTAATTCGTCTTTAGTTAAATCAAGCGAGTTTTTTTTGTTAACGAAGCGCAGCTCAATATACGGAATTTGCTGCGATTGCAAGAACCGCAATTGTTCCCGAAAATCTGTTGACACTTCGTCGGCAAAGGCGCTGAATGTTATCATTAGAGTTAGAAAGTTTATAAAGTTAAAATTAATTAAAACAGTTTAGTTATGACAAAATACACAGCGCTGACTACAACTATGGAAATGGCTATAATCATAGCAAGGTTCCACCAGAAGCGAACGCGCCCGCGCGGCATATCTTTACCTAAATATTTCACACTATTGTTCAGACAGAAAAATCCAATGTAAGCCACAGGGAGCATGGTCAAGGCAATAGCCGAGGTGGGAATGGCAATCCATGTGCCTATCTTACTCCAAAATAATACACCTAAGAGGCCGGGGGCAGGCAGTAAGGTGGCTAATTTATATTTCCAACCTGAGGCTTCTATCTTAAACATTTCACATACGGCAAAGCCGCTTACCAACATGTGCATGGTAATAGCATTGAAACACATGCCTATAATACCAAGTCCGAATATCAGACGCGATACTAATGCCGGAAGCCCTGCAGCTTCCAACATGCCGGCTGCTTTAATGGGAGAGATATTGGTAGCTCCCGACGCCACAAATTCAGGCGTATGAATAGTAGCGCCTGCTGCTATAATCATCAATGATGTAGCAATGGTATAAGGAATGAGCATACCGGTAAACATGTCGAAACGCTGCAGGCCGGCATATTCTTTAGTCCAGCCTTTGGCTAAAAACGTATAACCAAACAAGAAAGTCATATTTATACCTATGGCGGCGCTCAGTGAAGCAATAAATATAGTAACTCCGGTACCATCACCGGGTAGATTAAAGTGAAAACCGCCGTCAAAAGAGAAGGGCAGGAATCCACGCCCTACAGCGCCCCAGCTAATACTGCCGTTAATACTGCACACTACAACCACAACGAGGAAAGCGGCAATAATAAACCACACAATAGATTTTACGATTTTCTCAAATATTTTGATACCCTGTCCGCCCTTGCCGTAATTCCAAACCACACGGGAGGCCAAAAAAAGAATGAAGCAGCCCAAAAGTAACAAAACAATAGTCTGAGACCACGATCCTTCAGCAAACTTATGCCCGCTAAACGCTTCAATCAGGTCAAGCGACATACCCGACACCAAGGAATATTGCGGAAAATGCCAAATTATGGTAGCTACAATAGTGCATATAGCCCAAGCCCAAGCCACCACCGGCGACACAAATTTCTTCATAGCCTCGAATGGACGCTGCTGTGTGGTTAGTGTTTGATAAGCTAAAGCTGCCATACAAGCAATACCGATGAGCATGGCTACAGGTTGTACCCATAATAATTTATATTGGAGAAATGCTCCGGAAAATAGTGCGGCCATAGCGCTACCTCCGCCAAGAGTCATAGCGCTTTGCATCCAGCCCGGCCCCGACTTTGAGAAATACCATTTAAAGCGGGCGCCCATGCCTTTATGCTTCAACTCCTGCAATTCACGACGTTCTTTGGCCACCAGCTCCGGATCGCCTGCCTTGAACATCGGGTTGACCTGTTTATTTTGTTGTTCTGACATACCTTTCTTGTTTTAAGTGTTTAATCGTTTATTAATCTTTAGCGTTGCTATTGTTTATTTTAATATAATCACTTCTACTTCTTTTCCTTTTTGTTCGGCCGAAAGATAACCGGCATAAATAGTGGCCATTACGTCGGCAGCCAATTGGCTATTACTTTCTACGGAAGAGCCAACAGCTATAGCCTTATAAAAAGCCTCAAGTTCGTGCTGATAGCCAAGGAACCAGCCTTCATCGGGCGATACAGGAGTCCAGCCCTGTTTTGTTTCTATTTTTTCGACAATATACACGTCATTATAGAAATTTCCGTCAGGCGTATAGGTTTGCATGGCCGTATTATGGCTCATGTTGCACTTGGTTTGGTGATTGTTGGCGCACACCTGAATCCAGTTGTTCGTTCCGCCCAATACCAATTCACTGGCGAACATATCGGCAATAGTACCATCTTCAAATTCAATATGCAGTATGGCAAAATCTTCGGTATCCTTATAGTGGGTTTTCAAGAATCCCTTGTTATCATAGTTCGGCATACGGGTAATAGCATGCACACGCGCCGTTACCGATTTGGGGTGAATGGGTTTACCAAAGCGGGTACGGCCTTCCACATGTTTGAAGTAAATAGCGGCAGAAATGGGGTGACAGCCTTTACCTATCATAGATCCGCCGCCCGACAGCTTCCACTGCCCGTATGTCAGCGAGTGGGAGCCGGAGTGCGATTGCTCACCATGTATCCACAAGACTTGCGCTTTCGATTTTTCAATAATTTCGCGTTCTTTTTGAATAGCGGGAGCATAAATCCAGTTTTCAGCATACATGATACGGCCTTTGCTTTTCTTCTCGGCCTCAAGCATACGTTCGATACTCTCCACAGCTACTTTCATGCCGTCCTCGCGGGAAAAAGTATCACCGTTGAAACTTTCACTTCCATCGCCGAAATAGCCGGTGAAAGGCTTTTCCACAATTACGTCCTTATCACGCTTGAGCGCTTCTATCACAATAGGCTCATGCGTAACAGGCGGCGTACACACATGAATCACATCGGAATTATTAATCAACTCTTCGAGAGAATCAAATGCGCGCATATTGCGCATCTGTGCAAATTCTTCCATTTCTTCACGGACTACAGAGTAAACACCGACCACTTCAACTTTAACGCTATGCACGTGCATTAAGGCGTCGTAGTGAAAACGCGCCGCAAAACCCGAACCAACAAAGCCTGTACGTATTTCCTTTTTCATCTGTTATAATATTTGTTTAACTGTTGCATACCTTGTGTAAATCCTTTGCATGCTTTGTAATTATTAATCATTATTTAGCAAATTCTTTTTCAATAGCGGCTCGTACCTTGCTAACAAACTCAGGCACCAAGGTAAAGGGGTCATAGGGACGTCCGGGAACAGAAAGGGTTTCTATCGGAAGGTAGCCCCTGTAGCTAACTTTGCGCACCATTTTCATAATTTTATCCAAGTCGAGCGGTACCATGCTGTCCTTTCCGAAAGCGCTTTCCTTCACTTGCCAGTTTATGGCATAGGGTAGACACATTTCCATATCCCTGTACGGGTCGTCTGTATGGAAATAGCCGGTATCCAAAATTAAGCCAAACCAAGGGTGATTCACTGCTTGCAGTACTTTCAGGGTTTGTTCGCCTGTAGCCATCATATCACCATGGTTCTGCACGCCTATCATTACCCCTTTCGATTGACCGTAGTCGGCCACTTCTTTCATACAGCCTACCATCCATTCAGCTACTTCATTCCATTTATCTTCATAGCCTTCGGGCACAGGACCGGAGAAAATACGAAGCACCGGAGCGCCGAGTTTTGAGGCCACATCTACCCAATCCTTAACGCGTTGCACATCTTTTTTGCGGGCTTCGGGGTCGGGATTGGCAAAGTTGTTCTGTATGCCTGTACCGCTGAAATCAACACCTTTGCGAAAGGCATATTGCTTTACCTTGTAAATATATTCATCAGTAGGCACATCGGGATAGCCCACAAAGAAATAGCCGGTAGCATCAAGCGCATCAATTTTATGGAGAGCGCAAAAATCAATAAGGTCAAAGAGGGTCATCGGGTCGGCGTTGTTGCGGCCTTTGACATAATCGTTCAAGCTTTTGGTAAACGAATAGGCATTCAGCGCCACTTTCACATAAGCTCCTTCGGTACTAAAATTTTTGAAGTGTTCTACCGGGGCTCCTTTTGGGCCACTCGGATTAGCGGGCGGTTTTCTTTCGGAAACGGGTTTATTGCCTTGTGCTATAGCCGACACACTGAAGGCTAAAGCGGTTAAAAGGATAAAGGTTGTATTTAATAGTTTCATGTTATCGAATTATTAGGGTTATTTTTGGTAGATAGATTTTTCTTCTTTTGGAGCATTGTCGGGATTTACTACTATGCTCATCAGTGTTTTGGTGTCGGCTATAGTTACCTTTACGGTTGCAGTACCGCTCTGATACTTAGCTGATATGATATATTCATCTTTGTCGGCGGGAGTAATGCTTGCCGTAGCTTCCTTATCTATGGTCATCACACTAACAATACGTTGTTTTTGCACCTTCTCAGGAGTAGTAGCTTTGAAATGCCACTGGTTGTCAGGGTTGGGGGTTTTCACCATCGGATAACCTTCTTTCGGGTCCATCGGCCAAACATCGTCCTGGTGGAATTTCAGCGGTTGGTTGGCAATAAATTGACATGTCATCGACACATCTTCTCGTACCGATACTAATTGCTGTGCTTTTTCATCAAGGCTAAACTTTTCAATACCGTGCAACAGCCAGTCAACAGTACCGGGGCTATCCAATTCAATATCGTCAACTATAACAATGATAGAAGGCTTAATCATCACGATATGGCGGTCAAAACGTTTTACGCCCTCATAGGTATTTTGGGCTTCACCGGCCACATAGCCGATATTGGCAGAGGTATAGAAGTCGAAGATAAGTCCGTTAGCCTTGCTATTGCGGTCAACCTGCCCCTTTCCGTTCACCAGAATAGTATTGTGTGCAATTGATTGCCTTACATATCTGGTATGAAATGGCGATCCGTGTTGCGGATAGCGGGAACCGGCGGGAATAGCCAAGGCTTTGCCGCCTTTCATAATGGCAAAACTATTTTGATCAAGGTGGCTATGGCTTTCTGAACCAAAAGGCGAACTCTTAAAGAGCAAAAACAAATCCTTATCCGTATTCACAATATCGCTGTGTAAAGCGCCCCAGCCTACGCCCTTGAAAGCGCGATCTTCAACAATTACAGCAGGTTTCACCGATGTCAGCGTATCCAACATCATCAAATCCTGTATCAGCGTTTTCATGCTAAGGTTGCTGACCGAATCTTTCCGTTCAAAACGGTTAGCCCACCAACGCATTTGTGCGTCCTGATTGCGAGTAGCATAAAAAGCGAGCATAGAGTTAATGGCTGTCGATCTTTCGCCTCTTACGCCACGGTCTTCCCCATCGCCGAAAGGAGTAATTTCACCGCCCGGCGAGATGCAGTAAGTGAGAAAGTAGGGAAAATTCTTATAGAAAGGTCGCTCCCAAAGGTTGAAGTCGGTACTGCGAAGAATAGCTTCAAGGGGCGGGATAAAGCGTCCGCTGTATGTCAGAGCGTATGATATTCCTTCGGCCCACCCGCCATCATCGGTAGCCCATTGAGGGTAAACGGTGAGAGAAGCGGTAAGCCCGAAGCGCAGCCATTCCACCGCCGCCGATTGGTTCGACAATACCAGCGCCAAATTAATTAGGTAAGGCGGCACACGGCCATCATGGCTTTCGCCTGACTGGTTGTAGAAATCGCGTTGTTTGGCGCTCATACGGTCAAGTAATTTATCGCCAAAGGCTACCATCCATGTTTCCATTTTCTCGCGTTCTGCAGGCGTAAAAGCATTGTAAGCCCAATCGTAGGCCTGAGGCAGTGCATCGGCCACTTGTAAAGGAATCTCGTCGAACTTGGAATCATAAAATTCAAAGCCGCCTTCCAATGCAAATTCCGTAAGACGCAGCAGGTGTTTCTTGGCTGCTTCGCCGTATTTCTTCTCGCCGGTAATCATATATACAAAGGCTAAGGGTTGCACCACATCAAGGTATAAGCTGCCAAAGGCATGGAAGTCAACCCTATAATCCGTACGCTTTTGAGCATAGTCTTTACGGTCGGTTATTGTGTGGAAAGTAGGGTCTTTAACCAATGCCGCAGTAAGCCCGTTTTCCGCCTTTCTTTGCATGATAGACCAATTATTACTCATGTCGGTTTCCAAGCGCTTTTTCAAGGCAGGCAAATCGGCTTTGGTAAAAATAAGTTTAGGGTGCTCAACGGGTACCTGCGCAAGCATTTTTGCAGGGTCGGGCATAGGAAGTTCATAAGCGTCAGCTTCAATGGTAAACGACCGTTTTTCGCGTTCAGCCAACACTTCCTTGGTTTTCTTATCGTAGGCTCTGACTATCCAGGTATATTTACCGACAGGGAATACGACATTGGGTACAAAGACCGGATCATCAATTTCATGAGATACGAAAAACTCTTTTTCAGCAGCATCATAAACAAAGAGTTTATAGTACACTCTATCGACATCACCGGCGCGCCACCAGGCGAATCCCGGAGGAGACACGTCAAGCATCGCCTCGTTCTGAGGTTTATTTACGTTACCATCTTCTACCGGAATTGTGGGAAACTCCACCTTTGATTCGGTGTCGGTTTGACGGTTCAAGCTGCGCTTGGTCGTTTGGGCAAAAGCAGATCCGACTACCGCCAGTGATAGGATTATGATGTAAGTTATTTTGAGAAAGTTTTTCATGTTACTACGTCTATAGTTTTAGATATGTAATGTAAGACGTATATCTTACGTTTTCACGGCAGTACTACTTGCTTGGTTCTTCTGCTTTTGTCTTTTTTCCCTTTTTCTCTTTTTTATCCTCTTCTTTCATCTCTTTTTTATTCTCACCTTTCTTCTTCTCTTTCACCTCTTTTTCTTTCTTACTCCCTCCTTTCTTTTCCTTCGGTTCATCAACTCTTACGGACTTGTTTGCTTTTTGCTGTTTCGGTTTTTGGTCAACGGCAAATGCCATTGCAGGAGTCATCAATGCTATTAAAGCGATTAGACTTAAAATGATAATTTTTTTCATACTAATTTTATTTAATGGTTTATTATTATTCATGTTAGTTATTAATTATTTTTCTACTATCCAGATATTACGAAATTCGTACGATGTGCCATGTTCCTGCAGGTAGATAGGGCCGATAGCCCGAACAGGCATTTTACCACCGCCTGCGCCTTTGGTTTTCGACACTTCTACATCATTGTACATCAATTCACCATTCAGGTACATGGTAAGACGGGCATTCTCTATCACATTACCGGCTGCATCTAATATCGGGGCTTTCATTTCGATATCCATCGTCTGCCACGCCATCGGAGGCAGCGCCCGATTGTAGTCCGCTACGGGAACGTCCTCAACGTTGCCAAAAGCGCCGTTGGGTGCGCCTCTGAGTTGACACCATGAGTCTTTTATGTTGAATTCCCAGCGCGACATCATGTAAATGCCGCCATTGGTAGGTTCGCCTAACAAGCGAAACTCAAGGTGGAGGTGCTTGATATCGCCAAACTGCTGCTTAGAGACGAGAGAGCCGTTGTCAGGAATTACGCGAATGCTGCCGGCGGGAGTCAGTTCTGCTTTTTCATTTGCTTCAAAGCCGCAGTCGAACCACTCTTTGAACGCTACCGCACACCACTGTGAAAGGTCTTTGCCATCGAACAATACTATGGCGTTAGTCGGAGGCACAGCGCCAAGGGTAGGCGGCCGACGGTTGGCTCTTTTTCCCTTGAATGAAAAATTGTCAGGGCCGGTAATTAGCAGATCATTTCTTTCGAATTTAGCGTCCCAGCCATCGCTATTGCCATAAGTAATGTTGTTTTTATCGACATTTCCATCAAGAATGGCAGTAGGCATAACATTCAGGTAACCTTCTTTACGCACTTGCAGTCTGTAAGCGCCATTGTCCTTATAACTTTGTGCAATAACGCCACTTTTTTCATCTTTCCATTCGCCAATAAACTTATCCGAAATTTCGGCTGCATTAGGATCGTTAAGGCCGAAGTCCTGTATATTAACATTGCGGAAACGCACTTCGAGCGGTGCGTATTCAGGCAACCAGTGGGCTTGCAAGCCGATAAAGCCGTTGGGCAGCTCGAAGTCCACCAAGTTAGCAGCCAACACACCGTTAATGTAAGTACGGATACCGTCTTTATAAGCCTCAATACGTCCTTTGTTCCATTCGTCGGGTTTAAAAGCAGCGCGTGCGGCAGGATTGTCGGTAAGGTCATATATCCAAAGGCGGCGTCTTTCTTCATAGATGCCGGCTGTCCAATTGCGAGGTTCGCCCTCAACGATATTACCCTGCGCATCGCGATTGGCAGGTTTGAATGCATCGGGCGCATGGGCTACACGTGCAGGGTCTATTTCATACTGATAACCACGCACATAGCCATCGCTAAAGTAGCTGCGGAATTGTACGCCGCTGTTCATTCCTTCATCTGACTTAAATTCAAATTCAAGAATAAAGTTACCATATTCTTTTTCGGTGCAGAGGAAAGTGTTAATCCTTTCGCCCGGCGTAGTAGTGGTCTTTCCCACTATTTCACCATTTTCTACATGGAATTGGGCAGTCCCACCTAAAGTTTTCCAGCCATTGAGGGTTTTGCCGTCGAAAAGCGGAGTCCATTGTTCTTTTTGCTGCGCTATGCCGACAGTCAGCACGAGGAAGAGCGCAAGGAAGATTGATAATAATTGTTTCATATTAGTTGCGAATTACAAGTTTGGAGTAACATTCATAGTAAAATAATAAATAATAGATTCAAATGATCATTTCATATCCGGTTCGGGGAGGTTTGCGCTCCACGGAAATTCAATAAGCGGATAGAGAGAATAATTAATCGGCACACCGCTCCAGCCGGGATTTTGCGGGAAGGGTTTGGTAAGGTTAGCGTCAATTACAGATTGGGGAATAGCAAATCGAATATCTTGCCTATCTATGCGATCGCGGTCTGTATAGTTATACATTTGCACGCGGCGCCACATAAAATCATAGCGTCCCATGCGGGAAAGAGTTGCGCGGCGTTGCTCTTCGCCTATTAATTCACGGCTGCGCTCGTCCAAAATAAAGTCGAGCTGGTCTTGTAGAGTGGCTCCGGGTATTACATCAATAAGTCTGGCGCGCGCACGTGTGCGAAGCATGTTAACATCATCGGTAGCACCGGATAAGTTGCCTCTTTTTACCCGTGCCTCAGCACGCAAAAGGTAGGACTCGCCCAAACGCAGGTAAATTTGGTTCAGGTTCGAGTAGAGCCTGTAGGCATATCCCTGATTGGTATAAGAGAACTTGACAGGATAAGGTACGGTTTGGGAGGTCCTATTGCTGATCCTGTAGTCATAGGCCATGCTCAATCCGATATTACTCATACCGTTGTCGTTACTATTGCTGGCTATACCCATATAAATGGTATCTCCTATTTGCCATGGTTGGCCTGTCTGTGAATTTTCCGGAATGGGTGCATTTGGATTAAGATCTCTGCCTGTCCAGGAATCAACAGAAGGGTCGAAACGGAAAAATTTGCGGAAGGCCCTATCGTTAAAGCGGTCTTCAAATTCAAAATTTTTCCAGTAGTTTACATTTTCCGTTGCTGTAGATCCCGATGCATACGGAGGATCCGGATTAGCCGGATCAAAGCCCGGACTTGAGCGATAATAGAGCTTATACACCCGTGGGTTGATAAAACTGGCGCCCCAACCCATACCGCCACGTTCATCGGAAGGATTAAGCGCTATTCTTTGGCGGTCGAAATAACAAGTGTGATTTACCGAACCCAGCGTATAAGCTGAGTTGGCGAAACGCGCCGCCAATGTTTGTCGGCGCGTATTATTACCGCCGCCTACGGTGTTAACAGCCCATTGCCAGGTCCAGAGGGTTTCAGAATTAACAGCCCAATCAACATTATTAGGTTCAAACATTTCATTATAGGCATTGGGGAGGCCTACTTTATATAAACTGCGGTCAGTAGAGCCGAAGGTTGGTATATCCTCAGCGCTAATTGTACCATTGCCAATCAGGATATTGAGATAGCGTTCAGCTTGGTCGGGTTCATTGAGCGCCAAACAGGCCTCAGCTAAATAGTGCAGGGCTACTCCCTTGGTAGGAGAACCTGTAGTATAAGGTCTCCATGGAATATTTCTTGCAGCAATTAAAAAGTCCTCTTTCATTTGTGCCCAGACTTCCTGTTCCGGTGCACGTTCAAAGTCTGTTTGGATATTGGTTCCCTCCGACTCATCAAGTTTAATGGGAACGTCTCCCCAACCGGCTACTAACAAACGGTAGGCCCAGCCGCGCGCCAAATGCGCTTCGCCCAGCACACGAGCCTTTTGGTCTTGCCCATTTAATAGCCAATCTATATCCTCCATTTCCGCACGATTGATAATGGTATTGGCCGCGTTAATCACAGAGTAAAGCCAGTTGAATAAATTAGAGAGGTAATTTCTGTCGGGCGAATTAATTCTCGCGCCGGCCTGATTTACCACTACGTTAACGGGGTCCTGTCCGGAGCCACTTCCCGAATGAATATCATCAACTCCCACATAGAAACTTGCCCCCACCTCATATTGATAGTTGCTCATACCACCATTCCAAGATACTCCCTGGCGTTCGGCACGCATAAGGCCGTAGATACCATTGAGGCCTGACTGGAAACCAAGGGCTGATTTATACAATACATCGGCAGTTATTGTATCCGGCGGTGTTTCATTCAGATAGTCCTTGTCGCAAGCAAATAATGCTAACAAGATAATCGGTAATATATATTTCAAAGTTTTCATATTGCCATTACTTTTATATTTATTATCAAATTAGAAAGAAAGTTTTAGACCGAACATTAATTCACGGTTTAATGGAACGGCGCGGTCGCGGTCGCCGGACAATTCAGGGTCCATACCGCCAAATCCGGTAATAGTCCAAAGGTTCCGCACAGATACATACACATTGAGGTTCGACAAGCCAATCTTACCAATATACTGTGTGGGAATGGTATAGCTCAAAGTAAGGTCTTTCACGCGCAGGAAGTCGGTTTTTTCATATTTTCGCGGTCGGTTGTTACTACCTGTAACATAAGCGTTGGCCTGATTGTCGGTACTCCACATTTTGTTGGTAGGATTCTCCGGCGTCCACCAATCACGATATACTCCATTATTATTGTTGGTATCATAGAGAAAATTGTGCTTCACGCCTCCCAGTGCAGCATAGAGGAAAAAGGAAAGGCTAAAATTTTGGTAGTTGAAGGTATTTGTTAAGCCAAAGAGCGTAGAGGCTTCGGGCGAGCCGATAATCTGGCGGTCGCCATCGTTGTAGCCTTCCTGAATAGGATTGTCGCCTCTCTTGTCGTACTTGGCATAGCCGGGCTGAGCGCCGAATAAGCTAGCCAAGCCTGCTTCATGCTCCTGCCAGATGCCTGAAATATAATAATCGTAGTTCACCCTGATAGGCTGGCCGACGAACCATCTGTTGGCGGTATCGTCGCCGTCGGGCAATTCGAGTATTTTATTTCGGTTATAAGAAAAGGTAAAGTTGCTTGACCATGTGAAATTATCAGCGCTGATATTCACGCTATTTATCACCAATTCCACACCCTGGTTTTGGGTCTTACCCACATTTTGCCATATAGAAGTATTACCATGTACGCCTGAGATAGTGCGAAGAAGTAACAAATCGCGCGTAATGTTGTGGTATATATTGAAGTCTCCGTTAATACGGTTGTTGAGTAAACCGAAGTCGAAGCCAAAGTTAAGGGCGTCGGTGGTTTCCCATGAAAGATCAGGCGTACCTAAGGTTGAGGGAAGAAAGCCCGGGGCAGGCGCGCCGCCATCAACGTAGTCGGAAGTTTCATTGCTGCCAAAGGGGTAGGAATTGTCCATTTGGGCAATGGTTTGGTATGGATTAATGGCCATATTACCATTGGAACCGTAAGTTAAACGTAGTTTCAGTTCATTAACTATGGGCGCCAGAAAAGAGTTTTTGAAAAAGGCTTCATTATGCATGTTCCAATGTACGCCGCCCGACATAAAAGTACCCCACTTGGTATCCTTGCCGAAGACCGAAGCGCCGTCATGTCGAACAGTGTAAATAGCGCCATACCGCGAGTCATAGCTATAACTACCGCGGAACATATACGACAAGACATTAGTTTTGTTGTAGGGATTATAAGGCAAGGAAGAAACAGACTGATTGGCGCCGTACCAGGACAGGAAGTCGTTAGCAAAACCTGTGCTAATGACACCGTTGGTTTTATCCGCTTTTTCTTCCCAACTATACATAGCAGTGAGGTTTACTGCATGTTTTTCGTCAAAAACACGATTGAATTTCGCTATATTTTCTATCAAAAGGGTGGTTCTAATACGGTTAGACACATCGGATCTACCTTCACCTCTCGCAGCAAGGGGTACGTACTGCGCCTTATCGTTCATTCTAAATTGCCCATTGAAAATCAGCTCGTAGCTCAATCCTTCCAAAAAGCCGAAGTTTGCCTCCAGAGAGTTAGTGGTTGTTCCCGTATATTGCAAGCTACTATCGTCCCACAGCATAGAGGTAAGAGGGTTTAAAACATTCGGAGATCCCGGTCCGGCGGGCATAATGTTGACGCTATAGTCGTCGGGAAATTCCCAATTCCAGGGGCGCAAAAGGGGCGACTTGTTGAAAGCATCTTGAAAACGGGGATATACGCCACTTTCATCACTATAATCTACTACGTTATTGGTCTTGAAAGACAGCCATTTTGCAAGAGATAGCGTAAGGTTGGCGCGGAGGTTGTAGCGTTGAAAATCGTCACGCTGCACAACTCCTTTGGTATTTATCATATAGGCGCTGACGTTGAATTTGGTCATGTCAGAGCCGCCGGAAACCGAAACCTGGTGGCGCTGACTATTGCCGGTACGCAAAATAAGGTCGCTCCAATAATATTTAGGATAAAGACCGGCATTCATCATATAGGCCGTTTCTTTCTCATAATCAGATAATCCCGGCCAAGTCTCAGGATCATCGGGGTCAATCTCGCCGCCGCCCCTACGAATGTTTTGGTAAGTAATATACTCATCTACATTCATCACGCGGGGGAAATTGGATATAAACTGCAATGAATAATAACCTTCATATTTCACGGTAAGCTTACCTTCCTTCCCCTGCTTGGTGTTTATTAAGATAACGCCGTTAGACGCACGGGAACCGTAGATAGCCGTTGAAGAAGCGTCTTTAAGTATCGACAATGATTGGATATCGCCCTGGGCAATTTCACCCAGCGAGCCGTTGAAAGGCACGCCGTCCACAATGAGCAGCGGATCATTGGAAGCCGCAATAGAGTTACGCCCGCGGATCAAAATGATATTATCTCCATCGGGGTTAGCGCTGGCGTTGTTAACTGAAAAGTTCAAGCCGGCCACAGCACCTTGCAGCAGTTGCGATACGGAGGCGGAAGGCATATTTTCTAAACGTTCTCTCGACAGTGTGGCAATGGCGCCGGTAACATCGCTTTTTTTCTGCGTACCGTATCCTACCACTACCACCTCATCTAACATTTTAGTATCCTCCCGCATTTCTACATCAAGAATTGCCCTATCTCCCACCATGGATTCCTGCGTAATAAATCCTATGAAGGAGAATACCAAAACCTGATTACCGGCGGGAACAGTGAGGGCATATCGCCCATCATCTCCCGAAATAACCATTGTTCTTGTGCCTTTTAACAGTACAGTAACACCCGGCAAGGGTTCTTTAGTAAGTGCATCGGTAACAGTACCCTTAATTTCGCGAGGCTGATTAGCATCTTGACTTTGGGCAAATGCCGCATGAGACATAATGAAGCATAGCAGTAGTACAACTGCAACCTGCATCATGGACGAGGCTTTTAGCCGATAGTCTCGTTGCTTATAACAGGATTTTTTCATATTAATATAGGTTTACGTAATGATTAATTTTAAATTATTTTTTATTTGGAATAAATCGGTCATTTTATCTATTTATTGATGATTGTAAATATTCAAGTTTTTATCTTTCAGCAATTTACATTTTATGCAATCGATTGCATAAAGCGACCCAACCCACAAAATAATTTGACAAATGTAGTAACTATTTTTTTAATACAACAAGGTTGATGTAAAAAAAATATTAATAAAAATATAAATTATTAGTAATGAGGAAAAAAAAATAAAAAGCGGCTGGCGTTTTTATCTTTATTCGTCCAGCGGAATACTACGGTGTTTTTCAATATATTCTACAGTATATCCTTCGTAACAGTCATTTTCCTCATATTCAAGAAAAATGCATCAGTTTCTGTAAAGTAAATCCAATCGCCTGATTTTACTTTTTCGCGTGCATTTTCTAATATTTTTTCTAATTCGCTCATTTACATTACGAATTAAGGGGCTTTATAGCCACCTCGTGTATAACCGTCATTTTGTAACCGTCTGTGTTTATCAAAGTACGATTCTTCGCTGCTTGACGAACCTCCCTTTGAACTTCCTCCCTTTGAACTTCCTCCTTTCAGCAATACCTGTATAAGGAATAGGATACCAGCGACAACAACACTGCCAATTAATACCTCTAATGCAAGTATGGTAAGGGGAACAACACCAACCACAAAAACAAGTAGAAACAGAACTCTTTCCCAAAAATAATTGCAGGAAAACATCGCAGTAATGGTAACTATTCCTATCAAAATCCAGTAACCAATGCCGATATATTTCTCCCACAAATCATATTTTCCGCCACCTGCGAAGAAAAACACAACAAGCCATGCAACAACGACAGTTAACACCGACAGAGCCAACCCCACCATTGCCGTTCCAAGCGCATCTACTGAAATACGAAGGAGCGTCATTATCCAAAGAAAAAATTGTGAGCCAAGAAAAATTACTAAAAATAGAAAACCTGTTGCCGCCTTTTTCCAGCCTACAACGGAGGGCAAATAGAAAGTAAAGCCTTCCGTTTGGGTTAAAAACCAAAATTCGAGCGCACAAAGAACCGTTATCGCCAATATTTGCAAAATCAGCCCCCACCGACCGAGAAACTCCATGAACAATGCAGCCAATCCGATAACGATAAAGATGATTACAAATGTTACCACTTTCCATTGTCCAAGTGTAAAATTGTTTCTTTGTTCTTTCATTTGAGCAGCCACATCGTCAAGAGGTTTTAGTACCTGCATTTTGGTGTAACCTTCAATTTCCTTGCCTTCGGAATTTGTGTATTTCACTTTACACCAACCTGTCGCCATAGATTCCTCAACAAAAACTTTCTCTGTCTTTTTGACCGACGCGACTTTCATGCTGCTTACAATGGCTCTCTCAAACAGAAAAAGAAATTCATCTTCTTCCGGAATGTCAGGGCTGAACCACTGCGCCGACGCTATCATCGGCAACAGCATTATTAGTAAAAGAAAAACTAATTTTTTCATGTTACTATCTTTTAAATATTTTATTAAAACGTCACTGAATTACCGGCGGCATTGGTGGCATTGGCGGCATCGGTGGCATTGGCGGCGCAACGCCGAAAATTGCGGCTAATTCCGCACAATCGCCTGCCTTTGTCCATTGCGCCATTCCAGCCGCCCAGACCAACGTATCGCGTGTTATTTGTCCGCTTTGCGCCAACTGCGCGAGTTGCGCCGGCGCGAAAGGACCCTGTTGCGCATTGTTCACAAACGCGTAGTATGCTGTTTGCTGCGGCGGTGGCGGAGCAACCGGCGGCATGCCCTGCGGTTGCTGAAACTGTTGCTGCGGCTGCTGCTGAAACTGCGGCTGTGGCTGCTGAAACTGCGGATTTTGATACTGCTGATTTTGCGGCTGTTGCATCACTCCTGCCATCTGTCCCATCTGATTTCCGAAGGCTCCGCCTATTCCGAAGCCCATTCCAAGTCCCATTCCCGCGCCCATCATCGTTCCTGCCGAACCTTCGTTGCCTGCTGCGGTCTGCATCACGTCGAACTGCCGCTCCTGCTGATAGGTGTAGCCCAGACGCTGCTGACGGGTGAGTTGCTTCTGAATTTCGCGCGCTTCGGCAAGTTGCTCGTTTTCGATGGGAACGATGCGCTCCACGTCAAACTGCACCAACTCCACGCCATACTTGCCAAACTCCTCCACAATATCGCGACGGATGAAATCCGAAGCCTCGTCGGTCTTGCCGGCAAGTTGAGAGAAATTGACGTTGTTGGTCATCACATAATTGTTTATGAGCGTAGAAATTTTCCGGCTGATTAACGCCTTGAAATTCTTTGTCATATCATCTGTGGTTGCCAGATGCAGCGTTCCTACTATTTCGGTCATGAACAGCGCGCTGTCGCCTATACGCACTCCGAACTCGCCTGCCACGCCGATTTGCAGTTCCATCTGATAGAGCGGGTCGAAAATCGTAACCGGCGATGCCGAGCCCCATTTAATCCCGCGCTTGACCGTCTTGTTGATATACCACACCTCGGCTGTAAACGGCGTGTTGCTGCCAAAGGGAAGGTTTATCAACTTTTGCAGTATCGGGATGTTGTTTGCCGAGAGCGTATGCGTTCCCGGTCCGAAGACGCCGCAAGCCGCTCCGCCCTTATAAAATATCGCTTCCTGACTTTGATTGACAATCAGTTGCGCCCCTATCGAGAGGTTCTCGATAGGAAATTTCCAGACCAATTCGTCTGCCTCGCCGTTGTACTTGATACGGTCTATGAAACCCTTGCGTTCTTCGCCCTGACCGTCATACGTGGCGCCATCCGTACGTTCTTTTTTGAATATACCCATGTGTTTTACATTAATTTATATTAATTTGAATGAATAAAAAAACGCGGCAAAAGTAGTTTTCAAGTTGATAAAAAGTATAGACAAAAATAGATTTTTTTGTTTTTGGGCATTTTTTTTGTCGAAAAAATTTAACGTCATGTTTTCGGTTGTGTCATAAATAATCACGCAAAGACGCAAAGACGCAAAGAAAAACTTGGCGTCTTTGCGTCTTTGCGTGAAATATTATTACGAATTTTTTGCAACACCATCATGTTTTCTACTAAAAAAATAAAATTTTTGAAAATTTTTTTTCGAAAAAATTTGTTTTTCAAAAAAATAGTATCTAATTTTGCAGTTCCAAATCGAAG
>Ga0099364_10000556_pt1 | contig 63423 bp, 56 predicted proteins | sample TergutTh196P3_FD_73070 | JGI IMG/M metagenome (GOLD analysis project Ga0099364, IMG submission 73070) | Microcerotermes parvus P3 segment gut microbial communities from Pointe-Noire, Republic of the Congo - Th196 P3 | ecosystem: Host-associated > Arthropoda: Insects > Digestive system > Gut ... | reverse complement strand
CGGTGCTACGTGCTTCGCACGCCGTTCTGCGAACGGTCTACGCAACTTCGTTGCTCCGCTGTCCGTTTGCTTAGCTGCTAAAGCAGCAAGAGCAAAAGGCAAAGCACCTAGTCGCAATCGCAATTCCGCCACCTCTTAAAGGTGGTGGGATAAGCAGCACTAAGCTCTGCTTTCGTTCTACTAACATCAGTGGGAGAGAAAGAATCTCCCACTGATGAAGTAATCACTTCAAATCCACACCTACAGGCTATAGTAAGTCTTTCAGCTCCCACAAGAAGTTTAATGCTTCACGCGCAGTCATATTATCTACATTTTTTGTTTTTAGCTGCTCAATAATTTCGGAGAAATTTTCATCGAAATCAAATAAACTGAGCTGTTCTTCATGTACTTCTGATTTTTTTGCTAGAACTGGTTTATTTTCTAACTTTTGTAAAATCAAATCTGCACGTTCCAATAATTTGTCAGGCAGACCAGCGATTTTTGCAACGTGAATCCCATAAGACTTATCTGCTGGCCCCGATGTAATCTTATGTAAGAATGTGACATCGCCATTTTTTTCTAAAGTTGCAACGTGGACATTAGAAAGAGCAGAAAGCTCTACTTCCAAGTCTGTTAACTCATGATAATGTGTTGCAAACAACGTTTTGGCACCGATATTATCATGCACATATTCAATAATTGCCTGCGCAAGCGCCATCCCATCATAAGTTGCCGTTCCACGTCCAAGTTCATCAAAAATAATCAAACTTCGCTTTGTCGCGTGCTGAATTGCACGATTTGCCTCCGACATTTCGACCATAAAGGTGGATTCTCCAGAAATCAAATTATCACTGGCACCAATTCGGGTAAAAATCGCATCAAATATTGGTAATTCAGCACACTTAGCTGGAACGAATGAACCAATCTGTGCCATAATGACCGTCAAAGCAAACTGCCGCATATAGGTTGATTTACCAGACATATTTGGACCAGTAATCAATTGAACATTCGTTTGCTCTGGTAAGTCAATATCATTTGGAACGTACTCTTGAGCGCCCATGACTGCTTCTACCACAGCGTGACGTCCTTCTTTTATATTGACCACTCTAGAATTCTCAGTAAGTGTCGGACGTATATAACCATACTTTTCGGAAACTGTTGACAAACTTTGTAAACAATCTATCTCGGCAACTGCCTTGGCAAGCGACTGTAGACGAGAAATGTATTGTTCAGTTTCTGCTCGAACTGCCATAAATAAATCATACTCTAATAAGCTTGATTTTTCTCGTGCTTCAAGCATGATTTCTTCAATTTCAGCAAGTTCTTTAGAACCAAAACGTTCGGAATTTTTTAAAGTTGCTTTCCGATAAAAGTGTTCGGGAACACTTGCAAGCTGGCTTTGCGTAATGTGAAAATAGTATCCATCTTTACGGTTATAATCAATTCTCAGTGTCGAGATACCTGTTCTTGCTTTTTCATTTGCTTCTAATTTTGCAATCCAAGACGCTCCATTTTGGAGTGCTTCTCTATATCGGTCAAGCTGCTCATCATAGCCTGTTCTTATAATCCCACCATCAGTGATTGTACGCGCTGCCGAATCACTGATGGCGCTATTTATCAGTGCTGACAACTCTGGAATATCGTCTAATTTTTCTGTCAGTACTGACAGATTTTTGTCATTAAGACTTTCTAAGATATTTCTTATCGCTGGCACATTTGACAATGAATTCGCCAACTGCAAAAAGTCTACTGGAACAGCCTTACCAAAAGAAACTCGAGAAGCCAATCGTTCTAAATCATACACCCCTTTTAACGCTTCAATCAAATCTGAACGTTCAAAGAAATTATCCAATAAAATCTGCACAATCTCCATACGATTAAAAATCGCCTGTTCAGAAATTAATGGTCTTTCAATCCAAGAACGCAACATCCGCGTTCCCATCGCTGTTTTAGTCGCATCAAGTAACCAATATAAAGTCCCATGTTTCTTACCTTCGCGTTTATTCACAGTCAATTCAAGCGAAGCTTTTGTCGCAAAGTCCATTTGCAAATAATCTTTTATTTCATAATGTTCCACCTCTTGCAAGTGACTCAAATCACGCATTTGTGTGCGTTTTACATAAGCAAGAAGTTTCGATGATACTTGATTTTCAAGTTCTGTCAGTGCTGACAGTTTTATCTGTAAGTGTTCAGGAAAATTCTGTTGTTCAGAAATTAACAGATTCATCTGTTTTGATAAAATTTTTGATTGTTGGTCTGTCAGTTCAAAACCAACGACAACTTCACGCGCTTTAAGCGAAGCAATCTCACCCACAACAGTCGAAAAATCTGTCAGTTCCGTTACTTTAAATTCACCCGTAGATAAATCCATATAGGCCAGACCAAACTGATTCTCTGCTTTCTCTCCTTGCTTATCAATCGCCACCAAAAAATTATTATCAACACTAGAACCTACATCTGTCGCTGTACCTGGTGTAATAACCTGCGTCACGGCCCGTTTTACAATCCCTACAGCTTTTTTAGGGTCTTCCATTTGGTCTGCGACTGCTACCTTATAACCCAGATTAATCAACTTATCGATATATTCGCCGACTGCATGATGAGGCACACCTGCCATCGCAATAGGATTTTCTGAATTTTTATTACGCGAGGTTAATGTCAACTCCAAAATTTGTGCTGCATTAACTGCATCTTCATAAAAAAGCTCGTAAAAATCGCCCATTCGAAACAGTAAAAAAGCATCAGGATAATCTTTTTTTATATCCAAGTACTGCTGCATTCCCGGTGAAATCTTTTCAGACATATTTTATCTCTTCTCACTTATTTCTTAATTTATAGCTATTCTGTCAGTACTGATACTGTTTAACTTTTAAACAGTAGGTTTCTGTCAATGCTCGTTACGGTGCTACGTGCTTCGCACGCCGTTCTGCGAACGGTCTATGCAACTTCGGTGCTACGCTGTCCGTTTGATTGCCATTTGGCGTTGGCACTTCAGTGCACTACAGTCAATGGTCCATGCGAAGCTAACTGCTAAAGCAGCAAGAGCAAAAGGCAGTATCTTTGCAGTTGCCACTTGGCATTGCTGCTTTGGTAGATTACGATTTGAACTTGCCACTTTATAGGATAGCCGTTTGCGCTTCAGCGTTTACGGATATGCTAGTTGTTTCACCTAGTGGCTTAGCGAAATCGACAGCGTAGCCATCTAATAATTTGACTGCGTAAAATTAAAAGTGAACTAGTATGATAAAAATTACTTTTCATCATTTTCTAACAATATATTCACTTTTCGCTCAATTTCACCCGTTACATATTGCACCAAGTCATTAACATCTTGCAATTTTATAAAATATTCCTCAACTAACGGACTCATTTTCAGTGATTTTTCAATTTTTTGCGCAACTTGTGATGTCTCTTTATAAGCTTGCATTTTTCCAATTTCTCGGTATAACATCGCATCTTTTTGAAGCTTCTTCATCTCTTCTTGAGCTTCAAAAAGCGATGTTTGTTCCTGCAAACGTTGCTCAACTCTCTTGAAATCTTCTACATATCCAAGATGTTCGATCTTCTCCTGCAGTTGCCCAACAAGTTTATCATAATACATTTTCAATCTCCACCACAAGCGCACGCGCTGCAGCTTCCGATACACACGTTACAAGTAAAGTATCAGCTCCTGCCAAAGTTCCCAAAATCTCCTCACGTTCTTCAGCATCTAACGCATTCGCAAGCAAATCTGCTTCTCCAAGTCGCGTATGAACCACAACCATCACACTACTTGATGCTACCTTGATCACAAAGCGAGAAAAATAAAGCTGCAACTCCGACTGAATTCGCCCATCTTCCCCATCCAGAAATGAATAAAAGCTCTTACCATCTCTACGCTTTTTAATAATATTCATCTCTCGAATATCACGTGACAATGTTGCTTGAGTAATACTAACTCCCTCAGCTTCAAGTATCTCTTGCAAATTTTCCTGCGTCGCCACTTGATTTTTACTAATAATTTCTTTAATTAAATTTAATCGTTCGTTACGCTTCATAGTATAATTATAACATTTTTTTCATTGAATTTTAGACAAATTCCATCTAAAAAAGAAAACCTGAACAGTCAGGTTTTCTAACGCTGTTAAAGATGAAATCGTCTAAAACATTATTCAGAGCGATTTAGCTGTTTAAACAAGGCAATAATCTCTAAAATAATTTGAATTTGAGATTCTGTGAGACCGCTCAAGTCAACATCTTTAGTATCCATGATAAAACTCTCCTTTCACCATAGACGATGTAAAACTTGCACTAAAAAAACACTGCAAAAATCTGCAATGTCTTATTTTTCTTTCAACGCATTAAACTGCTCAAATTCATTAATCAAACGCAGCACAATTTGAAGCTGCTCATCCGTCAAAGACGATGTATTAAACTCCTTGTCGTCAGACAAGCCCAGTAAATAGTCAGCCGAAACATCAAAAATCTGACAAAGTTGGATAAGCACCTCAACTGATGGGTACTTTCGACTTTTCTCGTAGGCAGAAATTGTTGCACTTACGACCCCAATCCTCGTTGATAAGTCACTTTGCGTCATCATTTTTTTAAGTCTCAAAGCTCGCAACTTATCCCCAAAATATTCCATTCCCATATTACTACCTCAGAATAAGCCTATCAAAACAAAAGAAACTTTAAGACTAATTTTTGTCTTTTAGTTGATATCAAGATTTGTTTAAGATATAATGAAAGCGAATATAAAATTTATTTTTTAGGAGAAAATTTATGAAAAGATTTTTAATCTTACCTATAACCTTACTTATCTCATTATTCATTCTCGCTTCATGTAGCTCACCTTCAAAAATCTCCACTCCCAAATATGCTGACAAAAAATTTATAACTGCATTATCACAAGGATTAGAAAATCGTTGGAAACTAGGAGATGAATACGATAAAATTAAAGATCCATCAACCGCACAAACAAAGGAATATTATCATAAATTTGTTCAGGCAGAGTTAGAAAACATTTCACCCCTCAAAGATAAAAAATTTAAAGATTCAAAACTTCAAGCTTTAGTTATTCAATATTACAATGCGTTAGAAGATTCTAAGAAATCAATCAACTCGCTTGATAGTTTGGATGGAGCAAAAGCATGGAGTGCAGCATACGATAGCCGTACAAAATTATTAGTTCAATTTAAAGAGAGTTATCATTTAAAAGTAAGTAAAAAGTATCAGTCTTATCTTGATAATCTTGAAAAAGATGGACAAAAAGTGCAACAAACCGATGAAGTAAAAACAAAAGTTACTGCAATGACAAACTCCATCAACTTTAAGTACATTCCTGAACAATATGACGATACTTATAAAAAATATCAAGCTACCCTTGAAAACACCACTGGAGTGAACTTATCTAGCTTTTCAGGCCAAGTCAATCTAATTAATGCAAATGGTGTAACTGTAGATAGCACTTATATCAATACTGATAATTGGAAAGCAGGTGCCAAAGTATTATTTGAATTTACCACTGATAAAACATTTTCTAAAACTGTTATCACCCCCGAGTACCAAGTTGCTGGCAACTAATTTGTTAAATTAGGTAATAAATTATGAATAACGAAAACAACGAAAATTTTTTTCTCTATCAGACATACACATTGATAGTATGGACAAGGAGGAGGACTTTAATGATTTCTTCAATGATGTCATAAATATTCTCCCAATTAAATCTTCTAAAATCATAAAAAATTCATTTTCAAAAGCACAAACAAAAGCAGAAAAACTTTTGAAAGAGAACTCACAAAAATTTGATTCAATTTTTGAGCCCTTTCTCACTGATGTGACTCCCGAGATTCGAAAAAAATGTCATAAGACAATTCATTTTGCGAGTCTCACATCGGCAATCGTTGGATTTTCTCCTATTCCTTTTTCAGATGCCGTATTGCTTGTATCAATCCAGCTTTCAATGCTGACGCGTCTATATATCATTTTTGGTGAAAAATGGTAAGAAGGACTTACCAAAAATCTAACAAAAGAGTTAGTATGTCGTAGGGTTAGGAAAAAGTGCAGTCGGAAATCTTCTAAAACTGATTCCTACTACAGGAACTGTTACAGGAGGAATAATCAACCCCACCGTTGCCTCAACAATTACTGAAACACTCGGTTGGCTCACTGTAAAAGCCCTCAATGATGGCGAAGATATTTTTGATGAAGCAGCATCATTTAAGGAGCAATTTAATACTTTGTACTCCACCCTATCAGAAACGACAAAAAGAAAGTTAATTCTAAAAAATAATTAGGAGAAATTCATGAAAAAAACACTACTCTTGGCAATTGGATTTATTTTTTTAGGGATATTTTCAGCTTGCAACCATTCAAATGCAACCTACAAGGTGGATTATAACACCAATTCTTTTGAAAACGCCCTCGAAAATAATAAAAAAGTAAGTGGTAAAACTGTCGCCTTTACTGTAACCAATGAAAAGCCTCCTCTATTAGGTCTGGGCGATTATGATTTGCAAGACGTGAATAAAAACAACTTCAGATCTAAAAGTAATCCCAACATTACTCAAGGAGATAGTGTGATAGTCAAAGTTACTAGCGTCTCTAAAAGTTTAGGACATTATAAAATCTCTTATTCAAATCTTACTAAAATTAATGATTTATCAGATGTAGCTGTTAAAGAAAATAATATAGGATCATTCATTGGAGAAATCTTTTTCGGAATTGTTGGATTTGCTTTCTTCGTTTCAATTATTATTTTTGCCATCATACAAGGAAAGAAGCAAAACATTATACAAAAGAAGAAGGACGATATTTTATCTTGTATCTCAGCTTCTGGTATTAGAGAACTCAAAGAAATTTCAAAAGTTACTGGACTTCAAGTTTATGAAATTGAAAAATTACTAACAGATATGATAAAAATGGCTTCACTTGCCAACTCCAAAGTTAATCAATCACTGAATATTAGAATTCTTAAAAATGCTCAGATTGATCATATTAACGATATTATTATACTTGACAAACATGCTACTGATACCAAACTTGATAAGATAGCTACAGCCGCAAATTCAATATTGGACCGTTTTAATCCAAAACAAAATATCAAAACTAAACCTCTAACTGTTAAACCAGAAAAATTGCCTGATTGGGTTTGCGAATACTGTAATTCATCAAACAAAGCAGAATCAGAAAAATGCTCACAGTGTAGCGCTAAAAGATAGGAGAAATAAAAATGGGAATTTTCAAAGGCATATCAGATGCAGTAGGAGGAACTCTTGCTGATCAGTGGAAAGACATTATTACAGCTGGAAATTTCAGTGAACATACTGTAGTGGTACCTGGTGTCCTTCAAAAAACAAACAACGGACGCGGCGCTAATTTATTTGGCTCCGACGGAATCATCTCAAATGGTTCAAAAATATTTGTCCCAGAAAATACTGTCGCTTTCATTTTCAGTGAGAGTAGCATCGAAAATATCATTACTGAGCCCGGCAGTTTTGAATATCAAGATGGCCAGACAAGTATTTTTAATGATAAGGAATTCAACGGTAGCTCACTCTTTAATCAGATGATTGACCGAGGGACTTCTGTATTAAAACAATCTGCCGAACGAGTTGGATTTGGAGGACAGAGTGCTGTTCAGAAGAGAATTGCCTTTGTCAATATGCGTGAAATTCGTGGAATTAAATTTGGAACACATGGTCCTCTAGTTTATAATGATTTATTCTATGGTGTTGACCTTGAAATTATGGCTTTTGGTTCCTTCTCAATTAAGATTACAAACCCTATCACCTTTATCAGAAATTTTGTTCCTGCTAATGTTGCCTATCTTTCTTTTGATGACAAAGATTCTAAAGCTCAAATTTCCTCAGAGTTTATTCAATCCTTCACTGTTGCAGTAAATTCGTTATCTGAAAATTTTAGAATTTCTCAACTCCCTTCTCACGCAAGTGAAATTTCTAAAAAAATTTCAACTGATGCCGATAATGCTGGAACTTGGCCAGAACGATTCGGATTTGAAGTAACCAAAGTTGCTATTGAAAACATTGAATTTTCTGATGATGCTCGTGAACTTGTAAAACAATTTTCATCCAACAAAATGAATGTCAAAGCTTTTGATGATATCTCACAACGCACCTCAAATATCGCTGCACAACAAAAAATTGCTGAGGGCATTCAAGATAACGGATTGGGAAATGGAGCAGGAATGATTTTTGGTATGAACATGTCACAAAATATGAATGGACAAGCTCAAACTCTTTCCACACCAACACTATCCATTGATCAGCAGATTGAAACACTAAAAAAATTGAAAGATCTTGTAGATTTGGGAATTCTATCAGAAGAAGAATTCAATAACAAAAAGAAAGAAATAATGGGACTATAACAATGATAAAGCAAAAAAGTTGGGGAATAATCATTATCTGGATTATTATTTTTTGGCCAGTTGGGATTTATTTTCTATTTAAACGTCTAAATACTGATAAATCTGCACTTATGGCAGGGAACCCTAATATTTTGACCGCTGTAGGTTATATTCTTATACTTTTTGCAATTTTGGGCTTTTTTTCCAATATCAACCATATTGAAACAGCATTTTTCAGTTTAATAATTTATGGTGCTGGTGCATATCTTGTTTTGAAAAAAGCAAGCAAGACAAAACTAAAAGCGAAAAAGTATAAGACCTATCTTGATTTAATTATCAACCAAGGTATTATAGATTCTAATGAAATAGGAAATAGATTAGAAATTTCAAATTCATCTGTTAATAATGATATCCAAGAAATGATTACTGCTGGTTATCTCCCTAATAATTATAATATTCCTCTAGAACCAATCTATCATAATAATAATATTCAACAAGAAAAAGTTGTAAAGTGTCCTGCATGCGGAGCTAATAATAAAATTACTGTAGGAAAAGTCTTTGAATGCGAATACTGTGGAACACAAATTAACTAACCTATCTAAAATATATATGTATCATATCCATACTAGTCAAGAAACATCCCGATTATTAATACAAATTACATTAAAGTCTTATAATAAGCTGATAAAACTAGTACTCTTCAAAACAGAGTTCTAGTTTTCAAATCAAATCTTTGACAGCCTAATCAACGGTGCCTATAATTATAAGTGTAGGGTAAAAAGTACAAACCCTAATAGAGGAGGTTATTACAATGTCAAACGATTTGATGAACAGTCAAAACAATTGGATGGATTTTGGAGATGATTTCTTTAACCATTTCGGTCGGAATTTCTTCAAAAATGGCCTTGGTTTCCAAAACTCTAACCGTCAAATGGCAATGAAAACAGATATTTCGGAGTCGGATGCGGCTTACAGCGTAAAGATTGACTTACCTGGCTTGAAGAAAGATAATATTAACATTGATTATGTTAATGGTATACTCACTGTTTCAGGCAAGCAAGAACACACAAACGAAGCAAAAAATGAGGATGGTGAAGTGATTCATAGTGAGCGTTACTCTGGTTCATACAGTCGCTCCTATAGTTTACCAAATGTTGAACGTGAAGCTATCACAGCAAAGTATGATGGTGGTGTGTTAACCTTGAATTTACCAAAAACAAAAGTTGATGCAAACTCACATCGAATTGAAATCCAATAATTGTAAAAATCGTAGCTAAACGGCTACGATTTTTTGTTAAGCAAAGTTTTTATCATTCTGGACGTTTGCCATCTTCCCACCATAGCTTAATCAATGCTTGTGTTCCATCATTTTCAAACCCTTTTTCGGCAAGCACATCATAAAGTTGTTTGGCACCTGCTGTAGCTGGAAGAGAAATACCCATTTTAGCAGATTCGTCTAGCGCAATACCGAGGTCTTTGATAAAGTGTTTTACAAAAAATCCTGCGGTAAAGTCTTCACGTAAAATACGTGGTGCATAGTTAGTGAGTGACCATGTCGCAGCAGAGCCACCTCCAACTGTCGTCAATACTTTATCAAGGTCAAGTCCCGCTTTATCTGCATATACAAGAAGCTCTGTCATGGCAGTCATCGTTCCTGCAATACCGATTTGATTTGCCATTTTTGTATGCTGTCCGCTACCTGCAGCACCTTGATAAGCAATTGTTTTTCCCATTTTTTCAAAAAGGGGTAGAGCTTTATTATACACAGGCTCATCTCCACCAACCATAATAGTCAATGTGGCATTCTTTGCTCCAAGGTCTCCACCTGAAACAGGAGCATCCAGTGACTCAGCACCTTCTTTTTTAGCTGCTTCATAGATTTCTTGGGCAAGACCAGGTTGCGAAGTCGTCATATCAATCAACACCTTCCCCGAAAGTTCTGCTTTAAAAACCCCAGTTTCTCCAAAATAAATTTCACGAACATCTTTTGGATATCCTACTATCGAGATGATGAATTCTGCTTGTTTAGCCGCAGCTTCTGGACTATCAACATAAGTTGCACCACGCGCAACTAACGTATCTGTTTTTGATTTTGTACGGTTGTATACGACTAACTCATGACCCGCATCCATGAGATGACCTGCCATTGCAGCGCCCATAACACCTGTACCGATAAATGCAACTTTTGACATATTTTTCCCCTTTTTACATAGTAAACTTGTTCAGAAACTCTGTTTTTGAAGCATAGGCACGCTATGGTGCTTGGCTACGTGAAAAACAGAGTTTCTGAACATACTCACTAATATTGAACGTCTCTTCTTTTTCTTGCTTTATCGCCTCGAAGACGTTTAATTTTTCGATTGCGATACTCATCTAATTTGTAAGTTTTTAATAATTTTTCAATCCCAGTACGTGAATGTCCTGTCGCTTCTGAAATTGAAGAGAGCGAACGCAGTGGGTTTTCATCAATAAGTTCTTGAAGTTGTTCTTCCGTTAATCTCATTGTTCCCTCCATTTTTTCTTAATGAATACACATTTTTCAATTTATTTCAAAACAAAAAACGATTAGCACCCAGCCAACCGTCCATTATCTCTTAATAAATCTCTAAAACATAGAGCTTTATATTATTATGGGGAAGAAGGGATTTGAACCCTCACGCCCTTTCGAGCACATGCACCTGAAGCATGCGTGTCTGCCATTCCACCACTTCCCCGTTGGGTCAAAACGTTATCCTTTCTCGCTACGTTGCTAAAGCAACGAGTCGAAAGGTACTTCCCCAGCACTTTTCTATGATAACAGTTTCATATTGAAAATGCAAGTTTGAGACTACCTATGACTGGCTTACTTAATACATGCCTGATTTTTTCATCAGAATTTTTTGTTCCTCTTGTTATCTCATACTAGCTCATCTTTAATTTTTCTTAGAAAAATTATTAGATGAACTGCAGATAGACTGCCTTTTGCTCTTGCAAGCTTTGCTTGCTAAGCAAACGGACAGCGGAGTAACTTTTAAAATAGTAAAGTTAAAAGTTAAACAGCATTAGCTTCAAGCTCCTCCGTGACCAATGAACATAGCGATAATCAAAATAATAAAAACAAGGCAGGTAATCGCCACGTAGAGTTTATCACCTTCTTTTGCAAAAGCGAAGATAGAGGCTACCACACGTAAAACAGGGGTTAGAATTAATAAAAATAATCCTGCCATCAACCAAGCTAATGCTTTGAACTGCACTAAACCTGTCAGTATTTCATTAAACTTATCAGGCCAGATTCCGTCAGAGTAGCCAGAATGTCCTGTTATTACAAACATCAAAATACCAATGATAATAACAACCGAGCTAACAAATACACCTGCACGCAAGATTTTCCCGATATTTTGCTCAATCTTAAGCAATTCTTCTTTTGTCATTTCACCTTTCATCCGATATGTACCCCAATTCCTTTAAGTAACATCTGAATCGCCATCAAAAGAATGACTGGAATGAAAATAATTCTGATTGTTTTTGCTGGTAATTTTGGCATGATTTTAGAACCTAGAGCTGCACCTGCTACGATACCAATTGCAAGTGGACCTGCTAGAGTTGGATTAACATAACCATTGAAAAAATAGACGGTTGCAGAAGCTGCCGCAGTTACTCCAATCATCAGGTTTGATGTTGCTGTAGAGGCTTTTATTGGCATCTTCATCATAGAGTCCATCGCCATGACTTTAAAGGCACCTGAGCCAATCCCTAAAAGTCCTGAAGCTACACCCGCACCAAGCATAATTGCTGCTCCTCCCGGTACTTTTTCTACTTGATAACTAATATCTTGTCCCAGCTGCTTGTCATGATAACTTGAGTTAAGTTTAAGCTTTTTAGCAATTTTATCAGACTCTACATTTTGCAAAATTTCCTCACCTTTATGAAGCTTTTTCCACATATTGTAGCCTTGAAAAATCAATAAACAGCCAAACAAAACATTTAATACTGTACCATCAAAAAATCCTGCTAAAATTGCTCCGACAAGGCCACCTATCGTAGTGAAGATTTCTAAAAACATTGCTGCACGAATGTTAATCATGTCATCTTTTAAATAAGAAATCGCGGCACCTGAGCTTGTCGCAATGACTGCTACAATGCTTGCTCCAATCGCATATTTAATATCTACACCAAAAAAAGTTGTAATGATTGGCGTAATAATAATCCCACCACCTAGTCCCAAAATGGAACCTACTGTACCCGCCACAAAGCCAAGAACTAGCATTGATAGGGTAAATACTAATAAAGACATACTATCTGCAAATTCGATATTGAATCTTGACGAATTTGATCCTTTCTCTTTTCATTTTACCAAAAATTTAAGAAATTAGGCAATTTAGATTGACTGATGGAGCTGTCAGTGTACTGATAGTATTGTTACCTCTGCTGACAATACTTTTATTCGCCGATTCAATGCTTACTTTGGGCGCATTGAACTGACAGTATTGTCACCTCCGCTGACAATACTTTGTTTAACGATTTAATGCTCATTTTACACACTTTAAAGAAGCAGAATTCTTGTCAGTTTTGACAGCCTGTTTTTATGATATAATTCTAATTAGCGATAGATTTCATTGGGGGTGAAAAATGAACAGACAAGAACTCGAACAACGTTTGAGAAAAGAGCTTTCTATTCCATTTTACAATGCGAAAGTTGCTGAACGCGACTACAGTGAAGCTGAATTTCAGGAAATGAAAAAACAACTCAAAGCTGACATTGAGCAGTACGCAACTGATTATGTTGACGAACACAACTCAAATGGTTGAAAGTATTGATTATTTTTACTGACAGGATTTCTGTCAGTAAGTCATTGTCAGCACTGACAGATATTATCATTTGTATTTTTAACTTAGCAAGTGCGTGCTAATTCCCCCACCTCTTAAAGGTGGCGGGATAAGCAGCACTAAGCTCTGCTTTCGTTCTACTAACATTGGTGGGGGAGAAAGAATTCCCCACCAATGAAGTAATCACTTCAATAAAAGGAAATTTTATGACTGAACAAAAACAAGCCCTTTTCACTATTTTTGGAGCTACTGGCGACCTTGCCAAGCGTAAGCTCTACCCTTCTTTATTCCGCCTTTTCAAGAAAGGTGAACTCGCTGACAATTTCGCTGTCATTGGAACAGCACGCCGTCAGTGGACTGACAGCTTTTATCACGAAGTCGTTTTAGATTCAATCAAAGATTTGATGCACTCAAAAACAGAGGCAGAAAACTTTGCAAGTCATTTCTATTATCAAAGTCATGATGTCAATGATGCTGAGCATTATGTCAATCTGAAAAATTTAGGTGAACGTCTCAAAACTCAATATAAAACAGCAGGAAATCAAGTTTTCTTTCTTGCGATGGCGCCTCAATTTTTTGGTGTAATTGCTGAACATCTTAAATCTGAAAACATCTTGACTGGGGAAGGTTTTGAGCGAATTGTCATTGAAAAACCTTTCGGAAACAGCTACGCAACTGCAAAAACGCTCAATGACAGTTTGGCAAAAGTTTTTACTGAAGAGCAAATCTTCCGTATTGACCATTATCTTGGTAAAGAAATGATTCAATCTGTGAGCGTTGTCCGTTTTGCTAACCCAATTTTCGAAAGTCTTTGGAATAATCGCCATATTGATAATGTGCAAATTACTTTTGCCGAATTTATTGGTGTTGAGGAGCGTGGGGGCTATTACGAAACTTCTGGCGCACTCAAAGATATGATTCAAAATCACGTCTTGCAAGTCCTCAGTCTTATCGCAATGGAAAAACCCGAAAAATTTGATGAAGCTCATATTGTAAAGGAAAAAGTTAAGGCACTCAAAGCAATGCGTCAATATTCTTCACAAGAAGCGCTAGAAAACTTCATCCGTGGACAATATATCGCTGGAAAATTTGATGGAGAGAACTATCTAGGATATCGTGAAGAAGATTCTGTCGCACCTGATAGTCGCACAGAAACTTTCGCCGCCGGAAAATTTCTCATTGATAACGAACGTTGGGCCGGTGTTCCGTTTTATGTCCGCTCAGGAAAACGCATGACTGAAAAAGGAACTCGCATCAATATCGTTTTCAAAAAAGAAGCTGAAAATCTTTTTGCAGACAACTGTGATGACCAACCTGTGCAAAATGTTTTAACCATCTATATCCAACCTACTGAAGGATTCTCACTTTCTGTTAATGGTAAAGCTGCAGGTCAAGGATTCCGTCTTGAACCGCTTCGCCTTAGCTTCCGTCATGATAGTGAATTTTTAGGAAATTCTCCTGAAGCTTATGAAAAACTATTCTTGGACGTGTTGAATGGTGACGGTACAAACTTTAGTCATTGGGAAGAAGCTGCACGTGCTTGGGAACTTATTGACGTTATTCGTGAGGCGTGGGATGGTGACACTAGCGCTATGCCTACGTACACCGCACGCAGCATGGGACCTCAAGCCGCATTTGATTTGCTCAAAAAAGACGGAAACGAATGGGCATGGCAACCTGATTTGTGGTATAAAGAGCGAGGATACTACGAAAAATAATAATGTATTGAAATAAGGAAGTAAGGGAATTCTGTCAGCATACTGACAGAATTTTTATTCGCCGATTCAATGCTCACTCCAATCGCATCGAACTGTCAGCATACTGACAGAATTTTTATTCACAGATTCAATGTTCACTTTAACAGTATCAAACTGTCAGCACAATGATAAAATTTTTGTTTTAATCAACTTTTCCCCAGATTTTTACACAGTTTTCCACATATTTGTGGAAACACCTTCTAAATATGTGGAAAACTATGAATAACTTCATCAATTTCCTGATAAGAACAAGTTTTCACTTGTGTATTTCATTTTTCCACACTGATAAATCAAAAAATACTGACAGAATTCCGTCAGTACTTTTTATCGAAGTAAGTGCGTGCTATCTCCGCCCTTCGGGCTACGCTGTCGATGCTCGCTAAGGCGCTGAAGCGCCTAGTCCCAATCGCAACACCTCTACCTCTTAGGTAAGGGATGAAGCAGCACTATCTCCGCTTCGCTGCGCTGTCCATCCTCGCTACAGTGCTACGTGCTTCTGGGACAGGGTGACCTCATATCGAAGATGTGAGGTTGTACCCTAAATTCAGTGGGGAGTTGAAACTCCCACCGAATAAGTCTTGACTTCATTCTAATTTAGTTCTCCACACTGGATTGCCATCACGTGCAATCAATTTTTTCCAGACGCGTCGCTCTCTCCAACGATTAAATTTCGTATTCCAAGCATCTGATTCTACCAATGGTTTCACCAAAATGCTTCGTACACCAGCACGATGCGCGGCTCGAATATCTGTCATCAATTGGTCTCCAACCATAACCACTTCAGATGGTTTCTCATCAAAACGCTTCAAAGCGTTATTAATCCCCAAGGCAAAAGGCTTCATTGCTCGACTAATATAATCAACACCAAACTTTTCCACAGCTCGCGCAACACGTTCGCGTTTATTATTTGAGACAACAATAACTTTGATGTTATTTTCTCTCATTTCCTCAAGCCAAGAAAGCAACTCTGGTGTACCATCTGGATTATTCCAAGCAATCAAAGTATTATCTAAATCCACCATCACAGCTGTGATACCGATCTTTCTCAGACTCTCTGCATCCAACTGATACACTGCTTCCAACAAAAAATCTGGCTTATAATTATCAATTTTCATATAGAGATATTATACCAAAAAATTTAGCAAGTTTTACACATTTATCGTCTATAAGCAACCCAAATACACCAAGAAAAATAATAAAAAGTCGCCAAAGGCGACTCATTATAACAAGATGTGAGCAACACCGTCAAAAAACGGAGAGAGATAGGAAAACGTGGTTCTGCTCAAAGAGCAGGTTCCAGTTGCCACTTCGACTCATCGCTTCAGCGATGTAACGAGAATGGATAGCGGAGTTATCTTCTCTCATAGCTTTTGGTATTGCGAACAAGACAAGTGCGTGCCATTTCCGCTGTCCATGCTCGCTACGGCTACGACACTTGTAATTTTTCATTGGAACACCGCGGAGACAGAGCATGGCTAAAGAGGTATAATCTCACATTAAAACCCCCACTAAATAAGTCTTGAATTTACTTAAATTTATCAAAGAAACCTTTTTTACCATTTCCTGAAATATCAACACCGCTAACCTTAGCAAATGCTTGTAAAGCTTCTTTTTGAGCAGTATTCATATTCTTTGGTGTTATGATATTAACGATCACATATTGATCCCCATTACCCGAACCACGCAATTTTGGCGCCCCTTTTCCTTTCAATCGGAAGTTTGCTCCAGTTTGCGTGCCAGCAGGAATCTTTAATTTCACATTACCATGAACCGTTGGCACTTCAACTTCATCACCCAATGCCGCTTGAACAAACTCCAAAGGCATTTTATAGTAAATCTCAGAGCCATCACGCTCAAACTTATCAGATGCTTCAACTTGGAAACGTACATATAAATCACCATAAGGACCACCATTTGTACCAGCATCACCTTGGCCTTGCAAACGCATTTGTTGACCTGACTCAACTCCAGCAGGAACTTTTACCTTAACAGTATGTGCAGCTTTTTCATGACCAGTACCATGACAGGTAGGACATGGTTCCTTGATTTCTTTACCCGTACCATGACAAACATCACAAGTTTGTTGACTTTGCATACGGCCCAATGGCGTATCATGAACCACATTGATTGTACCGCGTCCACCACACTTATGACACGTTTCCGCATGAGTTCCTGGTTTTGCACCTTCACCACCACAAGTGTGACAAAGCTCTTCTCGATTATATTTTACTTCTTTTTCTACACCAAAAATAGCTTCTTCAAACTTCAGATTGATTCGATATTGTAAATCATCCCCTTGACGTGGTGCATTAGGATTAACCTGAGCGCCTCCACCGCCAAAGAAGCTAGAGAAAATATCCTCAAAACCGCCGAAGCCGCCTGCGCCACCAAAGCCAGAGAAGCCACCTTGACCTCCAAAACCACCACTACCAGCACCAAAACCATTAGCACCAGCTTCGCCATATTGGTCATAGGCTGCCCGTTTTTGGTCATCCGATAATGTTTCGTAGGCTTCTTGCACCTCTTTATATTTTTGTTCAGCACCTGGTTCCTTATTCAAATCTGGGTGGTACTTTTTCGACATTTTTCGATAAGCTTTTTTAATTTCATCCTGACTGGCATTTTTATCTACCCCCAGGCGTTCATAAAATTCAGAGTTATTCATTATTTAATCCCTAATTCCTTTACTATAGCTCCTTCGTTGTAAAAAGAAACAACGAACGGACGTTGCTACGCAACTTCGTGACGCAAAAACAGCGACACGACACGCTAATTGCAGTCATCACTAATAAAATTCTAGCAGAATTTTAAAGTGAGACTAGTATAAATTAATTTTTCAATAGCACTATTTTATCACGTTTTTTAAATTTTGGCAAAAAAATTAGCACTCTTTTTACTAGAGTGCTAATTTTAATGGAGCAAATCCCTCCTATATCGTATCCGAAATCATCATTTCAACTCACAAATTCAACAGCAAATTGATTAGTTCCCATATATACCGAAGAAACTGTTGACTCAGGAAGCCAATATTTTCCTTTGATAGGGTCGTTGACATGAAACTCTTTTTTCTTCGCATTATACCCATCCAAAATCACCGCATGAGTATTCGTCACAACTTCATGACCAAAATAATCTGTATACGTAATCTGTGGTTGAGCAAAGTCCACCGTTACCCACATTTCCACAAGATGCTCTTTCAAGACAATATTTTTGATATCATCAATACTTTTTCCAGAAATATCAACAACATTTGCACCATAACTTTGAGCAAATTTCATAAATGCATCTGGCCAGATTGTTGGAAAACCTCCATCAGGAATTTGATCATCCGGAGTCCAAGGATCTCCAGCATAACCTAGATTAGGATTGCCATCCCAACCTACCAAAGGCAATGAATCAAGCACTTCTTTCACAGACTTATCATGTGTTTTATTTAAGTAAACCAAAGCGTTATAGAGAGAAACTGTTTCACAACCTTGATAAGCTCCGATTTTTATTTGATTCACATCTCCTGTATCCATTAACACATAGTTGCACTTACCCGCATGGTCTTTTTTTGCAACAGTTTTTGAAGCTAATGAAGGCTGCTTATCCTCGCCTTCGCCTTTTTGAGGATTCATAAAGAAACCAAAACTAACAAAAACCACAATAAGACTCAAAAGGAGTAGAATAACCATGTTCTTTGTTTTTAAACGTTTTCTTCTTTTATTCATTTGCTAAGTCTTTTTTCTCCATCATCATCAAAGTTCGACGCACTGTTTCTGCTTGTGCGTCAATAATATTGAATTCTGAGTCGAGTTGATATTCTTCATACAAAACAGAGAGTTCCGTGCAACCTAAAATCATCACTTCACAGTTCATATTTTTCTTTACATCACTTAGAATTTCGTGGTAAAGCTCAAAATTCAAATTTTTATTTTCTTTAACCTCTTGATAAATCAATCGATTAACCTTTTCTTGCAATTCCTCATCTGGAATGACAGCTTCATAACCCTGAGCTTCTAACTCCTCACGATAAACACCTGTCAAAATAGTTCCCTCAGTAGCCAACACAGCAATACGCTTACTATCAGCAAATCGCTCTCTGATTCGTTCCACAGCGATACGAGGCATATGCAAGATTGGAATTTGTGTTGCATTTTGTAACTCCTCAAAATAATAATGAGCAGTATTACAAGGAATAACAAAAAACTTTGGGTTCAACACACTTTGAATTTTGATATCCTCAATCAGTTTTTCTTCTGGATTTTCTAAAGAAGAATCTTTTATATAAGCAGTACGGTCAGGAATCGTTGCATGATTAACTACGATATAGTCTAGAAAATCTTGGTCTCGATGAGCATCTGTCCGACGATTCAACGTATGAATGAAACTCTCTGTTGCCAGAGTCCCCATTCCTCCCAAAATTGTAAAGAAGTTTTCCATCATTCCCTCCGTTCTTCTTTCTTTTTTTATAGCCACAGAATAATAAAACAAACGCTGTTTATCGAAATAAGTGCGTGCTATCTCCGCCCTTTGGACTATGCTGTCAATACTCACTATACCACTAGGTGAAACAACTAGCATATCCGTAAGTTGCTAAAGCAACACAGCTATCCTATCTTAGGTAGGGGATGAAGCAGCACTATCTCCACTCCGTTTCGCTGTCCATCCTCGCTACGGTGCTACGTGCTTTGCACGCCGTTCTATGAACGGTCTCCGCAACTCTGTTGCTACGCTGTCCGTTTGCTTAGCTGCTAAAGCAGCAAGAGCAAAAGGCAAAGCACCTAGTCGGAATAGCAACTTTGAATTTAGTCTTGACTTCATTTTATTAGCGATTATTAAAATATTCCTTAAACGTACCAATATAGCGATAAAAAGCATATCTCATCAGCAAATAACGCTTAGGCGAATTATCTTTTGCATAAAATAAAGTTGTACCATAGTTTTTAGATTTAATAAACTGGCGAATTTCCGCTTTAAAGCTTGGATTGACATATGTCAACAATACTTTCTTTGGAACACCTAACCACAACTTGGTTCCTTTACCATAAACTGTCTCAGCAAAAGGCTCATTAAAAATTCGATCTGAAACCAGATAACGTGTCAAATTGTAACCATTCAAAGTCACATAGAAAGAACTACGTCCTTGACGCAAATTGATTTCAAATAGTTTATACTCTCCATCACGAGGATCATATTTCATATCAAAATTCGCAAAGCCAGTATATTCAATTTTTTCAAGAAAATCCTGAATTTGCTGGTATACTTTTTCATTATAATCAGGTAATATAGCAACATAATTCCCGATTGCTTTCGGACTAGGGTCTTCAAGCAAAGGATGACCCAGACACATCATACGTACCTTATGATTTTTATCCACATAAGCATTCAATACGCGCATATTCTCATCTGTCCCTGGGATAAAATCTTGAATAATCATCTCATCTGGATAACCTGCTTCATAGCAGCGATGGAGCATTAATTTCATTTCTTCAGGTGATGCAATCGTAAAAGCTTTCTTTTGTCCTTCAAAATGGACTTCTAAATAAGAAATCGAATTTCCCGGTTTCAAAATCATTGGATATGGAAAAGATAAACCATTTACAAGAGGATCAATCTCTGTTTCTGGAGTGACTAAAACAGTCTTTGGGTAAGGAAGCTGGTATTCTTCACAAATATTATAAAAATCTGGCTTATTTTCCAACTTTTGGTAAAGTGAATAATCAATATAGGGGACTTCAAAAAATTCTGAGAGCTCCGCCTTATACTTAGAAGCCATCAAAGCATAACCATCGCCACAAGCCACAAGTAGATACTTCTTCTTATCATTAGCATGATTTTCCTTAAATTCTCTCAAAGTTTTAATGAAAACTTCTTCTTGGTCAAAATGAGGATGGCATTGTACTTCCACAATTTTTGAGTATTTTGTCGGTGCTAACTGAGAGGCACTCAGAGCAATCGAAGTAATACCAAACTCTTCATGAAACGAACGCGCCATTCCATAGACATTAATATCAGACCCTAATAAAATTGGTTGAAATTCAATATTTTGAGACACAAAAAACTCCTCTAAAAAGTGACAACAGCTGGTTTTTCACCATTGTGGATAAAGTAAACATCATACCAAGTCAAGAAAGTATAAATCGTCCAAAGCTTACGCCTGGCATCATTCTTACCTGCAAAGTTATCATCCAACATTTCCAGTATCTTATCTTGATTAAAAAATTCTGAAACAAATTCTTGTTCAAACAAATGACGTACTACTTTGTAGTACTTCTCTTCTCTCAGCCAATCTTTGATTGGTACTGGGAAACCTAATTTTTTACGATTTGACCATTCTTCTGGCAAATGACGGCGCGCTGCTTGCCTGAAGGCATATTTTGTATTATGTTCATTAAGCAAGTATTTTGATGGAATTTGCTCTGCGGTGTGCATAAGCTCAATATCTAAGAGTGGCACTCGAAGCTCCAAAGAATGAGCCATTGACATTTTATCTGCTTTCAGTAAGATATCACCAGGCATCCATTGGTGCATATCAAGATATTGCATTTTACGTAGTTCTGAACCTTCTTGAGCTTTCTTATAGATCTTTCCAACAATTTCTTTCACACTTGGTGCTGTTTGAAACTCTTGTTTTAAGAGTGTCATAGACTCTTCTTCTTCAAAAACTTTAGCTTGTCCAATGAAAAAGTCTTCAGCTGGTGCCAGTGATTCATAAAGATGTTTTTGACCTTTAAAATGCTTGTTTTGAATCCCTCGAGCAATTGAAAAGCGTAAACCTTTAGGCAATTTTTTTAGTCTTTCTGCAACAACACGGACGACACGAGAATTTGTACTAAAACCATAAGATTCATAACCCGCAAAAAGCTCATCTGCACCTTCACCACTCATGACCACTCGCACATCACGAGCTGCAAGCTCGGCTAGGAAAAATAGGGGCACACAAGATGGGTTGGAGTCTGGCTCGTCTAAATAATACTGAATTTGTGAGAAATGTTGAAAAGCTTCATCCCCATGAATTTCCCGCGAAGTGTTATTTAAACCAATCATATCTGTCAGCTGTTTCGCTTGCTTAGATTCATTAAATGTCCCTTGACCAAATCCGATAGAATAAGTATGATCTGGACGGAGCGTTGATGCCACATAACTAGAGTCTACACCACTTGAAACGAAAGCTCCGACTTCAACATCCGCAAATTTATGTGCATCAACAGACTCTAAAACAGTCTTATCAATTAAATCAACAGACTCTTCTAGTGACATATTTTTTTCATCCACTTTCATATCCCAGTAAGGTTTAATGTCAAGTTTGCCATCTTTATAAGTAAAATAATGTCCCTCTTTGATACGGAACACTCCTTTAAAGAATGTTTCATCAAGCGCCGAATACTGGAAAGTCATATATGGTTTCAATGCTTCTTTGTTTAATTCTTTTTTGAAATTTGGATGTTTTAAAAAACTCTTAATCTCTGAGCCATACATGAATGTACCATTCATTTGAGCATAATAGAGTGGTTTGATACCAAAATGGTCACGAGCACCAAATAACTCTTGTTTTTCTCTATCCCAGATGACAAAGGCAAACATTCCTCGAATTTTTTGGAGAAGTTCCACACCATATTCTTCATAACCATGCAACAAGACTTCTGTGTCAGCATGAGTGGTGAAATCATGACCTTTTGCAATCAAGTCTTCTCTTAATTCACGAAAGTTATAAATCTCTCCATTGAACGTGATTAACTTTGATTTGTCCTCATTGTATATTGGTTGGTCTCCACCTTCAAGGTCAATGATACTCAAACGTCTAAAACCGATAGCTGCTCTATCATCAATAAATTCACCTGAACTACTTGGTCCGCGGTGAATAATCGTATCCATCATTTCTTTTAGTGTCTTTGTTTTATCATCTTGATTTAAGTTATCGACAAAGCCGACAATTCCACACATTTCTATCTATCCCCTATCATTTTTCTTGTTTTATTATACCATAATAATAAAAAATGATTTGACAGAAGGAAAATAATTTCCCTCCACCAAATCACTGATTTTTTATCCTTAACAAAAATTAAACATGAATAAACCCATAATTTGCATCACTAATTTTCACTGTGTTCGTTGTATTAAAATAACCATTTCCGAGGTCAATCGCTTCACCAATTACCATCGTACCAGCTGCTTTATTAACACTTTGAACAACGGCAACGTGACCATAGCTACCTCCACGAACATTCGGACCAAATACTGCTACTGTGGAACCAGCTACTGGATTACTGTCAACTGTGAAACCATCTGCACGAGCAGAAGCCGCCCAGTCAGCACCATTTCCCCAATAATCCCCAACTCGATTACCAAAAACGGATTTTACGTAATAGGTACATGTCGGAGCTACATAAGTACTTGGGCTCGAACCATAATTATGCGGTGGAATATAATACCCACCTGAAGTGCCGCCACCATTACTGTTACTGTTATTATTATTATTGCTGTTGTTGTTAGTATTCGAACCCGAATTACTGTTAGAGCCAGTATTTGAGCTACTGCTCGAACCTCCACCTGTGTTTGAAGTAGATGGTGTTTGAGGTACTTGAACAATTGGAGCAGCATTCGCAGATGCTACTTTAGCTGCTGCTGCTTGTTGTTTTGCTGCTTGCGCAGCAGCGGCTTCTTCTGCAGCTGCTTTTTGAGCCTGAAGTTGTGCCTTCTTACCTTGAGCACTAGTAATAGTCAATTGATAATTTATCTGAGCTACTTTCAATTGAGCTTGCTGATCTGCAAGATCCCTGCTTTGTTGAGCCAAACTATTAGCCGCAGCTACCATTATACCATCGTTTTTTTGATTTTCAGCTTGTTTTTCTTGAACAGCTTTCATATCCTTTTGTTGTTGGACAATCATATCTTTGTTCGCTGAAGTTACTGTCGCCATTGCTGTAATTTTTTGTATCGCATCTGTTAAAGATTTTGAACTTACAACAGCATCTAGATAACTCGTTGCTGAATTGTTTACCTGAGCGCTACGTGCCTGCGCCTTTAACGAATCATCCCGTTCGCTAATATTTTGACGCAAAGTAGCAACCTGTGCATTAAGTTTTTTACCCTCTGCTTCAAGTTTAGCCATTTTTTGCTTAACATCTGACTGTTTCGCTTTAAGTGAATCAATTTTACTTTGAATAGTATCAACTTGTGCTTGTGCTTGTGTTTTCGCTGATTGGGCACTTGCAATTGTTGCATCTTGTTTTTGAATGTCTGAGTTAGTATCAGCGTAAACACCTGATACGGGTGCTGCAGCAGAAAGTACTACTGTAGACAATAAAATAGCTGAGATAATCCTTTTTTTCATAACTGTTATTTTTAATTTGTCCTCCCTATGAAGTTCGGTTGAATAAACATATTATACTATTCTTACCACACCTTAATATTTCTTTTTAATTACAAAATCATTTCTCTGTGTATCTAAAATGACTTTTCCTTAATCTATAAAAGAGTTCTAAAGGTGCTTGAAGCATTGCTGCTAAAATAATATTGAGCAAAAGTGTAGGCGCTAATTGATAAACAACAAAGTTAAGAAAATTGAGTTGTGATAAACCAAAAGCTGCTGTAATTATTGCACTAAATACTTCAAATGCTGTGACAATGATAATAATAGTAAAGAGCCGTGTCCATCGATTAGTAAAGATGACACTTTCTATATTATAAACGAAAAGTGCGATAAGCGGAAATAATAAGGTGGCAATACCATAAACTCCCAAATAGTAGCTATCGTATACAGCTCCTAGAAGTGCTGCTAAAATAATAATATAGCTTGAACGATGTTGCGTAACACTATAAACTAGAAAAATTAGAAAAAGATGGCTTACAGGAGTCCAAGTTCCACCGCTTAGGCTTGTTAAAACGTGTGTGATTTGTCCATCCAATATTAGAAGTAAAAAGAGCAAGATTGGAGAAAAAAACTGAAAAGTAAAGCGACTCACTTAATTCCCCCCAATCATACGTTGAATAACAAAAACAAATCGGATATCGTAAAGATTGCTCGCTGGTTTAACATAAATTTGACGATTCAATCCTTGATTATCATCTTTTTCTCCTAAGACCGTCCCAATGAGAAGGTCACGCGGACTATCGCCTCCAAGTCCACTCGTAAAGACTTGCGTCCCTTTAGAAATTTTGTCTTGTGTGGTTAATTGAGTGATAATATAAGCATTTTGTTGGCTATCATATCCTGTCAATAAACCATAAGTTGTTTCCTCTGAATTGCCTAGCCGAACCGGAATTTTATTTTCAATTCCTTTTGAAGAACTTAGAAGTGAAACTTTAGCTGTATTTTTATTGACTTGGATAACACGACCGATGACCCCACCATTTGCCATAACAATCATATCTGTTTTAAGACCATCTTTACTTCCCCTATCAATGACAAGTGTATCATTCCATGATGTAGGGTCACGGGTGATAACGTTGGCTGATACCGTTTGATAGTCAGTCAATGTTTCTTGAAGTTTCAGAGCATTTTTAAGCTCTTTATTTTCAGATTCAAGACCGTTTAGTTTATTGGCATCATCTTTTGACTTGGCAAGTTGAGTTTTTAAACTTTCATTTTGCTGATAGGTATCCATCAAATTTGAAAATTCATTGACTTTATCTTGGACAAAATGCACAGGAGTTGCAAGCACACGGTCAACGAACCCTGTTCCATCATTTATTGTTTGTGTCATTGCTGACGGTTTTTGATTAGATTTAAAATTTTTTGCTGAAATTACAATCGCTGACATCGCTGCGATAATAATAATCAGCGCGATAATAACCATTTTACTTAAATTAAATTTTTTCAATGTTCTAGATTCCCTTCAGTAAGTTGTCCTTACTCGTACCTTATTTTATCAAAATTGTCAGATTTTTGATAGAATAGTGATAAGAATTTTTTGTAAGCGTTTTTTACTTGTAATACTAATTATCGTAAGCTTTTTAATGGTACTGTTATCTACTTTATCATTGTAATCGTAATGCATGAAGTAAATTAGCTGCAAAATATAGCTTTTTGGAGGTTCTTAGGATGAGTAAAATTCCTGTTTTTGGAGAAAAAATTGATGGAAAAGATTATCAAAATCGGTACGGAGTCTATGGAATTGTTGCGCGTGATTCTGGAGAAATTTGTTTAGTTCAAGCGCCTAATGGTGCTTTCATCCTTCCTGGTGGTGAGATTGAAGCTGGTGAAAATCATGAGAAAGCCTTGCAAAGAGAACTCGTTGAAGAACTTGGAGCTTCTGCAAAAATTGGTGCTTTCTTAGGACAAGCGGACGAATATTTTTATAGTTCACATCGTAATAAATACTTTTATAATCCAGCTTATATTTATAAAACTAAATCCGTCAGTTTTGATGCGGCTCCTCTGGAAGACTTTAATGGTATTTTTTGGTTTAGTCCTGAAATAGCAATCACTAAACTTAAACGCGGTTCTCACCAATGGGGCGTTCGTGAGTGGTTAAAGAAAAAATGATAAAAAACTGTCAGTATCCCAAATTTATGAGGCACTGACAGTTTTTTATCTGCTCACAAACTTATCATTCTGTCAGTACTGACAGAATTATTTTTCAATGATTTTCACACCATCATGACCTGCTACGATAACTTTTTTAACCATGTTATTAAATAAACCATGTTCTACAACACCTACTGTCAAATCCAGCTCTTGGGCAAGGTGTTCAGGATGTTTGATTTCACTGATGTGCAAGTCAATGAGATAGTGATGCATATCCGTGATTAATTTATTTCCTTTGTCATCTTCCCTCCATGTTGGAGCATAGCCTGCTGTTGTGAATTTACGAAATATTTGTTCAGCACCGTACGGGATAACCTCAACAGGAACTTTGAATGACCCTAGGTTTTCAGAGAGTTTCGACTCATCGACAATCCAAATATAGTCACGTGAGTAAGTGGCCACGATTTTTTCCATGAGTAATGCTGCACCACCACCTTTAATTCCATTTAGTTTTGAGTCAACCTCATCAGCCCCATCAACAGTCAAGTCAACAAAATCTACTTCATCAATAGATTTTAGTGGAATACCGAGCTTTGTCGCTTGATTGCTTGTTACACTAGATGTTGTCACGCCTATAATGCTTAGCCCCTCATCATGAATACGGCGTCCTAACTCCTCTACAAAAAACGCTGCTGTTGAACCTGTCCCCAATCCCACAGTCATACCATCTTTGACAAATTCTGCGGCTTTTATTCCAACTTGTTTTTTTAAATTTTCCATTTTTATTCCTTAACTGTCTTCTGTCTATGTGTTCTCAATTATACCAAGATGTGAGCAACTCCGTCAAGAAGCGTAGAGAAATTGGTTCTGCTGGTAGAGCAGGTTCCAGTTGCCACTTCGACTAATCGCTTCAGCGATGTAGCGAGAATGGACAGCGGAGCTGTCTTTTCTCATAGCTTCTGGTATTGCGAACTTGATTATACCAAGATGTGAGGCTGATTGTCCAGAACTAATGAAAAAGACGAGATAGCACTCGCCTTTTTTATCATTAGCTGATATAATCCTCTAAATACTGTGGATTATAAACCATAATCTTGTTATCAATGATATCAATTACTTTTTCCATTTTTAGATCATGAATGATACGATTGACACTATTTCTTGTTGAAATACCGCAAAATCCTGCAATATCTTCATTGGTAACGGGAAAATCAATTAAGATTCCTTCTTTTTTCATGATACCAAAGTCTTCAATCAGGCTATTGATGCAAGCACAAACTGCACCTTTTTTACCATTTATTGTCATTTTTTGTAGGACACTAAGGTTCATTGAAAGGCGACGTTTATAAAAGTCGTTTACAATCCTAAAAAGACGGAGATCACTTCGTACCCAATCCCAAAAGTCTGCGCGTGAAACGCGATAAAAGCTTGCTGTGTCAGACTCGACTCGGACATTAAAAACTGCTGAGATTCCTTCTTGTTGCTCCTCTTCAAGGAGCGATACAAAGTCTTGTTCTACGACATACGCGATATTAAATTCTCGACCATCACGAAGAATATTGCTGATTTTTGCAACACCTTCTTTCAAGATGTAGATATATTCTGATTCAATTCCTTGGTACATTACGTAGCTATGCTTTTTACGGGTAACGACAGAAACTTTTTTTTCTTCTAAAAGTTGTATGAGGTTGTCTATATGTTCGTTTGTCATTTTTTTATGATTACTTTTTGAAAAATGTTATTGATACAATTTATCAATAGTTGTTTTAGGGTTGCTTTTTTATTATACTACTACTTTTTGTTTTTTTCCGTGAATAAGGTAGTAAATAATCCAAACTGCAATAACGGCTGGAGCACTATAAAGATAAAGATTGCGGAAACCACTCATTCCTTGACCCAATAGTGGGATGATCGCACCCAAAACGATTGGTCCTCCGCCAACACCTAGGTCAAGAAAGCCAAAGAATGTCGATGTGGCAACTCCGATACGTTCTTTGTTGGAGTCTCGAATAGCAATTGCTTGGCCAAATGGTGCTACACCACCATACCCAAGTCCAAAAGCACCACCTGCAATCAACAACACGACAAAGCCTAATGTTGGGTTAAAGAAACCAGCAAGTCCTACAAGTAGCATTGCAACAGTAAAGAAGATAAAAGTGGGATGGAAAACCCAGTTGTCTCCTTTTGTATCAAAGATACGACCTGTCAATGGACGAGAAAGGAAGATGAGAATGGCATACATTGTAAAGAATAATGACCCAGCAAGTGGGATATGAAGGGCAGTTGAGAATGAGCCCATTCCTGTTAAGATTGCAGAATCAATAAACCCAGCAAGGAATGCAACAATTGAGATAGGAAGGGCGGATTTTTCAATAAATTTATTAACACCTTTAGGTTGATTGGCAAGGGCGTGTTCCCGCTCACTTGGGCTTAGCTCTTTCACATGAACAAAGAAAATAAGAACAAAGGTAAGAATAAGTAAAACTGATGCTAATCCTAAAAGATAGCTAAATCCTAGTGAAGAATAAATCATAATTGAAAGCGCCGGTCCTACTGCAGCAGCAAGTGTTACAGAAAGAGCATAATAGCCAATTCCTTCACCGCGGCGTGATGCAGGGACGATATGACCTGCAATGGTTCCTGAAGCTGTTGCTCCAATCCCAAAACCTGCTCCCTGAATGATACGAATAATAAAGAGTAACGGAATATTAGTTGTGAGATAATAACCAAAAATTAGGGCAAGAAAAAGAATACCTCCAATATATAGTAGTCGTTTCATTCCAAGTTTTGTGATAATAATCCCTGTCCACACGCGACCAATCAAGGCCCCAATAACGAAAACACTTGAGAGTGATAAACTCACTACAGTAGATTGATGAAGCTGTTGAAGGGCATAAGTGCTGATGGATGATGTCAAAACATAAAAGACAATATAAAATAAAAAGCTGATTAATGTGTTAATGACGAAAGTAGGGGTAAAGATACTTTCTTTTTTCATGATGTTTCCATTTCTGTTTTTGATAAATATAATTTGTCAGTAAGGATATTAGACGTGTTCAGAAGTTCGTATTGCTTTTGAAGCCGAACTCACCTCTTTGATATGAGGTCACCTTGTCCATCTCCGCACTAATGTGCTACGCTATCCATTCTCGCTAAGCTGCTAAAGCAGCAAGTCGAAATGGTAAGAAGTCTAGTCGCTAAAGCGACTGACCTTATGGTAGCTTTGCGTTCATTTACTCGACATAAATGCCGAGCACTTGACAGGTTGCGGATGAAGTAAGCGTATCTTGTATCAAAGCGTGGTTCAACGAAAAATCAGAGCTTCTGAACAATCTTATTGTTAAAGTTTGCGTTCTGCACAAACTACTTCTTGCGTCAGAGCAAGAAATTTACTGACAGAAGTTTTCAATTACTGACAAGAAATCTATCAGTAAAATTGCATAAAAAATACGCCTTCTGGCACATTTTTTATCAAAACGAGAGCGTGCTAGCACTCCCACCTCTATAGGTGGGAGTGCTAGCAGCTCTATCTCCGCTGTCCATTCGCTCTAAATCGCTAAAGCGATAAGGCGAAATGGCAATCTTTGAATTTCGCCCGACTAAATTCAGTAGGAGTTGCCCTTTTATCAGTCGCTTTAGCGACTAGAGAAAATGGACAAATGTTTTACGAAACTCCTACTGAATAAGTCTGTGCTTCATTTATTTGACGAGTTGGATATTTCGGACTTCAAAAGCGCGTGAGCCATCGTCAGTGGTCATAAAACCATGATGGTCTGTGACGTATTTAATGGCTTGTGCCATATCTTCAAATTCGCGGACAACATAGTTCAACTTTCCGTCAGCAGTGTAGTTAGGCATTACGTCTTCTTCGTATACTGACAGACTTTTAAATTCAAATTTCATGATAAAAACTCCTTTTGATAGTGGTATATGGGTACAGATGCTAGCTTTCTGTACTCTGTTGATTCACTTTGATTCAACTTACTCACTTATTTTAGAAAAAGTTTTCCCCAAGCACGACACCAAACGTTGTTAACATTTGCTACAAGTCACAAATGTTAACAACGTTTGGTGTTGTCAGCACGCTGACAGAAAAAAATCACTGACAGCGTGTCAGTGAGTTCTTGTTTATCATTGATGTCCCAATACTGTTTAACTTTGAAACCTATGTTTAAAAGTTGCTACGCTGTTAATATTCACTACGCGACTAGGTAAAACAACTCGCATATCCGTTGCTAATTTAGCAGTTTACAGCCAATGGACATCGTAGCCCCCTAATAATTTTACTTCGTAAAATTAAAGATGAGCTAGTATGACGAAAAACTGTCAGTAACTTTTATCAGTATAAAAGCTTGTATTTATTTTTTTCTTTCATCAATTTTCTAAATAAGATAAGACTCAAGACAAGAAGATTAAATCCATAAATTGTGAAAAGCAAGACAAAACTTGTTACTCCTGTTAGCTTGCAAGCTAACATTACCAAAAACATCACGAGATTAATCACAAAGGAATTTCGCAAAACAAATTTTTCTAAATTCATCGCTTGAAGAATTCCTTTGAAAATCTCGTAAGAAATAAAAAACATTGAACAAACAAGAGCGATCAACAAGTAAATAGGAAAACGCGCAACAATTTCACTTGATGAAAAAAGAGCAGCAAATCGCTTAGCATTCCACAAAATTAAACCTGAAAAAATGAAATAAAATCCTGCACTACTTACGGTTGCAATCTTGATAATTCGAAAAATCTTTGAAAAATCTGCTTCGCCATAAGCTTTAGATCCAAAGATGGTTACAGCATTTTCATAGATATAAGTAGGCATTTTTATGATATTCAGCGCTTGAGCGCATAGCCCATAAATCGCTAATGTAGTCACACCAAGTCGCGCAATCAAAGCTTCAAAGAAAATCGTAAAAATAACGCCTTCTAAAATTTCTTGCCCGCCAAGAGGTACAGATTTTCTCAAAAGCTGTTTTATTTTTGTTGCTCTTTCGTCCCAAGCTTGTGCCAGTTTGTGCCGAACGACCCAAAATTGTAGAAAAACCATAACAAGTAAAGCAAAAATCGAGGCAATACTTGCTCCAATAATTCCCATATGTATCATGCGAACAAGGATTAAATTTAACAAAATCTCTAATCCTGTACTCACTAAGGAAATAACGAGAATATCATTCGTTTTATTTTGAATTTTAATCAAATTTGCCGAAAGAAACATCATCAGTGTCAAAAAGATATACGGAGATTGAATGAGTAGATATACTGTCGCTGTTTCAAGCATTTTTCCATCAAAAGCGTACGTTATGGATAAAAATAAACGCCCAAACACAAGTGTGATGAGAGCAAAAATAATTCCGATGAGCATATTGACAATAAGCGAAGACTTAATCAGTTGGAGAAAACCTTTCTCATCTGACTTCCCAAGTGCTTGTCCTCCTTCAATATTGAACGCTAAAGCAACAACGCCCAAAATTCCACCTAATGCATAGAGCAGACTTTGTATCGTTGTGATTCCTGCCAAATTTTTGATTGACTGATTGACCGCCAAAAATAAAATCAGCTGATTGATGATAAGCTGAAGAAAATTGTTAGTCATCAGTGGAAACGCAAACCTTTGGATTTCCTTAAATAGATTTTCTTGCATTATTCTACTCCAAAAAACGGAAAAAGATACAAATAAATTCCTGATTGAATAAGATTTGTATAGAAAATATATTGCAATGGATTTTCATTCAAGAAATCTATAATCGCCTGCTTACATTCATTATACTCTACTTCATACTCCTCCATCAGGACATTAATAATTTTATCTATACTAAATCTTTTTGAAATACAATACATAATTTCAGCACTTATATCATCTAATACATAATATTCTAAAGCAATCGGATCATACACCCAAAAGTCATCATTATCTTTTTTGAAAATTAAATCTTTTTTTCCTTTGATCGTGAATAAATTAGTTGGCATGGACAAGTTCCTCCTCATTTAATTCCTTAAAAAATAAGGTCAGTCCAGCTGGACTGACCTAGCAAAAGTTAGTTCTTTCCCCATGAATTGGTTTTAACAATGATGGGCTTTTTGAAAGTTTTTTTCAACATAGCTTTGTCGTCCTTCTATAAAAATTTTTATTAGTCAATTAAAAGTCCAAACTTAATTGACCACGCTCTAATTCTAGCAGTTTAAAATTTTTATATTTTTATTTTGGAATATTTGACAATTGCAAACATTTTTTAATTTCTGTATACAAACTTTTTGCTTCATCATCAAAACCGCATAGTTCCAATGTTTTCACACATTCTTTCATTTTAATGAGTGCTTCTTTATCGCCTAATAAATATTGATAATATGCCTCATGATAAACTAACATCAATTTTTCGTATAAGAATTCAACACCTATTCCAATTCTCTTAACGTGATTAATATACTTCATCGCTTGGATTAAATTTCCTCGTTTTAAAAATGTATCAATCAAATTTAAAAATGTTCGTATTACCATTTGTTCATTTAAATGAATAGATTGGTAAAAATTAGTTTTCCCTAAAATCAACAAGCCATAAAACGTTAATGCATTATCATCTACAAAACGAAGACAATTTCCAAAAATCCATATTTCATAACGACCCCACTCTTTTATACTCTCCAAGTAATTCATAATTATTTCGATATCACTTTCAAGTACTTTAGAGTTCTGAGCCATTGCTAATACAGCTGTAACTACAATTCTATTAATTTCATAATCTTTTCTGCCAGGATTTTTTTCAGCTTTATCATTCCAGAAATTGAGAATCTCCTTTATTTTTTTAATATCTCTTTTAGAGTAGGCTTCTGCAAGTTCCCACCTAAATATCAACTCCTGGGAATCGACATAATCATTATAGATACTTTGAAATTCATCGAAAAAGACATTCAGGTTTTTCAATACAATAAGAAACTTACCAATCGTTATATCTGATTCTCCTTTTTCAAACTTTGCAAGCAGAGATTCTGAAAATTCACCTCCCGTTACATCTTTTAACTTCAAATTTTTTGACTTTCTAAGCATTAAAATAATTTGCCCATTCTTTTTATCTATTTTTTCAGACATTTTTCCCCTTTATCAAATATTCCATTTATTTTTATTATTTTCTGATAATATTATATAATACTTCCTAACTAATTGTGAAAATGAAAAGGAACTTTTATGAAAAAACGTATATTTTATTCTTTGAAAATCATTATCCTCGATGTTATTATCATCATTTGTTCAACTCTTCTCCCCACCTTAATCAAGTGAATCAAAAATCGACCGTATAGAACAGTCGATTTTTGATTAGTAGGTATCAATACCCGTGTGAACCCATCTGAACCATTTCGATTTTTTCTTCTTCATGATTCAGACGCTTTTTGGCTGTTGCCATCATGAGACGAATGCGGTTCAGCTGATTGACAGAAGAAACGCCTGGGTCATAGTCGATTGGAGCGAGGTTCGCCCCTGGATATTGACGGCGGAGTTCTTTGAGCATCCCTTTGCCGACGATGTGGTTGGGCAGGCAGCCAAAGGGTTGCAAGCATACGATATTCATCACATCTTTTTGGAGTAGCTCAATCATTTCACCCGTTAGGAACCAGCCTTCTCCTGTGTGATTTCCGATGGAAATGATTTCTTCAGTATTTGCAGCGACATCATAAATAGACTCGATTTCATCAAAGCGATTGGAATTTTTGAGGGCTTTGTTCATTGGTTTTTCTAGCATATTGATAATACCTATGAAAGTTTTTGCCATGAGTTTATTTTTCTTGGCAAAGCCAATTTCGTCGGTTTTCCAGATTTGATTGTAGAGGCTGTAGTTCATAAAGCCAATCAGATCAAGTACAACAGCCTCACCACCTTCTTCTTCAATGATACTAACAATGTCATTATTGGCAGTTTTACTATATTTGACAAGGATTTCACCTACAACACCAACTCTAGGTTTTTTAATATCCAAAAGTTCAACCTTGTCAAATTCTTCAACAATTTTCTTGGTATTCCGATTAAATTCAAAGATAGATGCTGACTCAACATTATGACGTGCTTTTTCAAGCCATTTTTTATGCAATTCATTGACTGAGCCTGCAACAGCCTCATATGGTCGTGTTCGATAAACTACGCGTTCGAAGAGGTCCCCATAAAGCACGGCGAGCATAAATCGTGTCAGAAGTGGCACTGTAAATTTAAAGCCTTTTTCCGTTCCTTGATTGCCCATAGACAAACTGACAACAGGAACTTGAGGAAATCCTGCATCAATCAGTGCTTTCCTGAGTAATGGAATATAGTTCGTTGCGCGACAACCGCCACCTGTCTGTGTCATCATGACGGACGTGTTATTGACATCATATTCACCAGACTGGAGCGCTTCAATGAGCTGGCCAATCGTAATAATAGCCGGATAACAACTGTCATTATTGACAAATTTCAAACCGCTATTGACAGAAGCATTCGTTTCTGGCAACGACACTACGTTGTAACCAGAGGCCAAAAAGGCGGCATCAATCAAACCTTCTTGGTGAATCGGTGACAGCATAGGTAATAAAAGCGTATGTTTCTTCGCCATTTCTTTTGTAAACTGTGGCGTTTCTGGTACGAGTTCTGTCATTTCAAGTGTTGCTTCCACATTATGACGTTTCCGTTCGGAAACCGCCGCTTTGAGCGATCTTAGACGAATACGTACTGCGCCCATATTTGAACCTTCATCAATTTTTAGAACAGTATAAAGTTTGTTATGTCCGCGCATGATTTCTTCAACTTGGTCAGTGGTGACAGCATCAAGTCCACAGCCAAAACTGTTGAGTTGTACGAGTTCGAGGTTTTTATTTTTGCAAACGACCTGAGCCGCAGCATAAAGTCTTGCGTGATAAACCCACTGATTGACGACACGCAAACCTGAAACTTCGGTCAGGTGACTGATAGAATCTTCTGTCAGCACATGAAAACCTTCTTGAGTAATGATGTCAGCAATGCCGTGATTGATTTCTGGATCAAGATGATAGGGCCGTCCTGCAAGCACAATTGCTTTTTCGTTATTCAGATTGATTTGCATCAGCAGCTCTTCTGCTTTATCACGAATGTCTTTTTTGAAATTTTCCAATTCATCAAAGCCGTGTTTGACTGCTGATTTGACTTCGTCAGTACTGACAGAAATCCCAGAAGCACTCAGCGCCTTATAAATATTGTCAGCAACACTATCAAACTGTGCCAGATTGATAAATGGATGAATATAAGCAACTTCACCCTCACGGATTTCATCAATATTGTTCTTAATTACTTCTGGATAAGACTGCACAATCGGACAGTTGAAATGATTCTGTGCATTTTTTTGTTCTTCTTGTTCAAACAAAACAGAAGGATAAAAAATCGTTGGTACTCCCTGATTAATCAATGCTTGAATATGCCCATGTGCCATTTTCGCTGGGTAACAGACCGTATCCGAAGGAATCGTTTCAATGCCTTGCTCAAAAAGCGCTTTGTCTGATTTTGGTGACAAAACAACTCGGAAGCCTAAATCTGTCAACATCGTGTGCCATAAAGGATAATTTTCGTACATATTAAGCACGCGCGGAATCCCGATTTCACCACGTGTTTGCTTTTTCTTTGATAGACTGTGGTAGCGGAAAAGTTTTTTGTATTTGTAATCAACCAGATTGACTTTTTTGTCTTTCTTTTCAATTTTTATTTGAGTTGCCTTTTCTGCGCCACGTTCACAGCGATTTCCTGTGACAAATTTGCTTCCGTCATTAAATACAGTCAGCGTCATTTTGCACATATTTTCGCAAAGTCCACAAGTCATAAATTCTTTATGCGTTTGAAAATCTGTCAGTGCTGACAGACCCAAAATTTCTGACTTTTTACCCACAACTTCATGGTCAAGTGAGATTAAAGCACAGCCATAAGCTCCCATCAATCCCGCAATTGACGGACGCACAACCTCACGTTCAGAAATTTTTTCAAAAGCGCGCAAAACAGCTTCATTATAAAAAGTTCCACCTTGGACAACAATCTTCTTGCCAAGTTCCTCAGGACGTTTAACCTTGATGACTTTGTAAAGAGCATTTTTGATGACAGAGTACGACAATCCTGCGGAAATATCGCCAACCGTTGCCCCTTCTTTTTGGACTTGTTTAACTTTTGAATTCATGAAAACCGTGCAACGTGAACCCAAATTAACCGGATGCTCAGCAAGCAAGGCTTTACCAGCGAAATCACGCACATCATGTTTCAAAGAATTAGCAAAAGTTTCAATAAATGAGCCACAGCCTGAACTACAAGCTTCATTAAGCTGAATACTCGAAAGCGCTCCGTCCCGAATCCTCATGGCTTTCATATCCTGACCCCCAATATCAAGAATGAAATCCACACCAGGATTAAAATAGTCTGCCGCCTTGTAATGCGCCATCGTTTCCACTTCACCCATGTCCACATGAAGTCCCGCTTTGATTAAATGCTCGCCGTAACCCGTCACCGTCGACTTTGCAATGTAAACATCTTCTGGGAGTTTGCTGTACAAGTCCTTCATCACTGTAATGACAGACTCTAGCGGTTCACCATTATTTGAACCATAATGGTCATAAAGAATATTTCCCTCTCCATCAATCAGGACAATTTTAGTCGTGGTTGATCCTGCGTCAATCCCAAGAAAAGCTGCACCATGATGCTCCGATAGTAGCAGATAGCTGGCTTGTGCTTTAGCATGTCGCGCACGAAATTCTGTCAGTTCTTGCTCCGACTCAAATAACCGATCCATTGTATCTTGTGGAATCAAACTGTCAGAATCATCATTTTCTAAACTTTCTGTCAGCATACTGACAGATTTTTCAGCCGTTTCGTCAGATAAGGCCGCACCCATTGCAACAAAAAGCTGCGGATTTTCTGGAAAAATAATATCTTGTTCAGCCAAATCAAGTGTTTCAATGAAACGCTTGCGTAACTCACTCATAAAATAAAGCGGACCACCCAGAAATGCGACTTTTCCTTTAATTTTTCGTCCAGAAGCAAGCCCTGCAATCGTTTGATTGACCACTGCCTGAAAAATTGATGCTGCAATATCTGAACGCGCCACTCCTTCATTAAGCAACGGTTGCACATCAGTCTTTGCAAACACTCCACAACGACTAGCAATCGGATAAATCTTCTCATAGTTTTTTGCCAATTCGTTGACACCATTTGCATCAACTTTGAGTAACGCTCCCATCTGGTCAATGAAAGCCCCTGTACCTCCCGCACAAGTCCCATTCATCCGTAATTCCTGCGTACCACTGTCAAAAAAAGTCATCTTGGCATCTTCGCCACCCAGCTCAATCATGACATCTGTTTCAGGAATGAATTTTTCAATCGTAATACTGCTTGCAATAACTTCCTGAATAAAAGGAATATCTAAAACTTCCGCAAGCCCCATACCACCAGAACCAGTAATCGCAAGAGAAAGCGTACAATCTCCATATTCTTCTTTAAAGTCGGTCAATACCTTGATTGTCGCCTGCTTCACATCCGAAAAATGACGTTCATATCGACTAAATAACAATTGATACTGCTCATCAAAAACAACCAACTTTACCGTTGTAGAACCTACATCTATCCCTGCTTTATATTTATTTTCCATTCTCTATCCTTATTCTTCTTGAGCCATCAGATTTTGCTATACTACTTTTTATAGTTTACCGTGTTCTTTGTTATTTCTGAAATAATATCTAAACAGCTTGTTGATTATCTCATCTATTCTTAATTTTACCATTTGTCAACCTTTTTGCAACCAGCAAAAAGCCCGTGGTTGTCACATAAACAACGTTCCTAAGCAGGCTGTTGATTATGGAAAATCTATTTGACATAAATGACAAAAAAATTTTACTTCATTGTTAAATGACATTAGCCAAAAATTAAACTATAATAGTATTAGTTGATATTGTGTGAAAAATCCGACAAACCTATCGATAGATTCTATCAGTGATAGAATTCCCTTTGTGAAGCAGACAATACTTCTCTTAAGATAAGTTTTGTCACAATAAGAAAGAATGATTTTATGGTTAAAACCGATGATTTACGCGTAAAAAGAACCCGAAAGCTGATTACTCAAGCTTTTTTCGCTCTATTACGCAAGAAAAAATTTGAAAAAATTTCTATTCAGGAAATTGCGGACTCTGCAATGATTAATCGTGCTACTTTTTATGCACACTATGCTGACAAGCAAGATTTATACGATAGCCTAGTAGATGATTTTCTGACGAGCTTCACGACAATCTTGGATGAAGAAAACCTTGTTGACGGTAGCAATGTCCATGTCAAAGAAATCGAAACAGTACTGACACGCTTTTATGAATTTGTCAGAGAAAATCCCGAACTTGCGCAGATTATCACTGACAGAGCGCACGAACAAAGCTTGATGGATCGCTTTTTAGAAATCTTATCTGAACGTTACGCCGAACTTTTTGAAAAATTGGAAGTTCGCGAAAGAGATGTGATTGTCCCTAACGACTTTGTCATTGCTTATATCAGTTCAATCTTAGTCGGAACTTTAGACTGGTGGGTCAATTCCTCAAAACAAATGAGTGCCAAAAATTTTGCTCACCTCATTATCAAGCTCATTTCCAACGGACATCTTACCGTCCTAGGCGTTAACATTAATCGCGAAAGCTAACAGCGTAATAAATCAAACCAAAACTTCTGTCAGTATGCTGATAGAAGTTTTTTACTGACAAGACCTCTTGTCACTTCATTATTTGTTTAAATTAATTTATATTATAATGATTATAACAAGTATAAAGATTCAAATTGAGTTCACCCTTTTGAAAATTGAAATTTTCAAAGATGGCGCAACTCATCTTAAGGAGAATTTATAAAATGAAAGTAATCATTATCGGAGGTTCTCATGCTGGAATTGCCTGTGCAAGACGAACACGAGAAGAATTTCCAGATGCACAAGTCATTATTTACGAAAAACAAGAACAAATCAGTTTTGTCTCCCAATCCATCCCTATCTACTTGATGGGTAAGGACGACTTACTAAAAAATGGTGGATATGCAACAGTTGAAAGTTTGAACGATGAAGGAATTATTGTAAAAACCCAAACAATTATCAGAAAAATTGACACAGCAAAAAAACAAATTTTTTTCACTCAAAACAAATCCAACGAAGTCCACAGCACCTCCTATGATAAATTAGTCCTTGCAGTAGGCTCTTACCCCGTATTACCAAACTTTAGTGGAAGTTATCGCGATAAAGTTTACACCGTAAAAAATATCGCTGATGCCAAAAATATCGCTAGACTTATCGAAAAAGCGAAAAAAGTTGTTGTCGTCGGCGCAGGATTCATCGGAGTAGAAATTTCACAAATTCTTGCAAAACGAGGACTTGAAGTCACACTTATCCAAGCCCATCACTACATCTTAAATAAATATCTTGATGAAGTGCCCGCACGAAGCATTGAACGTATGCTCGAAAAAGAAGGTGTCACGCTTTCTCTATCCACCTATCCTACAAATATCACCGAACCAAATCAGCCAAGTCTCGGTTCAGCCATTACCCTTTTTACAAATAATGATAAAGTCTTTGAAGCTGATGCAATCATTTATTCCACAGGATTTCAGCCAAATACTTTTTTGCTCAAAGGCCAAGCAGAATTGGGTGAACGAGGAGCAATTGAAGTTGATGAATATATGCAGACCAGTGTACCCGATGTCTTTGCCATAGGAGATTGTGCGACATCAACTGTCTACCGACTAAAAGGTACTCACTATCTCCCCCATGCCGCAGAAGCTTTACGTCAAGGAGAAATAGCTGCAATCAACCTTGCAAAACCTGTTTTGAAACTTCGTCCATCGCAAAATACTTATAATATGAATCTAGATGAACGGTCAATTTGCTCCGTCGGTATGACAAAAGCAAGTGCAGAACAAAACGGCTATAAATGTGGCATAGTAAATTATAGAAATACCTATTTGAACAGTGATAAATATATCAATGCTTATATGGTTTATGAAAAAGAAACTCATCAGATTCTCGGATTACAAATTGAAGGGACATCACCCGAGATTCCTTCCTACTCCGATTTAATTTCTCTAGCCATTCAATATGATTTAACCGCCGAGGATTTAGAATTTTCCGATTTTTACTTTAAACATAGCTACAAAAATCCCGGAGGAATTATTCGTCCATTAGTTAAACTGATTAGAAAAGAAGATACACAATCCCATTAGTTTTCATATAGCACTTGCTAAGTTAAAAGTGAGCCAGTATAACCTAACGAAAGGACCACAAATGTATGAAGGAGACTTACAATATTGTTATAAACTTCTAGAAACGATTAATGACTTGGAAAAAGTAAATCATAAACGAGGAGATTTACAACGAAAACTTGAACATAAAGCACTGCACTCACAAAGTTTCTATGCTTGTATCATCGCATTGATTCTTCCTCTTTTTCTTGTCATTTTCTCCTCACTTACAGCTCTGAATATCATTCCAGTTAACTTTATAGGACAAGATATCACTCTTGCAATCCCTCGACTGATTGGTGTCCTCATTATTTCGATTATGATTTTTCTGGTAAGTGACCTAGTACTTACCTCTATAGGACGCAAATATTTTATGACCTCTTCCAAAAAATACTGGGCAAAAAAGATAAAATTAACAGACTGCGAATTTGAACTAAATAAGGAGTCATCAAATATTTTCAAAAATTCTGTCCTAGCTGAAAATCGCTTAGAGGACAAATACCTCTCTTCACAAGGAGTTATCATGTTAATTCGTTATTTTGAAACAAATCGCGCTTCTTTCCTTGATGAAGCTGTGTATATGTTGGACTTGAATATCGAAAATTCACAACACGGAGTTTCTCCACTTGAATTAGAAAATATCATACAAAAAGAACGTAAAATCCTTGAAGCTGCAAAAATATTCTAATACTATTTAATTTCTAAAAATTTCTTTTAGAAATTGAAGTGATTACTTCATCAGTGGGAGAGTCTTTCTCTCCCACTGATGTTTAGTAGAACGAAAGCAAAGCTTAGTGTTGCTTATCCCTCCACCTAAAAGAGGTGGGGGATTTAGCAGGCACTTGCTTGGTTAAAGTTTGAGTAAAATCATAAAAGATAAAAAAACCGCGTTAATAATCGCGGATTTTTTATCGAAGTAAGTGTGTGCTAACATCCCTACCTCTTGGGCAGGGGATGAAGCAGCACTAACTTTGAATTTCCTTCGACTAAATTCAGTGGGGAGTTGAAACTCCCACTGAATAAGTCTTGACTTCATTACAATATCTTGTGCCTCACCTCATAAAAGATTTAGAAAGCACCTGTCTCACGTTCTCCGTAGAGCCTTCAACGCAACAACATTGAGCATATAAAGTAGCAAGACAATAGCAAAAAGTACTCCCAAATCAAAAGAAATTTGACTAAATCCCATTCCTTGCTTAACTACTTTCACAAGTGCATCTACTGCATAGTAAAGTGGCATCAAATGCGCCAACCACTGCAAAGGCTGACTCATCGTATCAACATTGATAATCCCCGAAAACAAAAACTGAGGAACGATGGCAATCGGAACAAATTGGATAAATTGAAATTCTGTTTTGGAAACAGCGGATAAGAGCAAACCAATCATCAAAGCAATCATCGCAATTAGAAGATTAATCAAAATAACCCAACCAAAATGCCCAACTACTTTCATTTGGAGAACATATTTCGCCCATACTAATACAAGAAGCGTCTGAACAACAGCAAGAAAACCATATGCAACTGTATATCCAGCAACAATCTCACTCCGCTTGACAGGTGTCACTAGCATCCGAGTCAAGGTCCCAGAAGTTCGTTCATTAACTAGACTGATACCACTAATAAGAAATACAAAGAAGAATACGAAGAAAGAGACTAAAACTGGAGCAAGATTATCAAAAGGATTAAGTTTACTCGTTCCATAAAGATAATGACTTTCAATACTCATCGCTTGTACTTTAGGTAGCTCAAAACTGGAATTTTCTGCGTTAGATGCCTGTTTTTTAAGAGTATTTTGTAGCACTTGGGGATTAGCACCTGCCTTTACCGCTGCATCAATTAATTCTTGTGTTGCCTTTTGAGTGGCAGTTTGAGCCTGTTCTACTGCATTTTCAACTGTTTTTTGTATTTGTGCCTGAGTTCTCTTTCCCTGTGTCAATTGGACAAGACCGTTTAAAACGCTTGATATAACCTGAGTTTTTCCTGTGTCAGTATTAGTATAAGTCACATCTATTTTATGGTCTTGAACGGTTATTACTGCGTCTAGATTTTTATCATTTAATGTTTGTCGCTTACTATTCTCAACTTTTACAATGGTGAGTTTATCATTCTTTTTTAGTTGTGTGACGAGCTGCGCATCCGCTGGTAAATGCTTTGTTGTTTCCGTTGTTTGATTATCAATCCCTACGCGATAATTTACATTTGAGGGAACTTGCAAAAGTAGGTACATCAAGCTCAAAATCAATAGTGGAGCAACAAAGAGTAAAGCTAGACTTCGCTTATCTCCTTTTCTTTGGAGAAGAATTCGTTTAATGATTGCTTGTATTCTCATTTGTCAACCCCCATATTTTTTGAGTGTTCTAATTCTTGCCCCGCTTTTATAAAGACTTCCTCGATACTCGTTGCATCATATTGCGTTTTAAGTTCCACTGGTGTTCCTTGTGCTACAAATTTACCATCACGTAGGAGTAAAACTTGATTACACCTTTCAGCTTCATCCATGACATGAGTCGTTACCAAAATTGCTTTCCCTTTCGCAGCTTGCTCACGTAGCTCATCCCAAATATCACGACGAAGTTCAGGATCAATTCCAACAGTCGGTTCATCCAGTAAAATCAATGGGGCATCTGCCGTAAGAGCAATTGCCAAACTTAATCTTCGCTTCATCCCTCCAGAATACCCACTGATTCGTTTATCTAAATCTGCTGTCAAATTCACAATTTGCGCTGATTTTATCATCTTTTCAGCCAAGTCTTTTTTCGCTATTCCTTGAAGGCTTCCAAAAAACTCAAGATTTTGACGGCCAGTTAGTTCTGTGAAAAGAGCATCTGATTGTGCCATAAAACCAATCTTAGCCATAATCTGCCGATTAGGGATTTCTTTACCAAAAATTTTTATTTCACCAACATTTGGCTTTACCATCCCTAAGAGCGCATTAATAAATGTAGATTTCCCAGCACCCGAAGGACCAATAAGTCCTACTATCTCTCCCTTTTTAAGCTCCAACGAAAGTTGATTTAAGACTGGTATTTTATCAAACTTTACCGTCAGATTTTTTACAGAAACTGCATTTTCCATATTATTTCTCCTTGCAAAAGATGTGAGAAGCACTCGTTCTGAAACGATGAAAATTAGAGAAATTCAAGGTTTTGTGCTACTACAAGTTCTGAATCTTATCTATTTTCAATTTTCACTCACTTCAAATGCTATGAACTCGATTAAGATACGAAAGCCATTAGCATAAAACCATAAAAATTACCATTTAGTGCCTTGTATCTTTTATCTCTAGCTATTTTTCAAGACTTACGTCTTAATCTAATAAAAATAATAAATTAATAAAGCGAGTGAGTGAGTATTCACTCACTTCTTGTTTTTATTATAATCTGTACTTTCTTTTTTGTCAAGAGTTGAAGTGATTACTTCATTGGTGAGGGATTCTTTCTCCCTCACCAATGTTAGTAGAACGAAAGCAGAGCTTAGTGCTGCTTATCTCGCCACCTTATAGAGGTGGGGAATTAGCACGCACTTGCTAAGTTAAACTCTCAATGCTTTAATGAGCAATTGACTTACATACTTTGTTTCTTCTTCAAGCGTTCTGCAGTCAAGTCCTATCAGGATTTTCCCAAAATAAGCAACAACCATGCCAAAAGCCATCTCAAAAATAATATCATGAGGTAAATTAACCATCTTGTTTTCCTTTTGGAGACGGTTTATTGTTGGGACAACCAACTTTTGAAGTTGCTCTCCAAAAAACGATTTAACTTGTGTCGTAAATGTCGAATTTGTCAAAAGTTGTCCAAAAAGTAACCTTATCTCTTGAAAATTATCGTGGATATAGGTCATCCTATCTACTACCAAAGCATTGATAAAATCTTCTAATGTTTCATATTCAACATTAAATGCACTATCAGCAAATTCATCTGCCATCGCGTCTAACGTTCCTTGAAACAATGGAGCAAGTACGGCAACTAACAGTTCTTGTTTATTTTTAAATTGTTTATATACTGACCCAGATGCTACTCCTGCTTCTGCAGCGATTTGAGCAGTTGATGTCGCTTCAAATCCCTGCGATGCAAAAAGTTTTAATGCTGCGCGTAAAACTAACTTTTGTCGCTCTGTAAGATGTTCGAGTTTATCTAAAGTTTGCTCATAAAGTGTAGTAATTGCTGATTCTGTCATTTTTTCTCACTTTCTTGATTTTATTGTACTCAAAAATGAGTGACTGCTCACTCATTATTATATCACTTTTTTATATTTTCAATTTCTTCTATTGTTAAAACACGGTAATCTCCTAGCTTTAGATTTTTATCTAATTTTAGATTGCCCATTCTTATTCGTTTAAGGTAAAGAACATACATTTCTACGGCTTCAAACATTCGCTTAACTTGATGAAATTTTCCTTCGTGGATAACAATGCGAATCTCGCTCATCCAGCCACTTTGAGTGTCACTTTCATACACTTTTTCTGAGTAAAGCTCGCCTGGTTTCACTTTTTCTCCATTTTTTAGGGTCAAGCCTGTTGCAAACTTATCAATAATTTCGCTTGTTACTTTTCCATCAATTCGTGCGAAATATTCTTTCTCTACGTGCTTTTTGGGCTGAGTCAAATCATGACCTAACGCACCATCATTGGTTAAGATAAGGAGTCCTTCTGTATTTTTATCCAATCGCCCAACGGGAAAAATATCTTCACGAAAATCTTTTTTGTCTAATAGCTGGACGACTGTTTTAAAAAGATTATCTTTCGTAGCTGATACAACGCCTTGAGGTTTATTCAACAAATAATAATAAAATTCCTGATAAATGAGCGGATTCCCATCAAAACAAACTTCAACTGAATTTTTATCAACTTGAAAACGTCCATCTTCTTGCACTTGTCCAGCAACAGTCACCAGACCTTTTTTTAATAAAATCTTGACGCTACTCCGTGTTCCGATTCCTGCTTCTGCTAAAAATTTGTCTAATCTCATAAGAATATTATACAGGAAAATCTTTGTCAGTGTACTGACAGATTCATTTTTACTCTGTCAGTAAATTTTTTTTGGTAAAAGTCCTCCTCAAATGGTAAAAAATAATGTAAAATAGAGCTATGAGTTTAACACAAGAATTTGATACAATTGCGGCGATTTCAACGCCGCTTGGTGAGGGAGCAATTTCCATTGTTCGACTTTCGGGGACCGATGCCCTCGTTATTGCTGACAAAATTTTTCGAGGAAAAACGCTTAAAAACGTTGCTTCACATACGATAAATTATGGACATATTTTTGAAAATGATACTTTGATTGACGAAGTTATGGTGTCGGTCATGCGTGCTCCAAAAACATTTACGCGCGAAAATATTGTTGAGATTAATACTCACGGCGGGATCGCTGTGACACAAGAAATTTTGCAGGTTTTATTGCGCAATGGTGCCAGACTGGCTGAACCTGGCGAATTTACAAAGCGTGCTTTTTTAAATGGGCGTATGGATTTGGCACAAGCTGAGTCCGTGATGGATTTGATTCGGGCAAAGACAGATAAGGCAGCAAATATCGCTGTCAAGCAACTGGATGGTTCACTTTCTCATTTGATTAACAATATTCGCGGAGAAATTTTGGAAGCTTTAGCGCAAGTTGAGGTCAATATTGATTATCCTGAATACGATGATGTGGAAACAATGACTTCACAAATGTTAGTGGAAAAAACTGCTCATTTTGAGCAACTTTTGCGTGGGTTGCTCGCAACGAGTAGACGTGGAAAAATCCTCCGTGAAGGGTTGAAAACGGCAATCATTGGACGACCAAATGTTGGAAAATCTTCACTTCTCAATCAGCTTCTTCGTGAAGAAAAGGCGATTGTAACTGATATTGCAGGCACCACAAGAGATAGCATTACTGAATTTGCTAATATTGGTGGCGTTCCTTTAGAGTTGATTGATACTGCGGGAATTCGTGAAACTGATGATGTCGTTGAAGCGATTGGTGTTGAACGCTCAAAAAAAGCACTCTCCGAGGCCGACCTTGTCTTGCTAGTGCTCAATGCTTCAGAGCAGTTGACCCAAAATGACGAAGAACTCCTAGAGTTGTCATCAAATGCTAACCGAATCATTTTGCTTAATAAAACTGATTTACCTGAAAAAATTGATATTGACAAACTTCCTCCAGATTTTATTCGTATTTCTGCCCTAAAAAATGAAAATCTAGATGCCGTTGAACAAAGAATTAACAGTATTTTCTTCGCAGGTGAGATTGAAGCCGCTAACGGAAACGTCTTATCAAATGCGCGCCATGTTGCACTCGTTGAAAAAGCACTATCAGCACTGACAGAAGCTAATAATAGTCTATATCAAGGACTTCCTGTTGATTTAGTACAAGTTGACATCACGCGCTGCTGGCAACTTCTCGGCGAAATTACTGGCGAAGCCGCACCAGATGAGCTTATCACGCAACTTTTCTCACAATTTTGCCTTGGTAAATAAAAAATACTGACAGAAATTTCTGTCAGTATTTTTTATTTCGTCAATCATTTAACTTCTAACTTTTTTAGAAATTTCTGGAAAGAGCAGTATACAGAAAATAAGAAACGCTAATCCCGAAATAATATAAAATGTGGTAGAGACACCTATTAGATTCGCTAAAGATACAAAAACAACTCCACCAAATGGTATTGAAATTGTGAAGATTGTTGTTATGCCACCACTAATTTTTCCTAAATTTTCGGGAGAGATATTTTCCAAAATCAATTGATTAATCTTGGGATTTACTTTCGCAGCAATATAAGCTAGTACAAACAAGAAGAACAGTGCGAACAAACCAAAATGGAGAATTAAACCTGAAAAAATGGCAACCATAAGAAAGGTAAAGAGCAACAAATTTGAAAGAGGCTGCTTCTTCAACTTATCCTCCATTATAAGCGACCCTGTGAGCATCCCTGACATCAAAACAACATTGAAAATCATTACAGCTGTTCCATAACTTACTGGAAATGGATTAAATTTTAGCATACTCAAACTCAATAAAGGGCCTATTCCTGCTAAGATAAAGTTAGCAAAAACTAAGGAAAAGAGCAGAATCAAAAAATTTGATGAACTATTAGTCATGAAAAGTTTACGAATTTGTGAGAAACTTTCCCTAATATTGATTTTAAGATTTTCGTCAAAATTTGTGGTGCTTGAAGTAAGATTTCTACGAAAAATTAACAAAAAGAAGCCACTCAATAAGTATAAAATTCCATTTATCAAGACTACTAAAATAAATGATTGATGTGAAATCGCTAAGATTGTCACTCCTAATGGCTGGCCTACAATTTCAACAATCGATGACAGGCCTTGAAGCTGTCCAAAAGCTGGTTGTACTTCTTCTTTAGCAAGATTGTTTTGTAAAATTGGAGCCCGCAAACCAGACTTATAGCTAGTAATCAAGTCGGTTAAGATTTTAACTATAGCAATTGAAATAAAAGTTATAACATTTTTCTCCATTATTAAAAATATCAGAAAAAGAAACAAAATCCCTTGACACCAACTTGAACGAATCATAGCATTTGCTTTACTTTTTGTCCTATCCGATAAAAAACCTGTATAAGCCGCAAATAAAACAGGAATAAGAACACAAATTTCTGCTATTGAAATCATTATTTTAGGATTAGGAAACTCACTTGCGTAAATTAAAAAAACAATGTTAAACAAGCTTGTACCAAGCATAGAAAAAATCGAACTGAATAACAATGAAGTGAATGTCTTATTTTTTCTTAGTGACTTCATAATCTCTCCCTCATCTCTTTAACAAATACATAACCTTTATATCCTTTCAGGAAATCTTCTTCATAATTTTTAGTATAAAAGTTGTATAATTTTTTGTTCTTAACAAAGACTTGACAAGTCTGGAGTTGCTCATCTACCCAATTCAAATATTTTTTATCTCCTGTCTTTTTATAAACTTCCAATAAAAAATATGATATTCCTAGCAATCCTTTCTCAAAATCCATTGATTTCGCAAATTTTACATTCATTCCATTTGAGATACTTATAATTTGAGTTTCATATTTTTTAAAATTATAATTCATTAAAAACAATGCTAACCCACTAGAACCATTCAATACATAGGGAGAATAATTTTTACCAGTTAAGTGTAAAAATGAGCCATTCAACTTTGTCAGCAAATATTCAATCTTTTCATCAATTATTTCACTATAACCCGTCAATGATAAATTCCACAAGTAACCCGTTAAACCATTGAGTCCGATATTACCAACTTTATTTTCATTAATAATTTTCATTGAATCTTCCGTATTCTTTAAGTACTCTCTAGATATTATTGAAAAGAAATCAAATTTTTTAAATATAGTTTTTTAGCTATTTCTAAAGCTCTTTTAGCAGAATTCCCATTAAATAAATAATTCAATAATTCAGCAATATTTGAGTTTATTTCAAAACGCTCAAGAATTTTGGTAACTAATTGAACAGTATCCTGAACCCCTCGCTCTTGCTTATCAAAAATATTGAATTGACCGATGACAAATAAAATAACTTCACCAAACTTCCGTAAATCTTTTTCTATTTCTGTTAAATTTGACCATTCTTCTAAATAAAAACCTTCGGTATTTGCTGTAATTTTTCCTTTTTCATCAAATTGATGAGCAAATTCTAAATCAATAAAAAAAATTTCGTTGTCATCACTGACCAAAAAATTATCAGGATGAATATCATCCAATATTATATTTTTCCTATGCGCCTCTTCCAAAATACAAATGAGTTGGTAGACAATCTTTTTTAAAACCATTAACTTCTCTGCTGTTAAATCGTCAAATAAAAATAGTTTACTTTGAAAATCACAAAGTGTCTTTCCTTTAATAAATTTATAAACATAATAATTATTAATCCAATATCTAAAACTTTTAACAGGTCGCAAAAAATGATTTGAATTTAATAATTTACTTATCAAAAATTCTTTCCTACGCAATTCCTCACTATTTAATCCCTCAAAAGCTAAAATGTTTGGACGACTTTCTTTTACTATTATTTCTTGATTTTTTAAACTTCCAAAATAAACGTTGCCCCCATTACTTTGATAAATAATTTTCTTCAAGTTCAACTCACTTAATTGATTTTCTTTCTCTACTATTTCTGGCTTTTGATAAAATGGATCATCTATCCATTGTGGTAAATCAAAATATGTTTTTTGGAAATCTTTCCAAACGCTCCCTTTATTTTCAATCTTGCGATTATCGATATCTTGAAAAAATCCGAATCTATAAAAAACAGTTTTCGACATATGAAAATTTCTATCACTTAAAATATAAATACCATCTAATTCTTTTAAAGTATCGGATAAATTCCTTAAAATTTTTTCGGTTTCTTTTATATTTGAAGGATAAATTGTAAATAATTTACCACTTTCCGCTGGAGAGGTGGTTTTTGAGATGTTCTTTATAAAGTTTTCTCTGTTAGATAAGTATTTATAAAATAATTCTTTATTTGATAAATACTTTTTGGTCAAATCAAAAACTTCTTCATAGCTCTCTAACGTTGCAGAAATATGAATTTTAAAGCCATATTTTGGTAATAAATATCTCTCTGTAGCAAAATAGGTAAATTCTTCCATAATTTTTCTCCTAATGATAAAAAGTACCTAACTACTGAATATAAGCTAGGTACTCATGTGAATCGCCTCATAAAATTGGACAGTAAAGTGTGATATTGATTTCTTCTTCGTTTTTAACTTCCTTTGGAAGAAGATGAAGTTCAATAACTTGCTCTTTCATGTCGAGCACCTCCTTATTTGATAAGTTTATTTTACTATAAGAATTTCAATTTTTTTAAAAATTCCTATATATAATAAAAAGTCACAACTTTTGTTGTAACTTTTTTATATCCTCTCTATAAATTTTTGCTTTTTTGGGCATAAAGAAATTTTCGTAAGTCTCAGCTATCTTTTCTAAAATTTTAATCGCTGCACCAAAATTACCAGAAATTTCATATAGGTTTGCCTCTTGTACTGCATAGGAAATGCCTATTTCTACCGTTCCGACTTCTGGGATTAAGGACTTAAATTTATTCATATAAATTTTTGCTTTTTCTTTCTGATTATTTTGCTCCAGTACGTAGATTGTATTTCTCAAAATCATCAAAACTAAACCATTATCATTCAAAATATCTTGTTCCAGAATATCATCTAAGTAAAAAAGTATAGATTCAATATCCATTTGCGAAAGTGTGCCAGCGAAAAATCTTAAATTTGAAATTTTCCATTCTTTGATTTCATAAAAATAATTTTCTAATACTTCTTGCTCAATTACCGTTAATCGTTCAAATTTTCCATAGTTAATCAAGATTGATTTTAGTGCAATTTCATTCAGTTGTGCTTGTTTTTCTTTTGTCTTTCTATATATTATTCGCTCATTTTCATATAGTTTAAATAAATCATCTATATTACCCTCCTGCTCTAGCTTTCCAGCTTGTTCAAATAGGGCTGAAGACGAGTCCTTTTTCGAGAACATTGAAAATTCATTTATTGATATATCCATATTTTGAAGCAAAGCAAAAAATTTTTCGATTGTTAAATCTCCCTCTCCTCGTTCAAAATGTGAAAGCTGGGAAACTGATAAGACTCCATTGCTCGCTTCGGCTAATGATATACCTTTTTCTCTTCTCAATTCTCGAAATATTCGTCCAGTTTCTATATCCATGTTCTTTATTATAACAAAATTATTATCAATATTTGAGAATAATTCTACTCTATAAAACCGCAACAATTACATTACGAACTAACGGTAACCTTTTGGTAAATAGATAAAGCAATAAGGTAAGTAAATATCACAAAGTATGCAATACCCAAAAAGTGAGGGAAATTAGTAAACAAGCTACCGCCGATAAGTCCCGCAAGTGTAGTTCCTGCGTACATCGCAGCATTTGACAGGCTCGATACCGTGCTACGCGCCGTTTCAGTCGTAGTCTGCAAGAGCGCCATGAAAACTGGGAAAATGAAACCATTAACTACAAAAATAAGCGCTAAAAATGAAAGAATGAACACAAGAGAGCTAAGCCAAGGTAAAATCAGATAGAGGATGCAAAGCGTCAACAAAGCCATCCAGAGTGATTTTGCAAGCCCTAGACGATTGATGATTTTATTTCCAAAAGTTGAGCCTACAAACTGTCCTAATCCAAGTATCATCATGCTTGCGCCAACCTGCGAGAGGTCAAGATGAAACTGATGGCTGAACCAAGTACCGATAAAAATAAATGCGGTAAAATTTCCAGTTTGAAAAATCAGGTAACCGATGAGAAAATTAACTGCTTTTTTATTATTTAAAATAACTTTGTAAATACTTATAAATCCTTTATTAGCCTGCTTTTTCTCTGATGATGTGGGCAAAAATTTTCCGACTAAAAAGAGTAGTAAAACAGCGCAAAATGAAATCAAAACAAAAGGTGTACGCCAGTTGACTGTGGCAAGATGCCCAGTGGAACACCTGCAATCTGCGCTAGAGCAAGCCCTGAACTTGCAAAACCAATCATTTTGACCACCTGATTTTTAGGTGCTATAAGCGGAATCATCGCCCAAACTTGCGGTGTGACAAAGGAGGCTGCGACACCTGCGAGAAAACGAAAAATGAGCATGAGGACAAAACTGGTCGCAAAAGCACACAGAAAAGTGGCAAGAGCAAAGCCTGCAAAGCCGAACATCATAACTTTCTTACGATTTCGCCCGTCAGAAAATGGTCCGCTAATTAGCGCAAAAACTGCATAACCAATAGCATAGGCAGAAACAAGCCAGCCAGATAAGCTCGCTGTAATCCCATAAAGTCGAGATAATGTAGGCAAGAGCGGAGAGATAAGGAAAGTATCTGTACCAATGAGAAACATGACCAGAAAGAAAGTGAATGAGTATTTTTTCATAATTTTTCCTTTTATTTATATATTTAGATTTATCGATATATAAAGCAAAAACAAATCCTAGCGCTTATCAAAGCAAATCTAGGAAATGTGGAAGATATTTGTCAAATGTTTCCTGATTGAGCGAAACGATTTTTTCGCGCGAAGCCTTACGAGTATTGATAAGTCCAGCCTCACGCAAAGTTTTCATATGGTAAGACATGGTGGGCTGACTCATATCCAAATTTTCGCCAAGTACCGTGCAGTTGCACTCATCAGAACTACGTGACACTAAAAGACGCAAAACTTCTAGACGAGTTGGGTCAGATAAAGCGTGAAAAATCTTGGTTAGTGTTTCATTATCAGGTTTTTCTGATATATTGATATTCATGAATATATTATAGCACTTCCCTAATTTTTTGCAAACAATCGTTCACAAATTCCGCTGACATTCCCCCAAAGTAAGTGCCTTGAAAATTTCGTCCATTGATGACAATTAAACGATGATTAACTCTGTAAGCACGAACATATTTTGCAGATTTACCTGGTTCATTTTTATCAAAAATGAGTGTGTATTCATTTCCCAAGCTCTTCAACAAAATTCTGAGATTACTTGCTGACAAACTGGTTATCAACACATCTGGCTGCAATACATTAACTAATTTCGCTAACTTTGAATCAAATTGCTCTTGTTGCATTTTACTTAGTCCAGGCCAAACAGGATGCGTTGCAATTGGTGTGAACAAATCTACATGAACTGCTACATTTTTTCCACCCGTATAGCTCGCGTTAAATATGGGTAGAAACTTCGCTAACTGATTAAACCAACGACTCGGATTATATCGAAAATATTGATTTAATGCACTTTTATAACCTTCAATATTTACTGACAGGCTACCTGCCCTTTCTGTCAGTGCTGACAGATTTTTAAAACGCTGATTTTCGCCAAATTCTGCATCTGACGGATTCTTACTTACCGTCAACACTCGTAAATCAGATTTCTCATAAGCTTCCAAATCTCCAAACCAAAGGATTGGTATACTATCAGGTACAACAACTTCTGCTGTTTCAGGCAAATTTTTTAGTTGTTCAAACTCTTGTCCTATTTCATTGATTAAATCATCAATTTTTGTCTCACCAATCTCCTGCTTTGATGCCATCTCAATATCCTCATAATTTTCACACTCTCCGGAGGATACAAGCAAGAAACTTCTAGTCAAATCCACCGTCCACTTCAACTTGCGCAATCAACCAACGATGCACCGGCTCGTCTGCTGTCTTAAATACTGCAACAGCTTCTTGTCTTGCGACTTCCAAAATATTGTAATCATTAACTAAATCAGCCACCAAAAATTCAGGAATACCACTTTGCCGCACTCCAAATATTTCACCAGAACCACGCATTTTTAAGTCTTCCTCAGCTAAGACAAAACCATTTTGTGTCTGAGTCATAATTTTCATTCGTTGTTTGCCTGAGTCTGATTTCGGGTTTGCCACTAAAATCGCATAAGACTTTTTCACACCACGCCCTACACGTCCTCGAAGTTGATGAAGTTGCGATAAACCAAAGCGGTCAGCATCCATAATCACCATAATTGTCGCATTTGGTACATCGACCCCAACCTCAATGACCGTCGTTGACACTAAAATATCAAGCTTTGCCGACTTAAACTCCTGCATGATTTGCTCTTTTTCCTCATTTTTCATCTTACCATGTAAAAGTCCAATATGAGCAAAAGCGCCAAAATAAGCCGTCAATTCAGCATAAAGTGCCTCAGCATTTTTTAAATCTAATACTTCACTCTCTTCAATAAGAGGGGAAATAAAGTAAACCTGTGCCTCATGTGAAAGTTCAGTCTGAATCCATTTCAAAACCTCTGAAAGTTGTTCATGCTTAACCCATCGTGTTGTAATTGGCTGCCTACCTTTTGGCAATTCATCAATAATTGACACATCCATATCACCAAATGCTGTAATCGCAAGTGTCCGCGGAATAGGCGTCGCTGTCATCATCAAAACATCAGGATTTTGTCCCTTTTCCCTAAGAATTTTACGTTGATTGACTCCAAAACGGTGCTGTTCATCAGTAATCACCAAACCTAGATTGTAAAAATCCACACCATCTTGAATCAATGCGTGCGTTCCCACAATCATATGCGTATGCCCAGAAACTAAATCTGATAGGATTTGACGTCGCTCGGCAGCTTTCAGCCCAGAAACTAACAAAGAAATCTTTAATTCAGGAAATAGTTGTTGTAAATTTGCAAAGTGCTGTCTAGCCAAAATTTCCGTAGGTACCATAATAGCCGCTTGAAAATTCGCCAAACAAGCGGCATACATCGCAAGACTCGCCACTACTGTTTTTCCCGAACCCACATCTCCTTGCAGCAAACGATTCATATGATAGGGTGATTTCATATCCAATAAAATTTCATTTAAAGCCGATTTCTGAGCATTAGTCAACTCAAATGGCAATTCACGCATTTTATCCTCAATTTCATCTTGTTGAAACTTAATTAACAGACCTTCTCGCCCAGATTTTTCTTTATTTTTAAGGGCTTGAAGTTTCAACTGGAAGAAAAACAATTCTTCAAATTTTACACGCCTTAACGCTTGTTTGTGTTGCTCCATATCTTCTGGAAAATGCATCGCACGCACCGCTTCTTGTCGATTCATCAAACGATATTTTTCCAAAAGATAATCAGGCAAATTTTCCTGTAAATCCTCTAAAACACCGCCATCAAAAACTTGTTGAATCGCTTTAACCAGTTGCGTTTGCTTCAAACCTGCTGTTAAATGATAAACAGGCTCAAATCCCGAATCTACTTGCCCCACAACCTTCATTCCCAAAAGTTGTTGCTTTGCAAGTTCCCATTTCCCATAAACAGCAATTTCTTTACCCACTTCAACTTTATCTGCCAAATAAGGCTGATTGAAAAAACTAACTGCCACAATACTCTCGCCTTGCTTAATTTTAAAAGAAAGTCGATTTCGTTTGAAGCTATAATACTGCACATTTGCGGGTGTCACTACCGTACCAATAATCGTCGCTTTTTCACCATCAAGCAACTCAAAAACGCTGCGTGATGCAAAGTCCTCGTAGCGAAATGGAAAATAGAGCAATAAATCCTGAACAGTAAAAACGCCTAACTTATGGAAGTTTTCTACTGCTTTAGGTCCCACACCCTTCAAATATTGTATTGAGTCTGTTAAATTCATAACTTTATTATACAATAAAAACTAACAAAACTGCCTGTTTTTTCCACCAACTTCAATATCAAGAGATTAAATCTCTCAAATAAAAAACCAGCATCAAGGCTGGTTTTTTTATCCTTAAAATCGGAAAATTATTTAGCGATTTTAGCGAAGTGTTCAAGAGTACGAACAAGGTTTGAAGTGTATGACATTTCGTTATCGTACCATGATACAGTCTTAACAAGTTGAACGCCGTTAGCTGAAGTAACTTCAGTTTGAGTAGCATCAAAGAGTGAAGAGTTAGAAATACCAACGATATCAGATGAAACGATTTGGTCTTCGTTGTAGCCGAATGATTCGTTAGATGCTGCTTTCATAGCTGCATTGATTTCTTCAACAGTAACTTCTTTATCAAGGATAGTAACAAGTTCTGTCAATGAACCAGTTGGAACTGGTACACGTTGTGCGTGACCTTGAAGTTTACCATTAAGTTCTGGCAATACAAGACCGATAGCTTTAGCAGCACCTGTTGAGTTAGGAACGATATTTTCTGCTGCTGCACGTGCGCGACGGAAGTCACCACCACGGTGTGGGCCATCAAGAGTCATTTGGTCACCAGTGTAAGCGTGAACTGTAGTCATTGTACCAACTTTGATACCAAAGTTTTTGTTCAAAGTATCAGCCATTGGTGCAAGACAGTTAGTTGTACATGAACCAGCTGAGATTACTGTTTCAGTACCGTCAAGTACGTCGTGGTTAGTGTTGAAAACGATAGTTTTAACGTCGCTTCCACCAGGTGCTGTGATAACAACTTTCTTAGCACCGTTAGCGTGCAAATGTTGTTCAGCTTTTTCTTTAGTTGCGAAGAAACCAGTTGCTTCAAGAACGATTTCTGCACCAACTTCAGCCCAGTTGATGTTAGCAGGATTTGATTCAGCAGTTACTTTAACGAATTTACCGTTAACTTCGAATCCACCATCTTTAACTTCAACTTTACCGTTGAAACGACCTTGAGTTGTGTCATATTTCAACAAGTGAGCAAGCATTGCTGGGTCTGTAAGGTCGTTGATTGCAACAACTTCAACACCTTCAACATTTTGAATACGACGGAAAGCAAGACGACCGATACGACCGAAACCGTTAATACCAACTTTAACTACCATGAGTAGTTTCCTCCTTATAGGGATTAAATTTTATAAAAGGCGAACCTTTTAAAGTGACTAAGTTAATCATTTAACTTACTCCTTTATTTTAACACTTTTTTCGAAATTTGCAAACATAAACTCCCCTAGAAGCGCGCTACAAAAGCAACAGTAGAGCGATAACAACTGAAAGCGGTTTACATTAAATTCACTGACAACTTCCTAAAATTGCTCAAAATTTCTGTCAGTACTGACAAAAATAAAGTGATATAAAAAAATACAACTGTGTTCCAGATGTATTTTTTATATCATTACTTTTTTCCAAATAATCGACCAAAAAATCCTTTATTTTCCACATTCTTTATACTTTCTTGTAAGTCTGTGAAAAATTGCTTTTGATCAGTAAGTGCTTTCTCCATCAGTTCTTGTTGTTTCTTAATTTGTGCATCTTTTTCGGCAATTTGCTCATCCTTGACAGAAAGCTGTTTATCTTTCGATTCAAGTTGACTATTCAAACGGTCGATTTCGGCATTTTTATCTTTCATCAACGCACTAATCATTTCGTAAGCCGCTGACGTCGCATCATCTGTTTTGACAGAAAGTTCTACCGTTGATGCAGACTCTTTTTCTACCACTTCTGCCTCAGCAGTCACAACTTTCCCGTACAAATGCTCAAGTTCATGAATGCCTTCTTTATTTACAACTGTTATATTTTTCTCATTTTTCTCTACGAATTTAGCATTCAACGATTTCACACGTTTATTCATCGCTTGACGTGTCACTCCAAAAAGCTCTGCCAATTCACTTACTGTTTTAGTTTCCATATCATCCATAATACCATATTTTCGGCTATTTATACAGCCTTTTTATAAAAATTTATTTGTATATTGTTTCTGTAAAAATGAGAAAAATATTATAATTATATTATAGTATTTTTAATTATGGAAAGGAATTTATTGATGAAATATAAAACTGAGCCGATTGAAAACATCAAAGAATTATATCAGATCAACTCTGAAACTGGATTAAATAGCCAACAAATCATCAAAAATCGAAATACTTTTGGAAGTAATGAATTCACTGAGCAAAAAGGACCTAACCTACTTCAAAAAATTGCTCACCATCTTCTTGAAGTGATGAATCTCATACTTATTGCGGTTGCTATCTTAGCTGGATATCTGGCTTTTATAGGAAATGGTAATTATACGAAAACAATCGTCGTACTACTCATTGTGATTATCAATGTTGTAGTCTCTACTTTTCAAGAAAGTCGAGCTGAAAATGCTTTATCAGCACTTAAAAAACTATCTTCACCTACCTCTACTGTTTTGCGTGAAGGAAAAATTCAGACGATTTCATCTTCTGAACTTGTTTGTGGAGATTTAATTCAACTCTCTGCTGGAATGCAAGTAGGAGCGGATGTGCGACTACTTAGTAGCAATTCTCTTCAAATTGATGAATCTTCCCTAACAGGTGAATCAGAACCCATTGATAAAGACGCAACTGTTGTCATTACTGACGAAGTGCCACTTGGCGATCAACTCAACATGGTCTTTTCTGGGACAAATGTCCTCAATGGAACCGCGCAAGGGATCGTTGTTGCAGTCGGAAATCAATCGCAAATGGGGCAAATTGCTACATTGATTGGTGAGCAAGTCAAAGGAAAAACTCCACTTCAAAAACGAATTGATAAACTCGCAAAACGCCTTGCTATCATTGCTTTTGGTGCAGGTATCCTAATTTTTGCTATCAATATGTTTTATGGCAACATTCCTCTGGTTGATAATCTCATGACTGCAGTTGTTCTTGGAGTTGCTGCCGTACCCGAAACACTTCCTGTTATCGTTACCCTCAGTCTTATTTACGGTGTAGAAAACATGGCACACAAACGTGCGATTATTCGTAACATTCCCGCAGTAGAAACACTTGGTAATGCGACTGTCATTGCATCTGATAAGACAGGCACATTAACTCAAAATCAAATGACAATTCAAAAGCTTTGGCTTTCAGGAAATGAAACTTGGTCCGGTGGACACCTCTCAGACCATGAAGTGACACTCATGCAAAATTTTGCTTACGCATCAGATGCCACCGCCCAACTCAAAGACGGTAATTGGGAAGTTCATGGTGATCCAACAGAAGCTTCGATTATCCGTTTTCTGATTGCTCATGACCTCTACCATCCTGAAAAAGCACCAAAGCGTATCGCTGAACTTCCCTTTGATAGTTCACGAAAAAAAATGACGGTCGTCATCCCACATCCTCAATACACAGGGCGCTATATGGTGCTAACAAAAGGGGCATTTGACCGCCTTGCACCAACAAGCCAGCACACTACACATCACCACCATATTCTCAATATTGACGGCACAGCCGCTTTACAACCCGATTTAGAAGAAGAACTTCTTATTGAAGCACAACAAGTTCATGACGAATTTGCTGACAATGCACTTCGTGTCCTTGCTCTTGCTTACAAAGTCATTGATGAAATTCCGTCAGTACTGACAGAACTTGAAGAAGACCTCCACTTCCTCGGAATCATAGGTATGATTGACCCACCTCGTCCAGAGTCTAAAGCAGCCGTAGCAGAAGCACGTACAGCTGGAATCAAACCAATTATGATTACTGGTGACCACGCACTGACAGCCAAAGCAATTGCTAAAGAATTAGATATTTATCGTGATGGCGACAAAGTTGTAGATGGTCTAACTCTGTCAGCAATGACAGACAGTGAACTAAAAACTGATATCGAAAAAGTATCCGTTTACGCTCGAGTCAGTCCAGAAGACAAACTTCGTATCGTCAAAGCTTGGCAAGATAAAGGACAAATCGTAGCGATGACAGGTGACGGTGTCAATGATGCACCAAGTTTACGAGCCGCTGATGTCGGGACAGCTATGGGAATCGCAGGAACCGAGGTAGCAAAATCTGCATCTGATATCGTCCTCGCTGATGACAACTTCGCCACTATTGTTGGAGCTGTCCGAGAAGGTCGACGTGTATATGCCAATATCAAAAAGACAATCTATTATTTACTTTCAGCAAATGTAGCCGAAATCCTCATCATGCTTATCGGCGCAATTGTCGGTTGGGGGCTACCATTCACAGGAATGCAACTTCTTTATATTAATGTCCTTGCTGATGGGATACCAGGTTTCGGTATTTCACGAGAAAAAGCTGATGAACATCTAATGCATCAACCGCCAATTGGAGTAAAAGAGAGTTTATTCTCACGTGGAGTCAGTTGGAGAATAGCGATTTGTTCCGCAAGCTTTATTGTGACTGGGCTTATTGGTTTCTATCTCGGAAGATTTATTGAGATTGCTGGCCAAACCCCAAGCCATCAACTTGGACAAACTATGGCATTCGTCATACTAACACTCGCTTCTACTATTAATGTTTATAATGCGAAGAGTAATAAATCTATCTTCAAATCAGGTATTACAGCAAATAAAATGATTTTTGGCACGACAATACTCTCACTAACAATCACATTAATCTTTACCCATGTTCCATTCCTAATGAACATTTTAGAGATTACCAGTCTAACAGCAACTCACTGGCTTATCGCAATTAGCTTATCATTAGTCAGCATACTCGTTATTGAACTTACAAAATTAGTTCTCAATAAACAAAATAAAAAATTTATCGGATAAACACAATAAATTTAAATAATCTCAAAAAGACTCCAGATTACTAAAAATCTGGAGTTTTGTCATTTCTTCACCAATCATTACCCATGTTCCACATTCTAGAAATTACATTCAAAATCAAACAAAAAAACGATAACCATAGGCAAGTTATCGTCAACGTTATGCCGAAGGCCGGGGTCGAACCGGCACTCCCGTGAAGGAACCAGATTTTGAGTCTGGCGCGTCTGCCTATTCCGCCACTTCGGCGAAACATAACAACTGGGGTAGCTGGATTCGAACCAACGCATGAGGGAGTCAAAGTCCCTTGCCTTACCGCTTGGCTATACCCCATTAAAAGGCGGATGACGAGGATCGAACTCGCGAGTGCCGGCGCCACAAGCCGGTGTGTTAACCACTTCACCACATCCGCCATAATGAAACACGGGCAGCAGGAATTGAACCCACACCAAAGGTTTTGGAGACCTTTGTACTACCTTTATACTATGCCCGTACAAGTATAAAACAAATGGAAGGGGAGGGATTCGAACCCCCGAACCCGAAGGAGCGGATTTACAGTCCGCCGCGTTTAGCCTCTTCGCTACCCTTCCAACACATTCAAATAAAGGCTGAATCAACCTATGGGAGTTAACGGGATCGAACCGCTGACCCTCTGCTTGTAAGGCAGATGCTCTCCCAGCTGAGCTAAACTCCCCAAACTTGGCCACTCGCCTATCTCCCAGGGGGCAACCCCCAAGTACTTCCGCCGTAGATGGACTTAACTGCTGTGTTCGACATGGGAACAGGTGTATCTCCATCGCAATGATGACCAAATCTTTAAATGTTCCTTTGAACATTCAAAACTAAATAACAATCCTTCTAACTTCTAAACCTTAAGCATTTTATAGTTGACTCTTTTGGTAAAGTCCTCGAGCGATTAGTACTGGTCCGCTCCACCCCTCACAGGGCTTCCACTTCCAGCCTATCAACCAGATCATCTCTCTGGGCTCTTAATTCTTACGAATGGGAAATCTCATCTTGAGGTGGGCTTCGCACTTAGATGCTTTCAGCGCTTATCCCTTCCCTACATAGCTATCCAGCCGTGCTCCTGGCGGAACAACTGGTACACCAGCGGTAGGTCCATCCCGGTCCTCTCGTACTAAGGACAGATCCTCTCAAATTTCCTACGCCCGCGACGGATAGGGACCGAACTGTCTCACGACGTTCTGAACCCAGCTCGCGTGCCGCTTTAATGGGCGAACAGCCCAACCCTTGGGACCTTCTGCAGCCCCAGGATGCGACGAGCCGACATCGAGGTGCCAAACACCCCCGTCTATGTGAACTATTGGGGGGTATCAGCCTGTTATCCCCAGGGTAGCTTTTATCCGTTAAGCGATGGCATTCCCACTTATTACCACCGGATCACTAAGTCCTACTTTCGTACCTGCTCCACACGTCTGTGTCGCAGTCAAGCAACCTTCTGCCTTTACACTCTGCGAATGGTTTCCAATCATTCTGAGGTTACCTTTGAGCGCCTCCGTTACCTTTTCGGAGGCGACCGCCCCAGTCAAACTGCCCGACTAACAATGTCCCATCGCCGGCTGGCGGCGACTGGTTAGAAACCCAGCAAGGCAAGGGTGGTATCCCAAGGGCCGCTCCGCGCGGGCTGACGCCCGCGCCTCGCCGCGTCCCACCTATCCTGTACATGCCTTGCCGAATCCCAATATTAATCTGCAGTAAAGCTCCATGGGGTCTTTCCGTCCTGTCGCGGGTCGCCGGTATCTTCACCGGCTCTTCAATTTCACCGGGCGCGTTGTCGAGACAGTGCCCAAATCGTTACGCCTTTCGTGCGGGTCAGAACTTACCTGACAAGGAATTTCGCTACCTTAGGACCGTTATAGTTACGGCCGCCGTTTACTGGGGCTTGAGTTCAAAGCTTCAGGAATCGCTTCCCTGACCTCTCCCTTTGACCTTCCAGCACCGGGCAGGCGTCAGCCCCTATACCTCACCTTTCGGTTTAGCAGAGACCTGTGTTTTTGTTAAACAGTCGCTTGAGCCTCTTCTCTGTGACCTATTTCCATAGGTACCCCTTCTCCCTAAGTTACGGGGTCATTTTGCCGAGTTCCTTAACAACGCTTCTCCCGCCGGTCTGTGGATTTTCTCCTCGTCTACCTGTGTCGGTTTGCGGTACGGGTACGTATATCGCTATAGCGGCTTTTCTTGTCAGTGTGGATAACCCAGCTTCGCTACTAAAACTTCACTCCGCGTCACGCTTCGCCTGGGGCCACGGTTTTTCCTTTGGCTCCAATAGCTTCGCGCTTGCCCGGGTATTCCCTTTCCCCGGTCTGGTTCTCCTCCTGCGTCCCCGCAGTTCTGAATATACGCAGTACAGGAATTTCCGCCTGTTGTCCATCGGCTACGGCTTCCGCCCTCGCCTTAGGCCCCGACTTACCCTGAGCAGATTAGCTTTACTCAGGAATCCTTAGACTTTCGACCTAAATGTTTCTCACATTTATCTCGCTACTCATTCCGGCATTCTCTCCTCCGCTTAGTCCACCATCCCTCTCGGTTTGGCTTCGTCCTAACGCGGTTTGCTCCCCTACCAACACATAGGCTTTCGGCACTTTCGTACCTTTTCCTTTTGTGTTCCAAAGCTTCGGCGCCGTGTTTCAGCCCCGGTCATCTTCGGCGCAAGACCTCTCGACTAGTGAGCTGTTACGCACTCTTTGAATGTATGGCTGCTTCTAAGCCAACATCCTAGTTGTCTTTGAAATCTCACATCCTTTTCCACTTAACACGGACTTTGGGGCCTTAGCTGTTGGTCTGGGCTGTTTCCCTTTCGACTATGAAACTTATCTCACATAGTCTGACTCCCTGGCAGCATCTTTATGGCATTCGGAGTTTGATTTGGATTGGTAACCTTTTGGGGCCCCGCACCAGTTCAGTGCTCTACCTCCATTAGACTCGCCAAAGGCTAGCCCTAAAGCTATTTCGGGGAGAACCAGCTATCTCCGGGTTCGATTAGCATTTCACCCCTATCCACACCT